>Ga0209511_1003538_pt1 | contig 11922 bp, 5 predicted proteins | sample SSSSmetaG_FD_184141 | JGI IMG/M metagenome (GOLD analysis project Ga0209511, IMG submission 184141) | Glacier valley bacterial and archeal communities from Borup Fiord, Nunavut, Canada, to study Microbial Dark Matter (Phase II) - ​SSSS... | ecosystem: Environmental > Aquatic > Freshwater > Ice >... | reverse complement strand
GCAGCAAGATCTTTCAGGAAACTGCAAACATCCATGCCGCTGAAGACTTGCGCAGCGACACAGGCTAACGTGGCTCCGACGTGATAAACCAAGCTCCAATAGTCGGTGGCTTTAATGTCCCCGTATATGTCAAACAATAAATAAACCCACTCTGGAACCTGCACACCGGCGTCGGCCGCAAAGGATGAATTCAGTAAATAATCGGCGCACATAATGGTGTCATCCACATCTTTGATCGCCGCACAGCGTTTGACAATAACAATCGCCTCATTGTATTTGTCTGCGGGCAGGCCTAATCCATCCAGCGCTTGTTTACATTTACCCTGGATGGCATTTAAATTCTTGACGTCTTTTGCGCATATGACGATGGTGTCGATTGCACTGCCGACTTGGCCGACTCCAGTGATGGCCGAGATGATGGCAATCGCGCAGCTAACCTCGTCACCTTTTCCCGCATGAAAACAGTGTGCAGACAAACTGGAAAAATCAGGTCCGCATAATCCATTGGCGGCATTGCATACCTTCTCAACGGCTTCCACTGCAGTCATGGCATGCGCAGGCGGAATCGACGCAAAGCCGAAGCCCAGCGCCAGCAGAAATGAAATCGATATGCGTGTCATGAAATACCGGAAACGGGAATGCTCAATGCGCACTAATTTTGAAAACTGATTCATGATGAAATCCCTCTCTATTTTCTAATTAGCGCCGTTATTTTGTGGGCCGTGCTTTGGCATTTTGCTGCGCATCAAATTGCGCAGCAGTCAGGTTTTTTTCGCGCAAATATTTTTTGAGTGCGCCGACCGTGGTGGCTTTGCCATTGGCGGAAACCAGCACCGTGCTATCCGGTTTATCCAGCATTGAAACCATGGATGAGCCACGAGCTATTTTTATTTGAGGGCCAGAAGGAATCACATTAAGGTTTGGTTTATTTGTAACTGACGTGCCACCGCCTCGCTCACGTTCAACCAGGCCGCGTGGATCAACCTTGCTGGCGCGAAGCTTACTGTCAATAAGCCGCAATTGTTCAGCTGTATAAGTGTAGTTACCCACCCTGACAGGTTCGCTGGCAGGCCGCTTTAATGCGTCTGCCAACGTAAGCGTAGGGCCTACCGTCAGCCGCGCCTGCGAATTGGCCAGCACTAGTGGCACCGGCGTAATGGTGCGCGGCTGGTTCATCTTGTTGATCAAGCCTTTAATTTCGTTCAACTGCCCTGCAGTGGCGATATGGCCATTGGCGAGCGTGATACGCGTATTGGCAGGCAGCGCTGCCATGCTGGCGAGCGACTGACCAGGCTGCGCCTTAACAATCGGGCCACCCGCTTTCATTTCGGAAGGAAGGCTAGGGTCCAGCAACGCCTGCAATTGCTTCAAACGTGCCACGCTAATGGTTCTGCCGGAAGCACCCTTGAAAACCTGTGTATCGGGCAGCATGTGCAAAGCGATTGTTTCACTGCCAATTTTTATATTTTGCGGACGTAGATTATTCGTCGATAATTTGTCCATCTGTAGTGGCGCGTTGGGCTTGGCAAGCCCGGTTGAAAGATGGGTGTTGCTGTCACTAGTGCCAGCCGGTGTGGGCGGCTTGAGTGGAGTTGGCGGCGTGAGCTGGCTTTGGGCTGACACCGCCCAACTTGCCGTAATTAAACTCATAGTGGCCAACCCGAGTTTGGCGATTTCAATCATGTTGACAGGCTTCATGTTTTCTCCCAATCGATGGCGGAAATAGGCATCACCCTATTAGACGCAGGCCATCCGGAAAGTACGACATTTACCTCTGTTGACTAATTAAAAATTTAAAACCCCAGCATTAACGGGCATCTTGGAGCAAAAATGCTTCAAGATGCCCGTTAATGCTGGGGTTTAATCTTCAGTTTTTAATTTATATGGCTGCTACGTTTATACCTGCGCATGCTCAGCCGCTATAAAGGCAATGACTCGTCACAGCCCAAACCAGTTCGGTGCCAGCGGCAGGCGCGCAGCTCTACCGGCACCCGTCTCAAGCGCGCGCAGCGCACTGGCGCCGTCTTTGGGTCGGGCAATGAGCGCATCAACATAATTAAGGGTGAGGTAAACAGGGTGTGTTTCCGTCATGCGTACTGCGGCCAACTTGCGGGCTTCTATCATCTCGGCCTGTGCATGTTCAAATTGACCGTCCAGTACCAGAAAGTACGCATACAGCGATCTGACAGCGGGCAGATTTGTGAACGCAGGTGCCCTTACTAACAGCGCGTCCATTCCACGCAGCGACGCTTTTACGTCGCCTGCCCGCGCTGCAGTGCAAGCCTCAACGACCGTGATCCATAATGATTCCGGTGAGGTTGCAGAAAGATTCAGTGCCACTGCAAGCGCCTTTGTTCGCAGCAGCAAAGCCCGCGCTCGTGGTGTGTCAGCACGATCAAGCATATATAGCTGCAAAGTCAGCAGAGTGCGCAGCACATTGCGTTGCGGCGGCTGATCGGTGGGCGCCAACGCTGACAGCGCACGTGCTGTGTAGGCCGCCGCCTGCGCTTCATTGCCGGTTAGCTGTGCGCAAGAAGCGGTTTTTGAAAACACATCAACCGTCAGTGGATGGGTTTCGCCAGTAACCCGCGCCCGGATTTCCGCCACACGCTCATACTGCGTTGCGCAATCCGCATAGCGGCCGGCTTGCCGCAGTAGCTCACCCGAAAACCAGATTGTCTTTAGTGTTTGCTCGGCGTCAGGCCCGAGGTGTTCGATAAAGCCCGCAACCGCTGCATTGGCTCGCGGAATGGCTTCGGCCAGATTACCAATTCGCGCAAAAGCAATCGCCAGATTGTTACGGATCACCAGCGCATCGGCGCGTTTGCCGGGCGGCGGTGTTTTCAGCAGTGGCTCGATACTCAGCAGAATACGGTGCTCTTCATTGATCTTGCCTTGACCCGACAGAGCAACTGCGCGTGCATTTTCGATCTCGACAAATAGCCAGCTCTTGTCGCCCAGCTGCGCGATGATGGCGGCCCGCACTGGCGCAAGCACCGAATCAATTTCGGCGAACTTCCCCTGTTTTTGTAGCGCATGGGTCAGATATGTTTTGCCGGTAACAATAGTCTCACTTGCAATCCCGTCTAAAGGTTCCAGTATGTCCAGCGCTATTTGATAGTGCTTCTGCGCTTCCGGAAAATTTTCAATTTCCAATTCGGCGCGCGCCAGCGAATAGAGAATTCGTGCATGCTCGACTGAGCGATCCCCATATTTTGTTGCCACCGTTGCAGCCGCTTCGGTAAGCAACGGAATCGCTGTTTGCGGCTGCGACAAGCCAACATAAGTCCGGCCCAGTACCGCTTGCAATTCCGCCAATGTTTGCGGGTCATTCGCGAATTGTGTGGTCAATGATTTCGCGCCAGAATCGAGCAATTCACGAGCCGTAAGTTTTTCTCCTTTGGTACGTTCCGGGTCGGCGCTCTCAAACAGGGTGACCAGATACTGATTTACCGCTTTGGCTTTGGCCGCTTCCTTCTGTGCATTGCGACTGGACGTGGCGGCGGCGGCTTCTGCCTGCCGCGAGCGTAATTCGTTTCGTGTTGCGGTCTGTTCAGACTGCCGTGCCAGTGACGCGCTGCGCTCTGCCAGTTGCCCGGCCTGCAACGCGGAACGCTTTGCCTGATCGCTTTCGGCCAAGGCGGCAGTCGCCTGTGCGGTGGCGATCTCGGCGCGCCGACGCTGCTCGACCGCAACTTCTTTTTCCTGGTCTGCACGCAATGCCTCTTCACTGGCACGTTCAGCTTGCCAGATTGCCGTGACCATACCGGTACTGACGGCAATAAACGCTGCCGTCCCGACGACGGCCAGTGCGCGATTACGCTTGAGCCACAGCAGGGTCATGTATTGCCAGTTCCCGCGTCGTGCCGCGACTGGCAAATTGTTCAGCCATCGCTCAAGGTCATCGGCAAACGCACTCAAAGTCGGGTAGCGATCAGCCGGTTTTTTGCGCAGCGCACGGGCCACAATGGCTTCAAGATCACCTTTCGTGCGCTCTGCATCCACTGGGCGATTGCTAGGCAAATTGCCGGACAATACAGCAGCTTCGTCAAGGGCTTTTGAAATGCTGCGCGCATCTGCATGCACCATGGCGTGTTCAAGTGCAGCACGGCCTTCCTGTTGGGGCCGAAACGGCAGCGTGCCGGTCAGTAATTCAAACAACAGCACGCCCATCGAAAATACATCAGCTGCCACACCCGTCGGCTCACCGGTAATCTGCTCCGGCGCACAATAGCCCAGAGTGAAACCACGACCGGTAATGCGGGTTAGTGCAGTCGCGTAATCATCATCTGCTGCATCAATGAGCTTGGCAATACCGAAATCCAGCAGCGATGGTTCGCCCATCCGGTTTACCAGCACATTTGACGGTTTCAAGTCGCGATGTACGATCAGTTGGCTGTGTGCGTATTCGGCAGCTCGACAGACTTTGAGCATCAGTGCAATCCGGTCAGCAACACGTGGCGCATGCGCTGCCGCCCAGGCGGTGATGGGTTGGCCGTCTATGTATTCCATTACCAGATAAGGCTCGCCCGCATGAGTGCCCGCATCCAGCAGGCGGGCAATACCGGGATGAATCAAGCGTGCCAGCAGACGACGCTCGCGCAGAAAACGTTCCACTACCTGAGTGTTGCCCAAACCAGTGCGTAAAAATTTTATCGCCGCACTGCCTTTGAAATGTCCATCCTGACGCGCTGCTAACCACACCGAGCCCATGCCGCCTTCGCCAATTTTTCGGTCTAATCGCCACGCACCGATCAACGCGCCAGATTTTAATTGCATATCTGCAGGCATCGTGGCGCAATCCAGGCGGGATTCGAATTCGACAGTTCCTAAATCACCAATCATCGGAGCGGCGGTGCGATCAGGTTCGGTCTGATCGTAATCGAGCAGCATTTTTGTCACGGCAGCCAAATGCTGCGGAGCATTTTTAGCAAGCGCGGCCAGCCATTCTTCGCGCGCCTCTACTGGCAAATCAACCACCTCGTCAAACAGTGCCGAACGACGTTGCCAGTCGGTTATATTCACACGAGTTCTTTATTCGGGCGCATGTTCGACCATTTCTTCGAGTATGGCTTTCGCCTTGACCCAGTCACGATCAATAGTGCGAGTAGAAACCTTACGCAAAGCCGCAATTTCGCTCACGGTCAACCCCGCAAAATAGCGCAGCTCAACCAACTCATACAACGCGTAATCCATGTCTTTGAGCTGCTCTAGCGCCTGATCAAGCAAAAACCAGTTGTCACGCCCTGCAACTGCAATCGACTCTGCCTGCGAAAGTGTGACCTGCACTTGATTACCACCGCGTTTCTCGGCAGTCTCGGCGCGCAAATGATCCAGCACCACCGAGCGCAATACTTTGCCAACATAAGCGAAAAACTGCAGGCGTGACTCACCGGCCATCCCTTCTCGTTCCGCCATGCGTAAAAAACCTTCATTAACCAAGGCGGTCGTATTGAGGCTGGTAACACCACCCGCCGCGTACAAACGTGAACGGGCAAGCCGTTTTATCTCGGGATACAACAATGAGTACAGTCGCGCCGATGCGCTGCTGTCGCCTGCGTTTCCGGCCTTTATTTCGGCCAACAATTCACTTACCTGACTGGATGAATTTAACGGCTCCACGCGATAGCTCTTTTTGGTTTGCTGGTTAGATAAGAATCAAGTCAATTCAATAACAAACTTATTGTAGCGGAACAACGACGGCGTGCCAGCATGTAACGGACGCGCGTGACGTGCACCTGTAACGGGATACTCGTAAAAGATTAAGCCGCCATCAACATGGCTCAGAAATGAGTCGTTACACTTTTTATCGCCTAGAATGTGAATCGTTCGTTAAAATTAATTTTCGTAATGTAAATAAATTATATTTAACCTTAAGCGTTTGAAATAATATGAAACGAGTACTGGAATTTAATGCGGGTTACGGTCGTTTGTTGAATGATCATGACGAGCTTTCATTACAAATTCTTTGCGAGCAATGCGATGACGTGGCACTTCAGCTCACCGGCATCCATCCCGGTGCCGATGCCGCGAATAAATTACTCACTGATGCGGCGTTGCCGTCTGCTACCCAGGTTCGGGGATCATGCATCGGGATATTTGATTTTTCATCATCACTCATTGGCGTACTGATCATTCGGCAACACCAGCCTAATGAACATGATTGGTATATTGGTTTGTTGATGTTCAAACCCGACATGCGCGCAAGGGGTTACGGCCATAAGGTGGTTGAAGCGTTTCAGCATTATGTTTGGGAACAGCGCGGCAAACGCATATTGCTGGCAGTCATGTGGAGCAATCCTCGCGCGATGGCGTTCTGGAAACGTCTGGGATATGAAACCGCACGTTCTCTGGAGCCGATGCAGTTTGGACGGTTGATGCAATCTGGCGTTGAATTGCAGCAACGACTTAACACTTATCAAAACTGGCCAACACCGACGATGCCTGTTATGCACGACCGAAGCGTATTCGAATAAAAGGTTAGCTGCTTCTCGCCTTTGCATAACTATGCACAACGCGCATGATTTTTTTGCGTGAATTCGAGAGCCGCAATTGACGACAAGTCTATAATGCGGGCTCCACGAATAATTGCCTGCTGCGTCAGGCCACACTCCATGACGATATCAATCTCAACGACTGCAGAACAGCGCAAAACCATTCTCCTGAATGAAATTAACCAGCTCATTGACTCTAAAGTGCCTGACAAAGAACAGGCTGCAGCCAAAGCTTTTGCGGCCAGCTATTACCGGGAAATGGATCCTGAAGATTTTACGATGCGCGGCGCTGCTACCTGGTGCGAGATTGCGCTTAACCACCTGCAGTTTGGCCAGGAGTTTCAGTCTGGCGCTGCGAAAATGCGCATTTTTAGTCCGAAGACCGACGAACATGGTTGGACTGCATCAACCACGGTCATAGAATTTGTTAATGACGATATGCCGTTTCTGGTGGATTCGATTGCCATGGAAATCAATCGCCAGGGAATTGCCACGCATTTTGTGATTCATCCGTTATTTGATGCACTGCGTGACAAACACGGCCAACTCACCTATCTGGACAATCCGCATGACGGTGTAAAGCTCGAATCATGGATTCATGTTGAGGTTGAACGCATCAGCGATCCGGCGCGTATCAAGGCGCTGGGTGATGGTTTGGTCGCAGTGTTAGGCGATGTGCGTTCGTCCGTTGAAGACTGGCCGCAAATGAAAGCAAAAGTCGCTGAAATTTTGGGCTCCATGAGCGGTGCTGTAAAAGTGGTTCCGATCGAAGAGCTGGATGAGGCTCGCGCATTTTTAACCTGGGTTGGCGATAATCACTTCACATTTTTGGGCTATCGCGATTATGAATTGACAGAACAAAATGGCCAAGACGTGCTGAAAATCGTCCCCAATTCCGGGCTCGGTATCTTGCGCGAACCCAAGCTTGGCGGGGTCTCAGCGAGTTTCACTGAATTACCGCCGGATATTCGCGCCCTCGCCCGCAACCCGCAATTACTGGTGCTCACCAAAGCCAATTCACGCGCTACCGTGCATCGCGTGGGCTATCTGGATTATCTCGGCATCAAGCGTTTTGATTTAGACGGCCAAGTCATCGGCGAGCGTCGTTTTGTGGGGCTTTATACGTCCAGCACCTATCACGCCAATCCACAGGATATTCCGCTATTGCGGCAAAAAATTCAGCGGGTGATGGCGCGTGCCGGCTTTCCGCATTCTAGCCACGCGGGCAAAAATTTATTCTCGATTCTCGAAACTTATCCGCGCGATGAATTATTCCAGATTGGCGAGGAGATGCTGTTTGAAACCGCGATGGGCATTCTGCGATTGGGCGAGCGTGCCCGGACGCGGGTGTTCGTGCGCCGCGATGTTTATGCGCGTTTCTATTCCTGCCTGATTTTTTTACCGCGTGAAAATTACAACACCGAGGTCCGTGTAAAACTCCAGGAAATTCTGAAACGGGCCTTTAATGGCACCAGCGCAGAATTCAATGTGCAATTATCCGAATCCGTTTTGGCGCGTGTTCATATGCTGGTGCGTACCTCACCGACTGTCAGCACCCAGGTTGATTTAAAAGCGCTGGAGGCCGAAATTGTGGCCGCCATCAGCCGCTGGGAAGACGGTGTATTTTTAGCGCTTAATAGCGCCCGCGGAGAAGCTGCCGCCAACGCCGCACGGCGTGACTTTGTGTTGCCTTTCCCGGCCGCCTATCGGGAAGATGTTTCTGCGCACGAAGCCGTGCAGGATTTTGCGATGGCACAAAAGCTGTCGCCGGATAATCTGCTGGCGATGATGCTCTATCAAGCAACTGAATCCGCCGCTGACACCCTGCACTTCCGGCTATATCAGCTGGGAGCCGCGATCCCGCTGTCAGCGAGCTTGCCGATGCTTGAAAACATGGGTGTCAAGGTGGACAGCGAACGTTCATATGTGATTGAGCGTCACAGCAATCCTGCGATTCATATTCATGATTTCGGATTGGTACATACGTTCAAAGAACTTAATCTTGCAAACGTCAAAACGAAATTTGAAGTTGCATTTGGCCGCATTTGGGCACGGCAGGTTGAGAACGATGGCTTTAATCGTTTGACCTTGGCGGCGGCGCTGGCGAGCGAAGAAATTGTGATGATCCGCGCTTATGCAAAATATTTAAAGCAGGCAGGATTTACCTACAGCCAAAGCTATATCGAGCAGACGCTCGCCAATAACCCTGCCATTACACAGGCACTGGTTGCGCTTTTTCATCAGCGCTTTGATCCTGCACTCCAGGCCACGCCAATGGCCAGCGCTGAAACCGTCAAGCATATTCAGGCGCTGCTGGATACCGTCAGCAATGCCGATGAAGACCGTATTTTGAGGCGCTTTTTAGCCGTGATCCAGGCCACGCTTCGTACCAATTATTATCAGCCTGACGCGGTAGGGGAGCGCAAGCCTTACCTTTCGCTAAAGCTTGAATCCGCCAAGGTGCCGGAGCTGCCTGAACCCAAACCGTTATTTGAAATTTTTGTTTATTCACCGCGCGTTGAAGGCATCCATTTGCGCTTTGGGAAAGTCGCGCGCGGCGGCTTGCGCTGGTCTGATCGCCCGGAAGATTTCCGCACCGAAGTACTGGGTCTGGTCAAAGCGCAACAAGTCAAAAACGCAGTGATCGTACCGGTTGGCTCCAAAGGCGGCTTTGTACTTAAAGCCGCACCACCGGCAGCCGAGCGCGAAGCGTATATGAAGGAAGGTGTTGCTTGCTATCAAACTTTCCTGCGTGGACTTTTGGATCTGACGGACAACCTGGTTAAAGGCAAACTAGTTCCACCCAAACAGGTGGTACGTCATGATGAGGATGATCCTTATCTGGTGGTTGCCGCCGATAAGGGCACCGCAACATTTTCGGATTATGCGAACGCCATTTCAAAAGAATACGGCCACTGGTTAGGTGATGCTTTCGCATCCGGTGGTTCAGTCGGCTATGACCATAAAAAAATGGGCATTACCGCTAAAGGTGCATGGGAAAGCGTCAAGCGGCATTTCCGCGAGACCGATTTCAACACTCAAACCACTGACTTTACGGTAGCGGGTGTGGGCGATATGTCAGGCGATGTTTTCGGGAATGGCATGCTGCTTTCGCGGCATATATGTTTGGTGGCCGCGTTTGATCATCGCCATATTTTTCTGGATCCTGATCCGGATTCAGCTATTGGTTTCAAAGAGCGCGAGCGCATGTTTGCTCTGCCTCGTTCAAGCTGGGAAGACTACAACAAAGCCTTGATTTCCAAAGGCGGCGGTGTGTTTTCGCGTGGCGCAAAATCGATAGCGATTTCGCCGGAAGTAAAAAGCGCACTGGCTATTAATAATGACAATATGACGCCCGTAGAATTGATGCGCGCCATTTTGAAGGCTCCTGTAGATTTATTTTATAACGGCGGCATTGGCACCTACATCAAAGCCAGCTATCAAAGCCATGCTGAAGTCGGCGACCGCGCCACCGATCCGTTGCGCATTAACGGTAATGAGCTGCGCTGCAAGGTCGTCGCTGAAGGCGGCAACCTGGGCGCGACCCAGCTAGGCAGGGTCGAAGCCGCCATGAATGGCGTGCGTATCAACACCGACGCCATAGATAATTCAGCTGGTGTGGATTGCTCTGACCATGAAGTAAATATCAAAATTCTGATCGATGCGATTATTGACCAAGGCGCTTTGAAAATCGACGAGCGTGACGAGCTGCTGGCGTCAATGACTGATGAAGTCGGGGCACTGGTGCTGCAGGATAATTATTTTCAAACCCAAACTCTGTCAGTTTCAGGGGTGCGCGCAGAAAAATTACTCGATGCGCAATCCCGCTTTATTCGCCACCTGGAAAAAGCCGGTCGACTCAATCGAGCGGTGGAATATCTGCCGGATGATGAGGAAATCACAAGTCGCAAAGCCAATAAAAAGGGCCTCACCTCACCGGAACGCGCGGTGCTGCTGGCCTATAGCAAGATGGAACTGTTTGACGTGCTGCTAAAATCAAGTTTGATCGATGATGAATATGTCGCCAAAGAACTGATTACTTATTTTCCCACGGCGCTCCAAAAACGCTTTGCCGCGATCATGCCGCGCCATCCGTTAAAGCGCGAAATTATTGCCACTGTAGTCGCTAACGGCACCATCAACCGCACTGGCAGTGTGTTTGTAAACCGCATGCAAGAAGAAACCGGTGCCTCCGCATCCGAGGTGGTGCGTTGCTATATTCTGGCGCGCGATGTGTTTGGTTTATTGCCGCTTTGGCAAGCCATTGATGCGCTCGACAATCAAGTGCCCGCATCGATTCAAAATGAGATGACTATTGAAGTCGGTCGGCTGGTCGTGCGTGCCACGCTGTGGTTTTTACGTCGTCGTTCGGAGCAAATGCCGATTGCACAAGTGCTGGCTTTTTTTGCCCCCGGCGTGGCAGCGGTTTCATCGCGACTGGGCGAATTTTTATCAGCTGAAGATCTCGCGGCCATCAAACAGGCTGAATTTCACCTGACCGAGCGTGGCGTGCCGGCGGCATTATCCAGCGCGGTTGCGAGGCTGGATGCGTTGTATTCGGTACTGGATATTGTTGAAGTCTCGGTTGAAAAAAAACGGGGGGTGCCACTTGCTGCTGCGGTTTATTTTGCATTGGTGGGCAAGCTCGACTTGCGCTGGGCATCGGGGCAGATTGCCGCTTTACCCGCCGACACACACTGGCAATCGATGGCCCGCGCCGCCATGCGTGATGATATTGCCAATCTGCAGCGGCAATTGACGGCGGGAGTATTGAATTTGTCGCCTGAATTAAATGGTGCCACTGTGCTCATTGATGCATGGTCAAGCCATCATGAAAAAGCGCTTGCCCGCATGCGTGAAGTCATGGCCGATTTGAAACACGCCAGAGAATCAGATCTGGCGATGCTATCGGTGTTGCTGCGCGAACTTCGTGTACTGGCCTAGGACAAAACACATGGTTATCAAACTCTCCGCACGCGCCGTTTTTTCAGTTATCGCGCTTATTTGCATCGCTCTTCTGTTAACAGCATATCAATTGCAATACGGTGCACAACGCCAACAGCCCTGTCCGTTATGCATCCTGCAGCGCTATGCTTACATGAGCATTGCTTTGGTTGCGTTAATAGGCGCAATACACGGCCCACGTAGAACGGCAGGCATGTTCTATAACGCCATCATTGCTGTTATTGCTTTGGTCGGCGCAGGCTGTGCACTGTGGCAGCTCAGCAAAGGTGACACCATGCAATCATGTCTGGCCGATCCGTTAGGCAATTTTGTCAACACCTTGCCCAGTGCAAATTGGTGGCCCGAATATTTTTTTGCGACCGGCGGCTGTGCTGATAAATACCCGCCCATCCTCGGCATCACGGTGGCCGCATGGTCGCTGTTGTGGTTCGGATTATTTGCCGCGTTTTCACTCGCACTTATC
>Ga0209511_1003535_pt1 | contig 11926 bp, 9 predicted proteins | sample SSSSmetaG_FD_184141 | JGI IMG/M metagenome (GOLD analysis project Ga0209511, IMG submission 184141) | Glacier valley bacterial and archeal communities from Borup Fiord, Nunavut, Canada, to study Microbial Dark Matter (Phase II) - ​SSSS... | ecosystem: Environmental > Aquatic > Freshwater > Ice >... | reverse complement strand
TCGGCGACACCACCATCTTCGCGGCCGCGTCCCTGCCGGCTACCAAGTAGGCACCATCCGTTGCGCGGAGTGACGGTCGCATAGAAAAGGCCCACGGGTGAAGGTCCGTGGGCCTTTCGCGTACCCGACTCCTAATCGACGTAGATGCTCTGCTCCGTGTCCTCGAGCGGCGGCACGTCGGGAGTGAGGTTCTGGTGGGCGACGATGCCGGACAGCGCCGTGAGTGCCGCAGCGACGCCCGTGATGACGACGGTGATCTGCTCGGCGGTGACGAGCCCGAGCATGAGCAGCAGCGGTACGACGAACGAGGCGACGAGGTAGAGCAGGTCGCGCGTCTTGGCCGAGAGTTTCACGTCTGCACCCTTCTACTTGGTGACAGGAGCGGCCCAGATGGCCGTCCAAGTGTCCTTGCCGACGATACCGTCCACGTCGAGGCGCTTCTCGCGCTGGAACGCGACCACGACGTCGTGCGTCTGCTGGCCGAAGTCCCCGTCGACGGCGATGTTCCATCCACGCGAGCGGAGTTTCTGCTGGAAGTTCCTGACGGCCACCGAGGAATGCAGCCCCATCTTGAGCAGCTTGCCCGCATACGGCGGGTTCTTTGTCGGCGCCGGGCTCGGCGGAATCTTCCTGACGGACGGCATGCCGACCCACGAGTCCGCGTCAGAGCGCATGGATACGACGATGCTCATGTGGATATGCGACGTGTGAGGGTCGGAGCCGTGGTAGGCGACCGGAGCCTTTCCGCGGTGGTAGAACACGCGCTCGTAGATGACGTAGTGGCAGCGCGGGTCGTCGAGGAGCGCATGGACGAGTTCGAGCATGAACGCCTTGGAGCGCACCACGGGGATGTCGATGGCGTTGCCGCCGATGTGGTCGCTCGTGCCGCCCGCGATGTGCCGAGCGTCGGCCATTATCCCGAGGCTCGCGGTCGGCATCTTGTCTCCGTGCGCCGCGTGCAACTGCTTCTTGAGCGTGACGAGTGCCGGTGCTGGTGAGGCCATGCGGTTACTTCCTTCCAATAGTGAGGGCCATAGCGTAGGCGACGAGGACTGCCGTGATGATGCGGTCGGCGTGAGCAGCGGCCCACTTGATCGGCGTCATCCTGAGTTCATCCGTGGCGACTTCGACGTTCTTGGCGCTCGTGATCTCGGCGAGTTTGTTCGTGTTGACCGCCGTGCTCTTGGCGTTCTCTATCTGAGCGGTGTCGAGGCGGGCGATGTCGCTCTGCAGCGACGCAACGGATACGATGGCGGGGCAGGTCGCCGCATGGTACTTCACGGCCGTTTCGTCGGCTTCTCGGTGAGCCTTGAACTCCGCGGCCATAACAGCGGTTGCGCTTGCGAGTTCACTTGTGACGCCAAACAACTTGTCGACCTTGTTCGCGATGGTCTGCATCTCCGTCACCCCTGCATCGCCCACTCCTGTCTCGTCAGTCACGCGGTTCCCACTTCCTGCCAGAGAGTCTAGCACTAGCGTTGCTGGTCTTGCAGAACGCGAGCAGCTACGGAGTCGTCGGGATGCCATAGTAGGCATCGAGTCCGGCTGCCTCACGACGGCGCTTGAGTTCGGCCGCCCACGCATCCTTCGCATCGTAAAGGCTCGTCGAAGCCTCTTTCTCGTAGTCGACGGGGTAGGAGCGCAACCCCGTCATCATCGAGGTTCCAGAGTACGGGGCCATCGCCGCCGAACCGAACCCGAGACGCTCCCCCATCGTCGGGTTCGCGAGTCTTACCACCCGAGCCGCTAGGGGGGCAGCACTTTGGAGCGGATAAGTGAGCTTGTTCTTGATGGGAAGCCCACTGGCAGTTGTGCCAGTGACCGTCTCAACGGGCACACGTAGCCACGGGTTCACCATCGGAGCCCACTCGTTCTTGATCGTCTCGATGGTGCGGTCGGCAGTCCGCTGGATGTTCTCTGCGGGGGTGAATCGTGAGTCGATGGAGGGGTAGGGAACCTTATTGAGGTCGTTCATACCGAAGGGCGAGAGGATGTAGATAGGGTCGCCGTTCTCGTCTCTCAGGCTCGTTCGGAGCCCCTGCTGGCGGTCGATGTAGTCAGGCTTGAGTCCGAGATACTCTCCGGCCGGCTTCTCGCTCGTGTTCTCGAACCAGTCGGCAGCATGACTGTATGCCGCGAATCTTCCCGGACGCTTGAACGCCTCGACGAACTGCAGAGGGACGTTGTTCTTCGTCCACGAGATGAACGGGAACACTATCTTTCCCCACGTCGCGACCGTCTTTGTGTTGTCACCGTAGTCGAACAGATACCGCTTGGTGTTGAGTGCGGAGGCAACATCATCGCCGTGAACGCGGAGGTCGTGGATGAAGCCCTGCGCGCGCTGCTGTATCTCGACCATTCCCCCGAGGCTGCGGGCCTTGTCGTAGACGACGAACTCGGGAGAGAGAGGGTTCAGACGCCCCGACTCCATCCCGAACTTGAGCTTGGCTCCCATCGTTCCCTCGGCTGCAAGCTCCTTGGCCGTGAGGTCACGTGAGATTCGGCCTCCGAGGTCGCCACGAATGAAACCCGCGTCGGCGAGTCCATGCGACTCCATCGAATTCCACACGTCGGCGTAGGATCGAGCCTGCCCGTTTCCGTCCTGTATAACTCCGTCAGCCCATCCGAGCTTCTCGCGGAGAGACGGGACCGCACCGCCGATGGTGAACCTCCATGCCTCGAGGTCGGCTGTCGGGCTGAGTGCGGAGGCACCATCCTTGAGGTAGAGCTGCCACTTGCCGCCGATATAGTTGCGCTCGTGGAAGCCTAGGTTCATCGGCGCCGCCCACGTCTTGAAGAACGTGGTGACAGCATTGAGGTTGTTGTAGATGCCCTGCACGTTGCGAGGCATCCCCTTCTCACGTGTCGTGACGAACTGCCCGATGGTGTCGGGAAGCATGAACACGTTGTCCGCACCCTTCGGTACGAACACTTCGCCGGTCCCCGCGGGGATCTCGGCCAGTTTTCCGCTCTCCATCGAGTAGACACGCATCCACTCCGGGACCTGCACCCTCCCGTGGACAGGCACACCGAACTTCTTGACCGCTCCGTTTGCGAAGTCAGCCGCCCCATAGGAGTGAGCCGCTTCGGAAGCGTACTTCGCCATAGCGGTGAAGGCGTCACCCTCCGCCTTGCCCTTGACTGCGTTGTTGTAGTCGGCCCATGTGTCGGACGTCCGGGAGAGCTCGGACAGTAGGCGGGTACTTCCCGACTCGACCTTCTCTGGCGCTCCGTCTGCTACACCGCGGATAACAGACTCTTGCCCTCGCATCTTGCGTAGGTTGTCTCCGACCGTCTTGCCAACCACGGGGATACCGTCGATCGCATCCAGCGTGCTATCGCCGAGATGGAGTGCGAGTGCTCCTCGCATCGTAGATCGGTTGTCGGAGAGAGCGAAGTGCTGGTAGACACCCTTGAGAAGTTCATCGTGCTCGTTGCCCGCTTCGCGCAGTCCGCGGTTGACACCGGACTCGCGAATCTTGGCGTACTGGCCTCTGATGCCGCCCATCGCGTCGGCGATGGCACCGTCAGCGTCGGCCCACGTCTCCTTTGCCATTCGCACGAGAGCCGCCTGCTTCGCGGCCTCTGGCATGACGTCGTAGCCGAGCAATGCTGCGGTCGCGCGTTCTACCCGCTCAGGAGTCACGAGGTTCGAGTGCAGCTCGTCCACTTCGGTTTCGATGCGTGCTGCCACCTGCTCGGGAGACAGTTCGGGAGACTCGGACGCGAGCCTCTTGCGGATAGCGGGTTCGTAGTGGTCGTGAATAGCCGAGCGGTAGGCGTTCTCGCGCAGGTCATCTGCTACCAGCGTCGGATCAGTCCGGATGCTATCACGGAACGCCCGCTCGGTATCGGTCGCTACAGCCAATCCCTGCTCGGCAGCGGAACGTTCTGCCTCCGCGACGTCTGAGACGGTCTGTGCTGCTTGCTCGGGAAGCACGGCCCTCGATGGAGCGATATTCCCCTGAGCTCGCGCGATATGACCCGCCACGTCAGGCATCTCGACAGGCAACGGTGCTCCGGCTACAGGCTTGCCCCAACCGTCCTCTGAGGCGATGGGACGCGAGTACCAATCGGAGTACTCCTCGAGTCGCGCCGCGTGCTGCTTGGCCGATTTGAGATCGTTGGCGTCCAGCGCGGAGTTGACCCGGCCGGAGAGCATCTCGACCACGGCTTCGGGGTTGTTCACGCCGAGCTCGTCCACCCGCGAGGAGTAGTTCATGTCGCGCTCGTAGAGCCCGCGCGCCGAGTTCGGGTTGCTAGTCCCTATCGTCACGTCGTTCTCTCCCGCAACGTGGACGTTAGTGCGCCGAAGCTCGTCGTCGACGCTTGACTGCCACGTCGTGTAGCGCTTCGGTTTGCCGCTCGGAGTGAGCTGGACGGGTGTGCGGGGAGCTTCTTTCGGGACACCCGCCCGCACGGGTGCAGGAGCGACCTCATCGGTCAGTGGGGCGAACTTGGCCGTGAGCTGGTCACGCATCGGTATCTTTTTCGCTGCCGATGCTTCTGCCGCCGTCAGTCTGCCTCTCGCGGAAGTGACCGCGTCCGAGAGCATCTGAGCGGTCATCTGGTCGGCCTCGCCGGAGATGTTGCCCGCCTGCCGCATGATGGCCTCGCGGTCGAGTGAGTCGATCCCCGTGGCCTGCTGGATAGCCTCAGCAGCCGAGAGCGTGGCCTTGTTCGCGGCGACGTTCCCATAGCGACGTGCGATGTCCTCAGCGTAGATGGCCGCCGTCTGCGCGGGGTTCTCGGAGAACCGTTCGGCAGTCGAGGAGAGGGCACGAGGTATCGTCCCGAATTTACTCGACAGTACTCCAGCCATCGTCCTACGTGCTGCCACCTTCGTCGCCACGAGAGACGGAGTTGCTGCTCCCGCTACCGACGATTCCAGCACGTTCTCGGCACTACCCTTCATCCCTGCGATGCGCTTGCCGATGAGCGGGACCTCGAGGCCGAGTCCGGTCGTCTGTCCGAGCCTCTGTGCGCCCCATGCCTTCGCCGACTGTTGGACACGGACGGCGACACGGGAGGATAGGTCGCGCCCGAGCTCGCTGGACATCTGGTGCAGTCCGCTGGTGATTCCGGCCTCTATCTCCGCGGCCTTTGTCAGAAGCTTCTCGGACAGATCAGGGAATCTCGTCGCTTCGTCGCGCAAGTATGCGGGGTCAGCCATCGCCTTGGAGAAGTCATCGAGCAGGTTGAAGCCTCCACCTTTCGCGGTGGACATCTGGGATAGTGCCTTCTCTCCGAGGTCGTCCCACGTCGCGGAGAGCCCCCCCTTTGCCGTCCCCTCCGTTACCTCACGACCAGCCTTGACCGCAGCAGATTCAAGCCCCTCCGTAGCGGCCTTCTGCATCACCGACTTTCCAAGCGTCTCAGCCGCGGGCGATGCTCCCCACGTGACGTAGGACTTGGCATCCCCCGCGACGTCGTGAACGAACCCGACCGTGTTAGAAGGGGACATGCCCGCTACGAACCCCATCCCCGCCCGGACAGGTGTGCCGAGGAACTTGGCCGTCTTAGTCGGGAGGGAGTCGTCTTTCTTGACGTCAAGCGAGTCGAGGAACTTGTCGACAGAGGGCTTGTCTCGCAGGCTCCCTGTTGACAGGCCGAGTCCGGGAGGAGTCTCGACGCCAGCTTTCTGATAGTCGATGGCCTTCTTGTTGAGTTCGTCGTAGTTAGGAGCCTCGATGCGGCCTGTTCCGTAGAGCGACCTGATCTTCTGCATCGGGTTAAGCTCGACCGTCGCCCTATCCAACCCATTCTTCATGCCTTGTATCACGGGGATGTCTTTGAGGTACGGGGCGCCCATCACATCTCCGGCGGACTCCGCGCTCGCAGCGAGAATGCCGAACGGGCTCATCTTCCCTGCAATTGGGAGGATTGAATCTGCAACGGACAAAGCCTGCCTGATGGGGGCACTCGCGTCGACGTTGATACCGTTGTCTGAGCCGAACCAGAGGCGTTTGTCACGGAGCGCTCCCATGACGTCGCCGCCCTTGCCCTCGTTGGCACGCTGCTTCTGCCAGTCGAGCATCGTCGACGCGAATTCGGTGCCGGTGAAGTTCGTCTTGGCGAGCGCCTGCTGGACGAATGACCCGCCTTTTCCTGTTCTTGCGGCAACGGATCGCTGCACGTCCTTCGGAGCGACGCCCTTCAATGAAGCCGCCTGCGTCGCCTTGACCATATTCCTGAAAGTATCGCCGAACGAAGCCTGTGCGCCACGGGTACGACGAATAGAGTCGAGCTCGGACTGCTCAATAGCGGCTGGGGCAGGCTGGACGATGGGGTCTTTCTTCTTCTTGCTGAGGCGCTCCATGAACGCGAGGAACGAAGGTAGCGGCACGCTAGTACCCTCCCATTCCTCCTGCTGAGGTGCTCTTCGCGGGGACGCCCCCTGATGTCTTTATGCCGTATACAGCGGTGAGATACGCGTCGATGCTCTTGTACTGATCGCGGAGCTGCTGTCCCGCCACGGGGTCGTTGTACTTCGCAATGGCTGAGTTCATCGAGTTCGCCCGCGCGGTCGATTCCGCGTAACTCACATCTCCGCCTTGAGCCGACGCCTTCGCCGCGTCGATGATGCTCTGGTACTTGGCGGTCGTGTCGTACTGGCGCCTGTTCTCGGCGCGATCGGCGTTACCGCTCGCGTAGTTGTAGCCGAGAGTGTTGTCGGCCTGACGCGCCTGCTCGATAATCTGGTTGATGCTGGTCTGATAGTCGCGATTGGAGTTGGTGCGAGCCAGCGCGTCGTTCGCGTTGAACTGGCGGATTCCCTCCGTGTAGTCCATCCGTCCCTGCTGGTAGCCGCGCGTGCCGTCCGTCCTCAGACGGGATTCGGTGTTGTTGAACTCGCGCATGCCCTCGTTGAACCCCTGCTGCTGGCCCTGATAGGATCGGTTGGCCTCGGTCATCGTCTGAGCGAGTTGGTTGTTGAACTGGCGCGCGTTCTCGTCGAGGTTCGAGTAGGCGAGCCTCGCGTCGGTGTTCGCGTTCCATGCCGCGAGCGCTCCCGCCTCCATGTCGGTGCGGTAGCCGCTCTGTATCTGGTCACGCGACAGGAGCGCGGACTGGTTGGCCTGCTCACGCTGCAGTTGGTTGGCGGCGTTGCTCTGGACGATGCCGGAGTTGATGCGTCCTGCCTCCGCTGCGGCGTTCGCCATCTGCGACGTTGCCTCCATGCGGGACTTGTCCATCTCGACCGCTCTCGCGGCGTCGTAGTTGCCCGAGCGTCCCATCCCGCGACCGATCTCGCTCTCTCCGACCGCCGCCATGTTCGACTCGCCCCACGACTTGATGAGGTCCACCTGCGCGAGCGCTGCCGCGTCGAGTCCCCAATCTCCCGTCTGCGCGATGCCGACGTTGCTGCCGATGGCTCCGCCGCCTTGGAACTCGTAGTCGGGCGTGGTGCTCTGGTACGCGGCCAGCGCCGGAGCGGCCTTCGTGACCTGCGCGGCGACCTGCCCGAGCCATCCGGTCGGCACCTTTGCGGCCCTGCCAGCCTGCAGCCTGCCGTAGTTGATGAATCCGGTGTTCGTCTTGGCCGCTGCGCCCGGTCGGGGAGCAGGAGCCGAGGCGATGCGCTGCACGGGAGCAGCAGAGCGCATGACGACGGGCGCTGCGGTAGGAGCCGGGCTTGCCGAACGATACGTCTGCAGCGCGCTCGGGGACGTTCGCGGCACGATGACCGGACGCCCGTTCTTGATGACGGTCTTGGTCGGCATCCTGATAGCCCCACCAGTCAAGTCAGTCGGCATTGATTCCCCTTCACGAGCACGGTCGTCGGTCAGTGCCAGAGTACCGTTCGTCGCGGCTTATGCGCCGCTTGTCTGCATTTGCCTGCACTATACGCTGTCAACGTGCCGCGCGACAACGCGCTCGACACGACCAATCCAGTCACTCGCCCGCCGCATCGTGGCGGGGGTCACATCGCAGAAGTCGAACAGCTCGAGCGGAGCCACGTCTATCTGCTTGGGGAGGATGCGAGTCGTGCCTCCGAGTACGCCTACTCCGCGAACCAGCACCGTCCCGAGCGGGTTGGTGCATGACCCGAACGAGTCGTCGATGGAGACGCAGGTTCGAACGCCGATGGAAGAGTTGAACCCGAGCACTGTGCCGCCTTGCAAGAAGTCGCCGCCTGTCCCGTCGCTGTGCTTCGCCTGCACCGAGTACGAGAGCGTGGCGCGGTCGAGTCTGACCATGAAGTCCCACCACACACCGGGAGCCAGCGGCAGGTTCGGCGAGGTTCCGTAGCGCAGAGTGACATCCTCGCGGTTGTCGTCGTAGCCGATAGGCAGTTCGACGTATGCGTTGCCGAAGGAGTCGTCCAGGATCCCCTCGATGGAGACGAGCGCGGAGAAGTCCACCCCGGCCGAGATGCCATCGGGGTCGCCGACCATGAAGTCGCACGTCGAGAACTCCCCCTGATAGACAGGCGACACCGAGCACTTCCAGTGGTCGCCCTCCTGCGCATTGACTATCGCCATCCTAGATTCCTACTTGGAACGTGCCGGAATCGGTGAACGACGGCGAGGGGAGCGCTGTGGTGGCCGTCCCTCCGACGCTGCCGTTGACCGTGTGGTAGTGCGTGTCCCAGTTCGTGACGAGGTAGCGGCACGCGGCGTCGAGCGTCCACGGCTGGCACATCATCCCGTTATTGAGATCGAACCACGGGAATCCCGCGTAGAGCCCCAAGTCGAGGCGATGGAACGCGATCTTCCATGCCTGCACCATGAATCGTCGCGCGAAGTCCCAGTATTCGTCGGGAACATCGCCCCACGGCATGCGAGGCGGCCACTGAGTACCGCTCGCAGGCCAGCCGCGCGAAGGCAGGTCGAGGTCGAGCGGGACGGGAGGCCAGCCGGCGGGGGGACGCGGAGGCCACCACGCAGGAGGCCAGTCCTGCCACACGTCGACGGTTCCGATGATGTGGATGGGGAAGTGGACCTTCGGCGGGGAGGTGGATACCTTGCGCGTATCGGGACGCGGGAGCGCCGAGAACAAGCCTGCTTCGGCGAGTTCCCGTGCTAGAGGCGCTGTGGATCCCGACGCTACGGACGGGTCACGCAGAAAAACAGTTCGACACCCATCGCGTACACGTCGAGGGAGCACTCGCACATGGACGAAACGCGGTCGAATCCCGACTTTGCGCGCACATTCGGGAGCCGCTTGCGAATCAGGGACTCACCAGCGGGCAGGGAGTACGCCTTGGACGCACCTGAGCGCGCTGTAGCCTCTTTCTCCGCGATGAACGACAGAGTGACCTCCGCGGGCGCTCCGAGCGTCACACCGGCTCTCACGTCGTTGAATATCTTGTCTCCGAGCGGCCTCGCCCCGTCGATGGTGCGGCAGTCCGCCTCGAACAGGTACGGCACGCCATCATCGGTGTAGCCGTCGAACTCGCGCAGAACCTTCGCGGCGGTCACGAGCGTCGGGAGCACCGAGCCGGGAGTGGCGAGGTGGGTCGATCCGCACAGCGCCTTGAAGCCGTGGACGTAGGGACCGCCCCAAGCCGTGAGGCGGAAGTCGTAGACGCATGACTCCGAGTGATTGCCGACAGGGTAGACGAGCACGTAGAGTTCGCCCGTCTGCACCGCGAACACGCCGGTCGGGTCTCTCGGGACGATGCTCACGGCAGGACGCTGCGAGTCGAACACGTCGGTCGAGAGCGGCTTGGGGCGCGTGCCGTCGAAGTAGGCTAACCCGCGAGGAGAGAGCCACACGGGGACGCCTTCGATGACCAGCATGGAGCGAGGGGCGATGCAGCCGAGCCCGTCGCTCTGCACCTTGCGCGTCTGCCACGTCGCGGAGTCGGTTCCGTCGATGCGGTAGAGGAAGTCGCGGGTGAACGCGCAGAACGTGTCGCCCGTGTCGGCGAGCGCCGTGAACTCCCCGCCGGGGGACATGAGCGCGCCGTCAGGCCACTGGCTCGCGTCGAACGGAGCGCACCAGCGGAGGTTCGTCGGGTCGGCGGCTTCGATGCCGTAGAGCCGCTCTGCCGCCTGCCGAGCACACAGGTACGAGAACGATCGCGCGGTGGAGTCGGCCACGACCGCGAGTGCTCCTGCAGCAAGCGCTCCTGCTGTGGTCGCCGTCCCCGCTACCGCGAGGGTCGCAGCGAGCGAACCGGGAGCCGACACCGTGACCAGAGCCGAGGCCGCAGGTGTCCCCGCGACAGCCGCTAGGACAGCCGCGCAGTTCTTCGCCGAGTAGTCGGTGGGGGAAGCGGGGAAGTCGATGCCCCCGTTGTACGTCTTTGCCTGCCCGAGCGTGATGGTGATGGCGCTTCCGACCACGGTGACGGAGGTAGCGCGCGGGACGGCGGGGGAGAGAACCGAAGTACCGTCGTCGACGACGGTGATGGTGATGCCGTTGCCCGCCACGCCCGCAGTGACAGCCGCGAAGCGCAGCGTGGGGGAGCCGTTCGTTGCGAGCGAGCATTTGGCCTTGAGCGACTCCTCCGGCCACGCGACGTGCGAGATCCCGTTGACGCCATCGGAGTAGTACACGCAGTCGTTCCAGACCGCGCAGGCGATTCCCTTCGTGGTGTCGAGCCCCGCCGCGAGTTGCGTGACGACGCCCGTTGCGGCGTCGACCGAGCTGACGAACCCGCCGTGAAAGACGATGAACGTCGAGGCGCCGCGCTCGGTGACGAACCAGACGCACTCGCGCACGCCGACGAGCGCAGCGATGGCCTCGAACCCCTTGCGCTTGTGGATACGACCGTCTCGGCCGGGATAGGCGTTGAGGCTCCGCGCGTACTGTGCGTCGGACAGCAGCCGAGGGTCCGGCACCGTGGCGACGCCCGAGGCGAACACGCTCTGCTCGTAGGAGAACGTCTTTTCGTCCTTCGCGGGCATCTACATCTCCCCCGTCTGTGCCTTGCCGAATGTGACGTTCATCGGCGGCTTGGAGGTTCCGAGCCAGCGCTTGTACTCCGCGATGCCGTCGAGGAAGTGGCCGTACATGGTGTCGGCCTCCTCAGGCAGGTTGTCCTTGCGCAGGATGATGTGCGCTGCGAAGAAGCACGGCAGGTAGTGGCGGTCGGCATGCCACGCCGGACCCTGCGTAGCCGTGAGGCGTGGCGGGTAGGCGTAGTAGGCGCCAGCGATGGCGGTTGCCGTGGCGGGCGTCGGATAGAGCGCCAGCACGCGCTCACCCGCGGCGTCGAGCATGTCGGGGCAGAACTGCGTGGGGATGCCACTCGCATCGGGCAGGTCGAGGTAGGAGAGTTGGTCGACGTAAGCGAGCTTCGCCGTGCCAGCGCGAACGGTGATCCAGCGCGCGACCGAACCGCACCCGCCGACGAGTGGGGATCCGATGGTCGTCATGCCGGAGAACGGCCGGATGAGCGCGTCCACCTTCGAGAACACCTTGATCGTGCCTTCGTTCAACGCGGGGATGATGTCGACGTTGTCGTCGAACATGTCGGCGACGGCCTCTCCCACGAGCACGCGCGTCCGAGCCACGAGGTCGGCGGTGGTGGTCGCGGAGCCTACTACCGCGATGTCGGGGAGTACGGGCATGCTACACCGTCACTTTCGTCGTCACGCTGGTCTGGTTGGGGCTCACGAAAACGAGGTCGCGGATGCCACCGGGCGGGACGAGGATGCCCCACTCGCCGACGTGACCGACGACGTTCGAGGAGGCCGAGTCGTTGAGCGGGTTGTAGCGCTCAATGTCAGTCTCGAGGTACGCGGTGATGACGACGCCTCCGAGCGGGTTGGCGCTCTGGTCGGTGCAGCGGGACTGGCCGACGGTCGCGTGGGTCACGAGCACCCATCCGGTCGGGGTGTGCGAGAGCTTCGGCGACGCCTCGAGCAGCGGGATCAGAGATGCCGCGACGAGCGCGGGGTCAACCGTGGCTCCGCCCGTGGTCGGAATCGCCATCAGGTGCGCGTCCTGCACGGTCGTGAGCGCGCCTCCA
>Ga0209511_1003532_pt1 | contig 11932 bp, 6 predicted proteins | sample SSSSmetaG_FD_184141 | JGI IMG/M metagenome (GOLD analysis project Ga0209511, IMG submission 184141) | Glacier valley bacterial and archeal communities from Borup Fiord, Nunavut, Canada, to study Microbial Dark Matter (Phase II) - ​SSSS... | ecosystem: Environmental > Aquatic > Freshwater > Ice >... | reverse complement strand
CGACGATCGCATATCGGTTTTCAGGATCAAAGGGCGTTGCTTCGGTTTCTTCTTCTGCATCTGCACCCATTTTGTGATTAAACACGAGATCGGCATACACACTCATGCCCGCATTTTGAGTCGCTTTAATCGCTTTTAAGTACTCGTTTTTCGTTCCATACTTGGTGCGGACAGAACCCTTTTGATCAAATTCACCCAAATCAAAGAGATCATAAATCCCATAGCCGACATCAAACCCGCCGCCCGTGCCTTTATAAGCTGGGGGAAGCCACAGGGAAGTGATTCCAGCTTTAGATAACTCTTCAGCATTTTCTGCAAGCTGATTCCAAAAGCTGCCATCACTGGGAATGTACCAGTGAAAGTATTGCATCATGACACCGTTGCATTCAGACATGAGAAGCTCCTAAAAGTAAATTAGAGTAATGAATTTTGCCAGGTTTACAATTGCAGTGACCGGATTGTTCACTGCTTTTCTGCAATACAAAGTTCTGTCAAAACATGGGAGTCAGAAGGTACTCAAGCTCCTAATGGCTGCCCTTGACGGAAGGAGTCGATTTCCTGTTTCCCTATATCTAAAGGATTTTACGGGATTTATTTAAGAGGTCCTATCTGTCTAGAGAGAAGTCTATAGGAAGTCTTCTGAGCACAGTTCACATTTTTATATCGTTGACCTCTAGCTCCAGTCAGACTCAACATCTGCCTAAGTGCAGAGGTATTCTATTCTCAATTGTCTTAGTAGATTAAAGTCCATTAGACATCCTGCATGAATCTGGACAGCCCTCCTCACGAAGTGGGGCAAGCCCTCGCCAACCCTTCTCCCTGGGGAGAAGGGAGCTAGAACCTCTTGTTCCCTCTCCTTGGGGAGAGGGCTAGGGTGAGGGCGAAGTACTTGTGCAGGAGGTCCATTTTCATACAGAATCTCGATCGCGCCTTATCTTCTATAATTTGAGGCATCCACTCCCCTAGATTGCCCATGACAGATGCCTATTCTCAACCCAGTCGTGAATGGTGGGCGCAACGCTGGATTGATGTCTTAGAGTCATTTGGCTGGACTCGACGCTTGGCGCGTGCCCGCACCTATGCCAGAGAAGGGAACGTTTTGGCGATTGATTTTCAAGGCGCTAGAGTCTCTGCCGACGTTCAGGGAACCGCTCCTGAGCCTTATCAAGTGTCGCTGTCGCTCGACCCGTTTAGCGATGAGCAATGGAGCTATGTGGTTGAGTCAATGGCAGAACGGGCGATTTTCTCGGCTAAACTGCTGGCTGGAGAAATGCCGCAAAACATTGAGGAAGTCTTTACAGCAAGCGGATTGAGCCTGTTTCCGTTTAACAAGTTTGACATTCATAGCCAGTGTTCTTGCCCCGATCCGGCAAATCCTTGTAAGCATATTGGAGCGGTTTATTATCTGCTGGGCGATCGCTTCAGCGAAGATCCGTTTGTCTTATTTCAACTGCGCGGTCGCACCAAAGAGCAGATTATCGAAGCGCTGCGACAGATGCGAAGTGCCGGGGGTGCGATTCATGCGGAACCCGTTGAAACTGTCCGGGCGGCGACCTCACTTAAGCTCGATCGTTTCTGGCACTATGCCGAACAGCTTGAGCCGACTTTAATTGTGATCGTCCCGCCGCCCAGCAGTGAGACGGTTTTAGACCTGTTGGGGGCGATTCCTTTAAAACCTGAGACTCCGGCTAATCAAGCGAACGCCAACGCTGCCATTGAGTATCTCAAGCCGATTTATGAAGAGGTGAGACAGCAAGCGGTACAGATTGCGATGACGACTGACTAGGCATGAATGATGTTAACTCTAATTCATTAAACTTCTTGCAAGAGTCCCTGCCCTTATCCCCAACCCTTCTCCTTGAGGAGAAGGGAGCTAGATTCAAAGTCCATCTCCCTGGGGAGAGGAATTTAGGGTGAGGGCAGGGACTTTTGCAGGAGGTCTATATCTTTCCGATTGCAAAATTGATCCCCCAAAGCCGTAGACTGAAGGATGCAATTCATCTACGTTTTAGCTGAGTACCCGTGCGAAAAATTGTTATTGCTGGCAACTGGAAAATGTATAAAACTCAGGCAGAAGCCCTGAAGTTTTTGCAGGGTTTTAAGTCTGAGTTAGACAACACACCCGACGATCGAGAGATTGTTCTGTGTGTCCCGTTTACTGATTTAGATAGTTTGTCTAAAACCTTGCACGGGAGCCGCATTCAAATTGGCGCTCAAAATGTCCACTGGGAAACGGAAGGGGCATACACGGGTGAGATTGCTGCCCCGATGCTGACAGAAGTGGGGGTGCGCTATGTGGTCGTCGGTCACAGTGAGCGCAGACAATACTTTGGCGAAACAGATGAGACGGTGAATCTGCGCCTGAAAGCGGCTCAAAAAGCGGGGCTGATTCCGATCTTGTGCGTCGGTGAAACCAAACAGCAGCGAGATGCTGGAGACATTGAGTCTCACATCTTCAGCCAACTTGCAAAGGGTTTGGTGGATGTTGATCAAACGAATTTAGTGATTGCCTATGAACCGATTTGGGCGATCGGAACCGGAGACACCTGCGCCCCAGCCGAAGCCAATCGAGTTATCGGGTTGATTCGCAGCAAGTTGAGCAATCCAAACGTCCCGATTCAATATGGCGGCTCGGTCAAGCCTGACAACGTTGATGAGGTTATGGCTCAACCTGAGATTGATGGCGCGTTGGTCGGAGGCGCAAGTCTTGAAGCAAAAAGCTTTGCGCGAATTGTCAACTTCCAGTAGACGATCGGAGGTGAGCGCAAGAAATGACGACCAATCCAATCCAATCATCTGATCAGCGCTGGCAGTTTTGGATCGATCGGGGCGGCACGTTTACCGATATCGTGGCACAAACTCCAGACGGCGAGTTGGTGATTCACAAGCTGTTGTCAGAAAACCCCGATCGCTATTCAGATGCTGCGCTGCAGGGCATTCGTGAGATTTTGGGAGTCGATTCAGAAGAGTCTATTCCGTCTGAGCAGATTGCAGCCGTCAAGATGGGGACGACAGTGGCGACGAATGCTCTGCTAGAACGCAAAGGCGATCGCTGCGTGCTGCTGATTACGCAAGGGTTTCGCGACGCTCTGAGAATTGGTTATCAAAATCGCCCCAACATTTTTGCCCGTCAAATTGTGCTGCCCGAACTGCTCTATGAGCAAGTCATCGAAGTTGAGGAGCGATATAGCGCTCAGGGTGAAGTTCTCACTGCTCTTTCAATCAGCGAAGAAACGCCCTGGATAACGTCTCTCAAGTCGGCTTATGAGAGCGGAATTCGAGCCTGTGCGATCGTGTTGATGCACGGCTATCGATATCCCGATCATGAGCAGACGATTGCGACGATCGCGCGCAATATTGGCTTTACTCAGATCTCTGTGTCTCATCAAGTCAGCCCTTTAATGAAGTTGGTGAGTCGAGGCGACACCACCGTTGTTGATGCTTATTTGTCTCCAACTTTGCGGCGATATGTTGAACGAATCACAGCAGAATTAAGCGCGCATACTCAAAATTCTCCGCGACTCCTATTCATGCAATCCAACGGCGGATTGACCGATGCTCATCTCTTTCAGGGCAAAGACAGCATTTTATCGGGTCCGGCTGGGGGCATTGTTGGAGCCGTACAGACCAGCAAACAAGCAGGATTTGACAAAATTATCAGCTTTGATATGGGGGGCACCTCGACTGATGTTGCCCACTACGACGGCAGCTATGAGCGCACGTTTGAGACCGAAGTTGCAGGGGTGCGGATGCGTGCGCCGATGATGGCGATTCACACGGTTGCGGCGGGCGGCGGCTCTCTGATTAGCTTTGACGGCTCACGCTATCGAGTCGGACCTCGATCGGCAGGGGCAAGTCCGGGTCCGGCGTGCTATCGCAACGGGGGCGAGTTGACCGTCACCGATTGCAATGTCCGGGTCGGCAAGCTTCAGCCTGATTTCTTTCCAAAAGTGTTTGGGGTGAACGGCGATTTACCGCTTGATGCCGAGGTTGTGCAGCAGAAGTTTGCAGCCCTGGCGGTGGATATTCAGACTGTGAGTGGAGATCAGCGATCGCCCGAAGCAGTTGCTCAAGGATTTTTAGCGATCGCTGTTGAGAAAATGGCAAGCGCGATTAAAAAGATCTCCGTCCAGCGCGGCTATGACGTCACAGACTATACGCTCTGCTGTTTTGGGGGCGCAGGAGGACAGCACGCCTGTTTAATCGCAGACGCGCTGGGAATGAAACAGATTTTTCTGCATCCCTATGCGGGTGTTTTATCGGCGTATGGCATGGGCTTGGCGGACTTGCGAGTGTTGCACGATCGGGCGATCGAAGCCGTTCTCACCGACGAGGCGTTGCCAGAGCTGACTCGAATTCTGACCGAGCTTGCTGCTGAAGGCATTGCAGAATTGCAGCGTCAGGATGTTGCAGATTCTCAGATTCAAGCAGTGTCTCAAGTCCGATTGCGCTATCGGGGAACTGACTCAGCCCTGACTGTAGATTTTGGCACTCTAGATGCAATGCTGACCCAGTTTGAGCAGGTGCATCGCCAACGGTATGGCTTTATCGACGACACCAAAGCGCTGATGGTTGAAGTCGTTTCGGTCGAAGTGATTGGCACCACGATCGCGCCGCCAGAAATCGTCATGCCCGATCGTCGCCTCACTCCGCTTGCTGCGATCACCACTGTCCCCATCTACACGCAGGGATGTTGGCACGAGTCGCCCGTTTTTCAGCGCAGTGACTTGACTCCAGGCGATCGGATTTTGGGTGCTGCTTTGATCATCGATCCAACCAGTACAACCGTGATCGAACCGAGTTGGCAAGCAGAACTCAGCGATCGCAATCACTTAGTCTTAACCCGTTCAGAAATCGTCAACCCAGAATCCAGACTTCAAACTCTAAAATTCGCTTCTCCCGATCCTGTTTGGTTAGAAATTTTCAATCATCTGTTCATGTCGATCGCCGAACAAATGGGATTCACGCTGCAAAACACAAGTTCGTCAGTCAACATCAAAGAACGGTTAGACTTCTCTTGCGCGGTCTTTGATCAACAGGGTCAACTCGTTGCCAATGCTCCTCACATTCCAGTGCATTTAGGATCGATGAGTGAGAGCGTGATTAGTTTAATGAATGCAAAAGACACACGTCTGGAATCAGGCGATGTCTACGCATTAAACAATCCCTATAACGGAGGAACTCATTTACCAGACATCACTGTGATTACGCCAGTATTCGCAGAAGAGAATCTGAAAGACAATGATTCTAAACCGCTATTCTTTGTTGCCTCTCGCGGACACCACGCCGACATTGGTGGCATGACACCCGGATCAATGCCGCCCAACAGCACGTCGATCGAGCAAGAAGGCATCTTAATCAATCACTTCAAACTGGTTGCTCAAGGACAGTTTCGATCGCAAGAGATCCTGGAATTACTCACTCATCACGCTTATCCAGCTAGAAATCCCGCTCAAAATTTGGCAGACTTAAAAGCGCAGATTGCCGCTAACGAGCGAGGCGTAAAAGAACTTCGCAGAATGACTGCTCACTTCAGCTTAGAAACCGTTCAGGCGTATATGCAGCATGTGCAAGATAATGCAGAAACCTCTGTGCAGCGCGTCATTGAGACGTTGCACGATGGCAGCTTTAGTTATCCGATGGACGATGGCTGCGAGATTTGTGTCAGCGTTCGTCTCGATCGCGCTTCACGTCGTGCCACGATCGACTTCACAGGCACTTCACCGCAACAGCCCACCAATTTCAACGCGCCTCTAGCCGTTTGCAAAGCCGCCGTTCTCTACGTGTTTCGCACTCTTGTAGACGATGACATTCCCCTCAATGCAGGCTGTCTCAAACCCCTGGATATCATTGTCCCTGAAGGATGTCTGCTCAACCCACACTATCCGGCGGCAGTTGTTGCCGGAAACGTCGAGACTTCGCAAGCCGTCACCGATGCGCTGTATGGAGCTTTGAGCGTGATGGCAGCGTCTCAAGGCACGATGAATAATTTCACCTTCGGAAACGATCGCTACCAGTATTATGAAACGATTTGCGGCGGGTCAGGAGCCAGCGCCACGTTTAACGGCACCGATGCAGTGCAAACCCACATGACCAATTCTCGTCTCACCGACCCCGAAGTTTTAGAATGGCGCTTTCCAGTGCTGCTAGACAGCTTTGCAATCCGTTCCAACAGTGGCGGCAAAGGGCTGCATTCTGGCGGCAGTGGCGTGATTCGTCGGCTGCAATTTCGAGAACCAATGACGGCAGCAATTTTGTCAGGTCATCGCAGAGTGCCCCCCTTTGGACTGCAAGGCGGCGAACCGGGACTCGTCGGCAAAAATTGGGTAGAACGACATGGCGCGATCGAGCCTCTAGGCAGCAAAGCCGAAGTCACGATGCAACCAGGAGATATCTTTGTGATTGAAACGCCCGGAGGAGGAGGATTTGGCACACTTTAGACAAAATTTGAAGGAGTTCCTGATTTAGCCATACATGGGTTTTGACTACCGTATTCTCTCACTGAAGCTTCGATCGCGAGAGGGAGGTTTGTTTGAGTTAGATCTTTGATAAGACCTCCTGCATGAATCTGGACAGCCCTCCTCACGAAGTGGGACGAAGCCCTCGCCAACCCTTCTCCCTAGGGAGAAGGGAGTTAGAACCTCTTGCTCCCTCTCCTTAGGGAGAGGGCTAGGGTGAGGGCAAAGGATTCGTGCAGGAGGTCTATAGTAGAGACACTAGCTCGATCGCATAGATATAACGTTGTGAAAAGTAGTCCCTCACGTAGTCTAAACCCGTTAATGACAGTGAAAAGAATTCTTAGACCTGCTGCGTTTTATCTAACCTTATTGACGATGAGCAATGTGGGATGTTCTGCGTTCAGAGACACCAACCAGGCTCAAGACACCCTAGTGAGCAAAGCGGCTCCGGTCTCATCAACTCAATCGGCTCCGATTAAAGCGGGTGATAATCCTGATTATGTCGCTCAAGTCGTCCAGCAAACCGGACCTGCCGTTGTGCGAATTGACTCCACTCGCACGGTGCAGCAAGAAATTCAAGACCCGACGATCGGGCGACTTTTTGGTCGCCAAGCTCCTCGTCAAGTGCAGCGCGGCACTGGGTCAGGCTTCATCATGAGCGCAGATGGACAGATTGTGACCAATGCCCACGTCGTTGAAGGAGCCGACAGCGTGACCGTTGTGCTGACGGATGGGCGGCGGCTTCGGGGCGAAGTGGTTGGAGCCGATCGCGTCACCGATCTCGCCGTGGTCAAAATTAACGCTACAGGCTTACCCACCGCAAGATTAGGAAACTCCGATACCCTGCTGCCCGGTCAAGCCGCGATCGCCATCGGCAACCCCCTCGGACTCGACAACACCGTGACTCAGGGCATCATCAGCGCTACTGGACGATCGAGCGCAGACATCGGCGTTCCGACTGAGCGAATTAACTTCATTCAAACCGACGCAGCGATCAATCCGGGCAACTCTGGCGGACCGTTGCTCAACTCGGCAGGCGAAGTGATTGGAGTCAACACCGCCATCATTCAAGGAGCGCAGGGATTAGGATTTGCTATCCCCATCAACACGGTTAAACGCATCTCGCAACAGATTGCCACCAAAGGTCGAGTCGATCATCCCTATCTCGGCGTGCAGATGGGAGAGTTAAGCCCAGAGCTACGATCGCAGATCAATCAAAGCAGTGTTGGGTTTAAAGTCGATCGAGACTCTGGTGTGATCGTTCTGTCGGTTGCGGAGAATTCTCCAGCGGCGCGTGCGGGGTTACGCCCAGGCGATGTAATTCAATCCATTAACAATGTAGCGATTCAAACTTCTCGACAGGTGCAAGAGCAGGTCGAAGCAGCGACCGTCGGCAAGCCCCTGCAAGTCACTGTCGATCGTGGAAATCGTACAGAAACGATCGCGGTCAAACCCGAACAGCTTCCTGAGCAACAAGCCGCCGATCGTCAAGGCTAAATCTTCCAGGGTTGGCTTAAAACCGTTGCAGCAAATCTTGTTTTCTTTGCAAGTCACCTAAACGCGTGAGCTACTCGGATATCAACGATCGCGCTTCAGGTCGTAACGTGAGTCACTCAGGTTGTTTCATCTGTAAGGAACGTTTAAGGTTTAGCAACTCAGGTATAAATCTTTGCTGCTCAGGTCTGGTTCGTGGTAACTCAGACTCGATTGCCTGTAGCTCCGGTTCAAGGTTGGATAAGCTTTGCTTAAGCTCTTGTAGCGACGCTTTAAGCTTACTTATCAAGACAGCCTTGCAAAAGCAACGCGCTTTCTTAGGATTGTGGATTGAAGAACAGCGGTATTGGTTGGGTATGTTGAGCGATCTCAAAACGCACCAAATTCTAGGCAGTGTTTAAAAACTCTGGTCTTCGTTGCTATCCCGCCCTGAACTGAAGTTCGGGCTAGTAGTGGAAAGTCTGTTAAAACGGACTAAACGCGAGTCATTGCCTGATCTTCAGTCCGTTTCAACAGACTTTCCTAAGTTAGCCCGAACTTCAGTTCAGGGCGAGGCAGAATCGACGCGAGAGAGGTTTAAAACACGCCTTAAGCTCCTTATTTAACACGATTTTTACGTGCAAAATGTTCAACTTATTTTTACTAGCCTCATAAGATCAGCATAGTTGCTTTAGTCATGCCCCGTTTTGAAGGATTGTCTGCCGATGCGAATTTTGATCGTTGAAGACGATGCGTTGATGATCCATGCGTTGACGAGCGTTCTCACAAACCAAAACTATGCCGTTGAAGTCGTCACCGATGGTCAGGCGGCGTGGGATCTGATCGAAGCCTTTGAGTATGATCTAGTGCTGCTCGATGTGATTTTGCCCAAACTGGATGGGATTAGCCTGTGTCAGCAGATTCGATCGCACGGCTACTCAATGCCGATTTTGCTCTTGACGCGGCGAGATAGCAGTCACGATAAAGCGATCGGGCTAGATGCAGGTGCCGATGATTATGTGGTCAAACCCTTTGAAGAAGAAGAACTGGTCGCCCGGATTCGAGCGCTGTTAAGACGGGGCAGCAAAGCCTCTCAGCCGATATTGGAGTGGGATGACTTAAGGCTTGACCCCAGCAGTTGCGAAGTCACCTATGCCAATAAACTGTTAGCGCTGACCCCCAAAGAATATGGGCTGCTGGAGCTATTTTTGCGAAACAGTCGGCGGGTGTTTAGCTGCGGCATGATCTTAGAGCATCTGTGGACGTATCAAGATATGCCCGGAGAAGAAGCCGTTCGGACTCATATTAAAGGACTACGGCAGAAGCTCAGAGCGGCAGGAGCAGCAGATTTTATTGAGACGGTTTATGGAATTGGATATCGACTCAAGCCCTTAGAAGAAGCGAGGGAGCGATCGACTCCTATTCAATCAGATCAGACGACGATGTTAGTCAAAATTGCAGCCGTGTGGCAGCACTTTCAAGGACAGGTAAGCCAGCAGGTTTCGGTAATCGAAGCCGCGATCGAGGCATTGTCTCAAGGCAGTGTCGATACAGAGTTGCTAGCAGCCGCGCAGCAAGAAGCTCACTCCCTCGCTGGCTCATTGGGAACGTTTGGACTTCCAGAAGGGTCGCGGTTAGCAGCTTATATTGAGACGGCTCTGAGAAAAAATGCGATCGATGCAAAGCCAGATCTGCAACAGTGGGTGAGACGGCTGCGGCAAGAAGTTTCTCAATCGCTGACTCCTTTAGAGAATGCCGAACTTGCGTCAGCGTTGCCTACGACTCAGATTCAGCGATCGAGTCAAACAGACAAAATCTTGCTCGTAGACGATGACCCCAAAATTCTGGCACTGCTGCAAACCTTGCTTCAGCCGTGGGGGTTGCAGGTGAGCACGATCGCGGACCCTCGCCAATTTTGGCAAACTCTAGAAGCCGTGTCTCCTGATCTATTGGTGCTCGATGTTGAGATGCCTTATCTCAACGGCATCGAACTCTGTAAAGTGATTCGCAATGATCCGCACTGGAGCGAGTTACCGATCGTGTTTCTGACGGTTCATAAAGATGCCGAGGTGGTGAACCAAGTGTTTACGGTCGGTGCAGATGATTTTGTTAGCAAACCGATCGTGGGTCCTGAGTTGGTGACGCGCATTGTCAACCGATTAGAGCGCAACAAACGACTTCATCGCGTGGCAAAAGCAGCCGAGTCTCAGCTCAATGAGGCACTCGCCAAGATTCAACAGCTCCAAGCAACCATTCAAGCGCTGCAAACCTCACAGGTGTAGTTAAAAGAGGAATTTCGCGTGCCCTTGCTGCAATATCAAATTGATGCCCCTCGATCGTGCGCTATGGCAACATCGGTGAGACGTTCCACCGGAACGTCTCTACAGAATCGGTTAAATCCGTCATCTGCCTATGCTTTCTGCCCTACTTTAGAAATATGCCATCGGATCGACAGGTTCGCCGTTTTGTCTGACTTCAAAGTGCAGATGAGGTCCCGTCGAGAGTCCGGTAGAGCCAACTGCGGCGATCGGCTGCCCTCGCTCGATCGCTTGCCCTTCAGAAACATACAGTCCACTGCTGTGACCATAGAGGGTGGTGATGTTGTTGCCGTGGTCGATGATGACTGCATTGCCATAGCCGCCATACCATCCAGCAAAAATCACGACCCCTCGATCAGCGGCTCGAATCGTGCTGCCATAATCGGCACCAAAATCTACGCCAGAGTGAAAGCGCTGATAGCCCAAAATCGGGTGCATTCGCCAGCCAAACCCACTCGTGATCTCACCATCATTGGGATAGCTCATTTGCCCAGTGCCCAAGACAACGATGCCATTTTTAGCGCGTTCTTGGGCAACTCGCCTTTGAATCAGCAAGCCGATGCCCTGAGAGTCTTTTTCGAGTTGGGCTTCGGCTGCTTCAAGGGCGCGGCGATCAGTCTTTAAGCGATCGACGACCTGGTTTTGATAGGTCGCCTGAGCTTCAGATTCTGATTTTTGCGCTAAAAGCTCTTGAGTGATCAGCGCAATTTGATTTTTTTGCTGCTCAACTTGAGTCTGCTGACGATCGAGACGATCAGCTTCTGATTTTAGGTTGATGAGAATCTTACGATCGGTTTTATAGACTCGCCTAAGCTGATAGCGACGATCGAGAAAATCATTCAGACTCTGACTTTGCAGCAGCACTGCCCAGCCGTGACTTTTTTGCTGACGCTGCAAAAAGCGCAGTCGAGAACCCGTGGCTGATTGTTTTTGGCGATAAGTCCGATCAGCAGAGTCTAGCGCGATTTGCAGCTTCTTAAGACGCTGAGTGGCTTTTTGCAGTTTCGCCTCATTTGCCTGAAGCTGCGCGGCTGTCACCTGAATCGTTTTGCGAATGCCTGTGAGATTGCCCTGAGCCGATTTCTCTAATCTTTGTACCCGATCACGCTCTTTTTGCACCGCTGATCGCTGTTGGTCAATCTGCTGCTGCTGTTGCTTTAACTCGTCGAGAGAACCGCTTTCTTGAGAAAAGGCTGGGTGAGCGACCCAAATCAGACTCACTAGACACACGACTGCGACCAGAATTCGTATGCCAACTCTCAGCCGAATGGTTAACGTCTTTGTTTTGAGCAACCCAGCAAGCATTCCTCACACCCATGGCGTGGTCAAATCAGACCTCATTAGACCACAGATTAGAAAAGCAGCTCACAAATCAAGGCTAAAGTCCTTCGCTGCGCTGTTCGTGGATTTCGACTTCGCTCAACCCACTAGATACTCAACCACTAGATAGCTAATGAGATCTGAGTGAAGTCGAAGCCCGGTTGGTTAAGACTCTCTTGAACCTCGATTCCCTTAGAAATAAGGATTTATTAACGTGCGATTCGTCGAGTTGCCCCCTAAATCCCCCAGTCTGGGGCAGGGCTAGTTTATTGAGAAGAGAAAAAACAGAATAGAGGGGTTGTTTCTCGTCTTACCTTGCCATGAGTTTGATTGAGCATCTGAAGCAAGTGCGCGACTTTCGCA
>Ga0209511_1003531_pt1 | contig 11938 bp, 8 predicted proteins | sample SSSSmetaG_FD_184141 | JGI IMG/M metagenome (GOLD analysis project Ga0209511, IMG submission 184141) | Glacier valley bacterial and archeal communities from Borup Fiord, Nunavut, Canada, to study Microbial Dark Matter (Phase II) - ​SSSS... | ecosystem: Environmental > Aquatic > Freshwater > Ice >... | reverse complement strand
CGCTACCAGCCCCGGGGCGGCGACCACCTTCTTTCCCATCGGCAAAAATGGTAACTACCGGCCCCTGACGCTGACCACCGCCACCCAGACCAGCACGACCTTTTACCGGGCCGAGCAGGTCGAGGGCGCCCCCGACCAGACCATCGCCGACCCCGACCCCACGGGTACGCCGCTGCGGCGGGTCAGCGCGTTGCGCTACTTCACCGTGACGCCCTACGACGCGGCGGGCACGGGTATCGCCCAGCCCACGGATTACGGCGGCACGCTTACGCTCAGCTTCGGAGCCACCGACGGGGTGAACGTGCCCAACGACCCCAACCTGCGCGTGGCCAAGCGCGACGCGGCCGGCCCCTACGCCAACAAGTGGGTGAACCAGGGCAACACCGGCAGCACGGGCGGCGCGGGCAACGGCCCCGGCGGCAGCGGGGCCGGCATCAGCGGCACGGTGAGTTCGGCCAGCTTCGATAACTTCTCGGACTTCGCCCTGGGTTCGCTTAACCCTTTCAGCCAACCCAACCCGCTGCCCGTGCGGCTCGTCGGCTTCGCGGCCACCCGCGCCAGCAGCGGCCGCGTTCGCCTGGCCTGGACGACGGCCTCGGAAATCAACTCGGCCCGCTTCGAGGTCGAGCGCGGCTTGGATGGGATGAGCTTCGCTAAAATCGGCGAAATAGCCGCGCAGGGCACCCAAACGACGCGCACCAACTACGCCCTGACCGATGCCGCCGCCCCGGCCCCCGCCCTCTACTACCGCCTGCGGCAGGTGGACCAGGACGGCTCGGCCCGCTACTCGGCCACGGTGGCCGTCGCCGCGGCGGGAGCCGAGCTGGCCTTCAGCCTCAGCCCCAACCCGGCCACGAGCAGCGTCAGCTTTCGCACGCAGTCGGCTACGGCTTACGTCGTGCGCTCGGTGCTGGGCCAGACCTTGCGCGCGGGCACGAGCCAGCCCGACGGCGCGCCCACCACGCTCGACGTGAGCGCGCTGCCGGCGGGGGTGTATCTAGTGGAATTGCAAGCGCCGGGCGGGCGCGTGGTGCGGCGGTTGGTGAAGGAGTAGGTTTTGGGGCGCCCGCGCCTACGCCCGCGCCCCAACCTCACCCGCCACCCGTCCGTATGGTTCAGCTCACGGCCGCGTTTAAGCGGGCTTACCGCACACGCCCCGCCGCCAGGCCAGTCCCTTCATGCCCACAGTCTCAGCCTCCCGGAAACGCGCCACTCCTCCAAAAACCACTGTACCCGCCCCGCCGCTCGCACCCGTGCGCGACGGGTTCGGGGCCTTGCCCCACGCCGGGGGCACCACCTTCCGCGTCTGGGCACCAGCCGCGACGGCGGTGAGCGTCATCGGCTCGTTCAACGGCTGGGATAAAACGGCCGGGATGCTGCTGGCTGAGCCGGACGGCAACTGGGCCGCCGACCTGCCCCCGGCCAAAGCGGGCGACGAGTACAAGTTCGTGCTGCAAACGCCCGGCGGTGAGCTGAGCCGCAACGACCCCTACGCGCGGGCCGTCACCAATTCGAGCGGCAACTCGGTCGTGCTCGACCCTACCGCCTTCGACTGGCAAGACGATAATTTTCAGATGCCGGCCTGGAACGAGCTGGTTATCTACGAGATTCACGTCGGGACTTTCAACGTGAAGGAGGAAAACCACCCCGGCACGTTTCAGGGCGTTATCGAGCGGCTCGATTATTTGCAAAGCCTGGGCGTGAACTGCCTGGAAATCATGCCGGCCACCGAGTTTCCGGGGGCGTATTCGTGGGGCTACAATCCGAGCAACCCGTTCGCGCTGGAAAGCGACTACGGCGGGGCCGATGGGTTTCGGGCGCTGGTCCGGGCGGCGCACCAGCACGGCATCGCCGTCATTCTGGATGTCGTGTACAACCACTTCGGGCCGGGCGATTTGGACTTGTGGCAGTTCGATGGCTGGCAGGAAAACGACGGGGGCGGCATCTACTTCTACAACGACTGGCGCGCCAAAACGCCCTGGGGCGATAACCGCCCCGACTACGGCCGCCCCGAAGTGAGGCGCTACATCCTCGACAACGCCCTGATGTGGCTCGAAGACTACCGCTGCGACGGGCTGCGCCTGGATGCCATTGCCTTCATCCGCAACGTGCACGGCGAGGAAGACCCCGGCGCCGACCTGCCCGAAGGCTGGAGCCTGATGTGCTGGGTCCACGAGGAAATCAAACAGCGCCAGCCCTGGAAAATCACCATCGCCGAAGACCTGCGCTCGAACCCCGCCATCACGGCCCCGCTCGAAATCGGCGGCCAGGGCTTCTCGGCCCAGTGGGACGCGTCGTTTATCTATCCCATCACGGAAGCGCTCAAGGCGTTCGGCGACAGCGACCGCTCGATGCCGGCCGTGGCCGAGGCCATTGGCCGGCACTACAACGGCGACGCGTTTCAGCGCGTCATCTACACCGAAAGCCACGACGAGGTGGCCAACGGCAAGCACCGTCTGCCCGAGGAAATCGCGCCCGGCGACGTGGAGAACTACTTCGCCAAAAAGCGCATGGTGCTCGGGGCGGGCCTCGTGCTCACGGCTCCCGGCATCCCGATGCTGTTCCAGGGCCAGGAGTTTCTGGCCCCCGGCGAGTTCAACGACACCCAGCCCCTGCGCTGGGACTGGGCCGAAGCCCACGGCGGGCTGGTTCAGCTCTACCGCGACCTCATCGCGCTGCGCCGCAACCTGCATGGCACCACGCCCGGCCTGCGCGGGCAAGGCTGCCGGGTGTTCCACGTCGATGACGCGGCCAAAATCATCGCCTTCGCCCGCTGGGACGACAGCATCGAAAACGCCACCATCGTGCTGGTAAATTTCGCCAACCAGGCCCACGAAAACTACCGCGTCGGCCTGCCCGCCCCCGGCTCCTGGACGGTGCGCTTCAACTCCGACTGGCAGGGCTACGACGGCGACTTCCTCAACTTCCCCACCTTCGGCCCCACCGCCGAGCCGGGCGACTACGACGGCTTCCCGTGCAGCGGCCCGGTCAATCTGGGGCCGTACGCGGTGGTCGTGCTTTCCAGGTGAGGATTTTTAGGGTGTGAGGGTAGGAGGGTGTGAGGGTAGGAGTCTGGTTCTTTTGACTCCTACCCTCACACCCTCCTACCCTCACACCCTAAAACTCACACCGGCGCTTGGTCGTACCGCTCGGTATCGGGCCGGGGCCAGCCGCCCTCGAACACGTACTCGGTCAGGGGTTTGCGCTGGCGCGGGGCCAACTCGCGGTCGCGGAGCTGGTCGGGCAGGTGGTGCTCGTCGCCGGGGTAGCCGATGGTGAAGACGGCTACCGGCTCGTAGTCGGCGGGCACGGCGAAGGCGGCGCGGAGCGCGTCGGCCGAGTAGCCGGCCATCTGGTGAATCTGGAGGCCCAGCTCGGCGGCTTGCAACGCGAGCGTGGCCGTGGCCTGGCCCACGTCGTGGCGCGCCCAGGCGTTGGGGTTCGAGTCGTGCGAGAAAGCGAGTTTGGCGAAGCTGGCGACCAGCACCGGCGCGCGCTTCACCCACACCTGGTTGAACTCGCCGAGCGTACCGAGAATCTGCTCGAACGCCGTGGGGTGCGTTGCTTTATTGCCGACGATGAAGCGCCAGGGCTGCTCGCCGAAGCACGACGCGGCCGAGCCGGCGGCGGCAAAAAGCTGGTTCAGCGCGTCGGCCGGCACGGGCTGCTCGCGGTAAGCGCGCGGGCTGCGGCGCTGGGCCATCACGGGCAGAATCGGGTATTCGGTGGGCAGGATGTTGGTCAGGTCGGGCATGTTGAGAAGGCGCGGTAGACTTCAGCCGCCACCGGAGGGCCGTTTGAAAGTTAAATTTTCGACGACAGGCTGGAGCCTGCCGCACACGTTGGGCTAAGACGAAAAGCCAGGCCGGATGTTTTGGCACCATCAGCCCCCCGGCGTAGGCTGCTCTTTCTCAACTGCCCAATCGGCTTCGGCAATGCCGGCCTGAGCCAACACGAAGCGACAAAATTTTTGGTGAAACTCGGCGCTTTGGTGCCGCTCATAATACCAACCGGGTGTTACCTCGCCAGGCGACCGTAGCTCCCCAGCATTGGTATTGAGGTAATGAGGCTTGAGGCTGGCCAGTCGCTGAAGAAGCTTGTCATCCGGCCCGACGCACGCCAGCAGCGTAGTTGTCGCCACCTCAATCCAGGTGCTGACCGGGTAGCGCTGCCCCCGCAACACCACCGCCCGCGGCTTAATGGAAGCCGCCCGGCCCCCACTGTCCAGCGCTGGCCCCGCCGTTTCGGGCGCAAACGACGGCCAGCGGGCCAGCACCCGCTCGGCCAACCGCTCGCCCCTGGCCCGGATGGCGGCCCCGTTCCAAACCGGCTCTTCGGCCAGTTCGGCGTTCAAGGCCACGTTGCTTTGCGCGTACTCGCGCTGCTTGGCAGAAAAAGGCTTGTTCGACAGCTCGCTGTTGTAGCCCGTCAGGGTGAGGTTGCCGAGGGTGTGCAGCAAAAACTGGTGGTCGCGCTCGGCGTCCGGCCCCAGCTCGGCGCGCCACTCGTCGGTTAGCGTCTGGGGCAGAATGTGCTCGACGCTAAGCATGGCCGGGTTCACGATTTCCTTCGGGTTGAGGTCGGTTTCGAGCGTTTCGAGCAGCAAACGGGTGCGGGTGAGGCGCTCGCCCGCGTGGTGGTAGAGCGGCTGCTCGAGCAAGGCCTGGCGCACGGCCTCGTCGCCGGGGTAGTTCTGGGTGGCCAGGTAGGCGCGCATGTCGGCCAGCAGCGCGGCTGGCTGGTCGTCGAGCTGGTCGGTGCGCGAGGCCAGGGTTTGCATGGATTTGTTGGCCCCGCCCACCCCGCGCCGGGCGATGTAGCCCCGAATCACGTAGTTCTCGACGATGGCCAGCGCCGCCAGCAGCGTGCTTTCGCTCAGCAGCTCGCCGTGGCGCAAATGGTCGTACAGGCGCAAGATGAGCGGATACGCCACCGTGAGGCGCGCCCGGTGCAGGCGGCTCAGCGCCTGGCGCACGGCCGGGCGCTGGGTTTCCAGCTCGGGACGCAGCAGCCGGGCGTAGGTGGGCGCGAACCGGGCCAGCTCGCGCAACACGTCGGCCACGTCGCGCCGCTCGGTGGCTTTTTTGAAGGCCAGGTACACGTCCGACTGCGCCACGTTGCCGCCGTGGCGCATCAGATAGTGCCAGATGAACTGCGTGAGCGCGTCGCCCAATTCCGTCTGCATCGGTATCCAGTACCGCTCGTTCAGCTCATCCTGCTGGTCGGGATGAATTTTCATAAACAGGTAATTGCGAATCAAGTCGGCGGCCGTGAGCTGCATCCCTTTGGCGTTGAGGCTCTCGAAAACCAGGTACGGGTCGTCGTCGTCGGCCAGGGTGATGCTCACCAGCGAGAGGCGCTCCAGCACCAGCCGCATGGCTTCTTCCGCCCGGGCGGGGCGGCCTTTCACCCACCCCAGCAGTTGGGTTTGAAAATACGTGTACGCCTCGGCAAACAGCGACGGCGTGAGGGCCGCGCCGGCTGCCTGGTGCTCGGCCACGAGCCGAAAATCCGCCCGGTCGGCCTGCGTGGGCAATAGCTTGTAGCGCTCGTGGGCAGGCGCCCATTTGTTGGCCAGGTACGTGTCGGTGATGCGCTCGGCCAGGCGCTCATCGCCCACTTGCCGGGCCACGTCGCGCAGGGCTACCAGCACCAGAAACAGAGTAGTAAGCCGCTGCTGCCCGTCGATGACGGCGTACTTGCTCACGCCCGTGGGCACGGTGTTGGTCGGGTGCATCACCACCGAGCCGATAAAATGCTGGCGGCTGGCTTCCAACTCGGGCAGCTCTACCAGGTCGTGCCACAGCGTGCGCCACTGCTTGAGCCTCCAGCTGTAGGAGCGCTGAAAGAGCGGCACGATGAACTGCATTTCACCGCTGAATAATTTTTGCGGCGTGGCGTAGCGAGCGTCCATGAATCAGGTAGTAAAATTTGATTGAGCGTAAGTCCAAATAAGCGGCGCAAGCTAAGCCCGGCCCTACATTCGCCCTGCTTATTCCGCCCTTTCTGCCCCGCCCGCCATGCAGCCCACGCCCCTCGCCCCCGAAGCCCTGTACCCGGACTCCCTGCTGCTGGAAGTGGCCTGGGAAGTCTGTAACCAGGTGGGCGGCATCTACACCGTCATCCGCTCGAAGGTGCCGGCCACGATGCCCGCCTGGGGCGAGCGCTACTGCCTGCTGGGGCCGTATTTCCCGCAACAGGCTCAGGGCGAGTTTGAGGCCCTGACCGACGCGGAGCTGGCCCGCGCCACCGACCCCTACGCGCGGGCCGTGCAGAGCCTGCGGGCGCAGGGTATGGACATTCAGCTCGGCGTGTGGCTCGTGACGGGCCGGCCCCAGGTGGTGCTGATTAACCCGTTTCAGGTGTACGACCGGCTCGGCGAGTTGAAAACGGCGCTCTGGCAGGACCACGGCATTCCGATGCCCGACAACGACGACTTGCTGCACCAGGTGGTCGCGTTCGGGCGCCTGGCCCAGGTGTTCATCGCCGAGCTGGCCCGCCAGACGCTGGGGCAATGGCGCGTTATCGCCCACTTCCACGAGTGGATGACGGGCGTGGCCATCCCCGAATTGCGCCGCCAGCGGGTGCCGGCGCACCTCGTGTTCACGACCCACGCCACGCTGCTAGGCCGCTACCTGGCCATGAACGACCCCGATTTCTACGACCACCTCATGCTCGTGGACTGGCAGCGCGAGGCCCGACACTTCGGCATCGAGCCGGCCGTGAGCCTGGAGCGGGCCGCCGCCCACGGGGCGCACGTGTTCACGACGGTGAGCGAGCTGACCGTGCGCGAGTGCATTTATTTATTGGATAGAATTCCCGACGCGGTGCTGCCCAACGGGCTGAACATAGAGCGCTTCGTGGCCTTGCACGAGTTTCAGAACCTGCACAAGCTCTATAAGGAGAAAATCCACGAGTTCGTGATGGCGCATTTCTTCCAGTCGTATTCGTTCGACCTCGACCAGACGCTGTACTTGTTCACGTCGGGCCGCTACGAGTACCACAACAAAGGCTTCGATTTGACGCTCGAAGCGCTGGCCCGGCTCAATCACCGCTTGCAGCAGAGCGGGCTGGAGGGGCAGGTGGTCATGTTTTTTATTACGAAACGGCCCTATACGAGCATCAACCCGCTCGTGCTGCAATCGCGCGCCCAGCTGAGCGAGGTGCGCGAGACGTGCCGCGCTATCGAGGAGCAGGTCGGCGAGCGGCTCTTCGTGGCCGCCGCCGCCAGCGCCGACCACCGCCTACCTGACTTGGACAGCATGGTGGACGACTACTGGAAGCTGCGCTACCGCCGCGGCCTGCAAAGCTGGAAAACCACCGCCCTGCCCGCCGTCATCACGCATAATCTGGTGAATGACCAGGACGACGACATCCTGAATTTCGTGCGCCGCGCCAACCTGGTCAATAACCGCCACGACCGGGTGAAAATCGTCTATCACCCGGATTTCGTGAGCACCACGTCGCCGCTGTTTGGCATGGATTACGGGCAGTTCGTGCGCGGCTGCCACCTGGGCATTTTTCCGTCCTACTACGAACCCTGGGGCTACACCCCGCTCGAATGCGTGGCCCGCGGCGTGCCGGCCGTGACGAGCGACTTATCGGGCTTCGGCGACTACGTGCAGAAAAACGTGCCCCAACACGAGGAAAAAGGCATTTTCGTGGTCCGCCGCCAGGAGCGCACTTTCGACCAGGCCGCCGAGGAGCTGACCGACATGCTCTGGAATTTCGTCATCCTGAGCCGCCGCGAGCGCATCAGCCAGCGCAACCGGGTGGAAAGCTCGGCCGATATTTTCGACTGGAAAAACCTGCGGGTTTATTACGACCGGGCATACGGGCTGGCGTTGGAGCGAGGGTAACCGTAATTTTACGTGAGCAGGTTATCACTCTTGAAATGCTTGTCTTTCAGGATTTTCTCATGCGCCTGATGAAACCCTTATTACTCCTACTGTTACTTACCTTACACGCCCTTTCTGGTTATGGGCAAGGCGCTGAGTTAAAAATTAATGTTCACCCTGGAGTTGAATTATTGACCATAATTCAAAAGCTATCGGGTAAATATCCAGAAAGCTCGCCATCGAATTACGAAAAAGAGGTTTTAACTTACTTCAACCCCTACCAAAAGCACCCTGCGGTACTGAAAATTCAGCAATTCAAGGGTACGGTTTATCCCGACCTTACCGAATTGGGCTTTTGCTTCGATGATTCGCCCGACCTGCGTTTAGCTATTCCTGACAGTTCGAACTGGTACAAGAAATACGGTAGAGCGGAAGTCATCGAGTACCTGAAGCAATGTAAAGCTTTTGCCACTCAAAGTAATTTTCGACAATTCTACCTGACGCACGCAACAGCTTATAATTCATGGGGCGCGCTCATTAGGGAGGGAATCGAGAAGGACCATTTGCTCGAAAAGCTACATGACTTTTACAAGTCAGAATCTCTACCGAGATTTTACATCTGCCTCGACCCTTTGAATGGGTGGGGCGCCCATGCTACGCCGCACCCGGAATTATTTAACTCCGTTTACATGGGCATCAAGGCTTACACTATTGGCTTTTATTCGACGAAGTCGGACAGCACGAAAACCCCCGTGTTCCAGTATGGCGGCTACGCTACAAACTTGGTTTGGCACGAAGGGGGACATATCTATCTGCAAGATTTATTCACGCGCCACAAATCTCAAATTGACGCGCTGGCTTACTTGTACAACCGTAATGACCCTGGCATGAAGTCTCAAAATGTCGGTAGCTGGACTTACTGCATGAATGAGAATGTTGTGCGGGGTGTTGTCATTGCGTTATTTAAAGAGCATAAGACGGAGCGGGCGTGGAAGAGGCAAAACGCGCAAGAAGTGCTGAACGACTTTGTGTATGCCGAAGACATCAGTAAAATTGTTCTAGCAGATTACATCGGCAATAAAAAGCACGCTGATTTCGACGCTTTTTTCCCAGTTCTACTTCTGAAACTTAAGAAGCTGCATCCAGAAAAGATGCAGGTGAAGTGAGCTTGTAAGCATTCTGCTATTTCTCATGAAGCTCAAGCGCCTCCCCTACCTGCTGCTGCTGCTCGCCCCCGCCGCGCTAGCCCACGAGTTCTGGCTGGCCCCGGCCGCGTACCGGGTAGCCGTGGGCGCGCCGGTGCCGCTACGGCTGCTCGTCGGCGAAGACTTCCGGGGCGATGCCTGGGCGCGGCCGACCCGCAAGACGCTGCGCCTAGTGCGCTTCGGCCCCGCCCCAACTGACACTACCGACCTGCGCCCGGCGCTGCGGCTGGATTCCGTCGCGCCGGCCGTGCGCTGCTCCGCTCCCGGTACCCATCTGGTGCTGCTCACGTCGCGTCCGTCGTTCATCGAGCTAAGCCCCGACAAATTCACCGCGTACCTGCGGGCCGAGGGCCTCGACAACGCCCTGCGCCAACGGGAACAGGACGGCGAAACCGCCGCTAAGCCCGGCCGCGAAGCATACCAGCGCTGCGCCAAAACGCTGCTCTTCGCCACCGGCCCCGCCGCGCCCGCCCCGCCGGCCGCCGCCGATACCGCTTACCGGCGGGTGCTGGGGCTGCCGCTCGAAATCGTACCCGAGCAAAACCCTTTCCGCCTCAAGCCCGGCACGGCGCTCACCGTGCGGGTGCTGCGCCGGGGTCAGCCGGTGGCGGGCGCGTTGGTGCAGCTCTGGAACGGCGGCGCGGCGGCCACGGCTCCCATCAAAACCACGCCCACGCCCGGCGCTGCCGAGAAACTCGCCATCTCGCCACCTCGCCATTTCACCACTCACACCAATCGGCAGGGCCGGGCCTTACTGCGTCTGCCCGATGCCGGCCCGTACCTGCTGGCGACGGTGCGCATGGAGCCGGCCCCGGCCGCGCTGGCCGCCCGCGCCGACTGGCTTAGTACCTGGGCCTCGCTCACCTTCGGCGGCCCCGCTACGCCGCCCGCCCGCTGAGAAGTTAGTTGAGTTTAGTTGAGACCTGAGACGTTAGACCTGAGACGTTAGACCTGAGACGTTAGACCTGAGACGCTCGCCGAGAAAAGTCTCATGTCTCAGGTCTAACGTCTCATGTCTTACTAAACTCAAACGATACCCAAGTCAATTCAGCCTCTGCGCCCTCTGCGGGAACGACCCGAACAGTACGCCCAAGCGGCACCCGAACGAAAAACGAATATCTAACCCATTCACCCTGAACCAAGCCCGAAAACAAGTTCCGGGTTTTGGGATTTATCCTTACCTTCGCCCCCCAATCCGCGTCCATCTCGTTTCCTACCGCCACGGCTTTTATGAAGTATTCCATCGATAAAAAAGAGAGCTACACCGTCATCACGATTGACGAAAAAAAGCTCGATACCACCGTCGCGCCCGACCTGAAATCCGAGTTCGTAAAGCTCAACGCCGAGGGTCATAACAACCTGATTCTGGACTTGCAGCACGTCAAGTACACCGACTCATCGGGCCTGAGCAGTATCCTCATCGCCAACCGCTTGTGCAACTCGACCGGCGGTTTGCTCGTGCTCACCGGCCTGCAAGACCACGTGCTCAAGCTCATCACCATTTCCAAGCTCGAATCGGTGCTGCACATCCTGCCCACCGTCGAAGAAGGCATCGACCGCATCTTTCTGCACGCCATCGAGCGCGACCTGACGGACAAAGAATAGTGGTTAGTGATTAGTAATTAGTTGTCAGTTGTCAGTGCTCCGGCTGGCGGCTGACAACTTCTGTTTTTCGGCCCACACCACCCGCGACTCACTCAGTTGCGACCTTACCGCTACTAATCACTGACCACTAATCACTAGCCACTAAATTGACTTTCGAGCTACAAATCCTGGGCAGCGGGTCGGCCACGCCGATGGTGGGCCGCCATCCCACGGCTCAGCTGCTGGCCGTGGGCGAGGGCCGCTACCTGCTCGACTGCGGCGAGGGCACCCAGCTGCGGCTGCTCGAAAACCGGCGGCGCCTCTCGTCGCTGCGCGTCATCTTCATCTCGCACCTGCACGGCGACCACTACTACGGCCTGTTCGGCCTGCTCAACACGCTGCACCTGCAAGGCCGGCAGGAGCCGCTCACGGTAGTCGGCCCGCCCGGCCTGGAGCTGGCCCTGACCACGGTTGCGTTTCACGCGCAAGCCCAACCGGGCTACCCGCTCACGTTCGTGCCCGTGGACACCGAGGCTCACGCCGTGGTCTATGAGGATGCGTTCGTGCGGGTCTGGTCCTTGCCCATGCGCCACCGCATCCCCTGCGCGGGCTACCTGATTGAGGAGCAGCCGCGTCGGGCCAGGCTCGTCAAGGCCCTGCTGCCGCCCGGCCTCTCGGCCGCCGAGCTGAGCCAGCTTGCCGCCGGCCAGGACCTGCCGCCCGACGAGGCCAGCGGCCGCCCCGCCCTGCCGCACGCCGACGTGGCGATGCCGCCCGCCGTCCCGCGCCGCTACGCGTTTTGCGCCGATACCCGCTTCCAGCCCGAGCTGGCCGAGCTGGTGCGCGGCGTGGATTTGCTCTACCACGAAGCTACTTTCCTCGACGACCTGCGCGAGCGCGCCGCCACCACCCACCACAGCACGGCCCGTCAGGCCGCCGAGCTGGCCCGCGCCGCCGGCGTGCAGCGCCTGCTCATCGGCCATTTCTCGTCGCGCTACAAGCAGCTGGAGCCGCACCTGGCCGAGGCCAGAACGGTGTTCGAGTGGACGGAGCTGGCAACCGAAGGGCTGCTGGTGAGTTTGTAACGTAACACCAAACCCCAGCTTGGTGCGCGCCCGCACTGCGCCAGGGCGCTTACCACCTAACAGGCACCAAGCTGGGGCTTGGTGTTACAACATGACTACCTACGCGCACAAAAAACAGCAGCTCTACCTGGTGCTGTGCAGCATTTTTTTAATTAACGCGCTGCTGGCCGAAATCATCGGCGTTAAAATATTTTCGGTTGCCAAAACCTTCGGCCTCACCGGCGAC
>Ga0209511_1003530_pt1 | contig 11939 bp, 13 predicted proteins | sample SSSSmetaG_FD_184141 | JGI IMG/M metagenome (GOLD analysis project Ga0209511, IMG submission 184141) | Glacier valley bacterial and archeal communities from Borup Fiord, Nunavut, Canada, to study Microbial Dark Matter (Phase II) - ​SSSS... | ecosystem: Environmental > Aquatic > Freshwater > Ice >... | reverse complement strand
ATGGCATTTACGTGCCACCACAAACAATCTCAAAATAGAACGCTAAGTCCTTGTTCCTGCTGGAAATACGAACGAATCTGCAGCGCAAACTGTCGAACTCGGGGGGTTTGCCAACCACGGTCTGACCTGTTTTGCCATCACTTCATGATCGCCTGAGCAATCGGTGGTTTGAATCTCCTGTTGGTTGTCGCTTTGGGCAATCTGGCGCCGGTCTGGCTACGCGGCTGCGCGAGCGGGCGTGTAGTCGGACCGGAACTCCCGGTCATTGGCCAGCAGCGCCCAAACGATTCTGGCGTTCTTGTTGGCCAGCGCAACCGCTGCCACAGTGGGATTTCGCCGCTCCAGCAGCTTGTGCAGCCAGCTACCCTTGTCGGCCTTTTGCTGGGCTCGGAAGATCACCGATCTCGCGCCGAGAATCAGCAACGTTCGTAGGTATGGCCGGCGTCAACTATCTTGTCCGCCGCATTGCCGCATCAGAACTGTTACTCGTGCTGACCCGTTGCCTCACGTAATTTGCTTCCCGTCGGATTGTCCGGCGGGGGCAGAACAACGTGACGAGGCAAATCAGCATGACAACGCGCAAGGAGTTGGTCGAGGCGCTGCGGGAGCGGTATCGCAGCGCGGCGTTCGGAGACCGGATCAAGATCCTCGATGAATTCGTGGCCCTGACCGGCTATCACCGCAAGCATGCGATCCGGGTTCTACGCGACGAGGTTACGAAGACGAGCGCTGCGTCGGCACGGAATCGTCTCTACGACGAGGCGGTTCGGCAGGCGCTGACGATGCTGTGGGAGGCGGCAGATCGGGTCTGTGGCAAACGCCTGAAGGCACTGATCCCGCTGCTGGTCGATGTAATGGAACGTCACGGCCATCTCGGCTTGGATCCGATCATCAGAAGCAAGGTGCTTCAGGTCAGCGCAGCGACCATCGACCGCATGCTCACCGCCGCGCGCTTGCACATCGACGTGCAGCGCAAGCGCCGCAAGGGAGTGGGCTCGGCCATCCGACGTAGTATTCCGGTGCGCACCGTCTCCGACTGGCGAGACCCACCTCCCGGCTTCTTCGAGATCGACATGGTCGAGCACTGTGGCGGCCCGAAGACGGATGGCGACTACGTTCACACGCTGACCATGACGGAACGCCACGGGATGGACCGAATGCGTTGGGGTTGCAGGCCTGCGGCTTCGACGACTCGCTCGACAAGTCTTGAACTGTGCGGTCCCTCGACGGCTGCCTCTTGCGCTGGTGCGCCCCTGGCTACTTCGACGATCTGGCGGTGCGGCGTCTGGCGAACACGGTCCGAGATGTAGTGCCCGACCCGTACCGGTCACGGCGGCAAGTTTTTTGGTGCTCTGTACGCTTTCGCACAGACGCCAGAAGGACGGCTCCGAATACTTGAGTTTCGTTCTGTTATGACGACACCAATCCTCGCTAACCAGGAGACACCATGAAGCCTCATCCGGCCACCCCTCGTAGCCGCATCGTCAGCGCGGCTGCCGCAGTTGCACTCGCCGCGCTGTACACCAACGCGTGGTCTTCCAGCCATCGCGAGGCGCCGAGCATTGCGATGAACCCGTCCGTCGATGCCACCGACCTGTACATGTTTCGAAGCTACGAAACCGGGCGTGCCGCCTACGTGACGATCCTTGCAAACTACATTCCGTTCCAAGACCCCCAGGGTGGGCCGAACTTCTTCATGTTCAACCCGAACGCGCTGTACGAGATCCACATCGACAACAGCGGCGCTGGCTCCGAGGCGATGACGTTCCAGTTCCGGTTCACCAACAAGTCGAGCGCCGCAGCGCTGGCGGTGGGCGGCAAGCAGGTCAAGATTCCGCTGATCGCTTCCGGCGCCATTTCAGGCACCGCACCCGCGACGCTGGGCGTGAACGAAACGTACACGTTGAACGTTGTGCGCGGCGATCGCCGCACCGGCACGAGCGGCAGCATCGTCAATGCCGCAGGGGGGCCGACGCCTTCGGTCTTCACGAAACCAGTGGACAACATCGGCGACAAGACCTTTGGCAGTTCGACCGGGTACGCCACCTATGCCAATCAGTTCATCTACAGCGTGACGATCCCAGGTTGCGCGACCCCGGGCAAGGTGTTCGTAGGCCAGCGCAAGGAGCCATTTTTTATCGCGGTCGGTCGCATCTTCGACCTCTTCAACATGAACCCGCTCGGCCCTGAGGTCGGCGGCAACAACAACGATCTCGAAGGCAAGAACGTCAGCACCTTGGCGCTCGAACTTCCGATCGCATGCCTGACCGCCGGCACCGACCCGGTGATCGGCGCCTGGACCACGGCCAGCCTGCGTCAGGGCCGGCTGCTGAGCAGCGCGCCGGGCACCGGACTGAACAAGGTCGGCATCCAGGGCGGCGCATGGACGCAGGTGTCGCGCTTGGGCAACCCGCTCGTCAACGAAGTGGTCATCGGGCTGGACGACAAGGACAAGTTCAATTCGTCGAAACCTAAAAACGACGCTGCCAACTTCGCCGATTACGTGACCAACCCGACGTTGCCGGCACTGATCGAGACGCTGTTCCCAGCAGCCGTGGCGCCGACAAACTTCCCCCGCACGGACCTGCTGACGGTCTTTTTGAAAGGCATCAAGGGGCTCAACCAGCCTGCCACGGTTGCGATGCCGGCTGAAATGATGCGACTGAACACGTCGATCGCCCCGGTTGCCATCGGCGCACAGAACTCGCTGGGCGTGGCAGGCGGCGACAACGCGGGCTACCCGAACGGGCGCCGACCGGGAGACGATGTCGTCGATCTGTCGATACGGGTGGCGATGGGCGCACTGTGCGTGCTTACCGGTACAACCGACACGTTCGGGCTCGGGTGCAAACCGAGCGACGCACCTGCCGGCGCGCTGGCCTTCACCGACGGCGTGCGCAAGACTTCAGTGAACTACGGCGCCAGCTTTCCGTACCTGACCACGCCGCTGCCGGGCCAACTCAATCCGCCCGCCGCCGCCGGCACGACCTACCCCTGAGCTCGAGGAGCGACACCATGAAAACATTGAGCACGCCCCGTGTTTTGAGCCGGGCTGTAGCGCTTACTGCGGGGCTCGCCCTCTTCGGTTGCGGGGGTAACGACGACGACAACCCGCCCCCTGCCGCCACAAGCCAGGTTCCTGTGGGAGCCAGTCAGTCGATCGCGGGGTTCATCAGCTACCTGCAGGATCTGGTCGTTGCGTCCGCAGACACGCTCGAGCCGGTGGACACCAGCTTGGTGACAGGGCCGACCGATGAGACAAGCGAACCGGTGAAGGTGGATTGAACTCGAGCCAGCGCGCGGACATTTGCCGAATGCGCCTGCACCGCGATGTGTGGGGCACTGCCGAATCTCTCCACTGCACAGGATTGCGATGAACAGATACATGTTCATGGCCGTTGCCGCTTGCACCGTCAGGCCGTTGCTGGTGATGCATTTGTTCTCGAACCCAATCGACACTCATTTTGCGCAACCCTAATTCCGGCCGGTTCTCGCTTTGGTCAGCTGTGGTAATTGTGGCCGTCGTGCTGATCACGTTCGTCGATTCGAATCGAACCGTCGGTTTCAGGTTTCCGTTGCCTTTTTCTTTCAGCCATCGCATCGCGGATGAGAACGGAGTTGCGTCTGCTCGCCACGTAGCGGGGACGCCGGCATCACGGCGAACATCCGTCTTGCCTTGGCCAATGACCCAAACCCGAGTGGTCTGGACATCCGAGTGGCGACCCACGAAGGGCGTGTTGCGCTCCGCGGCATGGCCCCGAACCCGGTATTTAGGGCTCGCGCCGCACTACTTGCGGAGGTGGTTGTCGGTGTGGTTGCGGTAGACAACCAACTTGTCGTACGTGGGCCTTTGCCGGGCTGATGCTCTTCCAACTCGACGAAGGCTCATAACGCAGCGCGCCGTCAGATTCAGTCGCGCGCCGCTGTCATCCTGCGCCTTGGGGATCTTGCGTTGGGCGGCCTGTGTCAGCGTAGCGTCACGAGCCAGCCTTGCTCGGCGAGATAGTCTCGCATCATCAGTTGCTCTGCCTCGGACGTACCCGGTTCCGTAGTGAGACGTCCCGCGAGGTAGTCGCGCATCGAGTCGAGCGTTCGCGGGCCGATGGGCGGCGGCGTGGACTGCTTGGCTCTCGCAGGCGGCGCGAGCCTATCGCGCCGGCGCTTGAGTGTGGGGTTCCTCATGGTGGTCTAGAAGTCGGTCAGGATTTTGGGAATCGCGATCAGGTATGCGGCAGTCGTGACCGGCGCCGCGAAGTAGCTCGCGGCGCCGATGCGCTCGAAACTTCCTTACTGACGATAAGGCGCTGGCATCGCGCAGAGCCGAGGTGTCACTGTCCCTCAGGCCGCTTCAAGGGTGATTCCGTTACGAAAGGCCACCTTGCGAATAGTCTCAAGAAGCGCCTCGGCCGCCGAGTTCTGGACCGTGTCATCGCCATCGATCTGGAAAGCTTCGAAGGCGGCGGCTCTGGCGACGTCGCTTCCGACGATGCCCACGGACCAGCGAGCGAAAAGAAGTTCGCTCACAGGTTTGAACTCCAAAACAACTATGGCCGCGTGACGGTTGTCCTTTTGGATACGTTAAGGTATTTCTTCGACAGCCTAGCAATTACCCTTGAGCACCTGGGCAAAGCAACCTTTGTTGAACACCCACAAGGCCCGTGACCCCCATGGCGGGGTTAGACCACTGGATGAACGTATCGCTCGTACTCTTCTTTGTACTTGCGGGTCAGCTTCGATTGCGTCGACGTATCGGCGGCCTGCATAAGCTTCGGGAAATAGTCGCTTTCTTACTCGTAGACGTGGTGCGCTACGGCGAGACGGATGTGTTCCAGCTTGTCCAAGTAGGCATGGGCTCATGGGTTCGAGATTGTCCAACGCTGCCATTTCCACTTTGGCGTTGCTTTGCTCGGCGTACAACTCATCCGAACCACTCTCCCGGCCGCACGCTGCCAGCGCGGGGTAGATCACCGATTCTTCAGCAATTGAATGGCCCGTGAGAACCAGAGCCAACTGCTTCTGCCCCTTCTTGCGACCCGTTTCCGAGGTGGCGTTCTTCACCTCGGCGAAACACGCCTCAATTTGTACGTGGTGCTCGAGGATGGCAGTCAGCCAACCCGTTTTACCGGCCAAGGAAGCCGGTAGCGTGGCGGCGCACGGTCTGCGCATCCTGTTCGACCAAGCCTGCCCCACGGCCGTGCTGCTCAAACAGGTCCAGGCCCAACGCGTTCAGCCTCTCGGCAAGCCGAGCGTTGATCTCCGGCCACACCCAGGCCGCACCCAGATCGACGCGGCGAGCGCAGTCTTCCGCAGCCAGACCCAGAACGCGCCCGCCAACACGGTTGCGGGCCTCGAGCAAGATGACTTCAAGGCCCGCATCTTCCAGCAGATGCGCCGCCATCAGTCCCGACAAGCCGGCCCCGACGACCACGATCCGTGCGCTGGGCGGAACTTCGGCAGGCGCGCTTGAAGAGATTTCGGTCGCGGGCGCCTGTGAGGTCATGTGCGTGACCTCAGCAGCGAGATCCGCCTGCGGTCAGGGACTTGATGCAGGCTCCTCATCTCAATCGCTCTACCTTGACGCGTGGCTAGGCAAAGCCGTATTTGACGTCGGCCAGCAACCCAGCACGCATCACATGCCTGAACGGGCCACCAAGGCAGGTCCCTGGAGCTTGGGTGCGGACTTCGCGCAGGTAGTCAGCCCAGCACGCGACCGAAGAAGCGCAGGCTGCGGTCCCAAGCCTGTTGCGCCCAAACAGGGTCGTATTGGGTTATGGGGATGCGCCCCGGTCCGACCGCCGTTTCGTTGGCGAAGCCGTGCTGTGCCAGGTAGCGGTGGAACTCAAAGTTCACGCCGGCCTCTTGCAGCTTGGTCTCCAGCGCATCGACGCTGGCGATGGCGAAGGCTTGGTCCTGCGTCGCCCAGTGGCCGAGCAGCGGTGCCCTGATCTTGCTCGCATCGATGTATTCCAGCGGGGGCAAGCCGTACCAAGTCACTGCGGCATCGACCTCGGGCACGAAGCAGGCCGCCAACAAGGTCAACGCGCCGCCCATGCAGAAGCCGGTGACGCCCACCTTGGCGCTGCCGGTCTTCAGCCACTGGAAGGCACCGGCGATGTCCTGCGACGCCGCGTCAGCAAAGTTCAAGCCCGTCATCAGGTGGTGGGCTTCCTCTGCTTCAACGGTGGATTTGCCTCGGTAGAGGTCGGGCACCAGGGCGCGGTAGCCGGCCAGCGCCAGCCGGTCGGCGACGCCACGGATCTGGTCGTTCAGGCCCCACCACTCCTGGATCACGACCACGCCGGGTGCTCGGGCCGGGTTCGCAGGCTCGGCGAGATAGCCCGACACGGTCTGCCCGTCGGGGCGCTGGAAAGTGATGGTCAGTCCCATGTTTGCCTCTTCTGTGTGTTGAATGAACAGCCGTCAAGCGTAGCGCAGCCAGGCGTCCGCGGCAGTCTGATCGTGCGCAGTGGCCCTGTCGCGCAGTTTCAAGGACGGCGCGAAAGGCAAGCGAAACTCTTCGACCTCTTCGACCTCGTCGACCTCTTCGACTACGCGCGCAGTGCGCTTCGCGATCTCAGCCACGCCGCCAATTGGCCATTGGCTCGCGCAGTCCCCCTAGCTTGCCGGATCGATGAGGGGTCTCCCATTCACGACGCAGCTACGGCAGGGCAACTCGCGGACACGTCAGAAGTGCTCGACCCAAGCCGCACCGATCTAGGGGTTTACCGAGCCCGCGTCGCGTCGCAACCTCACATCGCGGTGTTGCGCGGCTCTCCAATCTCGGTGAGTTCGCCAAAGGGAAACTCACGAGGAGAACTTCATGGGACATGACCACGATGACTACGAAAACAAGCGCTGTTCAACCGAAGATCTCGGCAAGTTGCTGAAGACGCTGATCGAGGTCGAACTGTCACAAAACGAGTTGCTCGCGCGGTTGTCCGCAAAGCTCGACACGGCCATATGCGTTCTCGAACATGTCTCCAGGAACACATGCGAGACTCTGAACGAGGTGCATGAACAGACCGCGTTGCAGACTGCGTTGATCGAGTGCAAGGAGGCTTGCGCGCCTTGTCCGCCGAAGGCGCTTCAATGCGCAGAGACGGTGCCGCCAAAGCGCGCGGCGTCTGTGTGCTGCGAAGTCGTCGAGCACGAACCGTACTGCCAATATGAACCGTGCAAGCCCAGGGAAGATGAAGGCGGGTCTGCGGAATCCAGTTCGGGAAGCGTCCTGCCGCAGCGCGCCTACGGCGCTCCGTTTCCGCCCGCCGTCAGATCGGACGACCCAGAGGATGATGCAAATGAGTTTCCCGCGCCCAACGTACTCCGTGGGCCGTTCCGAGGCTTTTTGACACCTGGAAAGGCCGTCGCGCCACTCGATTTCACGTCTGGCAGCGGCTCGGGTGGCGACCCCGATCCCGTCGTCTTCGGCAAGTACACCAACTACGGCAAGACCGCTGCCCCCCTGTCGGCCGTGGCAGGGGACGTTAGCGGTGCCGAAAGCGGAAGCATTGTGCTCGCGACCGGCAACTGGTACGCCGCGTACTCGACAGACGCCGGGGCGACCTTCACCACCATCGACCCGACCACCGTCTTCGACAACACTGCTGACGGTGGCTTCTGTTGCGATCAGATCGTTCAATACGTGCCGAGCATTGATCGGTTCATATGGCTGATGCAGTTCAGCAGCGGCGCCAACGGCAAAAACCGCCTCCGGATCGCTTCGGCCAGCCCTGAAACCGTAGCGAGCAGCAAGTGCACGTCGTGGACCTACTGGGACCTTACCTCCGACGCACTCGGCGTCGTCACAACGGCTGCAGACGCGGCGTTGACGAATCCGATCCACTGGATGGACTATCCGAATCTGTCGGTGGGCAGCAACTCGCTGTACATCAGTGTCGATAACGTTGGCAATGGCACCGCATCACCTCCCACCGGGGGGCGGATCATCGTCAGAGTTCCGCTGTCGGAAATTCAAGCCGGCGGCACGATCAACTTCAGATTCACCGACTGGGCCAAGGCCGGGAACGCCTATGCGAGTCACGTCACGCAGAACACCGGCGATGAGGCCTATTGGGCCGGCAATAAGAACAACAGTACCCTTCAGGTCTTCAACTGGAACGAGAGTTCGACGTCGTATTCGTGGCGCGATGTGGGCGTCAACAACTGGCCCAACGGAACGCTGACCTCGATCGCGAAAGACGGGAACGACTGGCTGACCAAGGCCTCGACCTTCCCCCTGTTTGGCGTCATCGGCGCGACACGTCGCGGAAACGAGGTCTGGTTTGCCTGGACCGCGAGCAACGGATCGGGTGCAAGTGGTGGCTTCAATTTCCCGAATGCCAACATCCAGGTCGTGAAAATCGACCCGACCAACAGCTACAAGCGGATCGATCAGTTCGCCATCTGGAACAACGACTACGCGTTTGCCTACCCGGCGCTGGCAACTAACGACAGGGCCGAGGTGGGTATCGCTCTGGGTTGGGGTGGCAAGACCTTCAATGCAAACAGCGCGGTCGGCATCCTGGGTGACTTTGTGGTCTGGTATCCCGAACTGAGTGACGCCTCGACTCAACGCTGGGGCGACTACATCACCGCTCGCCAAGCCAGCCCGCAAACGGGCATGTTTGCAGGGTTTGGGTATGCGATCCTGAAGGACGCGACGACGACGGCGGGTGTCAAGTTCGATCCGTTCTACATCCTGTTCGGACGGAACTCAATCGTGAATCCGGGGGGCGTCATCAAATAGCGTCAGGGTGTGATGGCTCAGTAGAAAGGCCACCTTCTTCGCGCGCCGGAACCTGCATCAGCCGGCTAAGGACGAGCGGCCGCTCTGGTGCCGCAAATTTGAGGACTTGAGTGACGGCATCGGGTCGGGAGTTCCAGTTCGCTGCCGAAGGAAGCACCCGCTCAGATGCTGGAACTAGGCCTAGTTGAACCGGGAACAGCTGACCTAGCCTAAGGCAAGCCTGATCAAGTTCCCTGGCCCGGTGATTGCTGTGTTGATGCCGGAGTAACAGCGTGAGGTCGAGGATGAAGCAGCAGACATTGGCGATGGCAGCGGACCAAGGCGCGGGATTCGAGCGGTTTCGCCGCCGCACCAAGCGCGAGGACTTTCTCGATGCCATGGAGGCAATCGTTCCCCCCCGCGCCAGAATGGTTGTCGCCTCTTTAGATCTTGTATCTTTGGTTCAGGAACACACGTAGTGGACGCAGGCTGTGGAGCTTGTGGTCGAAGGCTGGCGCGGTGGTCAACGCGTAGCGTTGTCCACGGCAAGCCGGCCGGTGCGCGAAGCGCATCGTCCACAAATCCACAGCCCGATGCCGCGCTGCTTTCGGTGCGGATTCCTGGAACCTGTTTCAACAAGCAGGGGGCGATGAGAGAACACATTGGCACGATACGGACAAGCATTCAAAGACAGAGCAGTGGCGCGGTTGTTGCCGCCACAGAGCGCGGCGCTGGAGACCGTCTCGCGCGACGTTGGCATCGGCGTGGACACGCTGGTTCGCTGGCGCAGTGATGCGCTCAGCCAGCCCGCTCGAGATCGGGTCTGGACGGCGGCGGCGCGGTTTGATGCCGTGCTGAACACAGCCACGATGAACGAGGCCGACAAGAGCGCGTGGTGCCGTGCACACGGCACGTACGCGCAGCAGCTGGCCACCTGGCAGCAAAGCGCCACCCAGGCGCTGGCCGAGCCCGGCGAGGCCCGTGCCAGCCCGCAGCAGACCAAGCAGGCACAGCGGCGCATCAAGGAACTCGAGCGCGAGTTGCTGCGCAAGGATCGCGCGCTGGCCGAGACTGCCGCCCTGCTGGTGCTGTCAAAAAAAGTCAAGGCGATCTTCAACATGGGCGAGGCCGAATGATCGGCCTCGAAGATCGCCAAGCTCTTGCCCTGGGAATTCACATCGCGCACGGCAGCGGCGCGCGGCTGCACCTGGCCTGCAGGCTCGCGGGCATCGACCTGCGCACCCTGCAGCGCTGGAAGGCCAGCGACGGGCTCGCATTGGGCGATGGCAGGCCGCTGGCCGTGCGGGCCACACCATCGCATGCCTTGAGCCCGGCCGAGCGCGCAGCCGTGCTCGGCGCGGCCAATGAGCCACGCTTCGCTGACGTGCCCCCGGCGCGCATCGTGCCGGCACTGGCCGACGAAGGCATCTTCCTCGCCAGCGAGTCCACCTTCGCCCGTGTGCTGCGCGCCCATGGTCAGAACGCCCGCCGCGGTCGTGCCAAGGCGCCCAGGGCGACGCGCCCACCGACCACCCACATCGCCCGCGCGCCGCGGGAGGTCTGGTGCTGGGACATGACCTACTTGCCCGCCAATGTGCTCGGCCGGTGGTTCTACCTGTACCTCATCCTGGACCTTTACAGCCGCAAGATCGTCGGCTGGGAGGTGCACGCCAGCGACGCCTCGGATCATGCCGCACACCTGGTGCGCCGCACGGCGCTGGCCGAGGGCATCGCCGCGCTTGCGACCAAGCCGGTGCTGCACGGCGACAACGGCGCCACGCTCAAGGCCACGACGGTGCTGGCCATGCTCAACTGGCTGGGCGTCAAGCCGTCGTACTCGCGCCCTCGCGTGAGTGACGACAACGCCTATGCCGAAGCGCTGTTCCGCACGGCCAAGTACCGCCCGGAGTTCCCGGCCAAGGGCTTCGAAACGCTCGATGGCGCCCGCGCCTGGGCGGCCGGCTTCGTGCATTGGTACAACGTGGACCATCACCACAGCGGCATCCGCTACGTCAGTCCAGCCGAGCGACACGACGGCCGGGACATAGCCATCCTGGCAGCCCGTCACGCCCTGTACCTGAAAGCCCGCGAACGCAATCCAGCTCGCTGGTCAGGCAAGACTCGCGACTGGTCTCACATCGCAATCGTCACGCTCAATCCCGAGCGGAACTCGGTCGTCACAGCACATCTCAGGAGCATCGATACCCAGCCTTTAGCAGCTTGACAGACGCGACAACCCGCTTGACACGCGCCGGTTCCGTGGGCTGCGTTGAGCGCGGTGATCGAGCCGCACTATCCGAAGGCTGGCAACGGCAGGCGACCCATCGGCTTGGAGCGCATGCTGCGCATTCATCTGCTGCAGCACTGGTTCAACTTGGCCGACAACGCCGTCGAGGAAGCGCTGTACGACATCGCCAGCCTGCGCCGCTTCGTGGGCATCGACCTAGGTTGCGAGCGGGTGCCCGACGAGACCACGGTGCTCAACTTCCGCCATCTGCTGGAGCAGCACGGCCTTGGAGAGAAGTTGTTTGCCAAAGTGGGACGCGTCTTGCAGGCCAGCGGCTTTCAAGTCAAGACGGGCACCATCGTTGACGCCACGCTGATCGGCGCACCGAGTTCGACCAAGAATGCTGACAAGGCGCGCGACCCCGAGATGCGCCAAACGCGCAAGGGCCAGCAGTGGTACTTCGGCATGAAGCTGCACATCGGTGTGGACAGCCAGAGCGGGCTGGTACACAGTTCGGTTGTCACGTCAGCCAACGTGCACGACAAACACCCGCTGCCAGATTTGCTTCATGGCAACGAGCGCCGTGTCTATGGCGACAGTGCGTATGCAAGCCAGAAGGCGCTCATCCACGGCAAAGCGCCCAACGCGCAAGACTTCACCAACCAGCGCACGCGCAAGGCGGGATGCGATGTCGATGAGGTGAAGAAGGCCAAAAACCGCAACAAATCCAAGATCCGTTCCCGGGGGCGATGTCCCGAAGTCTGTTGAACGCGTGAGCTGAGGTGGCGGCTCCTTCGACCCGCATGCGCGAGCATGCGGGTTGCCTCGCAAGCAACCGAAGGAGCCACCAAGATGAAGTCTCACACGAAGCCCGCATTGCGGGCCATGCCTGCTGCGCAGGTTCAGATCTCGATGCCCCGTGCAGGGCGTGCTGCGCGATGTGCGCCACGCCTTCCTGGGCCTATGCATCGATGCTGGCCAGAGAGT
>Ga0209511_1003528_pt1 | contig 11944 bp, 12 predicted proteins | sample SSSSmetaG_FD_184141 | JGI IMG/M metagenome (GOLD analysis project Ga0209511, IMG submission 184141) | Glacier valley bacterial and archeal communities from Borup Fiord, Nunavut, Canada, to study Microbial Dark Matter (Phase II) - ​SSSS... | ecosystem: Environmental > Aquatic > Freshwater > Ice >... | reverse complement strand
ATAAGGGATGCTATAAATAATCAAGGAGCTGCGTTCAAGAAAAAAGAAGATACACATAGAATGGCAGAAGCTAATAAAGCATTTGCACATTACAGATGGTAGAATCAAATTAGTTAGGAGGAAAATTAAGTATGCCTAGAGAATATCCTCTTGAGAGGACTAGAAATATTGGTATCATGGCACACATTGATGCTGGTAAAACTACAACAACAGAGAGAATCTTATTTTTTACTGGAATAACACATAAAATAGGAGAAGTACACGATGGCGGAGCTACTATGGACTGGATGGCACAAGAACAAGAAAGAGGTATAACAATTACTTCTGCAGCAACAACTTGTTTTTGGAAAAACAATAGAATAAATATAATAGACACTCCTGGTCACGTTGATTTTACAATTGAAGTTGAAAGATCTCTTAGAGTTTTAGATGGTTCGGTTACTGTGCTTTGTGCTAAAGGCGGAGTACAACCTCAATCTGAAACTGTATGGAGACAAGCAAATAAATATAATGTACCAAGAATGGTATTTGTTAATAAAATGGATACAGTAGGAGCAGATTTCTTTCATTGTGTAAAACAATTAAAAGAAAGATTACATGCTAATGCAGTTCCAATAGCATTACCAATTGGAAAAGAAGAAACCTTTAAAGGAATTGTTGATTTACTTGAAATGAATGCAAGAGTTCATTATAATGATGCAGGAACAGACATAAGAGTAGAAGAAATTCCTGAAGATTTAAAAGAAATGGCTACTAAATACAGATTAGAATTAATAGAAGCTGTAGCTGATCAAGATGAAGATGTAATGATGAAATACTTAGAAGGCGAAGAATTAACTACAGAAGAAATCAGAAAAGCAGTAAGAATGGCTACTGTAAGTGGAAAAATGGTTCCAGTTACATGTGGAAGCGCATATAAAAACAAAGGTGTTCAAGAATTACTTGATAACGTTGTAGATTATATGCCAGCTCCAACTGATGTACCTCATATCAAAGGTGTTCTAGAAGATGGAACAGAAGAAGATAGAGAATCATCTGATGATCAACCATTCGCTGCACTAGCATTTAAAATAATGACTGATCCATATGTAGGAAAATTAACTTTCTTCAGAGTATACTCTGGAACATTGGAAAGTGGTTCATACGTTTTAAACTCTAGTAAAGGTAAAAAGGAAAGAATAGGAAGACTTATCCAAATGCATGCAAATGAAAGAAGAGATATAGAGAAAGTTTACGCTGGAGATATAGCTTGTGCAGTTGGATTAAAAGAAGTTACTACAGGAAATACACTTTGTGTTGAAGAGCATCCTATAATACTTGAGTCTATTGAATTTCCTGAACCAGTTATTTCAGTTGCAATTGAGCCAAAATCAAAAGTTGATTCTGAAAAAATGGGAGTAGCTTTATTTAAACTTGGAGAAGAAGATCCTTCATTTAGAACTTTTACTAATCAAGAAACTGGTCAAACTATTATAGCAGGTATGGGTGAACTTCACCTAGATATCATTGTTGATAGAATGAGAAGAGAATTTAAAGTAGAAGCAAATGTTGGTAAACCACAAGTTGCATATAAAGAAACAATCAAAAGAGCAGTTAAAGTTGAAGGCAAGTTTATACGTCAATCAGGTGGTCGTGGACAATACGGTCATGTATGGTTAGAAGTTGAACCTAATGAATCTGGAAAAGGATATGTATTTGAAAATAAAGTTGTTGGCGGATCTATTCCTAAAGAATATATTAAACCGACTGATGAAGGTATTCGTGAAGCTATGAAGGCTGGAATACTTGCAGGATATCCAGTAGTGGATGTTAAAGTAGCTTTAGTTGATGGTTCATATCATGATGTCGATTCATCAGAAATGGCATTCAAAATAGCTGGTTCTATGGCATTTAAGGAAGCTTGCCGTCAAGGTGGAGCATCATTATTAGAGCCAATAATGAAAGTTGAAGTAACAGTTCCAGAAGAATATATGGGAGATGTTATCGGAGACATAAATTCAAGAAGAGGACAAATGGAAGGCATGGTTTCTGAATCAGGAACTCAAATAATAACTTCGTTCGTACCACTTTCTGAAATGTCAGGTTATGCTACTGATTTAAGATCTAAAACACAAGGTAGAGGAGTTTACTCTATGGAACCAAGTCGTTATGAAGAAGTTCCAAAATCAGTTTTAGAAGGAATAGTTACTAGCAGAGCAAGAAAAGAAGACTAATTTTATCATTTTTGCACTATTTATATAAAAATTGTTGCAAACAATATTAAAACATAGTAAAATAGTATAAATAAATGTATTATATATACATTAAATTAAAAATTTAAGGAGGAATTTTAAAATGGCAAAAGCTAAATTTGAAAGAAATAAACCACACGCTAACGTTGGTACTATTGGTCACGTAGATCATGGTAAAACAACACTTACAGCTGCAATAACTAAATTTTGTAGTTTAACAGGAGGAGCAATATTTAAAGCATACGACCAAATCGATGCAGCTCCAGAAGAAAGAGCTAGAGGTATCACTATCTCTACAGCTCACGTAGAATATGAAACAGCAAATAGACATTATGCACACGTTGACTGTCCAGGGCATGCAGATTATGTAAAAAACATGATAACTGGTGCAGCACAAATGGATGGAGCAATATTAGTTGTATCTGCAGCTGATGGTCCTATGCCTCAAACAAGAGAGCATATATTACTTGCAAGACAAGTAGGAGTTCCATACATAGTTGTATTTATGAATAAATGTGACATGGTTGATGATCCAGAATTATTAGAATTAGTTGAAATGGATATAAGAGATCTATTGAATAAATATGATTTCCCAGGAGATACTACACCAGTAATACAAGGATCAGCATTAAAAGTATTAGAATCTACATCTAAAGATCCATCAGCTCCAGAATATAAATGCATGGCTGATTTATTAGAAGCAGTTGATTCGTTTATACCAACACCTACTAGAGCAACAGACAAACCATTTTTAATGCCAGTTGAGGATGTTTTCACTATCACAGGTAGAGGAACAGTAGCAACAGGAAGAATTGAAAAAGGAACATTAAAAATTGGAGAAGAAGTTGAAATAGTTGGTCTTAGTGATACACCTAAGAAAACAATAGTAACTGGAATAGAAATGTTCAGAAAAGAACTTGCTTCTGCAGATGCTGGCGATAACGCAGGTATATTATTAAGAGGAGTTCAAAGAAGTGATATAGAGAGAGGCCAAGTTATTGCAAAGCCAGGTTCTATTAAACCTCATACAGAATTCGAAGCTGAAGTTTATATATTAACAAAAGAAGAGGGTGGTAGACATACTCCATTCTTCCAAGGATATAGACCACAGTTCTATTTCAGAACAACTGATGTTACAGGAGTAATTGAATTACCAAAAGAAAAAGAAATGGTAATGCCAGGAGACAACGTAACAATGAAAATAACTCTTATTACACCAATAGCTATAGAAAAAGGTCTTAAATTTGCTATACGTGAAGGTGGAAGAACAGTTGGTTCAGGTTCAGTTTCAGCAGTAATAAAATAATAAGTAACATTTTAATGTTATAATAGAAGGTATCAGTAATTTATTACTGGTACCTTTTTTATGTTGTAGATAAAAAATATATAATTAAGTTTTTTTTATATTAATTTTATTAAATTTAAGTCATACTATTGACAAATTGCAATAAATATAGGATAATACTATTATAGTTAAGATGGAGGTGCAAATTATGGAAGCAATCTTAGAAAGAGTAAAAGAAGTTATATCTGAGCAATTAGGTATAGAAGATGTTGAGAGTATAACATTAGAAACCACTTTTATAGATGATTTAGGAGCAGACTCTTTAGATATAGTAGAACTTATAATGGCTTTAGAAGAAGAATTCGACATGGAAATACCTGAGGTAGAAGCTGAAAAAATAATATCAGTTGGTGATGTTGTTGAATACATTCACAAAACTAAATAATATAATATAAATTAAAAGGTTTATACAGTAAATGTATAAACCTTTTTTATACAAAAATATTTAAATTATGTAAACAACACTTGAAATTTAACTAATAAAATGATAGAATATATATATATATTAAATTAATGTAAATTTAACGATTGGAGGATTTATAATGAACAATGTAAAAAGAGTTCAAGTAATTAGTAATAAAAAAAAAATAAGTGTTGAAACAAAGAATGAAGTAGAAAGTGTAGCCCGGAGTTTTGGATATGAAATAGTAGACTTGAATCCTGATATTGTTATAGCAGTTGGCGGAGACGGTACCTTTATTTCAGCTGTTCACAAATCTGGTTTTAGTAGTAAAGCAAAATATGTTGGAATCAATACAGGACATTTTGGATTTTTACAGGACGTTGATAGATGTGAAGTAAATAAGCTATTCGAATATTTAGGTTCAAGTGATATATCATATAGAGAAGTAAATGTTCTTAGTATTGATATTCAAAGTAAAAGAAATATTCATTACAGTAGAATGGCTCTTAATGAAGTTGTTGTTAGGCATAAACAACTAAAAACATTGAAGTGTAAATTGTCACTAAACGATGAGTATCTTGAAACGTCTTTAGGGGATGGATTTATTGTTTCGACAGCTACTGGATCTACAGCATATTCTATGAGCAGCGGTGGTGCTATAATATTAGGTGAATTACCAGTATTACAGATAATACCAAACGCAGCTATATCAAATGGCGCATATAATTCTATTAGAAATTCAATAATATGTAATAAAAAAGTATCTATTAAACCAGAAAGTAGTATATTACTAGCTATTGATGGAAGAATTTCTAAAATTAAGGATATAAAAGAAATTACAATTAATATAGGTATAAGCACAATTAGTAGACTAAATTTTGGAAATATATCTTCAGTTAAGCGGCTAAAAAATAAGTTTTTAAAGTAGAATAATAATTAAAAGCAAGCAATGTATGTAAATACATTGCTTGCTTTTAATATAATAAATAACATATAATAGCTAAATGCTAAAAAAATATGTAAAACTATTGACTTAAAATAGCGGTGTTGGTATAATATATGTAGAAAAGACGGTGAAATTAATGACAATAAATGAGAAATTAGATATACTTCAAAAAGATATAGGATATGAATTTAAAAATAGTAAATTGCTAAGAGTATCGCTTACACATAAATCTTATGCATATGAGTTAAAAAATACAGATAAAAATTCATATAACGAAAGATTGGAATATTTAGGTGATGCTGTATTAGAGCATATTACATCCGATTTTTTATTTAATATAAAACCAGCGATTGATGAAGGTGATATGACAAAAAAGAGAGCTGAAATAGTTTGTGAAAAATCATTAAGTGATGCATTTAGAAATATAAACGGAGAGAACTATATTTTTTTAGGAAAATGTGAGATAGCAACAAATGGTAGTACTAAGGATGCAATACTTGCAGATGCTTTTGAAGCGTTATTAGGAGCTATATATATAGATAGTGATTTTATTACAGTTAAAAAAATTACTCTTAAATTATTAGAGGAACAGATATCCGCATCTTTAAAAGGTGAAACAAAAGTTACTGATTACAAAACATTATTGCAAGAAATATTACAAAGAAAAGGTAATATAAATATACAATATAATGTAGTAGAAGAAACCGGTCCAGATCATGATAAAAGTTTCTTTGTTGAAGTTTCTTTAGAAAACGTTAGAATAGGAACAGGTACTGGAAAAAGCAGAAAGCAAGCAGAACAGAAAGCAGCAGAGGTTGCATATGCAAAATATAACTAAGATTAATATAGATTTAAGTAAAGAACTTAAAAATATATTAAATAAAGATGAGCAGTATACAATCCCAATATTTATACCTCATTTAGGTTGTAATAACGAATGTGTATTTTGTAACCAAAGAAAAATAAGTGGAAATTCAAAAATCCAGAATATAGAAGAGATCAGAGATGATATTAATAGTCATCTTGAGTATTTAAAAGATAAAAAGAAAATACAAATTGCATTTTTTGGTGGAAGTTTTACAGGAATACCAATAAAACATCAAATAAAATATCTAGAACTTGCGAATGAATTTATTTTATTAGGAAAAGTGGATAGTATACGAATTTCTACAAGACCAGATTATATAAATATACACATAGTAAAAATGCTAAAGAAATATAATGTAAAAACTATTGAACTAGGTGTTCAATCTATGGATAATTTAGTTCTAGAATCATCTAAAAGAGGTCATACATCAATTGATGTTATGAGGGCTGCTATAATTATCAACTTACTAAATGTTGAGCTTGGATTTCAAGTTATGATAGGTTTACCTAACAGTACAGTAAAATCAGAAACTATGAGTATGTCAAAACTTTTGAAATTTAATCCAAAACAATTAAGGATATATCCGGTTTATGTATTAGAAAAGAGTAAGTTATATGATATGTACTTAAGTCACGAATATATTCCTTTAACTTTAGATGATGCTGTAACTAGGACTGCTGAAGTAATAAAAATATGTAGAAGTAGTAATGTGCAAATAATTCGCATAGGACTTCAATCAACTCAAGAGATTGCTGCTAATAATTCAAAAATAGTTGGACCAGTTTCAGATAATTTTGCTGAATATGCTTTGTCAAAGATAGTATTAGAAAGATTAGAAAAAGAAATTTCAAATATAATAAAAGTTGATAAAGTGGATATCTTGAAGCAAAAAATTGAAGTTTATGTTAATAATAAATATATATCTATTGTAACAGGTCCAAAAAAGGTTAATAAAATATATTTACAAAACAAATATAATATTGAGGTTTCAGTTAAAGGAGAATAATTTATGAAAAAAGTCATGTTCGTATCTAGTAGTGGTGGACATTTAACGGAATTACTTAAATTGCAAAGTTTGTTTGCTAATTATAACTATATGTTAGTAACTGAAAAAACAAAAACAACAGAAAATTTATTTGAAAAATATAACGTAAGATATATGAAATATGGTTCTAGGCAATATATCTTTTCATACTTTTTTATTTTTATTTTTAATGTGCTCAAAAGTATTGAATTAATGATTACATTTAATCCTAATATAGTAATAACAACAGGAGCACATACAGGTGGAATTGTCTGTTTCATTGCAAAATTATTTGGTAAAAAAGTAATATACATTGAATCAATGGCGAAGGTTAATTCATTATCAATGACAGGGAAATTTGTATATTTATTTGCGGATAAGTTTTATGTACAATGGGAAGAGCTTGAACAAAAATACAAAAAATCTGAATATTTAGGGAGATTGATATAAATGATTTTTATAACATTAGGAACTCAAAAACAAAGTTTTGTAAGATTGTTAAATGAAATTGAAAATTGCAAAATTTTGAATAATGAAGAAATAATAGCACAAGTTGGTTATACTAAATTTACTAGTGACAAGATTAAAACAATTGATTTTTTAGAAGTAGATGAATTCAACAGATATATTGAAAACTCAGAATTCGTTATAACACATGGAGGAGTAGGATCAATATTCTCTGCAATTTTAAAAAACAAAAAAGTTATAGCAATGCCGAGACTTAAAAAATATAATGAACATGTTGATGATCATCAAATTGAAATATGCGAGAAATTAGCAAGTTTAGGATATATAATTAATTATAATCCTGATAAATATGAAAATGAAGAAAATGCTTCAGATTTAGAACAAGAAATAAATTTTTTAAGAAGTAATAATTTCCAAAATTATACCGAAGATACTTCGTATTTACCTAAATTAAGCAGAACGATAGAAGAATTGCTTATTAGTTGATATTTTGCTAAACATTACAAATAATACTTATGAGGTGTTTATTGCATGAATAGTAAAATTGCAAGTTTTATAACTGATATTGTGTTAATTGTAATAGGTACATTTATAATGAGTATAAGTATTAATTTCTTTCTATTACCAAATAAAATAACAACAGGTGGTGCAAGTGGTATTGCCACTATATTATATTATAAGTATAATTTTAATTTAGGACTTTCAATACTTATAATAAATATTCCGATTTTTATAATATCTATTAAAAAACTTGGATTTAAGTTTAGTTTAAAAAGTATCTTTGCTACATTTTTATTTACAGTTTTTATAGATTTAATTACATATAATAGTTACATACTTCATAATAGAACAGATATGTTTATCTCATCTATATACGGAGGTTTGGTTTTAGGTATTGGAATATCGTTGGTATTTAAAGCTGGAGCAAGCTCCGGTGGTACTGATATGTTAGCACACATTTTACAAAAAAAAGGTGGTACCCTTAATCTAAGCAGCATAATGTTACTTTTAGATCTCATTATAATTACTGGTCTAATTGTTGAATTTAAAGATATAAATTTAGGTTTGTATTCAGCTATGGCAATATATATTTCAAGTAAAACCATAGGTGTTGTATTTGAAGGCATAAATTATACAAAGGTAATTAATATAATAACAAAAAATAATGATGCAATTACTAAGCAGATAATTAATGTTTTAAAAAGGGGAGCAACAGTAACTAAGTGTATAGGAGCATATTCTAGAGAAGAATATGTGAATATAACTTGTATTGTAACACTTCCCGAAATATCAAAAGTTAAAAAAATAGCTTATGAAATAGATTCTGATGCTATTATATATATAACTAATGCTAATGAAGTATGGGGAAAAGGATTTAAAAATTTTTAGGGGGTAAAATAATGAATAATTTAAAAAAGATTGCAAATCAAAGTAGAATTGATATTATTGATATGATATATAATGCAAAATCAGGACATCCAGGTGGTAGTCTATCTGTAATAGATATTTTAACTGTACTTTATCATAAAGAAATGAATTTGAATTTAGATACCAAAGGAAAAAGAATAGATAAATGTATATTATCTAAAGGGCATGCAGCTCCTGCGTTATATGCAACTCTTGCTTCAGTAGGAATTTTAGATAGAGATTTACTTAATACATTAAGAAAGTTTGACAGCACATTAGAAGGACACCCAAGTATAAAAATACCTGGAATTGATGCTTCTAGTGGATCTTTAGGACAAGGTTTATCTATTGCAAATGGTATGGCACTAGCAAAAAGAATGGGCGAAAATATTGGTTATATTTATGTTATTTTAGGTGATGGAGAATTAGAAGAAGGACAGAATTGGGAAGCTTTTATGACAACAAATAAATATAATCTAAATAATGTAATAGTAATTATCGATAATAATGGATTACAAATAGATGGAAGTATACAAGATGTAAAAAAACTTAGTAATCTTGATGAAAAAATAGCTTCATTCGGTTTAAATGTAATTAAATGTGATGGTAATAATGTAGATGAAATACAGTCAGCAATAGCAACTGCTAAAAAATCAATTAAACCTTGCTGTATTATAGCAAAAACTATAAAAGGTAAAGGTATAAGCTTTATGGAAAATGAAGCAAGTTGGCATGGTAAGTCACTTACAGACGAAGAATATATACAAGCAAAAAGCGAATTAGAATCTAAAATATAAGTAGAAAAGAGGTTTAATTTATGAAATCTACGAGAAAAGCATATGGTGAATTTTTAGTTGAATTAGGTAGAATAGACTCTAATGTAATTGTTTTTGATGCTGATTTAGCAAAAGCTACGTGTACAGATATGTTTAAAAAAGAATTTCCAGATAGACATTTTGATATAGGTATATCTGAACAAGATATGGTTGGAACAGCATGCGGAGCAGCAATTAGTGGTAAAACAGTATTTGCTTCAACTTTTGCAATGTTTATGGCAGGAAGAGCATATGAACAAATAAGAAACACAGCTGGATATTCACATGTAAATATCAATTTGTGTGCAACACATAGTGGTCTTGCTGTTGGAGAAGATGGTCCATCTCATCAATGTTTAGAAGATATTTCGCTTATGAGGGTTATACCTGGGATGACAGTACTTTCGCCAGCAGATGATATTTCAACAAAAAAAATATTAAGTGAGTGTTTAAAACTAGATGGTCCTAAATACGTAAGACTTGGAAGAAGTGACACTATGGATATATATTCAGAAAACGATATATTCGAAATTGGTGGCAGTAAGACTTTTGGAACAGGCACAAGCGGAACAATATTTGCTACTGGAAATACAGTTAGTATTGCACTAGAAGCAAAAGAAGAATTAAAGAAAAACAATATTAATGTTAGGGTAGTAGATTTATACAGTATAAAACCTGTAGATAAAAATAATATAATTAAATGTGCTACACAATCTGATATACTAGTAACGATTGAAGATCATAGTGTTATAGGAGGAATAGGTAGTTTAGTAGCAGATGTTTTATGTGAGTATTATCCTAAAAAATTGATTAAAATTGGGGTAAATGATACATTTGGTAAATCAGGTAATGCTAAAAAATTATATGAAATGTTTGGTATTACAAAGGAAAATATTATTAGTAAATTTATTTAGGAGGTAGCTATGGAACCTTTAGCTCATAGAATGAAACCAAGAGTATTGGAAGAATTTTTCGGACAAGAACATATTGTAGGTAACGATAAATTATTATATAGATTAATAAAATCGGACAAGCTAACTTCTGTTGTTTTCTGGGGACCACCAGGTACCGGAAAAACATCTTTAGCACGAATAGTAGCTAATACTACCAAGTACAATTTTGTAGAGCTAAATGCCACAAGTGCGGGCGTTGGGGATATTAAAAGAATAGCAGAGGATTCAAAGAACATATTTTTAAATCCTAAAGGAAAAACAATTCTTTTTATTGATGAAATACACAGATTTAATAAACTTCAACAAGATGCACTTCTACCTTATGTGGAAAAAGGAACTATAATTTTAATAGGAGCAACTACTGAAAATCCATACTTTGAAGTAAATAAAGCTTTGGTATCTAGATCAACTATTTTTAAATTTAAAGAATTAGAACCTAAAGATATAAAAGAAATATTATTACTTACTATTAAAGATAAAGATAGAGGAATTGGTTCATATAATTTAGATATAAAAGATGACGTAACAGATTTTTTAGCTGAAATATCAAATGGTGATGTAAGAACAGTTCTTAATGCTTTAGAAATTGCTGTACTAACTACTGATATGAATAGTGATGGAGTAATTGTTATAGATAGAAATGTAATTCTAAATTGTACACAAAACAAAAAGAGTATGTATGACAAATCAGATGATTCACATTACGATACAATAAGCGCATTTATAAAATCAATGAGGGGGAGTGATTCTCAAGCTACTGTACATTATTTAGCTAAAATGATAGCAGCAGGAGAAGACCCAATGTTTATAGCACGCAGAATTCTAATTGCTGCTTCTGAAGATGTAGGACTTGCAAATAATGAAGCGTTATTGGTGGCCACAGCAGCGATGCAAGCTGTACATCAGATAGGAATGCCAGAAGCTAGAATTATACTTTCACATGCTGCTTTATGCGTAGCAAATAGTAAAAAATCAAATAGCGCATATATAGCTATAAACGCAGCTATAGAGGATGTTGAAAATATAGATACAGGAACAGTACCTATGCATATTAGAAATTCTCCAATGTCACAAATGAAGGAAGAAGGATATGGGGTAGGCTATAAATATCCACATGATTATGAAGATTCCTGGGTAGATCAACAATATCTTCCAGATAAAATAAAAGATAAGAAATATTATATATCTAAAAAGTGGGAGAAAAAACTATGAGAAAAAAAATAAATATATCTGTTAATAAACGCATAATTAAAAACATTAAGCAAGGTGCAGAAGACAATATAAATAAAGGTATAAATATATTAAACAACTATAAAGAAAAGAAAAACGAAGAAAGAAAAAGAAGAATATATCCTGAATCTCAAGAATCTTCTCAAGGAAAACACATCAAACTTAAACCAATTATACTTTCTTTTGTCGTAATAATATTGTTTTTTATAACTTATACTTTATTAGAATATGCCCCAATATTTGGATTTAATGTG
>Ga0209511_1003526_pt1 | contig 11946 bp, 6 predicted proteins | sample SSSSmetaG_FD_184141 | JGI IMG/M metagenome (GOLD analysis project Ga0209511, IMG submission 184141) | Glacier valley bacterial and archeal communities from Borup Fiord, Nunavut, Canada, to study Microbial Dark Matter (Phase II) - ​SSSS... | ecosystem: Environmental > Aquatic > Freshwater > Ice >... | reverse complement strand
ATGCTGAGCGGCATTGCGCTTGGTATGTCGTTACTGCCGGAAGAATTTCCGCTGGTCATCGCCGTATTCATGGCGATGGGCGCGTGGCGGATCTCTAAGGTGCGGGTACTGACCCGGCGCGCGTCCACGATTGAAGCGCTGGGTGCGGCCACGGTGTTGTGTACCGACAAGACCGGTACCCTGACCGAAAATAGAATGACCGTAGTGACGATCGTGGGCGAGCAGGCGCATTGGAACCAAACAATAAATCGTGACGCAACCACGCAGCCATCAGGTGTGGCGCGCGAAATTCTGAATGCTGCGTTGTACGCTTGTCCACGCGAGCCGACTGATCCGATGGATGTGGCATTAAAAGGGCTTGACGAGTTCCAGCGTGATTCAAACAATAATCATTTCTTAAATCAAAAACTGATCCGCACGTACGGCATTAGGCCGGATCTATTTGCAGTCACCAATGTCTGGTCGAATGAGTCGGATAAAAACATTATTGTCTATAGCAAGGGCGCGCTCGAAGCGATCAGCGAGCTTTGTCATTTGCCTGCTGATCGGCGATTAAAAATTGAAGCGCAAGCGAATGCATTGGCGCGCGATGGCATTCGGGTGCTCGGTGTGGCGCGAGCGATCTGGGCGGGAAGTGCGGTGGCGCAGCAGCTACCTGAATCGCCACGCGATTTCAAATTTGAATATATCGGCCTCGTCGGTTTTAGCGATCCGTTACGCGCAAACGTGCCCGCCGCTGTTGCCGAATGCCGCGCCGCAGGAATTCGGGTGGTGATGATTACGGGAGACTATCCCGAGACCGCGCGTGCGATTGGTGAGCAAGCGGGGCTCGATGCAAAAGCGGTTTTGTCAGGCGACGAGATTGAGGTAATGTCCGATGCGCAACTGGGTGCGGCTATCAAGTCAACATCGATTTTTGCGCGCATCAGGCCCAATCAAAAATTGCGAATTGTGCAGGTCTTAAAAGCAAACGGTGAAATCGTGGCGATGACCGGAGACGGTGTAAACGATGCGCCCGCGATCAAAGCGGCACATATCGGCATCGCCATGGGCGGACGCGGCACTGATGTCGCGCGGGAAGCGTCGGCGATTGTGTTGCTGGACGATGACTTCGGTTCTATCGTGAAAACGATTCGATTAGGGCGGCGCATTTACGACAATCTGCGTAAAGCAATTGAATTTATTGTTGCTGTACACATTCCTATCGCGGGCCTGGCAATCTTGCCGCTGATTCTGGGACTGCCGCTGATACTGACACCGATTCATATCGCCTTTCTGGAAATGGTGATCGATCCAGCATGTTCAGTGGTACTTGAAGCTGAGGCAGAGGAAGATGATGTGATGCGACGGCCGCCCCGCGATCCTGCAAGTCCGTTGCTAGTGCCAAAACGGATTTGGTGGGCAGTCATGCAAGGCTTCATATCGCTGATAATACTGGCGGGCATTTTGATCGGCGCTATGCGCATGGGCCTTCCCGAGCAAGACTTGCACGCACTGGTTTTCACGTCACTCGTGCTGATTAATATGAGCCTCATTCTGGTCAATCGCTCGTTCAGATCCTCACTCGTTCGCGCATTTCTGCGACCCAATCGATCGCTCTGGATTCTGTTGAGTAGCGTGATGGTGCTGCTTGCGATCGCGATTTATTGGCAACCGGCACAATCGCTGTTTCATTTTGGTCAGCTGCATTGGGATGATCTTGCGGTGTGTGCTGCCGCCAGCCTGCTCAGCATATTTTTGTTGGAAGCGCTCAAGGCGATAATGTTTCGCGAGGGCAGCCGCTAGCCGTTAGTTTTTTAGCTTTTAGAGCAGCTTCTTTGCAATGCTTTTAATAGCTTAGTCCACGACTGGCTTGCCGTTTAGAGCAAAAGTGGCCGTAAAGCTGCGCCGGTGCTAGAGAGTTGTCACCAATTTGTTGAATGTCCGTAAATGTTCATTGCGATTTAGCCAGTCGCGCGCGGTAGCCATTTCAAGTAAACACCAGCGCTTGTTTGGTCACCGCCACGACGACGATGTAAGCAAATGTCGCGAGTGCGGCGACCCATGCCGAGCTTCGTATGAACTTAGTTTTTGCCGCGCTTGAGGGCGATGGTGCCGAGTGCGATATAGACGATTAGCGCAAGTACCTTTGCGGTTAACCAGGGTTGTTCAAAAGGATATTGGTCGCTCCCAAAAACCAGGGTTAGTGCGCTGACTAGCAAAAGCGTATCGACGACATGCGGCACAATTTTTACCCATCGCTGCTGCAGCATGCTGGATGCCTGCAACATCCAGAATCCGCGCAACAAAAACAGACTGCCGCTCAGCGCAGCGAAGGTTATGTGTAAATATTTGATCGCAAGATAGCTCACGGGTTAAGCCGATGGTTACGTAAAATGGTTAGCGCGATGATGGGAAGTAGTGGTGAGAATAACATCGCTCAACAATTCATGAGCTAATTGATACCTATACAAATCGCGGCCAGATTGGCTGTAAATAAAAATTTCCTGCAGACAGACGTGGTTGATTTCAATAGCGTTTTGGCAAGTATTTTTTTGACCTGTGGCGCTGATCCGCTATTACTTTGATATTGCGCAAACCGTAACAACATGGGTTCGGGACAAAATATTGTCCATGAGCGCTGCTGATGTGCCGACGCTGAATATTAATAATCGATTGGAAGCGGACATGACTGAATCATTACCCGTTGCAGAGAGCATCGTGGCGCTGCCACCGCAAGCGATCAGTGAAGAGGTGTTGCTGGAAAAATATGCTAAGGGCGATGAGAGCTGTGCCGCTGATATATACCGTCGCGTAGCTCATGCGCTGGCTGAAGCAGAAGCACCGGAAAATCGCGCGCATTGGGCGCAGCAGTTTTTGCAAGCGCTGCACGCCGGGTTTATTCCGGCCGGACGCATCCAGTCGGCGGCCGGAACATCGCTCTCGGCGACGCTCATCAACTGCTTTGTACAACCCGTTGGCGATTCCATAACGCAGTGGGACGAAGGCCACCCCGGTATTTACACGGCACTAGCGGAAGCAGCTGAAACCATGCGGCGCGGCGGCGGAGTAGGGTACGATTTTTCGCGTATCCGGCCGCGTGGCGCGGCGGTCGGTAGCACGCAATCAATGGCGTCAGGGCCGGTTTCTTATATGCGTGTATTTGATCGCTCATGTGAAACTGTGGAATCAGCCGGCGCGCGGCGCGGCGCGCAAATGGGTGTGCTGCGTTGCGATCATCCTGATATTGAGGAATTCATCCACGCCAAGGACAGCGGCGGCCTGAGCAACTTTAATATCTCGGTCGCGATTACCGATTTATTCATGCGGGCAGTTGTCAACGATGAAGAAGTTTTGCTGCTTCACGCAGCCAAACCAGGATCAGCACAAATCGCGGCTGGGGCCTATCAGCTCAATACGGAAGGTGGCGAGCTGTGGGTCTATCGCAGCCTGCCGGCGCGTATGTTGTGGGAGCAGATCATGCGCGCAACCTACGACCATGCGGAGCCCGGCGTGCTCTTTCTTGACCGCATCAACAGCGATAATAATTTATCTTATTGTGAAACTATTGCCAGTACCAACCCCTGCGCCGAGCAGCCACTGCCGCCCTATGGTTGCTGCTGTTTGGGCTCAATTAATTTAGTCCGCTTCGTACAGCATCCGTTTACGGAGTCGGCGTATTTTGATGAAGCCGGGTTTGCTGCGCTGGTGCACATCAGCATTCGCATGCTTGACGATGTGCTTGATGTTACCGTCTGGCCATTGCCCCAGCAGCAGCAAGAGGCGGCAAACAAGCGCCGGGTAGGCTTGGGTTTTACGGCGCTGGGTGATGCGTTGATCATGCTCAATTTGCGTTATGACACCGCCGAGGCGCGGGCGATGGCGGCGCGCATCGCCGAGATCATGCGTGATCAGGCTTATGCGGCATCGGTGGAGCTCGCGAAAGAGCGCGGTGCGTTTCCGCTTTTTAATGCGGATATGTATTTGAGTGCGCCTACTTTCGCCTCGCGTTTGCCAGCCGATTTGAAGGCCGCCATTCGCAAGCATGGCATGCGCAATTCGCATCTGCTTTCAATCGCCCCGACGGGCACTATCAGTCTTGCCTTTGCGGACAACGCAAGCAACGGTATTGAGCCTGCGTTCAGCTGGCGTTATTTACGCAAGAAGCGCATGCCGGATGGCACCACCAAGGAATACGCTGTAGAAGACCACGCGTGGCGGTTGTTCCATCATTTGCGCGATATGCGCATTGAGCACGCTAACAGCAGCCGTCAGGAACCACTGCCAGCGGCTTTTATTACCGCGCTCGAGATGAGCGCGCAAGCACATGAAGGCATGGTTGCCGTCGTTGCGCCCTACATAGATACATCGATCTCAAAGACCGTCAATGTGCCAGCTGACTATCCTTATACCGAGTTTCAGGATTTATATCTCGATGCCTGGCGCTCGGGTCTAAAAGGCTTGGCGACCTATCGCCCGAACGCGATACTCGGTTCCGTACTGAGCTCCGTAATCAGCACGCACAAAAAACTGCCCGAAGCCGCAACCGTGGGTTACAGCCTGCCCGATAGCACCATCACTGCAGGCTTAAACCAGCGGCTTGCGGTCACGCGTTTGACCGCGCCTGTGCTGGCTTCGCTGCGCTGGCCGGGGCGTCCTGATCTGCCAAGCGGCAATCCGGCCTGGACTTATATGATCCGCCACCCGTTCGGCGAATTCGCCTTGTTTGTGGGTGAGCTGGCCAACGAAGCAGGCGGCAAGGTGCGCCCATTTGAGGTCTGGGTGAACGGCGCCGAACAGCCACGCGGTCTTGGCGCTCTCGCAAAAACCTTGTCAATGGATATGCGCACCAATGATGCCGCTTGGTTATTGCTCAAGCTTGATGCACTGGCTACGGTTGCTGAGGAGCGCGCTTTTGAAATGCCGATGCCGCCGCATGGTCAACCGCGCTTGTTTCCAGGCATCGTCGCGGCCACCGCCGCCGTCATTCGCTGGCGTTGTGAAATGTTAAAAGCGCTGCCGGAAACTAACGCCGCTAACTTGACGGCGCCCACACCGGTACTTGACGCCATGTTCAGCCATGAAGAGCCAGAGACGGGCCCGTCAGGCACGCTGGCCTGGACGGTCGATATTGATAACCCGATTGCGGGCGAGCGATTCTCGTTAACCTTGAAAGAAGTGACCTTGCCTGATGGGGAAGGCGGCGTCACGACTCGGCCTTGCGCGCTAGGGCTCTCAGGAAACTACCCGCGTGCGCTGGATGGCCTCGCGCGGCTGCTGTCGTTAGATATGCGCGTGATCGATCCGGCGTGGATCGGTATGAAGCTGCGCAAGCTGCTCAATTACGCTGAACCACTCGGCCAGTTCATGGCCTTTGTGCCCGGCCTTACGCATGGTGAGCGGCGTCAGCAACTGTGGCCGTCGACTGTTGCCTATATGGCACGGTTGATCATCCATCGTTATGCGATGCTTAATATTCTCGACGAGGCGGGCTTGCCAGTGCGTGATATGGGGGTGTTGCAGTCAGCACTCGATAGCCCAGCCAAAACCGGCGCGCAAGTGGTGCTGCCCGGTAAACAATGCCCTGAATGCGGCAACCTGACGATGATTCATCGGGACGGATGTGATTTCTGCACGGCTTGTGGCTATGTGGGGCAATGCGGGTGAGCACTCAACGAGCCATCTGGAATTTAGGTTTTCGTCCGTTTTATCTGGCGGGTGCGGCCTGGGCCGTGATCGCGATTGCTTTGTGGATGGCGCAATGGACGGGCTTGTTTCAATTGCACGGCCACCTCGTTGGCGTCGCATGGCATATGCATGAAATGATCTTTGGCTATGCCTTCGCGATTGTGGTGGGCTTCTTGCTGACGGCGGTAAAAAGCCTGGACTGGGCAGCCCACGCCGACCGGGCGCACGCTTGCCCTCATATTTTATGCGTGGCTGGCGGCACGCATTCTATATCTGACGCCTTGGTCGCTTGCAGGCATTGTGTTTGAAACGCTGTTTTTTGTGATGGCCGCATGGGGAATTGCGCTACCAATCAAGCGCAGTCGCAATCGACAAAACATATTGTTCGTATGGTTGTTGATATTGGTTGCGCTCATTAATTTGGGTTTTCATGTCGCCGTCACGACTGATTTTGCGTCGCTTGAGTTGCGCGCCATGGCGATAGCAGGTTTGGATGTGCTGGCATTTATTGTCACCATCATCTCGGGCCGAGTGATGCCCATGTTCACTCGTAATGGTGCGCCGGGTTCAAATCCTAAAAGCTATGCGTGGCTGGAAAAATCCGCTTTGATCGGGATTTTCTTGACCGCTATTTTTACCCTGTTTGGCCCGATTGCGGCGCTGCCGTATTTAGCCGCGCTCACCGCTTATGTCACCGCAGCGCTATTGTTCATGCGCTGGTGTTGGTGCGCGCCATTGGCTTCCTGGCGAAATCCGATCCTTTGGGCGCTGCATGCCGCACTGATTTGGTTGCCGCTTGGCTATTTGTTGCGCGCACTCGCCTTGAACCATGACTCAATTCCCTCCAGTTTGGGGGTCCACGCCATTACCATCGGCGTCGTTGGTGGCATGACCCTGGCGATGATGACACGCACCGCCCGCGGCCATACCGGACGTATCTTGCGCGCATCGTCCGTTGAAATTGCTGCCTACCTGTTGTTGTTGGTGAGCGTGGTTGCCAGGGTGCTGGTGCCACTATTTTGGCCTGCGCTCTATTACCGTCGCGTATTGTCATCGAGCCTGCTGTGGGCGCGGGCGTTTTTGTGCTATTTATGGTTGTACACGCCATGGCTGCTGGCCCCAAGAGTTGTCGGTAAAGACGGTTAAGCTGTCCCTCGACGGTTTGATTCAATCCGCTTCTATTTGATAAGAATCAAAGTCGAGGGCAAAAAGGCCGCCAAAATAAATGAGCATGTGATGCATTTGCATCGGTTTTTTATTAATTGACTACAGTGGCCCGCGAAAATGTCTATCCCTGTACTTATTCCAGCCCCTCTCAATATGAATGCTATCAATGCTATCGCTGCTGTTCATATCGGCAATTCACTCGTCATGGATCAGGACTTGATCAAAAAATATGATCGCCCCGGCCCGCGCTACACCTCATATCCGACTGCAGATCGATTTGTTGAAAGTTATGGCCCTGACGAGCATCAAGTCACGCTGTCCAAGCGGCAGCTTGAGGACTTGGACAAAGGATCAGATGGAGCCGTAAAACCATTGTCGCTTTACGTTCATTTGCCGTTTTGTAACACCATTTGTTTTTATTGTGGCTGCAACAAGGTGGTAACTAAAGATTATGGGCGCAGCGCGAAATATCTCCGCTATCTGGAGCGTGAGGTTGCTCTGGTTTCCCGCCATTTGACCGGCTCGCGTCGCGTTGAACAGCTGCATCTCGGTGGTGGCACGCCCACATTTTTGTCTGCCGATGAACTGACCGAGCTGATGGCGATTCTTGGTCGGCATTTTGAAATGGCGGTTGATCAAAATGACGTCATGGCCCGGAACAGTCGGGAGTTTTCAATCGAGATTGACCCGCGCACGGTGGATACGCACAAAATTGAAACTCTCGCCAGACTGGGCTTTAATCGCATGAGCGTGGGGGTGCAGGATTTTGATGAAGCAGTGCAGCGCGCGGTGAATCGCACCCAGAGCGAAGCAGAAACCGCTGCCGCCATTGATACGGCTCGTGCCAACGGATTTACGTCGATCAATATTGATCTCATCTATGGTTTGCCTAAACAGCATGTAATCGGCTTTGATCGCACGCTCGAGCGCGTGATTCAGATGAAACCGGATCGAATCGCGCTCTACAGTTATGCGCATTTACCAACACTATTCAAGCCACAACGGCGCATTGCAGATGCAGATTTACCCACTGCCGAAGTACGCTTGCAAATTTTAGCGCTCGCGATTCAAAAGCTGGGCGAGGCTGGTTATGTCTACATCGGTATGGATCATTTCGCGCTGCCCCATGATGAACTTGCGGTGGCAGCAAGTCAGGCCCAACTTCATCGTAATTTTCAGGGCTATTCAACGCGCCCGGACTGTGATTTATTGGCGTTCGGGGTTTCGGCAATCAGTAATATTGGCACGAGCTACAGTCAGAACGTCAAAGCTCTTGATCAGTATTATGAAGCGCTTGATCGGGGTGAGTTGCCGGTGCTACGTGGCACTGAACTGGATGGCGATGATTTACTGAGGCGCGATGTTATCCAAACCTTGATGTGTGATTTTGAGTTGTCATTGCCGATGGTTGAAGCGGTTCATTCAATCAAGTTTCATGACTATTTTTCTGACGAATGGCGTGCGCTTCAGCAGCTTGAGCATGAACATCTAATCGAGCTTGATGATAGCCATATTCGCATCACGCCAAGTGGCCGATTGTTGGTAAGGATCGTTGCGATGGTGTTTGATCGTTATCTTAAGGTCGGCATGGTTCGTGAACGATACTCCAAGGTTATTTGAGTCCTGGCATGGAGCCTTCAATATTTACAGCTGAACTGGGAGCTGCGCTGCTCACAGCCGGTTTTACCGGATTAGCCAGCAGCCTGCACTGCCTCGGTATGTGCGGCGGGGCCATGTCGGCGATGATGCTTACCGCAGTACCACGTCAAGAACCTGAACTGCGTTCATCGATAGTGGTGTTCCCATTAGCCTCATTGATGGCCACAGTCCATGCGCCGTCATCGACCTTGTCACCCAGCACCATGTCAGGCTCATCGGCGAATCAAGTGCTTATTGCAGCGCGGCAACAGTTGCCGCTGGTGTGTGCGTTTAATGCCGGACGTATTTTCAGCTATGTAGCGGCGGGTGCAGCGGTGGGTGCATTTAGCAGCGGCATGGGCGCGTGGCTGATGCGCGATGCAATGCCGCTGCGGCTTTCGCTGTTCATCGTCGCCAATCTTGTCATGCTCATGACTGGCCTCTACATTGCCGGATGGACACGCGGGCTGGCACCCCTGGAACGGGTGGGTCAGTATTTTTGGCAAAAAATTTCACCATGGGCAACACGGCTTTTGCCGGTCAAGAATGCACAGCAGGCAGCAGTGCTGGGTGCGCTCTGGGGCTGGATTCCGTGCGGTCTGGTTTACGCCATGCTGGTGGTGGCACTGGCGAGTGGCAACGCGGTCAGTGGTGCCGCGATCATGCTCGGCTTTGGTCTGGGCACATTACCGGCGATGACTGCTGCTGGGATATTGAGTGCGCAGATGAAATCATGGCTGCGCAATCGACGCCTGCGCGTGATCGCCGGGATAGCAGTGATGGTGATGGCGTTGCTGGGCTTGAACCGCGCGCCGTTATTGGCTGGTTTGGCCAGCCATGCGACCTTGACCGAGCTTTGTCACCGTGTGGTGCTTAATATCGCGGGTGGTTCGCCGTGAGTGCGTTGAACCAAGCTCCGCAGTTGCCGACTAGTAAACAAACTGTTGATGAATATGCCATCCATGAGCCCACAACCTGTTTTCACTGTGGCTTACCGACGTCGCCCAACCCCCGGCTGCAAATTAAATTCAACGGCGTTTTTCATGCGGTATGTTGTATCGGCTGCGAAGCTGTGGTCAATACGATTATCAGCGCGGGCCTTGGCAACTACTATGTAACACGCACCGCAGCACCGAACACGTCAGCCCCGTTTGAGATGGCCGAAATTGATGTCGCTAAGCGCCTCGCCGCGTTTGATTTGCCGACGATTCAGCCGCAATACCTGACGGCAGCCAGTGCGGACAAATTAAAATCGGCTGCTTTTTATATTGATGGCGTTACCTGCAACGCTTGCTTGTGGCTGGCCGAGGCCGCGTTAAAGCAAGTGCCAGGGGTGGCAGAAGTTTCGGTTAATTACGTGACGCATCGTGCCGAAGTGGCGTGGCAGCCAAGTGAAAATAACCCCACCAGTCCAAGCGGCATGCCAGGTTACCTCAGTACGATTGTCGAGGCGATTGCTCGGGTCGGTTTGCGCGCCATCCCTGTTGCTTCGCATGAACGGCAGGCATTACGTGTGCAGGCTAGGCGTGAGGCGCTTAAACAACTAGGCGTAGCGTTGCTTGCGATGATGCAGGTGATGATGTTTACGGTGCCGCTATATTTCGCATCGTCCGGTGATGTCTCGCCTGAAGCTACGCACTTGATGCAATGGGCGAGCTTGCTTCTGACGCTGCCGGTCGTGGTGTATTCGGCGCGGCCATTTTGGGTGGGGGCATGGCGCGATGCGCATACCCGGCATCTCAGCATGGATACGCCGATCGCGATTGCGATTGCTTCTACCTTCATCACTAGTGTGTGGTCATTAACGGCTTCACAGAATGTAATGCACAGTGCGCTCTATTTTGATTCAATCACCATGTTTGTTTTTTTATTGCTGGCGGCACGCTATCTGGAGACTGGTATTCGTGATCGTGCTTTAAGCCGTATCGAGCGGCTGACCAATGCCGCGCCCGCGGTGGCACAAAAGCTCATGCAATATCCTGATCATCGTGAAACCTTTGAAGTGGCCAGCGCAGATTTATGCAAAGGCGACGTCATTCTGATTCCCACTGGGCAAATGATTGCCGCAGATTCGATCTTGCTGGAAGGTGCCAGCGAGGTTGATGAATCAATTATCACGGGCGAATCAGTGCCCGCCATCCATGCAATAGGTGCATCATTATTAGGCGGCACCCTGAATCTGGGGTCGCCACTTATCGCCCGGGTTGAGCGCGTCGGTAGCGCCAGCACCTTGGCGAGCATGGCGCGATTAGCGGAATATGCGCTCGGCGAACGGCCGCAACTCATGGTTTTGGCCGACCGGGTAGCGCGGGTGGTTGCGCCTGCGCTGGTGGGGTTGGCTGTCGCGGCGGGAGTCATCTGGCTATTCATCGATAGTACGCAAAGCTTTAATGTGGCCGTCGCAGTGCTGGCGGTGACTTGCCCCTGCGCCATTGCGTTGGCCGCCCCATTAGCGTATGCCAGCGCTACCTTAAACACGGCCAATGCCGGATTGTTGATCTCGCGAGGCCATGTACTGGAGACATTGCCGCAGCTTACGGATGTGGTGTTTGATAAAACCGGAACTCTTACCACCGGCAAGCTCGCCATCACCCGCATTGAAACCCATGATGACCTCGATGATCTGATAAAAAATGAGGTATTGGCCATCGCCGCTGCCCTGGAAATGGGAGCCGCTCATCCAATTGCGCAATCGATTAACCGTATCGTCCGTAACCGTAACAGTAGGGTGACCGTAAAAGTAGCCACGCAAATAAGCGTTGTTGCCGGCGGCGGTGTGCAGGGGATTATCGATGCTGATTTTTATCGCTTCGGTCATCGGCATTTTGCCTGCGCCGATGAAGTCGATGCGGCCGATACGGCCAGTGCGGCCGCGGCTAATGACGACGCCTTCGTACTCAGTCGTAACGGCGCATGGCTTGCCACTTTCCATGCCGATGACACCCTCAAAGCAGATGCGCTTGCAACCGTTCAGGCACTGCAATACGCAGGCCTGCGCGTGCATCTGGTCTCCGGTGATCGTGCGGCGCGAGTCAACCAGGTGGCGGTTGATCTCGGCATTGAGCGTGTCTGTGTTCGCGCTCAACAAACGCCGCTGCAAAAACTGTTGTATATCGAGCGGTTGCAAGCACACGGTCGCAAAGTGGGCATGATTGGCGATGGCGTCAATGATGCGCCGGTGTTGGGTGCGGCTGATGTTTCTATCGCGATGGCGGCAGGTGCTGATTTGCCGCGCTTGACCGCTGACGCGGTATTGCTTTCTCCTTATCTTGCCACTATTGCCGCTACGCTCAAGCTGGCATGGCGCACGCGGCGCATTATTAAACAAAATTTTGCGTGGGCCATTGCATACAACGCGATAGGAATTCCGTTAGCGGTGGCCAATGTAATCAATCCGGCGTGGGCGGCCATCGGCATGGGTGTCAGCGGATTGGTGGTGGTGCTTAACTCAATGCGTTTACTCAAGGCCGCCTG
>Ga0209511_1003524_pt1 | contig 11953 bp, 14 predicted proteins | sample SSSSmetaG_FD_184141 | JGI IMG/M metagenome (GOLD analysis project Ga0209511, IMG submission 184141) | Glacier valley bacterial and archeal communities from Borup Fiord, Nunavut, Canada, to study Microbial Dark Matter (Phase II) - ​SSSS... | ecosystem: Environmental > Aquatic > Freshwater > Ice >... | reverse complement strand
CTGTACATAGTACAAGGAGTACAACTGTCACATGCCTATAGCAATCGAATTTGTGTCCTCACGGGCCAAAAAGATCGCAGTGGATGTGGTGCCCGCCGAATGGCGTATATTTATCGCTCACTAAACAGTCCTGAATTCTAGGATTGTCACAAAAAAAGAAAACACCCCAAGGCACCGGGGTGTTTTCACTTTTTAAAGACCTATGCTGGCAGGGCGATTACTTGCCAAGGGCTTTGTCGAAGAGTCCTGTGAGGACTGTTGTGCTACCTTGAACGATCTGGCCTGCGTCATCACCGGCGAGCTGCTTGCCATTTAGGTAAAATATAGGAGTGGCATTAACACCAATCTTTTTACCAATTGCTTGATCAAATGAAATCTTTTGGTTGACGGCAGTTGAGCCAAGATCACTGGTAAACTTGGTTGCATCAAGTCCTAGTTGGTTTGCATAGCCGACAAAGAGGTTGGTTCGTTGGTTACCACTAAGTTTCTCCCAGTCACTCTGCCCCGTGTAAATGAGGTTGTGCATCTCCCAGAACTTGCCTTGGAGTCCAGCGGCTTCTGCAGCGGCTGCAGCGACACGTGCGTTCGGGTGAATGGTAGTAAGAGGGAAGTTACGGAAAACAAAGGCGACTTCGTCTTTGTAAGCTTCAGTCGCTGCCTTTAATTGTGGGTTTGCAGCACTACAACTTGGACACTGATAGTCGCCGTATTCAACAAAAATGACTTTGCTATCAGCTTTGCCGTACACGTGATCAGCAATCTGACCATTTTGCTCGCTTGCCGTAATGATTTTATTCGTATCTATCGAACTGACATCAATCGATGGGTTCGAAAGGTGAGAATACGCGACCAATCCACCTAGAATCAATACGACTGCAGCACTAAAAATAATCCACGTTACTTTGTTCATATAAAAAGACCTCCAAAAATTAACTGCTACTTATTGTAACAGACAAACCATAGGTATCCGAGGTGCGAGTAGGGTACAATGATGACATAATGTTTACGTTCTTAGCCATACTGACATTGCTTGTGTTTTTTTCACTCGTTATCGTTGCGGGAATTCAGCCCGCGCCATATCTTGTGAGTCAATATGAGTTACGTCGACGATCAAAAGCCAGCAAACAAGCCAAGCTACAGCACCGTCGTGAGTTATTGCTGCCCGATGTTTACGCTGCCATTGGCGCAAAGATCGCGATATTGTTAGTGACGTTCATTCTCTTGTCAGTCGCAGCTTTCGGTTGGGTGTTGGGTGTGATAATCGCTATTATTGGTGCGTTATTGTATCCGGCGATGGCCCATTGGGGTCCGATACACCGTCTCTCGGCAAAGATATACACAACGTACGAGGTGAACTACCTTGATATTGTCGAAAAAATTCAGCCAGTGTTCAAGTTTATTCGGGCAGTATCCGTCCCGCACGTCGAGCCCTACCACCGTTTCGATTCGAGAGAAGAATTGCAGCGGTTGATTGCCCAAGCGGGGGATATCTTGTCAGAGGATGAACGAGCGTTGATGATTCATGGTCTTTCCTTTAAAGATAAAACAGTCGAGACAGTCATGACGCCAAAAAGTGTCATAAAGACCATCAACAAATCAGAATTTTTGGGCCCACTTGTACTTAGTGAGATTCATGAACTAGGACACAGTCGCCTGCCGGTTATTGGCGCTGATATTGACCATGTTGTTGGCGTGTTACATATCAGTGATCTTTTGTCACTTGATGTAAAACGATCCATGACCGCCGAGAAAGCAATGGAGCCAAAGGTGTTTTATATCCGCCACGATGACACGCTCGAGCATGCGCTCGCGGCCTTTATCGATTCACGTCACCACCTGTTTATTGTGATTAATGAGTACCGCGAGACGGTCGGGCTTTTGACGCTTGAAGATGTGATCGAGGTCCTGATCGGTCGTCGGATTTTTGACGAAGATGATAACCACGAAGACCTCCGCTCGATTGCCGCCCAAAAAGCCCTTGATAATAATTCACCTAAAAACCATATCGACCTCTAGCAACAGACTAGTTTTATAGAGGTCAGAGTGGTATAATATTACTCATGACTCGTACACTTACTAAAGAACTTATTGCTCACGTTGGCGAAACAATTACTATTCAAGGATGGCTACACAAAAAGCGACTCCTTGGTGGACTTAACTTTATTACCCTTCGCGATCGTTCTGGCATCGCTCAAAACCTGATTGATTCAAAAGTTGAAGTCGAAAAACTTCGCGGTATGCAGATTGGGACTGTCCTTGCGCTCACTGGTGTCGTGACTGCTGACGAGCGTGCACCTGGTGGTGCTGAACTTCATGACGTCACTGTCGAAGTGCTCGTTCCTGTCACTGACGAATCTCCAATTGAAATTGACAAACCACTTGATCACAAATCAGAAAACCTCGACACGCTCTTCGAGAATCGTGTTGTCGGGCTTCGTAATATTCGTGAAGCAAACATCTTTAAGATTCAAGCCACGATTAAAGAATCAACTCGTCAGTATTTTGCTCGACAAGAATTCACTGAATTTAACTCTCCAAAATTACTGCCCGGTGCCAGCGAAGGCGGTGCGGAAGTCTTTACGCTCGATTACTTTGGTAAAGAAGCAACACTGGCGCAAAGTGGCCAGTTTTATAAGCAAATCATGGTTGGTGTATTCGAACGGGCTTACGAAATCGGATCAACTTACCGTGCCGAGCCTTCGGCTACTACTCGTCACATGACTGAATACCTGACGATTGATGCTGAAATGGGCTTCGTCGATTTTCAAGAACTTCTTGGTACTGTCGGCGGACTTCTTAAAGCCGTTGCTGCTGATGTATGGACACACCGTGAAGCAGAACTAAAAAGCTGGAATGCGCAACCAATTGTGCTGGCTGAAAATATTCCACAACTTGGGCTTGAAGAGATCCATGAACTTTACTTTAAAGCGACCAATCAAGACAGTCGCGGTGAAAAAGACATGCGTCCTGATGAAGAAAAATGGATTACTGAGTACGCAAAGAAAAACCTTGGCAGTGAAGCTGTCTTTGTGACGAAGTGGCCAACAAGCGAAATGAAATTCTATCACCGAAAATCTGCCGAGAACCCTGAGTTCGCAGAACGTGCTGACCTTATCTTCCGTGGCGTTGAAATCGCAACCATTAGTATGCGTGAAAACCGTTACGACGTGCTTGTTGAGCAGCTCAAGACGATTGCTGGCGGCGACCCAGAGGCTGATGGCTTTAGGTACTACCTCCAGGCATTTAAATACGGACTTCCGACCCACGGTGGCTTCGGCATGGGACTCGAGCGTTTGACGCAAAAAATTATCGGTTTGAATAACGTTAAGGAAGCATCACTCTTCCCACGCGACATAAATCGCCTCACTCCTTAATTAGTGACGCGTTGGCTTATCGGATAACGTATAATAAAGCTTATGCAGCCAAACGAAACAAACACCGAGAATATTCCTGTTGTGCAGGATATCCCGACAGAGCCGGTACAACCGACCGTCCCCCCCGTATCGACTATCCAGGTAGCTCCTGTTGCTGAGCCACTTCCTGAAATTCATACAAAAAAAATACCGCGACAGCGACACTTCTTGATTCTGTTCTTTTTTAGCTTTATGTGGGGAACATTTGGTGTCGACCGTTTCTATATGGGCTACATTGGTACCGGGCTTTTAAAGCTCCTCACCCTTGGTGGATTTGGGTTTTGGGCGATGACAGACATGATTGTGATTATGACGGGTACGTTCCGTGATAAAGAAGGACGATTGACGCTGCAGGCGGATGAATATAAGAAATTTGCTGGACGAACAATCTTGTGGTTCTCGGTTATCCTCGGCCTCGCTGTGCTCATTAACGGTGTACTTTTTATTCTCGGTATTTATCAGCTGATAACATCACTACAGAATGGCAATTTCCAAAGCCAGATTCCTGGTCTGAGCCAGCTACAAGGTGGGGGAACTGGTCAACAGAGTCAGATCACCAGCCTTCTTGGGCAATAACCGCACCTTCCTACTTAACTAACCGCCGGTTTGTTATCGAGTGAGTGCCAGATATACCAGCTGGCGACTGATTCGTAGGGGTGCCACTGGTTTGTTTGTGCAATTACGGCTATCTCATCGGGAGTTGGTTTTTCCTCTAGCTGATAGAGCGCGTAGATACCATTCTTTATACCGAGATCACCAGTCGGAAGGACGTCCAGGCGCCCCATACAAAAGATGAGGAACATATGTACGGTCCAGATGCCGACTCCTTTGATCTGAGTCAGTTCGGCGACCACTGCTTCGTTAGAGAGTGTATCGAGATGATTAAAGCGAACAGTTTGCTCGATGACCTTCACGGCAAGGTCCTGGATATAATTACCCTTTTGTCGTGACAGCCCGACACTACGAAGCGTTTCGATGTCCTTTTCGAGGATCATACCAGGTGTTGGAAAAGCGTCACCGGGGAAGAGCTCGAGAAAGCGCCGCAAGATAGTACTGGCGGCTTTGACGCTGAGCTGCTGAGAGATGATGCTTTCGACGAGCGCCTGGTAGTAGTTTTTATTGGGAACGATATTAGCCGCACCAGCACGCGCGATAATTGGTGCAAGTTGAGGATCTACACCAGCAAGGTATGTGACGGCACGCTTCAGATTTTTAGGACTCGCGGTAGGGGCGGGCATTATTCGATTTCGATCGTTTCGCCGTCGATACGTCGATATTCAGTTCCGGCTTCCTCTGTGAAATGTTGCAGGAGTGTGTCGGTGACTGTTTTGCCTTGTTCACTCAGGATTGCATCGTGAGTCGGGAAGGTCAGTCGAGCACCGATAGCCTTCATAAACTCAATAGCATCAGAGACCTTCAGCCACGGCGCCGCAATTGGCAGCGCGAGTATATCGACTGATTTTTCAGGTATCGTCCACGAGTCGCCGGGGTAGTAGATTCGGTCATCAACCAGGACGCCAATGTTCTGAACGATTGGTATTTGTGGGTGAATGATCGCGTGCTTATCGCCGTAAAAGTCGAGGTCGAAACCTTCGAGTGAAAAGCTGTCACCACCATGAACGGTACGTGTCTCATACGTCGCGAGCTTCGTAGTCACAGCCTGAGGCCCGATGATGACCGCGCTAGGGTTCGATTTAATAATTGATGAAATGTGATCTGTATCTAAATGGTCGCCGTGTTCATGGGTGATAACAATTGCGACGACCTGTTCGGGCACGACGAAGTCAGTTGTGAATGATCCTGGATCAATGATAATAACGTTTCCGTCCTTTTCGACGGTAAAACAAGCGTGTTCATATTTTGTTAATTCCATATATACTCCTTTCACTTATATTTTCGAGGTTTCTCGAGGCGCTTACTCCTTGAACCACTGAGTATAGGCCGAACGAGCTTTAATAATTTTTGGCGTAATAACGATCGAGCAGTAGCCATTGCCTGGGTTTTTATTAAAATAATCTTGGTGGTAATCCTCGGCTGGATAGAAACTATCTAGCTGGGCAACCTCTGTTGTAAACGGCTCATCCCAATGTGTCTTTGCACGTTCTTGGGCGGCTTCGAAGGCTTCTTTTTGTTCGTCGTCAGCGTAGTACATCGCCGAACGATATTGAGTGCCGACGTCATTGCCTTGTCGATTGAGTGTCGTTGGGTCGTGGATGAGAAAGAATAGGTCGAGGATAACGTCACTCGGAATAATCGATGCATCAAACGTTATTTTGACGACCTCTGCGTGGCCAGTGTCCCCGGTCGACACTGATTCGTAGCTTGGATTCGCCGTCTTGCCACCAGCATACCCGCTGACGACTGCCGTGACGCCCTTAAGCCGGCGATAGACAGCGTCTAAACACCAGAAACATCCTCCTGCAATCACGTATGTTGTCATACTCTTATTATACCCCGCTATAATAGATGAGTGAATGTTTTGAATTTTAATGAAGAAGTCTGGGACAGGGGAGCTGTACTGTATCGCGATATGCCTTGGCGCGATAATACGGATCCATATTATGTACTCGTGAGTGAATTAATGCTCCAGCAAACGCAGGTTGACCGGGTGATTCCAAAGTTCCATGTCTTTATGAGCACATTTCCGACCATTGCCGATCTTGCGAAAGCTTCTTTGTCGGACGTCCTGACTGTTTGGAGCGGGCTTGGTTACAATCGACGGGCAAAGTTTCTTCATCTTGCAGCGCAGAAAGTAGTGACTGCCTATCATGGGGTTCTGCCTCCAAGATACGAGCAGCTTCTGAGCCTTCCTGGAGTTGGTCCAAATACGGCGGGAGCAATCTTGGCCTACAGCTTTAATCAACCAGTTGTTTTTATCGAAACGAACATTCGGACTGTGTACTTCCATCATTTTTTTGAAGATCAATCATCAGTCACAGACACAGAGTTGAAGGAACTCGTCGCGCAGACAGTAGACAAGGAACATCCGCGCCAGTGGTATTGGGCACTTATGGACTATGGTTCGTATTTAAAAAAGCAGGGGGTCGGGCGGATCGAAAAGAGCAGCCACTACAAGAAACAGGCGCCACTAAAGGGAAGCGTTCGCGAAATGAGAGGCCTTATTCTAAAAGCCTTATCGCGGCGCGACTACGTATCGTTCGAACTCCAAGCTAATTTACCTGATGATACACGATTTCAGGTAGCACTGACTGCGCTCCTGAGCGAAGGTCTGATAAGTCAGACCGGTGATCGGTTACATTTAACGAGATAAACGGTATAATAAGATAACATGAACACACGAATCCGCCTCGTCGTATTTGCTATGGTCGCCGCGTCGCTGCTTTCTTTTTTTGCATTAAAGAATACCTATGCCGCGGATTTGTCAGACGATCAGATAGGGCGTATCAAGTCGAACTGCCTTGCTATCAAAGGTTCACTAAACCAGTTACACGCAACCGATGCCTTACTCCGCGTAAACCGTGGCCAGATTTATGAATCAATCGGCAGTAAACTAATGAATAACTTCAACAGCCGCCTCGGGAATAACGGCCTCGATAACAAAGGACTTATTGTCGTCACAAGCGAATACCAGAAAGCATTAACGACGTTCCGCTTAGACTACCTGAGCTATGAAAAGCAACTCTCGGCGACAACTCGTGTCGATTGTACGCAGGATGCCATCGGATTCCATACCGCCCTTGAAGATGCTCGTACCAAGCGGGGCCTTGTACACGATGACGTCATACGCATGAACGCATTTATTGATGATTATCGATCAGCGGTGAGCGACTTTATGCTCAATTACGAAAGAGTCACGGGGAAGAATTAATGGACGAACAAATAACGCTGGTTATTGACGAAGAACTGTCGTATTGGGATACGCACCGGTTTATGCTGTTGATTATTGCGACCCTCATCATCTCTGTTGTATTGGTTTCGGTTAGTATCTTTATGTATAACGTTAGTGGTGCAGCCCAGCTTGACCTGAGCCGGCCTGACTATAAATCGGTCAGCGACAAGGTTATTCGAACCGATACAGTCACCGACTATAGTGCGTATGGTCCTGTGACGAAAAGCACCGTCAATGACTTTACGACCATCTATGACAAGCAGGCACAAAAAGCAAAGACAGTTGACGCCTTTAATGGTGACCCACTCAACCCTGAAGTATTAGAGTTTAGCGACCCAACTATCACTAGCGAACAATAGCCTCGCCACTCAGAATCTGAAAAACCTTTTTTCTCCTATTTACGGTTAGCCGATTACATAGTCGGCATAGTGTGGTATTGTCTGAGTGAACAGAAAGTGTAATTTGAGTCAAATATGATTGAGCCTGTATCTGTAAGTCATCACATCCAGAAATATATTATTGACGTACTTATGTATACGCAAATTGCTCGTTTTCGTGATCTTCGACCGCCAAAAACAGATACGAATTTATTTAGCTATCACCTTGGTACGCTCGTAAAATCAGGCATGGTGACGAAAGTAGACGGTGGCTATTCACTGTGTCTGGCCGGCCTTTCGTATGTCGATCGAGTCAGCACTGAAAAAAAGGCGATTCGAACACAACCAAAAATTATTACAATGCTATTAATTCAAAATGGCGATGGCGATATATTGCTACAGCGACGACAAAAGCAGCCGTATATTAATGCCTGGACACTCCCTTATGGGAAGCTACATATCGATGACCCGACTGTAATGTCGGCAGCAAAGCGAGAGGCAAAAGAAAAACTCGAACTTGTCGAGCAGAAGATGCGCCATGTGGGGGACTGCTATATCCGGGTCACGATGGATGACGAAGTCCTTTCGACGACCTTGGCTCACGTCTTTAAGTTCAATCGGGATGCTATTCAGACCTCGGCGGACATAATGTGGGTGAGACCCCACAAACTGCACGAGTATACACTCGCACCGGCCGTTGAAGAGATTGTCTCGCGTGGATTTTTTAATGATCCATTCTTTTTTGAAGAGTTCGATGCAACCTGGTCGCTATAGAAACCTCATAGAGCTCTATTCGGCGTTTTTTTGGCGCACCCAGCTATCGATTGTTCCTGCGCCCATACAAAGCACTAGCTTGCCTTCACTGCGTGCTTGTTGAATATTCTTCCAAAGTTCATCACCGAAGGCTGCAATGTGCACTGCATCTTTATTAGTAATATTCTGAATAAGATCTTTAGGAGTAAGCGTCGGCTCGTTCGGATCTTCCCGCGAAAGATAGGTCGGGAGCCAGTAGATGTCATCAGCTAGTTCGAACTGATCAATATAATCTTTTTGAATACGAGTCTGGCGGCGATTTTGGTGCGGCTGATACACAAGAACGACGTGATCAGATAGTTCACGGGCAAGCTGTAATGTCGCGGCGATCTCTTTCGGGTGATGCCCGTAGTCAGAATAGAGATTGTCGGCAATACGTTCAAACCGTCGATCGGTTCCGGGGAAGTTGCCAAGTGCCGTTACGACTCCGTCGTCTTTTGCGAGGGACAGATACTCGACTGCTTTTGAAACGAGCGTTGCATTGCGGCGGTTATGTTCACCAGCAAGCGGGAGGTTGAGGGTTTCATCCAAGACCCACGCCTTTTTGTCGTCATTATCAATATATTCAGCATCGCTGCGCCAGATAATCGTGTGCTCTGATTGACCGATAAATTCTTTAAATGCAGCTGTGTATTGGTTCTCTGTTGGATAGGTATCTGGGTGATCGTAATCAATTGATGTGATGAGCGAAAGGTACGGGTGGAAGTTCAAAAAGTTTCGATCATATTCATCGCATTCATAGATAAAGTATTCACTCTTTGGGTCAAACTGTCCGCTTGGTCCAAAAGAAATAGTTGTTCCGACTGAATAACTCACAGGAATCTCGAGTTGTTTCATGAGCCAGACCATCATACCTGTTGTCGTTGTTTTGCCGTGGGTTCCGGCGATCGCAATCAGCTTTAGGTCCTTTTCTTGAAGTATATAGGCGAGGAACTCATCGCGCTTGCTCATGCGTATGCCCAGTTCGCGCGCCAAAAGAAGTTCAGCGTGATCGTTGGGGAGGGCAGAGGTGTACACGAACCAGTCGATTGGTGTCGCTGTGTGGCATTTTTGTAGAAAACGTCCGTCCTGTCCAATATTGACCATAACTCCTTGAGAACGAAGTTCTTTAGTGATGAGGCTATCGGTCAGGTCGGATCCCATAATAGTGTGACCGGCGTCACGTGCGATCTCGACGAGTGGGCCAATACCGACGCCGCCAAGACCCGAAAAGTAAATATTCATAACCCTAGTATATATCAACTTGCTTCACAGGGCAGAACTGTGGTGTAATAGAGCCATAGTAAGTGGGCTCCTTAATTCAAATTAAATAAAAACATGTTAAAAAATATCATTCACAAAGCACTCCTTCGACGTCATTTCTGGCGTCATGCGACGTTCAGCGAAATCGCCGAGCTGTATGCTTCACGTTTGCTACGTATGTTGGCGCTCAACATCGCCGCCTCGTTCATGTCTATCTTCCTCTATCAGCATGGGTATAGTATCGCGTTTATAGCCCTTTTCTGGGCCGTTTTCTTTGGATTCAAAAGCCTCGTTGCAATTCCCTCGGCGGCAATCACGGCTCGTATTGGTGCAAAGCACGGTATTCTTATTTCAAACTTGCTCTATATCCCTTCGATGTTGGCATTTGCACTCGTCCCGGCCTACGGTGTCTGGTTATTGGCTATCGTTGTGATCCTGCAGGGGACATCGTCGGCGATGTACTCGATCAGCTACTCGATTGATTTTTCGAAAGTGAAGAGTGTCGAGCACGCCGGCAAAGAAATCGCCTACATGAATATTGTTGAAAAGGTCACAACCGGCCTTAGTCCACTCATCGGGGGAGTGATCGCCTTCCTGTTCGGCCCGCAAGTTGTTCTAGGGATTGCAGCGATCTTGTTTGCCGTCGCAGCAGCCCCATTACTACGCACTGCTGAACAGGAACTGCCTCGACAGAAACTTGATTTCAAGGGCTTCCCTTGGCACCTTGTCCGTCCGACGCTCATTCCTCAAATAGCTTTGGGCTTTGACGTCTTTACCTCTGGTACGGTCTGGACGCTATTCACGGCAGTCTTTATTATTGGCGTTGGTGTCACGAATGAAGTTTATGCGATAAATGGCGCTCTTCTCTCGGTGGTACTCTTTGCTGCACTTGGTGCCTCATACGCGTATGGAAGACTGATTGACCGTAATAGGGGCGGCGACCTCATGCGGATTGCATCTGTCGCAAACGCACTGACACACGCATTGCGTGCCTTTGTCGTCACGCCGATTGGTATTGCTGGACTAAACGTTGCAAACGAAGCCGCAACGACAGGCTACGTGATGGCCTACACCAGAGGGGTCTTCGACAACGCAGACCTTTCAGGTAAGAGAACGACATATCTTGGAGTCATTGAAGCGTTGGCTAACTTTGGTGCGGCGCTTGGCGGCCTGGTGCTCTTCTTCCTTGTCGTGAGTATTGGTGATCACCGTGCGATGCAAGTTTTCTTCTTCGTCGCTGCGGGTGTCGTCTTGACTATCATGACGGCTCGTTTCCCTCTCTACCGAAAGTAGTCATGAATAACGCTATGTGCGGTACAATAAGGATAAGTAGTAAGGTGGGAACCCCTCAAGGTGGCGGATAAAAGGCAAGTTAGAAATACGATCAAAGAGCTGCAGCGTGTCAAAACGTGGCAACTTTTAGTATTGCTCCTCCTCGCTGGTTTTATTGCAGCAACATTCTTGCGCCTCAATAATATCGGCATGGTCGAGAGAAGGGCGGCGGCTATTGCGGCCGATGCCGCCGGAAACGAGACGAATACCATCAAGAAATTGTATGATTTACAACAGTACGTCTCGGGCCATATGAACACTGACCTCGGCAAAGGTGTCTATCTGGAATCAACCTATCAAAGGGATTCACAGGCCGTTCTTAATCAAGCCTCAAGTGATAGCAATCCAAATGGTAATATTTATGCAAAAGCACAAGAAGTATGTGCACCAAGGTTCAGTCATTACTCGACCGCATATTTGCAGTGTACCACTGGTGAACTAGCGAAATATCCAGCTGCTAGCAACCTCATTCAGGACGTTCACCTGCCGTCGGCTAGTTCGTACCTCCATGATTACGAATCTCCTATTTGGTCACCTGATTTCGCAGGTTGGGCGGTGGTCATCGGCATCGTTCTTGCACTCATGATTATCGTTCGTTTGTTGACCCTCGGTGTGCTCAAATTATTACTTCGTCGGCACTACCGAAGTCTTTAGTGTTGACAGTCACCCTAGTCAGGTTGTACGCTTACTCTCGTATAGCACTAATAGGAGGTTATAAGATTTACCATGGCTTACAGTCACACAAATTCAAAGGGCGTCACTTACTACTTGCACAACACTGAAGTCACACTTCGTGGTGGCAAACCGCAGACAATCTACTTCTTCGCGAAAGTAGAAAAGAATGCAAAAGGTCAACCAGTTGATCTACCAGAAGACCGCATTGTTAAGGAAAACCCACGTAACGGTTTCTTGACAGTTTCAAAGAA
>Ga0209511_1003520_pt1 | contig 11961 bp, 9 predicted proteins | sample SSSSmetaG_FD_184141 | JGI IMG/M metagenome (GOLD analysis project Ga0209511, IMG submission 184141) | Glacier valley bacterial and archeal communities from Borup Fiord, Nunavut, Canada, to study Microbial Dark Matter (Phase II) - ​SSSS... | ecosystem: Environmental > Aquatic > Freshwater > Ice >... | reverse complement strand
TGTCCTACTCGACTGTATCCATACCCTTACATCCGTTGGCTTCAATTGCTCTAACGAGGGTCGATTGACCTGTTCAAGATGACGATCTTTTTTTTAATTCTTCAATCTCATCAGGGGTAGATTCCCCGCCCCTTGGGGCGTAAGAAGGCTGAAAAAAATGGCTGTTCATACTCCGTCCGCTTGCGGCGGAGTTCTTGATTCACGGTTGTGGGGCTAATCTTGAGAACCCTTGCCGTATCTCGAATCCCACTGCCATTGACTGCCATGTCACAAATCTGTTGCTTCACAGCAGGTAGATAGCCACGGTAGGAATACTCTAAAACAAAGCTGTGGCGAGTGCAGTCCCCATTCCGGCATTTATACCGTTGTTTGCCATGTTTGACGATGTTGGTGCTGTTACAGGTGGGACACTTCACTGGTTCAAGTCATCCCTATTTTCCCTGATCCTCGTCCCCATGTCTAGAACACTACCGTAGACAGCTCGATTTGAATTGGTGATCCATAGATTTGAAAGCCTTAACTCTCATAAGCGTGTCTTCAGTTTGATCCGACTTAAAAGTGTGCGGGTATATATTTTGCGCCTCTAAGGCGGGTAATTGCGCTGTAGAGATTAATTAAAGATAAATCTTCTTAAAATTCCTGTAATTAAATGCTATTGTCCAGTGGGATCATTAAAATAATATTATAATTATGGCCGTTACTCTGGTTATTGAAGCAGCACAGCTTTTGGTTACTGCTTACGTGGACAGACAGCAAAATGCCGATAGAATGTCCCAAATCGCAAGACTGATTGCTGCTAACAATACCATCCTTATTGCGGAGATGAGCCGTATTGTTAAGCAAGCTTTTTCGGATTTCAAGCTAAATGATTGTAATAATAAGCTTGCTACTTTATCTACCTTTTATGGTGAATATGCTACAAATCTCGGAGATTTTGCGAAGCTGCAATTAATTGAGCAGCAATGTCAATTTGTCTTAGATAATCTGGATGATCCAGATCTCAAATTTTCAGGTATTAAAAGTTATATAGCCGTGGCCAGTCTTCGTATTAATGCTCTTGCCTTAAAATCTCATTTTCAACCAGCGGATAAAGACAATGCGAGAAATTTGGCAAGTAATTCTATAGCTTATGTTGAAAGTGTTAAGCCACAATTGATTGATGCTGTTAAAGCTAGAGTATCGCCTACTTTTCTAGTACCTAGATTTGAGACAAATCACTCACGTTCTGGCACGTCATACAGATGTAGTGCTCTTTGTCTCTATACTGTAGATGGTTCTAATGAAAATCCTCAATCAGCTATTTCTAGAGATGCTGATACAATAAAATCTTCGCAGTCATGCAGTGATTATTTCAATTTAACTGACCGAAGTCTTTACAATGATGTAGAATCTAAGCGACATCAAAGAATTGATGAACTAGTTAGATCTCTTCCTCTTGAAGAGATTGACAAATCTGTAGAGGCTTGGAAGGAGTTTTTGACGAAATAAGACGGTAGTGTTCTAGACATGGGGACGAGGATCAGGGAAAATAGGGATGACTTGAACCAGTGAAATGTCCCACCTGTAACAGCACCAACATCGTCAAACATGGCAGTCAATGGCAGTGGGATTCGAGATACGGCAAGGGTTCTCAAGATTAGCCCCACAACCGTGAATCAACAACTCCGCCGCAAGCGGACGGAGTATGAAACAGCCACTTTGTAGCACTTCTTACGCCCCAAGGGACGGAGAATCGACCCTTTATGAGATTGAAGAATTAAAAAAAAGATCGTCATCTTGAACAGGTCAATCGACCCTCGTTAGAGCAATTGAAGCCAACGGATGTAGTGATTGCCAAACACGTTGAGGAAGCTGAAGCAGACGAGATGGGTCGTTTTGTCCAATCCAAGAAACAGCAGCGCTGGTTGTGGCATGCGATTGATCATCAAACTGGGCAAGTGTTGGCGTACGTGCTCGCAAACCACAAAGACCAAGCGTTGGTCGAGTTAAAGGCATGGTTAGAGCCGTTTGGGATTTAAACGTTTTACACCGATGGTTGGGGAGCGTATGCCCGGTTGCTGGATGAAGACCAGCATATGGTTGGCAAGTGGAACACGCAAAAAATTGAGCGGAAACACTTAACACTGCGAACCCGAATCAAGCGATTAGCCCGCAAGACCATTTGCTTTTCCAAGTCCGAATGGCTGCATGACATCGTAATTGGATTGTTTATCAATCGCTATGAATTTGGGCGTGCGGTTTGACAGCAGCGATCCCCATGTCTAGAACCTTACCCAGAAGTTCTGCTGGCTGAGCAGAGAACCAAGCCTAATCGAGATATTTGGAAACCTGATTCGTCGAGCGGCTTCTTGCTTGAACACAACCGAGCAGACAAATACCGCAAGTCAACCGTAGTCTAGCTTCCAGCCTTGGCGTTGTTTTTAGTTTAAACGCGACGGAAACGCCAAGTTACGCTGCCATCAGCAAGGCTGCCACAATAGTTCCTAAAGTATTAGCGGCAGTATCACCCAAAAAGCTTACCAGTCTTTCACTGCACACTCTGACCAATGACTTGTTAACTTTTCCTGCCTTCGACTGGTCTTCCAGTGCCACTACTAAATCAACTGCCTCTTGACGCTGTTCAAGCGGTAAAGATTCGACTTGCTGTCGAAGGTCATTGAAAGCTTGAACTAGCTCCGTAGAGGAGATGGTCACTGCTTGATGTACGTCTGCTTTGTTTTGGTTATTGGTTCCGGCATTAACCGCCCCTACTGGAGAACGGTCAAAGTTAAATTGGTCGCCCATAATTCTGATTCCTGCTGTATCTAAACGTTTGAACAAGGGTTCCTCGTCGATCATCTGAATGCCGCTGCTAGTGATTCGCACATAGCTGAATTGACGATCGGTTTCTTGCATCAATATCTCAATCTCTCCTTCTTCTTCCATTGGAGCTACCACTCGGATGACATCTTGAACACAGATGCCTAAACTTTGGGCAATGAATTTAGGAGTGATATCAAAAAACCTATATCGTTCGGGGTGACGGGCATGGTAGCTGTATAGAACGGTCAGAACTGCTTGCCTTAAGTTTCGATCGCTAGCTGTAGTAGCATCGAAACTAGAAATGTGGATAGGCTCTTCTGACAATAGATTTTGATGAATCGAGTTGTACTGAGGGCAAACTTCTGAGCATTTGTTTTGATAGTCGCTTCTGTTGGTAAATTGGATCACTTTGCATTGAGCTTCCCATCCGCCATCAATAACATTAGTTTCTGTCATTCCCTCTGTTGAAAATTGTCGCGTTAATAGATGCTGTTTTCTGAGATGCAAGTGCGTACAGTTCACCTGGGCAGAAATATCTGGCACTGGGCAATCTGAGCAAACTTCTACTGACGTAAGACTGCTAGAGTGTGGGCTAACTTGAGAGGCGATCGTGCAAACCAAGCTATTAACTTCAAATTGCCTGTACTTGCAGGGCTTGAGAAATTCTGGTGGTTCAACCATAGGGGATGCAAGGCTCAACAGCTCTAAAGTTACGTTGCATTTGCCCTATTATAATGCAGTTAAATAGAACTGATGCACTATACCCACTACATTTAGGAAATTGGTTACTGCATTCTGCTACACGTAGCGGTGGAAGTGTGATTCTAAAGCTTCGCTGCTTTATAGCTCTCCTCGGAAGGCACGATGCAGAATAGTTTGAAACAAGTGCTCTGCCTGTCGATCGGCTTCCCGCTGCTGTGCTCGCAACCGCTCAAACCGCTGCACAATCTGGGCAAATTTTTCTTGAAGGGTCAGCGGTGGAACAATCATTGGAAAAATTCCCATAATTCCGGTATTCAAGTTTGGCTGCGTTCCATCAGGCGCAAGACTTCTAAAGTAGAGAGTAAGTTGATTTAGAGTTCGCAATAGAAAAATTTGATTCAGCTTTTTACAACAGTCCGGACAGTTTCAAATCGCCAACGGTAGAATGCAGGTTTGAGCCTCCTCGGCGAGGTCAGATGCTGACTGTAGAATGCGGGTTTCAGCTTCTGCCTCGAAAATTGTCCGGACTATTGTTTTTACTAAGTTGATCAAAAGAAAGCCAACCGTCGTGTATGCATCCTGAAATTGTCAAAATTCTTGCAAAACCCAAACTCACTCCACAGTTGGCAAATATAAGTGAACCTGGTTCTAAATACACACTTTTTTTTGCACCTTCTTTAGTGACAAAATCTTTTGTTGAAGACAGATACAAACTGTCTCCCTTTGCTCCATCACCAATTTTTATCCAGGGAACTGTACCGCCTAAAAAATCATCAATCGGTCGTGGAGAAGCACCTCTTCTAATCCGGCATAAATCTCCTAGTTGCTCCTTGTCCCAACCCATTGGATTAGTGACAGGATCGCCAAACATTTCTAAGAAGACCGATCGCAGATAACTATTACTTAACTGTTGGGTGTAGCGGCGGGTGCGGCGGAGGCGATCGCATTTCTGGGCGATCGCGGCAATACGCTTCTGTTCTGCGATCGGTGGTAGAGGAATCTTCAAGTCTCTGAGAACAATGCTCCGGACAATTTTTGAGGTAGAAGCTGAAACCCGCATTCTACCGTTGTATATGACTTCATAGAGAAGGCTGAAACCCGCATTCTACCGTTAGCAGTTTAAAATTGTCCGGACTGTTGTTAGAACCTGTAAAGATACAAACTTTTGAGTAACACCTAAAGATTCCTTAGATAGTTGTTTTTCAAGCAGACTTGAATGAAGAAGATAATAAAAATATTGATTTAGAACCAAACTTTTAGAAAACTTGAAGAGAGCAATATTTTTAATTGAAAATTCAAATCTTTTTTTAACAATAACAGGATTTCCTATTGTTCCAATCATTGCCATTATGATGTCGCCGTCTTCAACTTTAGATCGTCTTTGAATTTCCTCGTGATCTCGCTTAGAAATATAACAAATATCGTTGAAATCAATGGTTCCATTTTTAAGGTTTTTGGATGTGACCAAAGGAATACCTTGAGGAATATACTTAGGCGTGCTGTGAGTTCCATCTCTTACGTCTATTACGTCCTGACAACGAACCCATTGCCAGCCTTTTGGAAGGTCTTCCTGAGTTTTCATATCAAGTTGCCCAAATTTCTCTCTAATTCTTGAACCTTTGCCGCTATTAGATACTCTAGCTTCAGTGATTTTTCATAGAAGTAGAAAGGGCGATCGCGTCACAGTGTCAGCCAGCTAAACACTTGCTCAACCGTTAGCTCCAGTGGCAGCCCAGCGATCACGGGTAACACCTGAGCACCTTTCAATAACTGCACTCGTTGCTCTGGCAGCACAATCAAGATCGTGTCTTCGTCTGAGTCAAGCAACCAGCCTAATTCTGTGCCGTGCTGGGAGCAGTGGAGCAGGTTGCCCAACACTTTCGTTTGGCTCTGGTCGGGCGAGAGGATTTCGATCGCCCAGTCTGGATGGAGTTTAAACCGATTCGCCACTCGTCCCGATGCCTGCCGGGGAATTCTATCCCAGCGAAACACCGCTATATCGGGCACGATCGCCGCTCCGCCAAAGGTGCAGCGCAACTCTGAAAACGCATAGGCAAACTTTTGCGGTTCCGCTACTTGGTTGATGCGCTCACAGAGCTTCACCTGCAATCGACTGTGTTCTCCCTGCGGCATCGGCTTTTGACTCACTTTCCCATCAACAAACTCGGAGGCTGGTTTCGTTTCTGGACGTGCTAAAAACTCCTCCAGCGTCAGACTTTCCAAGGTTGCAACCATTGCTTACCCCTCCAGTAGTTTCTCTAATTCTGTCACTTCTGCCGCCATCCCATGCTCCAGCTTCAGCAACCGCTCCATCGTCACCTGGGGCGATTCGTAATACACCTCATCTTGCTCTACCTGACGGTAGCGACTAGCAGACAGGTCATACTTATTGGCGCATACCTGGTCTTTTGTCACCCAAAACTGGCGGTTAAGCTGGTTGATTTCCCATTGCAGCGGAGCCATCTGCTCGTGCAGCGTCGTCAGCTTTTGCTGGTCGGTGTCTAAAGCCTGTTGTTTTTCCTCATCCTCATCGGGAGCGATCGCTGCCTCAAACATCAGGCGGTTAAGCTCCTTTTGCAACAGCAACCGTGCCGTTTTCATCGGCGTAATTTGCCGCTTCAGGTCAGCCAGCCGGGTCGCACGATTTGCAGTGAAGTCAGTGTCAAAGCGGTGTTGCCAGCACAGCAGCAGATCAGGGATGTCGTTTTGGTCAGGAGTCGGTTGGCGCTTGTCGTCCAGCGAAAAGCCATCATGCTCCATGTCGTAAAACCAGATGCGATCGGTGGTGCCACCCCGCGTAAACAGCAGCACTGCCGTAGACACCCCAGCGTAAGGCTTGAAGACTCCACTGGGCATTGAGACCACGCCATCCAGGCGGTTCTCTTCAATCAACTTCTTACGCAGGTCGACATGCGCCCTGCTCGAACCAAACAGCACCCCATCCGGCACAATTACGGCACAGCGACCACCCATATCCAGCACCCGCAGGATCAGATGCAAAAACAGCAGTTCTGTTTTCTTGACCTTGGTGGGCAGCAGTGGATTGATATCTGACTCGTCCATCTTCCCTTTGAACGGGGGATTCATCAGCACCACATCCAATGATTTCTCATCGTTAAACGCCTTCGAGAGTGTATCCGTATAGAAAAACCGGGGATGCTGAATGCCGTGCAGCATCAGGTTCATCGACCCAATCCGCAGCATTGTCATGCCCGAATCGTTGTCATAGGCAGTAAAGGCGCGTTGTTGCAGAAAGTCTCGTTTCTCCTGCTCCAACGTATCCAGGGGATGATGCGCCAGAATGTGTTGATAGGCATTCACCGGAAAGCCACAGGTCCCGGCTGCCAGATCGCCGATGCGCTCGTTGGGCTTGGGATCAACCATGCTCACCATCATGCGGATGATGTGCCGGGGCGTGCGAAACTGCCCATTACGACCCGCCACACTCAGCTTACTCAGCAGGTATTCATACAGGTCACCCTGCACATCCTGGTTCTGCTCTGAGATTTTCATCTGGTCAATCAGGTTGCAAACTTCGATCAAGGTGCTGGGCTTGCTGACCTTAAATTCAGCATTCTGCATATACCGCTCAAACGAACTTCCCTCTACGCCCATTTCCCGCAACGAGGGAAACACCTTTTCCCGGAGGTGCTTGAGGGCAGCCTCAGCTTTGAAATTAATCCAATGTGACCAGCGAAGCTCTGACTCAATTTTCGGTTCAAATGTCTGCTTACGAAGACCTGCCAGCTTCTCGCGCTTTTTCTCGCCATCATCCAACCGCTTGAGAAACAGCAGATAGGAGAATTGCTCGATCGAATCCATCGGGTTCGACAATCCCGACGACCACAATCGATCCCAAATCGTATCAACCTTTGACTTTAGCTCCGGGTCAGTAAGCATTTCTAAAAATCAAAACTCCTAAACTCTTAAACTCAATGCTATTTCTTGTCTCTCAAGCTTTGACTCTTTTGAATCTTGAAATCTTCAAGCTGTATATCAAAACTGGATCTACCTATAAAATCAGTTTTGCGCGGGAAAAAATAACTTTGCTTCTCGGTTCCCACTTTGCTACCAGCTCTATCAAAAACATCTTGTTTTCGTTCACTCCAGAAATGTCTGCGTTTGAATCCTATCTTTTTGCCTGAGTAGCTGTAGATTATAGTCTTAAAGGAAGACCAAACGCTTTGGCGTTCAAAGCCTATTTTTTTATGTGCTATATCATAAACGTTAGTTATTCGGTGATTAAAAATATTTCTAAAGGTAACGCCTATCTTCTGACCTGATTCATTATGAATATCGAACTTACGTGAGTTAATCAGACCCTGCTCCTTGTACCCATCAGCCAAAACCGATGGGGAGTGAAGCAATAGAAGAGTAGTTATAGTGATCAGAATTAAGATTACTCTTTTAAGTTGAAGTTTCTGCATTACGGTTTCCCCTTATGCAGCTAACTGACTTGTCAAATTTAGTAATTCATTAACCTGTTCCTCTGTAAACCATCGCTCTACGGCATCATCTCCAAAGCGGTCTAGCGGCTCATCATACAGGTCATCTAGTTCAATGCAGCGTTCTTGTAAGAAAACATTCTGAACTGCCCGCAGGAAACGAATCTGATCGGCGTTAAATTGCCGTAGAGCGATGTATTGCTCAAAGTTGCGCTGCACTACCGTTTCGTAGTCTTCTAACAGAGTTTCCATCTCGAACTGTTGCCGCAGAAAAGCCAGCAGGCTCCCCACCTTCAGGTTGAACGCTTTGCGAATATTGCCTGTGGTGAGTTGAATGTCACGACCGCCAAGCTCCTGCTTTAGGGTTCGTTCTAGAGCGACCAGTTGCAGATCGGTGACAGGCTCTCCACTGCGAAGCGCGGCGATCGTCGGGTGGTTCTCCACAATCTCCAGCACTTTGCGCTCCACCCGCTCCCGGTATTCCTGTACATAAACCTGTTCTCCCCCTTCACCCAGAGTGATATAACCACTGCTAGCAAGCGTGTCTTTCAGGTCTAGTTCTAGAAAAGCATTCGGCTTCTCGCGGCGATTCCGCATTTGGTCTGCCAGATCATGAATCACCTGGTTCAATGCCGCTGGGGTGGCTGACCGCAACTGAGCCGACAGGCAAGTGTTCACGGATGCCTGCTTTTGCGGGTCTTGCAGCACAAAATCGGGTAAGCGGCTGATATCTTCCGCGATCGATTCCAGACTGGAGTCCTTGACAACGTTGGTCAAAATCTCATGCTTCAGTCGTTCAACCTTGTTCGTGAACGTAGCGGCAGCAACATCTGTTCCAGCGACAAAACGCAGCAATGGACCCACTTTAGAGCGGAGAAAATTGATCTTCGTTTGGGTCAGATGCAGCCAGAAACCCTCTGTCCAAGCTAGCTCGATGTCAGCATACACTTTCTGGACGCTGAAGGCATCTAGAGGAATTTTAGCAATTTGCGATCGCGCATCTGCAATCACTTGCTCACGCTCAGGCAATGCCTGGTCTTTCAGATAGCACTCCAGCAGCTTCAGGCGCGTGTTAAAGATTTTTACCAGTACAGGTAGATCCTGGTTAACGACATCATCTTTTGGCTCTCGGTCAAACTTGTTCTGCCAGAAATCGATAATCAGGAACTTCTCTTTTTTGCCCTCTGGCAACCACTCCAAATGTTTACAAGTTTCCTGGCTGCGAGTGCCGCGTCCAATCATCTGTGTCAATTTAATTTGAGACTGCACAGGTTTCATAAACACCAGGTTCACGACCTCTGGCACGTCTATCCCGGTGTCCATCAAATCTACCGAGATTGCAATCCGGGGCATGTCGTTCTTCTTGAAGTTCTCGATCAAGTCATCCGTTCGCTCCATTTTGGAGGTGATCACCTGTACCAAATTGGGGTATTGAGGATACATCTCCTCAAACCGTTCTGCCAGCCGAGTAGCGTGGCTCTGCGTCAGCGCAAACACAATCGTCTTTCCTGGAAGCTGTCCCGATTGGTCTTTGTAACAGACCTGCATGATTTCTTCCCATTGCTTTCGTTGAGTGCCTTTGTTGCTGACCGTCCGCTCTAGTTCTGTGCCTTCGTAGTCAATCTCGTCTGGCTCAATCCCATCCTCAATCAGTTCATTTCGGTCCTCTTCACTTAGATCTGCGCCTCGAATTCCATCCCGCTGAAACCCAGTTCGTGCCTGGTAAGTGTCAAAATCAACCAGAAAGCCTTCATCAATCGCTTGCTTGTAGTCGTAGAGGAATGTGGGCTTAGGCGGGTCCTCATGATGGTGGAAAACTTGAAAGGTGTTGCGATCAATGAAACCAGCAGGGGTCGCCGTTAACCCAACAATCCTGGCATCAAAGTATTCCACGACTTCCCGAAACAGGTTAAAGATTGATCGGTGAGCCTCATCAAACACAATCAGGTCAAAAAAGCCGGGAGTGTACTTTTTGCGACAGGCTGAGAGAGTATGAACTGTTGAGACATAGAGCCGTTGACTAGTATCCGTGTTGTAGCTGCGAATCCAGTGATTCGGTTCATGAGGCAAAAATGCTTTGAAGCCGTCATTCAACGCCTGTTTCACCAGTTCTTTACAGTCCGCCACAAACAACACCCGCCTTGCCTGATTACCTCTAAGGAACAAATCAATCAGCGCCATTGTAGTGCGAGTCTTTCCAGTTCCAGTTGCCATCACCAGCAGAGATCGACGGAATCCCTGGTCAAACCGCTCACACACTCGACGAATTGCTTCCTGTTGGTAAGCCCGCCCAGCGATTGCTAGGTTCACTGCCAACGTTTGAAGAGGAATCTTGTTCTGACGAAGGTACAGCAGGTTTTCCAAGTCTTTGAGCGAGAAAAAGCCTGCAACCTGCCGCTTAGTCTCAAAGTCTACATCCCAGAAATAAGTTTCTCTGCCGTTTGTAAGGAAGGCACAGGGCTGAAAGCTTTGATGTTTGGCAATCTCAGTCACGTAATGCCGCACCTGCTGTTCTGCAACTCGTGGGTCACGGCTTTGCCGCTTCGCCTCCACAACCGCAATCACTTCTCCGTTGGACTGGTATAGACAATAATCAGTCACACCGTTCCAGGGTGCTGCATCGTAGCCGTCAACGGGAATCTCAAATCTCACTTGAGCCTGATCGTTCAGATTCCATCCCGCCTTTGCGATCGCTGGGTCAATCAAATCCTTTCTAGTTCTTGCCTCGTCTAGAGACATACAGTTTTTCCTGTGGTGTGAAGGATTTTCATACAAACTTCTGGTTACTTCTTTGGAGACGCACCTACATAAGCTCTGCAGAATACAGATGACATCAGTTCCATTCTTAGGTTTCGATGGAACACCACGTAGTTGTTGATCGGGAAATCTGTAACCTAGCTAACAATTTCTTACGTCTTCTACCCAATCCCGGATTATGTGTCAACATTTGCAGTCTTCCCTCAACACGACCTTAAAACTCATTTGCCCAAGCGAGACTACCATCGCGATGTGGTCCTAGATATCGAGAAAACTCACTTCTGCGCGGCGTTTACGACGATCATCATTACTGCGGGTACCGATGCCAATGACACTGCCACGTTTTTCTTTAACTGTCTGCTTCTCTAGCACTACTTACAACCCTACCTTTACTTAACCAGGACGGAGCGCGGGTACTTACAACCAAATGCTAGTCACTTAAAAACTTTATCGCCGACCCAAAAACTTTATTGTTTCTCTATATTTGAAAATGAGAGTCGTTTCCTTTGAGCTTTTGCATACGTTCACCTTTGGTTGAGTGATTGCGGATCTGACTCTCACACGAAAATTAAAATCTAAATCAACTGATTTAGATTTCCTAAGCAAAGCGTGATCGTCGATTCTGTTGGTAGTCGGTAAAGACTAGCAAAGGTCAATGAGGCGTTCCCGTAGCTTTTGGACCAAAAACAACGCTAAGGTCAATACTTGATTGGAGCGGAGGCTGAAAAGCCCTGCACACTTGACTTTCAATTTTAAGTCCAACAGGCATTTAGGGTGGGATGGATGTCGTCACACCGGGTTGAAAATCAATGGGTGTCATCCTTAAAAGCAGTGGAATGAGGGTGATACGGTTCCCATAAAAGGCGAACGTAATAATCTGCGCTAATGCCTCAGACCGTCCGATTTATCTGCTCGGTGGGCAGAAGTCCCACCCAGGAGTGGGGGATTCAGCTCTTAAAAAGGGTTGGATTACGCCTGTAACATGCCAGTTTGATGTACTACTCAGTCCAATCTTAGTCCTCGTGCTGTGTAGTATGTTTTTCGACCCATTTGAGCCGCTTATCAATGTGCTGATCTTGCCTGCAAATTCCTTAGCGTTGGTTTTGGTCCAAAAGCTACGGGAACGCCGTCTCCATCTCCGATCGAGACCACCTTTGCAGACATATCTGCCTGTGCAGGGAGTTGAAAGGCAAGGATTATGGCGCTAAGGGCAAGCAAAGTGATCGACGAGATGAATCTCATGCAGTAATTTTTG
>Ga0209511_1003518_pt1 | contig 11965 bp, 7 predicted proteins | sample SSSSmetaG_FD_184141 | JGI IMG/M metagenome (GOLD analysis project Ga0209511, IMG submission 184141) | Glacier valley bacterial and archeal communities from Borup Fiord, Nunavut, Canada, to study Microbial Dark Matter (Phase II) - ​SSSS... | ecosystem: Environmental > Aquatic > Freshwater > Ice >... | reverse complement strand
ATTAAAGCTGTGCTGGTCGGAATAGTCGAAGCTCAGGCTTTTAAGCAGGTATTTGTCGGCCGCCGCGTACATGGCGTAGTGGTGGCCTTCGTTGAGCACCACGGTGTAATCGCCGTATTCCGGGTCCGACGTGACGAACTGCGTAAGCACATCGGTGTCAAGGTCGTAGAGTTTCACCTCGGCCTTGAGCGGCTTTTTGGTATTGGCGTCAAAGACCCGGCCTTGGGTGTAAGTGCTGGTTTCGCGGGCTTTCACCGGGCCCGGCACGGCAAAGCTGTACAGTTCGACGGGGCGTTCGCGCATCAAACGGAAGCCCCCGGGGGGCTCATCAGTGGCCCGACTGCGCGAGCAAAAACCTCTCTGGTTATCGGAAGTGATAAACAGGGAAGCTTCGTTTTCGAAGGTATTGAGGGGAAACCCCAGGTTGTGGGGTTCGCTCCAACTGCCGGCGCTGTTTTGCTCGCACCGGAACACGTCGAGCCCGCCCATGCCGACGAGCCCGTCGGTGACGTAATAAAGGGTGGTGCCGCTGGCGTGAATGAAGGGGGCCATGTCTTTGCCGGGCGTGTTGACGGGCGTACCCAGGTTTTGGGCCAGGCTCCAGGTGCCATCCGGCTGCAACCGGCTCACGTACAGGTCTTCCTGCCCTTGGCCGCCGCGCCGCGTCGACGTAAAATACAGCGTGCGCCCATCGGCCGAAAGCGAGGGCTGCGAATCCCATTCCGTGGAATTTACGGCGGGGCCCAGGTTCACCGGCGCGCTCCAGTTGTTTCCGGTGCGGCGCGAAATGTACAGGTCGCAGTTGCCAATGGCCTTGGGCCGGTCGCAGGACGCAAACACGAGCGTTTTGCCATCCCCCGAAATCGAGCCTGCGCCTTCGTTGTAGCTGGAGTTGATGGCCGGGGAAATGGGGACGGGCTCGCCCAAGGTGCCGTCTTTGTTTTGCCGACTGATATACAGGTCTTCGCCGCTGCTGGCGGCCGGCCGGCCCGTGAACAACAAAAACCGGTTATCGGCAGTCAGGGCCGGAAAATATTGAAACTTAAAGCCGTTTAGAGGCGCAGGCAAGGCCACCGGCGCTTCGCCAATGGGGTGCTTGATGGCGTCGAGGGCAAACTCGCAGGTGCGCAACTGGCGCTCCGACTTGGCGAGGTTCTTCTGCGTTTTTGGCGCCACTTTCAGCAATTGCCGAAAGGCGTCGAGGGCGGTTTGGTACTCGCCATAGCTCAGCGCTAAATCGCCGAGAAGCTGGTATTCCGAGGCATGGATGGCCTCGGCGGGAACTTTGGCCAGCCCGTCGCGGTAGGCCGCCAAGGCGCCGCGGTTGTCGCCCATGGCCTTGAGGAGCGACCCTTTAAGCAGAAAAGCTTCCCCAAAGGAGGGAAATTTTTGGTTGAGCTGGTTCAGGGTTTCAATGGCCTTAACAAAATCCCGCTCTTTGGTTTGCTGCTGGGCTTTTTCCAACAAGTTACGGGCTTTGGTATTGGTCGGCACCTGCACCTTGGGCGGAAGCTGGCTCCAAGCCAACCCGGCAGAAGCCAGCAGCAGCAGGAGCATCATTCCGAGGCGCAAGGGCCCCAACACGTGACGACGACGCATAGTGTACGCAATAAGCTACGGGATGTCAAGATACTTGTGGGTCTGCAGCGACACCTGCCACCGCGGGTGTTGCTTCACATACGCCACCAGTTCGGGAGTCATGCGGGCGGCGCGGCTCCACTCCGGCTGCAAGTATAGGCGGGCCGTGGCGGGTACCTGCGCCGCGTGCTCTTCCGCCCAAGCAAAATCGTGCCCATTAAATACCACCACCTTTAACTCGTGCGCTGCCGCCAGCACGTCGGGCCGGGGAACTTTGAATTTTTTGGGCGAAACGCATACCCAGTCCCAGGTGCCGGACAGCGGGTGCGCGCCCGAGGTTTCGAGCCACGTGCGGCAGCCGGCCGCTTGCAGGGCCGCGGTTAGCCGACCCAGCGGGTGCATCAGCGGTTCGCCGCCGGTTATCACCACGTCGCGGCCTGGGTAGGCCAGCACGGCGGCCACCAGTTGGCCCAGCGACTGCCGCGGGTGAGCGGCCGCGTCCCACGACTCTTTCACGTCGCACCAATGGCAGCCCACGTCGCAACCGCCCAACCGAATGAAGTAGGCCGCCCGACCGGTGTTAAAGCCCTCGCCCTGGATGGTGTAAAACTGCTCCATCACGGGAAGCAGCACGCCCGCTTCAAGGGCAGCAGTGGCACCGCTCGGTGCAAAAATCTCAGGAATAGCTAAGCTCACGGGTATCATAACTAATTACATCAGGAAGCAAAGCCCCCTGAACGCCAGCCCCGGAACGCACCGTTCCCAAGGCCGGACTTTAAAAGTACGGCTTCGCCTTAGACTAACCAAATATTGCTAAAATCGCCCCCCGGCCTTTGGATAAATTTCGCCCTTTGCCGCCCGCAACGTGTTCAGCAAAAGCATGGCGATGGTCATCGGGCCCACGCCGCCGGGCACCGGCGTGATGGCCGAAGCCAACGGGGCTACCTCGGCAAAATTAACATCCCCCTTCAGAGTGTAGCCGCTTTTTTTGGTGGCATCGGCCACCCGGGTGGTGCCCACATCAATGACCACAGCCCCGGGGCGCACCATGTCGGCGGTCACAAACTCGGGCCGGCCGATGGCCGCCACCACAATGTCGGCCGTTCGGCAGATTTCAGCCAGGTTCTGGGTGCGCGAATGACATAAGGTAACGGTGCAGTTCGCGGTATCCAAATTCTTGGCCAGCAAGATGCTAACCGGTGAGCCAACGATATTGGACCGCCCGATAACCACGCAATGCTTGCCGCTGGTTTTGATGCCCTGCCGAGCCAGCAGCTCCACAATTCCAGAAGGCGTGGCGGGCAGCAGGGCCGGCAAACCGGCCACCATGCGGCCAATGTTCATGGGGTGAAACCCGTCCACGTCCTTTTCCGGCCGAATGGCTTCAATGACTTTTTCGGGGTTGATGTGCGCCGGGAGCGGCAACTGCACGATAAAGCCGTCGATGGCCGGGTCCCGGTTCAACTCGTCGACCTTGGCCAGCAGGGCCGCCTCGGTGATGTCGTCTTCGTAGCGCAGCAGCGTCGACTCAAATCCCACCCGCTCGCAGGCCAGCACCTTGTTGCGCACGTAGGTTTCGGAGCCCCCGTCGTGCCCCACGAGGATGGCGGCCAGGTGCGGGACCCGCGAGCCCGCCGCTTTGCGAGCGGCCACCTCCGCCGCGATTTCGGCCTTGATGTCCTCGGCCGTTTGCTTGCCGTCGATGAGGTTGGAAGTTATGTCCATGGGAAATTGGTTTATGAGGAGCGGCCGACGGGTTCAGGAACTGAAAGGTTCGGGCCAGCCGGCCAGCGGCTGCAGGAATAAAAAAAGCGGCCCGGAAGCCGCTTTTTCAACAATCAATCAATTTTCAAGACTGCCAAAAAAGCCTCTTGCGGAATCTCCACCGAGCCCACGGTTCGCATCCGCTTCTTGCCTTCCTTCTGCTTTTCGAGCAGCTTGCGCTTGCGGCTGATGTCGCCCCCGTAGCACTTGGCAATTACGTTTTTGCGCAGCGCCTTGATGGTTTCGCGGGCAATGATTTTCTGGCCAATGCTGGCCTGGATGGCAATGTCGAACATCTGGCGGGGCAGCAGTTCGCGCAGTTTTTCGCACAGGCGGCGGCCCCAGTCGTAGCTTTTGGAGCGGTGCACAATGGCCGACAGCGCGTCCACCTTTTCGCCGTTCAGCATCACGTCGAGCTTCACCATGTCGGACTCGCGGAACCCAATCAGCTCGTAATCGAGCGACGCGTAGCCGCGGCTGATGGACTTGAGCTTGTCGAAGAAGTCGAACACGATTTCCGACAGCGGCAGCTCAAAGCTCATCTCCACCCGCTCGGAGGTCAGGTACGACTGGCCCTTGATGATGCCGCGCTTGTCCATGCACAGCGTGATGATGGGCCCCACGTACTCCGACGCCGTGATTATCTGCGCCTTGATGAAGGGCTCCTCGATGAGCTTAATCAGGTTGGGCTCCGGCATTTCGGAGGGCGCGTTGATGGTCAGCAACTGGTCTTTGGTGCCGATGGCGTGAAACTGCACGCTGGGCACCGTGGTGATGACCGTCATGTTAAATTCGCGTTCCAAACGTTCCTGCACAATTTCCATGTGCAACATACCCAAAAAGCCGCACCGAAAGCCGAAGCCCAGCGCGACCGACGTTTCGGGCTCCCAGACAAGCGAGGCATCGTTGAGCTGCAGCTTCTCCATGCTCGAACGCAACTCCTCGTACTCGGTGGTGTCCACCGGGTAAATGCCGGCAAACACCATGGGCTTGACGTCGGCAAAGCCTTGGATGGCTTCCGGGGTGGGCCGGGCCACGTGCGTGATGGTGTCGCCCACCTTCACCTCGCGGGCTTCTTTAATGCCGGAGATGAGGTAGCCCACGTTGCCGGCGCGCATTTCCTGGCGCGGCTCCTGGTTCAGGCCCAGGATGCCGATTTCGTCGGCCCCGTACTCCTTGCCCGTGGCCATGAACTTCACCTTGTCGCCTTTGCGCATCACGCCGTTCTTGATGCGGAACAGGACTTCGATGCCCCGGTAGGAATTAAACACCGAGTCGAAAATCAGGGCTTGCAGCGGCGCTTCCGGGTCGCCTTTGGGGGCGGGCACGCGCTCGATGATGGCGTTTAGGATGGCTTCGATGCCGATGCCGGCCTTGCCTGAGGCGTGGATAATGTCTTCCGGCTTGCAGCCGATGAGGTCCACGATTTCATCGGTCACTTCCTCCGGCATGGCGTGCGGGAGGTCGATTTTGTTGAGCACGGGAATGATTTCCAAATCGGCCCCGATGGCGAGGTAAAGGTTGGAAATCGTCTGGGCTTCGATGCCCTGGGAAGCGTCCACAATCAGCAGCGCACCTTCGCAGGCGGCGATGCTGCGGCTCACCTCGTAGCTGAAATCGACGTGGCCGGGCGTGTCAATCAGGTTCAGCGTGTAGATTTCCCCTTTGTAGGGGTATTGCATCTGGATGGCGTGGCTCTTGATGGTGATGCCGCGCTCGCGCTCGAGGTCCATGTTGTCGAGCAGTTGGGCCTGCATGTCGCGCTTGGCCACGGTGCTGGTGAACTCCAGCAGGCGGTCGGCCAGGGTGCTTTTGCCGTGGTCGATGTGGGCAATGATGCAAAAGTTGCGGATATTCTTCACAGAGGGCTGTTTTTCGGTGCACGAAGGTACGAACCCCGGGGCGCATACGCCAGCCGGGTGCCGCCGCCAGCCGGAGGCACGCATCTTAGTAACCAGCCAGTGTGGTAACCGGCCAGTGTGGTTAGTTTTGCTGATTGCCTGTTTTCCTCCGATAAGCCCGCTTTGCCCATGCACCCCGAAACCCCTGCTCGCCCCGGTGCCCTCGAAAACGACAAAAGCAAGCTGCTGATTGCGGCGCTGAACGGCACGGCGATTTACGTCTTAGCCTACTACTTAGTGTGGGCCCTGCACCAAGTCGCCAAAATCCAGGCATCGCTCTATTACCACCTACGGGGCTCTTGGGACCCGAGCCGCATCGTGTTCAGCCTGGCCGACGGAGAGTGGTGGCGCACGGCCATCGTGGCCGTGTACGGCGTGGGGCCGGCCGTTTGCCTGTTGTTGGGCATTTTCGCCTTCCGGTGGTTTTGGAAAAGTGCCCGCGCCAAGCGTGGCCAATTCAAGTTGCTGCTCCTTTGGGTAACGTTTCACGCTTGCAATGCCGTGTTTGGGTCGCTTTTGGCCGACACCTTCACCCAATCGGGCTCCTGGTACATGACCGACTGGCTCTTCCGCCTGGGCAACGCCATGAACGTGCTGGTTGCGCTGCTGGCCGGCTTTGTGCAGCTTGCGCTGGGCTACTTCGGCGCGGTGGCTTTTCTGCAGGCCCACGATTCGCGAACGGTCATGCGCCACAACAACCGGCAGCTCATGGTGGTGTGCACCATCTTTTTGCCTTGGGTGGCCGGCAGCGTCTTCATTGCCCTCGCCAAACTTCCTTACTTGTCGATTCAGGAGGGCCTGCACTTGCTTATTATGGGCCTGTTGGCAATTCCATTGGCCCTGGGCTGCCTCAACGAAGTGTTTTCGGACACTGTGCGACGCCCGCAGTCCACGCACGTGGCCTGGAGACTGGTGCTGCTGGCCGTACTGGTGGCCTTGGCCTGGCGAACAGCGTTGAGCCCCCCCGTAATTTTCAGGTAGGTCCTTACCGGCTCCTGCAGGAAGTTTCCTACTCGTCGCAGTGGCTATCTTTCGCAACCAGAACGCCCCGGCCGCCCCGCCGGGGCGTTTTTCGTACCTTCACGCCGTCAAATTCCCACTTGCTACTCCCCTGCTCATGCAAGCTCCCGTTGCGCCCTACAAGCCCCAAAACCACGTCCGCATCGTCACCGCCGCCGCTTTGTTCGACGGGCACGATGCGGCCATTAACATCATGCGCCGCATCATCCAGAGCAGCGGGGCGGAGGTGATTCACCTCGGGCACAACCGCTCGGTGCAGGAAATCGTGGATTGCGCCATCCAGGAGGATGCGCAGGCCATTGCCATCACCAGCTACCAGGGCGGGCACAACGAGTACTTCAAGTACATGCACGACCTGCTGAAGGAGCGCGGCGCGGGCCACATCAAAATCTTCGGCGGCGGCGGCGGCGTGATTCTGCCCATCGAGATTGCGGAGCTGCAGGGCTACGGCATTACCCGCATCTACTCGCCGGATGATGGCCGGGCCATGGGCCTGCAGGGCATGATTAACAATCTGCTGGAACAGGCCGACTTCCCGACGGGCCAGAACCTGAACGGCGAGGCGGGCCACGTGAAGGAGAAGGATGCCCGTAGCATCGGCCGCCTGATTTCGGCGGCCGAGAACTTCCCCGAGGAGTTTGAACGGGTGAAGGGCGACCTGGTGGTGGCGTTTCAGAGCAGCGAAAACGACCAAAATCAGGCGTTGAGCAGCCGGCGCCCCGCGCCTATCCTGGGCATCACGGGCACGGGCGGCGCGGGCAAGTCTAGTTTGGTGGATGAGCTGGTGCGCCGGTTTTTGATGGACTTTCCGGAGAAGACCATTGCCATTATTTCCGTGGACCCCAGCAAGCGCAAGACGGGCGGCGCACTGCTCGGCGACCGGATTCGGATGAACTCCATCAACTCGCCGCGGGTGTACATGCGCAGCCTGGCCACCCGCCAGAGCAATTTGGCCTTGTCGCGCTACGTGCAGGACGCCGTGGACGTGGTGCGCGCCGCCAACTACGATTTGATTATCCTTGAAACCTCCGGCATTGGCCAGTCCGACACCGAAATCATTGAGCATTCCGACGCCAGCCTCTACGTAATGACGCCCGAGTACGGTGCGGCCACCCAGCTGGAGAAAATCGACATGCTCGATTTTGCCGATGTGATTGCGCTAAACAAGTTCGACAAGCGCGGGGCGCTGGATGCGCTGCGCGACGTGCGCAAGCAGTACCAGCGCAACCACGGCCTCTGGGACACGCCCACGGACGAGATGCCGGTATTCGGCACGATAGCATCCCAGTTCAACGACCCGGGCATGAACCGGCTGTACCGGGCGGTGCTGAAGATGCTGGAGACGAAGACCGGGGCCGTCTTCGCTTCCCACCTCGAAACCACGGTGGAGGATTCGGAAAAGATTTACATCATCCCGCCGCACCGCACGCGCTACCTCTCGGAAATTGCCGAAAGCAACCGCGCCTACGACCAGCGCGTGCGCGAGCAGGCCAACATTGCGGAGGTAGCTGGGGCTTTTGCGAAGCTGGAAGGGTATTACCGCGACGAAAAAAAGAGTTCGGACAGCATGGTGGACGAGTTTGGCAAGGAGAAGGACAAGCAGCTCCGCCGCCTCGACGCCAACAGCCAGGCCATTCTAGAAAATTGGGAGAATACCCTGCAAAACTACCGCAATCCGGAGTACGTGTACTCGGTGCGCGGCAAGGAAATCCGGGTGCAGACGCACACCAAGTCGCTGTCGGGCAATATGATTCCGAAGGTATCGGTGCCGCGCTACACGGGCTGGGGCGACCGCCTGCGCTGGGCCATGCAGGAAAACTTCCCCGGCGAATTCCCCTACACGGCCGGCGTGTTCCCCTTCAAGCGCGAGGGCGAAGACCCGACGCGCATGTTTGCCGGCGAGGGCGGGCCGGAGCGCACCAACCGCCGCTTCCACTACGTGAGCATGGGCCTGCCGGCCAAGCGTCTGAGCACGGCCTTCGACTCGGTGACGCTTTATGGCGAGGACCCCGATTTGCGGCCCGATATCTATGGCAAAATCGGCAATGCGGGCGTGAGCATCGCCTGCCTGGATGATGCTAAGAAGCTGTATTCGGGCTTTAACCTGGCCAACCCTAGCACGTCGGTTTCGATGACCATTAATGGTCCGGCGGCTACGCTGGCGGCGTTTTTCATGAACGCCGCCATCGACCAGCAGTGCGAACTGTATATTAAGGAGCAGGGGCTGACGGAGGAAGTCGATGCCAAAGTCGACCAGATTTACGCGGCGAAGGGCCAGCCCCGGCCCCGCTACCAGGGCGAGCTGCCGGCCGGCAACGACGGCCTCGGCCTGCTGCTGCTCGGCGTGACGGGCGAGGACGTGCTGCCGGCTGACGTGTACGCCACCATCAAGGCCCGGACGCTGACGCAGGTGCGCGGCACCGTGCAGGCCGACATTCTCAAGGAAGACCAGGCCCAGAACACCTGCATTTTCAGCACCGAGTTTGCGCTACGCCTGATGGGCGACGTGCAGCAGTACTTCATCACGGAGAAGGTGCGGAATTTCTATTCGGTGTCCATCTCCGGCTACCACATTGCCGAGGCGGGGGCCAACCCGATTACGCAGTTGGCCCTCACGCTGAGCAACGGCTTCACGTTCGTGGAATACTACGTGAGCCGGGGCATGAGCGTGAACGACTTCGCGCCGAACCTGAGTTTCTTCTTCTCCAACGGCATCGACCCGGAATACGCCGTGATTGGGCGGGTGGCGCGCCGCATCTGGGCCAAGGCCATGAAGCTGAAGTACGGCGCCGACGCCCGCAGCCAGATGCTGAAGTACCACATCCAGACCTCGGGCCGCAGCCTGCACGCCCAGGAAATCGACTTTAACGACATCCGCACCACGTTGCAGGCGCTGTATGCCATCTACGACAACTGCAACTCCCTGCACACGAACGCCTACGACGAGGCCATCACCACGCCCACCGAGGAATCGGTGCGCCGGGCCATGGCCATTCAGCTCATCATCAACCGCGAGTTGGGGCTGGCCAAAAACGAAAACCCGCTGCAAGGCTCCTTCATCATCGAGGAGCTGACCGAGCTGGTGGAAGAGGCGGTGCTGCTCGAATTCGACCGCATCACGGAGCGCGGCGGCGTGCTCGGGGCCATGGAAACCATGTACCAGCGCGGCAAAATCCAGGAGGAAAGCATGCACTACGAGATGCTGAAGCACACCGGCGAGTACCCCATCATCGGGGTGAATACCTTCCTCTCGTCGAAGGGCTCGCCCACGGTGGTACCGGCAGAAGTCATCCGCGCCACGGAGGAGGAAAAACAGTACCAAATCGACATGCTCCTCCTGCTGCACCAGCGCAACGCCGCCCAGGCCCCGGCGCGCCTCAAGCAGCTCCAGCAAATCGCCGTGGCTAACGGCAACCTCTTCGCCGAGCTGATGGAAACGGTAAAATACTGCTCGCTCGGCCAGATTACGAATGCGCTGTTTGAGGTCGGCGGACAGTACCGGCGCAATATGTAACTTGCAGCTATGGCTTAACTGATTTCTCTATTTTTGATTTATGGCGACAGTTCGGCGTTCATTTTTGTGTCGCAATAATATTTTATGAAAGAATTAACAGAAAATCAGTTAAGCCTCAATAACAATTTGTTTTTTTATGAAAACGAATTGTTTAGCGGGCTTATTTTAAGACATTTAGGAGATACAACTTCTTCTTTATTAAGAAATCGTTTTGAAAAGGTAGGATGCGTAAAATACTAGGTCAAACTTGGAGCTATAACAGGTATTTATAAACATTATTATAATAATGGGCAATTAGCAAAACAAGTCGGTTTTCCGCCTGGCGAGGAATATAATTTAGGCGGTGGTCCAAACAGTGGTGATGAGGAAAATAGTACGAATTTAAAATTGCTCCAAAAGTGCCTTCAGCTACTTGCAGTAGCGGTAAATTCCGAAGCGACCTTTTCTGCTTGAGAAATCTTTTCACCACTGTTTGGACCACCGCCGAGGGTGAGGTTCACTGTCAATAGTATCCCACTAACCTCCACAACACCATGCAAGAAAAAACTAACGTCCGCTTCCTCCTCGGTGCCCGCCTCCAGGACCCCACCGCCGACATACTCACTTTCACTTTCCAGCGCGACATCTTCGGCGAAGACCTCCACACCCTCCAGGTCCCGCGCCAGCTGCGCGAAACGCTTGGCCCCGCAGCTTTCCTTGATTACGTCGCCGACTACTACCTCGAGCAACAACCCGCCGAAGCCGCGCGCATCGACCGCGCCGCCGTCCTTTTCGCCCTTACCCACGGCTGGCGACTGCCAATTCATGCCTCAAATCAAAACGAGCGGGCCATTTGGCCCGCTCGCTTCATTTTCGCCCACCACTCAAAATGCGGCCGGTCCCTAGACCTCAGCCAGTCGCCGGGGGTTCCCCTGGGGCGGGCGCACCCGCGCATCGGTTGCCGGCGTCAGCTGTGCAAATCGCAACACCAGGGCCCCAACTAGCGCCGCCGCGCTGTTTGGTGCGCCTCCACCAGTTCCGTTCGCGCATCCGCCAGCCGCGGTGCGTGCGGTAGTCCCGTCGGCTGCCACGCGCGCACCTGCTTATCTGCCCTCCGCAACCTGCACATTTGCCCTGATACTCAGTATTAATCTCTTCCTGGTTTCGCCGCCAACTGGTTCGCCCAAAACTTTTTTTACTAGAACATGAAAAAATAATGTATTTGATTACCAATAGCTTGTAAGTAGTAGCGAAGTAATATCATTATAGTGAGCGCTATTAAGTAGGATATATTAGAAACGCAGCCCTTATTTGTTGTACCGTCCGCCGTTCCTCCACCGGCCACACGGGTCTTTTTACTCCGTTGGTGTTTCCACCACCACTAGAGTCTCCGCCGCAGCCATTGGCTGCCAGCACCCCGGCATAGCCCGCTACAAGCGTCGCACCGGGGCCGCATTGATTCGCGAGGCGCTACGCTGGTTTCTGGCGTGGCCTCGTTTCTACCCGTTGCGCTGTTTATCGTGGCATAGTACTGTCCGATTTCTCCCGCTTGTTCGACAACAGCAGGCTAATCCCTGCGCTCCCCGGCTGGCGTTTGCCCGCGGGCAAGCCGTTGTGCCCAACAAACTAGTGCCTGACTCCCATGACAACACCGTTACGCCGACACTTACTTGCATCCAGTGCCTCGCCCTCGCTGCGAGCAGCTCTTCCCCGCCAATGGCGCGGCAGTGCCCGCGTGTTGGGGGTCATTTTGTTGACCGCAACCGGCCTGTGGGCTCAAACAGCCCCCGTGCCAAGGGCGGAGCCCTTGCCTGCTTCATTCCTGCCAAAATCTCCCTCGGTGGCCCCGTTTCACCGCTTCGACGAGCAGCGCAATGTAGACATGATGACCGGGGCCGCGCAGGTGTCCTTGCCGTTGGTCGAGATTCGCAGCGGGCTGTTGCATCTGCCGGTGTCGCTCGGGTATTCCTACACAGGGCTGCGGGTTTACCAGCCGCGTGATTTGGTGGGCCTGGGATGGTCTTTGCAGGCCGGCGGGAGCATCAGCCGGCAAGTCAACGGCATCCCCGATGAGTTACCAAACGCGTTTGGTTCGGGGTATAATTCACTGATGTTACGCAGCCATTTTGTTCAGCGCGTAGTGCATGGCTTTGAGTCCGCGCAAATAAAGTTGTGCTTTGAGGCGAAAATGACCGATGCCTAATTGCCG
>Ga0209511_1003517_pt1 | contig 11970 bp, 10 predicted proteins | sample SSSSmetaG_FD_184141 | JGI IMG/M metagenome (GOLD analysis project Ga0209511, IMG submission 184141) | Glacier valley bacterial and archeal communities from Borup Fiord, Nunavut, Canada, to study Microbial Dark Matter (Phase II) - ​SSSS... | ecosystem: Environmental > Aquatic > Freshwater > Ice >... | reverse complement strand
CGCCGACCGGCGGCCTGGCCGAGTGGGCCGATGTCGCCTCCGCCGTGGACTATGTGGCCGCGCGGGCGCCATCGGTGGCGCTGGTCGGTTACTCCTTCGGCGCGCTGATGGCCGCCCGCGCCGTCGCCAACGGCGTGCGGGTCACGTCGCTGGCGGCGGTCGGCTTTCCCACCACCATCATCGGGGCCGACCCTGACCGCTTGGCCGAGATCGAGCAGGCCCTCGTCGCTGGCCAGCCCACGCTCTTTCTGCAAGGCGACCAAGATCGCTTCTGCAAACTGTCCCGCATCGAAGCCTTTGGCGCCGGACATCCGTCGGTCACGATCGAAACTCTGCCCGGCGTCAGCCATTTTCCAGCCGGCAGCGACGAGGATCATGTCGTAGCCCGCGTAGCGGCGTTTACCCGGGACTTCAGCGCTCTCACGCGCGCTTGACGCCGTCGGCACCCAGCACAAGGTTACACCGGTGATTCTTTTCTACGACGGCGTCTGCGGCTTCTGCGACTGGACCGTCCAGTTCCTGCTGAGCCGGGATCACGCCGCCCGGATCCGCTTTGCGCCGTTGCAAGGCCCGCTCGCCGCCGCCACCCTCGGCCACACCGAGGTCACCAAGCTCGACACCGTCTGGGCCCAAACCAGCGACGGCAGACTCCTCAAGCGCTCGCGCGCCATCGCCGAGGCCCTGCGCCAGCTCGGCGGCGGCTGGTGGGCCCTCGGCACCTTCGCCAAGGTCGTCCCCACCTTCCTACTCGACCTCTGCTATCGCCTCTTCGCCCGGTATCGCTACCGTCTGTTCGGCCAGCTAGACGCCTGTCGCATCCCGCGCCCCGACGAGAAAGCCCGCTTCCTGGAGTAGCGGGTGCTTACGGTTCTACTTTCGATTCTTTTTACGCGCCTTCTTGGCGTCCTTGCGTTTGCGTTTGTCTTTGTTGCGGTCGACGTTGGCCTTGGGGACGCTGAACTTGCGCTCACCTCCGGCCATCCCCGCCGCGTTCATGATCTGCGACAGATCGATCCCCGACATCTGCTTGGTCATGTTGCGCATCTGCGAGATCTGCCGGAAGCCCGGAATCTTCCCCAACAACCCCGACTGCGCGCCCATCTGCAGCATCATCTGCCGCATCATGGCGAACTTGTTGAGCAGCTCCTTGACCTCCTGCTCTTTGCGCCCCGAGCCGCGCGCGATGCGCTTGACGCGGCGGTCGTCGTAGTCGGCGCCGCGACGCTTCTTGGTCTGCCCCTGCCCGGAGGTGATCGTCTCCCAGGACGTCACCACGAACACCTCGGGCGTGCGCCGTTCCTGCGTGGTCATCGACGAGATCAGCGACTCGATCTTGACCAGCTCGGAGTCGTCGAGATTGACGCCCTCGGGCAGCCCGCCCGGAAAAAACGGCATCTTGGCAAAGAGGTCCTTCAACGACCCCATCTTCTGGATCATGCGGATCTGATCCAGGAAGTCCTGCATGTCGAACTTGCCCTTCAACATCCGGACGGCGTCTTCTTCCGCCTTCTCGGCGTCGACGACACCTTCGAAATCCTTCATCAGGCCAACGATGTCGCCCATGCCCAAGATGCGGCTGGCGAGACCTTCGGGCCGGAATTCCTCGAGCTTGTCCAGCGACTCGCCCATACCCAGGAACTTGATGGGCTTGCCGGTCACTTCTTTGATCGACAGCGCCGCGCCGCCACGGGCGTCACCGTCGAGCTTGGTCAGGATGACGCCGGTGAAGTCGATGCGGTCGTTGAAGGCGCGCGCCGTGGTGACCGCGTCCTGACCGATCATGGCGTCGATGACGAAGAAGATTTCCTGCGGGTGGACGCGTTTTTTGATCTCGTCGAGCTCGGCCATGAGCGGCTCGTCGATGGCCAGACGTCCGGCGGTGTCGAAGATGACCACGTCGCGGTTGGTCTCGTAGGCCCGCCGCACCGCCGCTTCACAGATCTCCGGCGGCGACTTGCCCTCGAGGTGAAACACCGGCATGCCCAGTTGCTCGCCGAGCACCATCAGCTGCTGGACGGCGGCCGGACGATAAATATCGGCCGCGACCAGCATGGGCCGCCGCTTGTTCTTCTCCAGCCAGCGCGCCAATTTACCGACGGTGGTGGTCTTACCCGAGCCCTGCAGACCGACCATCATGATGCCGGTCGGGCCCTTCTTGGCCCATTTCAGGTCGGTCTCGACGGGACCCATGAGGTCGACGAGCTCTTCCTGACAGATCTTGATGAAGTGCTGCTCGGGCGACGCCTGCAAGGCCCGATCGCCGGCCTTGGCGCGGAGCTTGACCTCCTGGCCGAGCGCCTTCTGCTTGACGCGCTCGAGGAAGCCTTTGACCACGTTGAACTCGACGTCAGCCTCGAGGAGCGACATGCGCACATCGCGCAACGCACCCTCGATGTTGTCCTCGGAGAGCTCTGCGACACCAGTGAGACGCGCCTTGGCGTTCTGAAAGCCGCGCGTAATCGTTTCGAGCATCCGGGGTGATTACCATATTATTCCGTGGCTATGAACCGCTTCATCCCGACCATGGTCCTGGCCGTCCTTCTCAGTCATGCCTCCGTCGCCGCGGCCTCGGTCGAGACCGGCGAATTGGCGTGTGGCCCGGTCGATCCCGGCGCCATCTCCGTCGACGGCCTGCTCGGCGACTGGAAAGGCGTCGCCGGCCTGGACCTCGGCGGCAACGACGCCAACTTGTCGGCCAGCCTGCGCTGCAACATCGAGGGCTCGACGCTGTACCTAGGCGTGGACGTCCGCGACCAGGTTTTCATTCGCCGTCCCGAAGCAGGTCCGGGCGACGATCATCTGGAGCTGACCCTCGAGGGCAAGCGCCTCCAGCTCTGGCCGGGTGACAACGCCAAAGCCAAGCTCAAGGCGGTCTGGGCCGGCGGTCCGCCACGCGGAGTCAAGCTGGCCACGGCGCTGCAAGAGCACGGCTGGGCCCTCGAGCTGTCGGTCCCGCTCGGCAGCCTGCCGCATCTACACAAGGGCTCACCGTCGCTGAAGCTCCTCGCCAGCGTCTACGACAGCGACACCCACGGTCCCAAGCCCGAGCGCCAGGTGCACTTCGATGGCCTCATCGCCTTTGCCGGCGCCGTCGGCGGCCTCGATGCCTTTCTCGACGACAGAAAGCTCGCCAAGTCAGACGTCTGGAAGGAGCTGCCGCTGCGTTTTGGCAAAGAAGCCGCCGCGCGCCTCTATGCCGCCGGACGATTTTTGGCCGCGGTCTCCGACGGCTACGTCTATCTCGAGTTGCCCATCAAAGAGCGCGCCGACGTCCGCGACCTCCGCGTGGTCGATCTGGCTGGCGACGGACGCGACACCGTCTTTGTCCGCTACCTGGAGCGCGGCGCGCCAGGCGCGGACGGCCCCACCTCACGCGAGATCCTGGCCGGCTACCGCTTCAACCGGGAAGAGGTCCGCCGCGTCTTCGCCGTCGAGGTCGGCAAGATCTCCGGCCCGCGCAAGCTCGATACCAAGGTCAGCTTTCCCCGTCGCGGCAAGGCGACCGATCTGCTCCTCGAAGCCGTCCCCGCCGTCGGTGTGCCTGATGCCACGGCCTGGAAAGAATCCCCCGCGGACGATGTCATCCCGATCCTCCTGCCCTGGGTCGAAAAGCGCGCCCTCTATCAGTTTCGCGGCGAGGAATACATCAAGAAGTGAGCCGAGCGCTGAGCGAGCCGAAGGCGCGCTGTGCGCGGAAGGCTCACGCTCAACAGAAGTAACGCTATGCTCACGGCATGGCTTATCGCGCCGCATTTCGCTGCATCGCCGGCTGCGCAGGCGAACATCCGCTCACGATTCCGATCTATCGCTGCCAAATCTGTGGCGATCTTTTGGAAGTCGCCCACGATCTGACGGCGTTGCGCGATCGGTCGCCGGCCGCCTGGATGCGCCTCTTCGACGATCGCTACAAGCGCACCACTTGGCCCTACGGCTCGTCGGTGTGGGGCAAAAAAGAGTGGGTCGCGCCGCACATCCGCGACGACCAGGTGGTCTCGATGGACGAAGGCGGCTCGAACCTCTTTTGGGCCGAGCGCTACGGCAAGGAGCTCGGCCTCTCCGATCTGTGGGTCAAGCAGTGCGGCAACTCGCACACCGGCAGCTTCAAAGATCTGGGCATGACCGTCCTCGTGTCGACGGTGCGCCAGATGATCACCGACGGCACACCCATCCGCGCCGTGGCCTGCGCGTCGACGGGCGACACCTCGGCCGCGCTCGCCGCCTATTGCGCTGCGGCCGGCATTCCGGCCATCGTCCTCCTCCCGCGCGGCAAGGTCTCGACGGCACAATTGGTCCAGCCGCTCGCCAACGGCGCCCGCGTCCTCGCCCTCGACACCGACTTCGACGGCTGCATGCGCATCGTGCAGCGCCTCGCCGACGAAGAAGGCGTCTACCTCGCCAACTCCATGAACAGCCTGCGTCTCGAAGGCCAAAAAACCGTCGCTGTCGAAATCGTTCAGCAGTTCGACTGGCAAGTCCCCGACGTGGTCATCATCCCCGGCGGCAATCTCGGCAACGTCAGTGCGCTCGGCGCCGGCTTCGACCTCATGGAGTCGCTTGGCCTCACCCAAAAACGCCCGCGCATCGTCGTCGCCCAGGCCGCCCGCGCCAACCCGCTCTACCTCGCCTACAAAAACAACTGGGAATTCCACGCCGTCAAAGCCGAGACCACGCTCGCCTCGGCCATCCAGATCGGCAACCCGGTCTCCTTCAAAAAAGCCGTCCGCACCCTGCAAAAATACGCCGGCATCGTCGAGCAAGCCGAGGAGTCCGAGCTCGCCGAAGCCGTCGCGCGCGCCGACCGCACTGGCATGTTCAACTGCCCGCACACCGGCGTGGCGCTAGCCGTCCTCGAAAAACTCGTCGCCAACAAGACCATCGCCCCCAACGAGCGCGTGGTCGTCATCTCCACGGCCAACGGCCTCAAGTTCACCGACTTCAAAATCGGCTACCACGACGGCAAGCTACCCGGCATCACCAGCAAGCACGCCAACCATCCCATCGATCTACCAGCCGACTATGACACCGTCCGCAAGATGTTGGACTAAGGGGCGTACCTAGGGCCTATGGCTTGTCGCTACTACATGTTCTGCCAGTCGGATACGCCGTGCGGTCGTGCCGACCTCCTCGAGCTCCTGCGGTACGATTACGACTTCGTCGACGACCATAAGCCGACGTTCGAGCCGCCACGCGCCAACGGTCCAGGCACGCTTCTCGTCGACTACGACGCGGGTGAGGGTCACCTTCGCTTCGAGGTCATCGACGACCCGGCTCACATCGCCGTCATCGTCGACGAGCAACTCGCGGATCTCGAAGCCAGTCAGGAGATCGCGGCCCGCCTACGAAACACCAAAACCTTGTCGTCATCCAGCCCCACGACGCACCGAAGGACGTCTGGCAAACCCTCTGCGTCGTGGAGGCACAGCTGTTCCGCGACTACGATGCGCTCTGTCTCAACGGCAAGGGGCTTTACCACGGCGACAACAAGCAAGTCGCAAAGCGACGCTAGGGCGTCGGGATCTCTTCTAGGAGCAGCACGTTCGGGGCGAGCTTGACGCCCATCTTTTCGAATTCAGCGACGACAGAATCCGACATGCCCTCTGTAAACGCCGTGCGCGCGATGCCTTTTTGTGATGGCAGTTTGGCAAGATCGGCCAGCCGATAGCCGGCCCAAGCGCGGGCGAGAAATACGACCGCGACCGGCTGCGACGGCGACCAGCCTGGCGTCACGAGTGGAATGTAGCTCTGGCGCTTGAGCATCTTGCCGCGGTCGGCGTCGCGGCTGGTGTATTCGACGATAAACTCGACGGCGAGCACGCCCTCGATGGCGAGATTGCGCGTGCCAGGAACATAGCCGCCAGCCAGTTTCTCGACGGTGACGGTCTCATGCCCCCTGTCGAGCGCGTGGACGGCCAGCGGCCACACCAAGACGCCTACCGCGCCGACCACGCCGAGAACGATGAGGCCGGCGACGAGCTTGCGCAACAATGACGGCTCGTCGGGCATGTCAGGCTTTGCGCGGTGCCGGTGGCGGCGTCGTACCACGGCCGATCGCACCGACGACGTCGACGCCAGTGGCGGCACGCAGCTGCTCGTTGGCATTGAGCAGGGTCGCGCCGAGCGTGCCATTTTGCGCCCCAAGCACCGTCAGTCGATCGATCTTGATGCCGCGCATCGTCGACGTCAGTTGCTCGAACAGCGGTACCAGCTTCTGCAACAGCAGGGCATCGCGCGCGGCCGTCCCCGAAGCCTTGTACGCCGTCGCCAGCGACAACAGCGCGTCGGCACCCGCCTTGCCGTGCGCCCGGATCGAAGCGGCCTGCCCACCAGCCTCGGCCTCCCGTCGCTGTTTCTCGGCCTGCGCCGGCGCGACCACATCGGCCTCGAGCTTCAGCCGCACTTGCTCGACCCGCGCGTCCCAGGCCAACAACTGCGCCTTGGCCTCGGCCACCTGCGCCAGCACGCGACCGCGCACCTCGGCAATCACCGCCTCCCGCTGCGTGCGCGCCTCGACGATGCGGCGCTCGTTCTCCTTGCGCGCGACATTGAGGTCGGCGTCGATCTTCGACATCTCCGACTCCATCCGATTGGTCGCTTTTTGCACCGCCGCCGACGCCTTGGCGCGGACCTCACCGATGCGCGCATTTTTGCGCACCTGGGCGCCACGCACCCGGCCCACCGACGTGAGATAGCCAACTTCATCAGATATATTCTGGATCTGTAGGTTGTCGAGCACGAGGCCAAGGCGCTGCAGGTCGCGATGCGCCTCGTCGATGAGCTTCTGTTGGAACATGTCCTTCTTCTGGTTGATCTCCTCGGGCGTGAGCTCGGCGATGACGCCGCGCAGATTGCCCTCGAGGGTATCTTTGGCCACGAAGATGATCTGCTTCCGATCCCATCCCAAGAACCGCTCGAGCGCGTTGTGCAGCAACGGCTCCTCCGACGGGATCTTGATGTTGGCCACCGCGACGACATTGAGCGGCACGCCGCCGCGCGAGAACGCATTCTGCACCGACAGCTCGATGGCCATGTTGGTCAGCTCGATACGATCGACCACTTCGATGAGCGGCATGCGCATGGCCCGGCCGCCGCGCACACAGCGAAACCCAACCACGCGCCCGTCGGGGGTCGTCCAGTTGCGGCCCGAAAAGATGAGCACCTCACTCGGTGCGCAGACATAGGTATTGCGCAGCACGATCACCAGCAGCACCGCCATGGCGACGAGCGCGACGGCCAAGACGATCCCGAAGGTCATCGGACACCTCCGCCGCCGAGGATCTCGGTCACGTCGACGCCCGTCAGATCTTTCAACGTGCCCAGCACCGACGTCACCATCTTGGGAAAGCTCGCCGTCAAGGCGGGCAGCGCATTGCCGTCACCACCGTCGATCACCTGCACCGATCCGATCTGGACGTCTTTCACCTTCTGCGCCACCTGGGCCATCAGCGTGTCGAGCTGCGACAGCACGAACATCTCCCGCGCCTGCGGCCCCGCAGCCCGCAACGCGTCGGCCATGGCCCCGATCACCGACGCCGTCGCCGCACCCTGCTCGCGCCGCGGCGCCGCATCACCCTCGGCAATCAACGTCGCCGCCGCCCGCTGCGCCTCGGCCGGCAAGATCACCTCGACCTGCAACCGCCGCGTCTCCAGCTCTTTACGGACCGCCTGCAACCCCTGCTCGGCCTGGGCCTGGGCCTCTTCCGCCGCCGCTTTCGCCTCGAGCTCGACCGCCTGCGCCTCACCGACGAGCTGACCGACGATAGCGCGCAACTGATTGCGCTTCTGGGCAATGCCGATCTCGGCCTGTTTCTCGGCCACCTCGGCCTGTTGCCGCGCGCCGGCCTCTTCTTGCGCCACTTCTTGCCCCGCCTGGCTCTCGGCATTTTCGGCGTCGCGCAGCGCGTTGGCGATCTGGGTGCGGGCGATGTTGACGAGGTACTGCGCCTCATCCTCGACGCGCTGGACTTTCAACGTATCGAGATGCAGCCCCATCTTGTTGAAGTCGTCGCTGGTGATCTCCAACAGCTGGTTGGCGAACTCGATGCGGTCTTCATTTACCTGTTCCGGCGTCAGCTGACTGACTACGCCGCGCAACACGCCTTCCAGCGTCTGGCGCGCCGAGGTGCGGATGTTCTCCGGCGGCAGATTGAGAAAACGCTCGACGGCGTTGTGGACATAGCGCGGGTCGTTGGTGATCTTGACGTTGGCGATGGCGTGTACGTCGAGCGGAATGCCGCCGTTCGACAGCACCTTGGTCACCGACAGCTCGATGGGGATGAGCCGCATGTCCATGCGATCCACCGTCTGAATGAACGGGATGCGCCAATGCCGCCCATGCTGGATACAGGCGAAGTTGAGCGTCCCGCCACCCTCTAGCACCGTCCGCTTACCGGACACCACCAGCATCTCGTTGGGCCGGCACAGGAACAAAAACCGACTGAACAGCACCACGATCGTGACCAGCACCAGGGCCATACCGAGGGCCAGTGGGACCACCAGCCGAAGCGAATCCGGATCGGACATGTTCACACCTTTTCGCGTGCAGGGTTGCGGGTGACGTGGGCCACGCCGTCTTTCATTTCGACGATGAGCACTTCTTCGCGCGCCGGGATGTCTTCGTCGGTGACGGCGATGAGGTCGACGATGGCGTGGTCGATGGTCAGGCGCACCCGGCTCGAGACGCCGCGCGCTGCCGGCAGCAACAGATGTCCGATGCTGCCAACCAAGGCCCCGGTCTGCACCGTGCCGCCACGCACCGACGACAGCCGTCGCACCAGCACCGACGCCGTCACGCCACAGCCGATGCCGACCGCTGCCGAGATGACGCCACCAACGAGCGGCGCGGTGTGCGCCACCAGCAGCAACAGCAAGCCGGTGATGCCGCCAAACGCGAGCAGAAAGCTCCAGAAGCGCAGCGACGCCAGCGTACTGACGGTGCCGTGGTCGCCGTGTGAGAGCTCGCTGTCGCCCGGCGTATCCCCGTCGTGGTGCCCGCCAATCAGCGACGCCCCCACCAACGCCACACCCACAATCGTCGCCGCCAGATAGATCGCAAGCATGGCGGCATCCTAACACCCCTCAACTACAACGCGACGACCTCCCCACCCACCAGCCGCACCTGGTCGTCGTCGACCCACGCCTCGAAGTCGCCATGCTGCATGAACAGCAACGGATAAGGCAGCTCCGTGATGCGCCCAAGATCGTACACGCGAACTTCGAAAGGACACGCCCAGTAGCACCCACCCACCGCCACGCGCCGGCCATTTGGCGACGGAAATATCGCCAGCCACAGGAACCGGTCGTCCGGATCGAGATGGCTGTGCAGCGTCTTTTGTGACACGTCGAACACCGACTGCCCGTCGGAGAATTCAGGCAACAAGAGATAATCGCGACCGTCTCGCTGCAGCCACGCCGAGCCAAAGGTGTCGCTGTCGCTGAAATAGGTCGCCAGGATCCGCTGCGTCTCCAGCTCCCAGATCTCGATCTTGCAGACGGTCCAGTTTCGCGCCGGATCCGTCTGGCGGTAGGCGATAGCGGTGAAATAGTGCAGGCCGTCGACGGACAGCTCGTAGCGCTCACTGTCAGCGACGAGGTTGTGGGCGTCGAAATAGCGCAGCAGATCTGCCCGCTGCCGCTCTACTTCCGACGCCACCAGTCGAGCCAGCGCTTGCGAGATTCGTCGCGATCGCGCTTGTTGGCATCGGGCAAAAAGCCAAACGTCTCGCCGCCGGACAGTGCCCGCAGCTCGTCGGCCGCCGACACCCGCACATGCAGATCGGCGTGGGCCAGCCCCTCGAGCAGCCACTCGAGGCGCGCCTCGGTGCGATGCCGCTCCCACCAGGTACGCCAGCGCCAGCGACTCGAGCCAAAGTCCTGCTTGGTGATCTCCACCAGCGCTTTTTGGGCCGTCACGGCCAGATCGTTTTCCGGATGCTTGATGAGCTCGATCAGCCGTGGCACCGACGGCACATCGCGCAACACGCCAAGCGCCTCCGACGCATGTCGCTGCCGATTGAGGTCGGGCCCGGGCAGCTCGCCGCGCAGACCCTCGGTCAACGAACGCAGCTCCGGTCCCATCTCGAGCCGGGTCAACGCCGCGGCCGCCGCTGATCGCACCGACGCATCGGCATCCCACAGCCGCTGGCCGAGCGGCGCCACCACCGACGGGGACGCCAGATGTCCCATGGCCAAGGTGGCGTAGTAACGTACCTCGACCGAGCCGTCCGAAAGGCGCTGCACCAGCGACGGCAACGCGTCCTGACCGAGCCGCGCCAGCACCGACAACAGCGGCCCATGCTCGCCGAGCGGCGGCAACGGCCCACGCAGCGTGTGACGATCGAGCCGCAACGGCCCTGGCAGATTGGCGACGACGGCCTCGGCGCCACGTGCGCCCAGCAGCAACAGACCCTCGGCAGCGATCCGGGCGTGCTCGTCCTCGCGAATGACCGAGTGCACCAGCGCCTCGGCGTCGGTCATGGCCGGCGCTGGCGACGGCGTCAGCACCGGCACCTCCTCGGCAAGCGGCAAAAATCCGAGCACCGTGTTGCGACGGCCCTCGAGGCTGCGACGATCACGGTCGCGATCGCGGATCGATTCGTCGACGTCGACTCTGTGCCACGCGCCGGCCGACGGGCCCTTGGGTGGTGCGGGCGTGGCGGCCAGCGACGGTTTCGACACCGGGCGGGTGATCGGCTTCGGCTCGGGACGCGGCTCAGGTGCCTTCACGTCTTTGTATTCGCGGCTGTCCGGAGTCTGCGCCTGCGACGACTTCGCCGGCTTGACCTCGGCCGATGGTGCCGCAACCTTGCCGACCTTGCCGGCCTGGGGCGCCGCGGCGTAGTCGGTGCCCTTCTGGCGCAAGATCAGCCGCTGGAAGGCGCGCGCGGCCGCAGTGGTCACCAGCGACAGCTCGGCCATGACCGCAGCCTCGAGCGGCTTGCCATGACGGTCGCCGTACAACAGCGCCACCACGCGCTCTTTCAACACCAGTGGAATCAGCACCGCCGGCAGCGGCGGCCGTCGACCGAGCGACAACAGTGTCTGCACGCCGCCTTCTTCGCCGAGCCGTCCGAGGTAAGGCGCCTTGGTCTGCACGGCAGTCCGGAACGGCGACGGCTGATCGAGCGGCACCGCGAGGCCGCCCAGCAGATCGCGCGACAGCCAATGATCGGCCAGCGCCATACGCCCGACGGCATTGTCGCCGTGGACCATGAACAGCGCCACGAACTCGAGCTGCGAACGCGCGCCGCGGCACAGCGCCTCCAGCACCTGATCGCGCTCCGTCGCTGCGTCGATGTTGGACACGGCCTCGGCGAGCGGGATCGGCGACGGATCCTCGAACGAGGTTGCGCCGGTCTGCTGCACCACTTCGGGCCGGATCGACTGCGGCGCCGACGGCTCACGCAGCGTGATCCGGGGCGTGGGTTGCTCAGCATGCTCGGTGACGACCACCGACGGAGTAGTGGCGAGCGTCGGCAGAACCTGCGTCACCACCGGATCGGAGACCGGCCCGACCGGCGCCTCAGGCGTCGGCGCAGGCGTCAACACGGGCTGCACCACCATCGGCACCGAGGCCGGCGTCAGCACGCGCGCTGGAGCAATGGCCGCACCGGTGCCGGCCTGCGTCGCTGGCGCCATTTTCGGCTCCAGCACTGGAGCAGCAACCGGAGCCGCTACCGTCGGCTGCGGCGCTGGCGTCTCGATTGGCGACAACTTGCCCGGCGCCGAATGCCTCGTCGTCGGTGCGTCCTCGATCCGCTGCCTCACCTTGGCTGCCAGGCTGGTAAACCGCGCCGACATCGCCACGCCGTACACCAGCTCCACCACCTGCATGAAGCGATGCTCGGGAACCACCACCGGGTCGATGCTCCGTCGCAGCTGATAGCCGAGCTCGTCGAGCTGCTTGCGATCGGGCGGATCGGTCACCAACACCCGCAGCACGTTGCCGTCGACGCTCGACGGCACGGCGCGGAA
>Ga0209511_1003515_pt1 | contig 11970 bp, 7 predicted proteins | sample SSSSmetaG_FD_184141 | JGI IMG/M metagenome (GOLD analysis project Ga0209511, IMG submission 184141) | Glacier valley bacterial and archeal communities from Borup Fiord, Nunavut, Canada, to study Microbial Dark Matter (Phase II) - ​SSSS... | ecosystem: Environmental > Aquatic > Freshwater > Ice >... | reverse complement strand
GTGAGAATGTAGTAGCAGCAACTGACCTTTTGAAGAGTTATCCAAAGCCAACCGCGAAGTTTAGCATGGATAATAAAATTGTTTATAACGATAAGCCCGACGTCAGGTTTACAGATCTCAGCTTAGGCGCTTCAGCGTGGTTATGGGATTTCGGTGAAGGATCAACATCAACATTAAAAAACCCAACCTATCATTTCATGCAGATGGGTCGTCAAAAAATATTGCTTGAGGTGGCCAACGCTGACCTTTGTACTGATACAGTTTCACAAATTTTATTGGTCGCTTTCGATCGGCTGTTTCCGCCAAATGGCTTTTCGCCCAATGCTACTAATGAAATTGATCGGGTTTTTCTCCTGAATTCAGATGGGATTGCTCCTGAAGGATATCATTTTAAGGTACTTAGCCGATGGAGTGATGTAGTTTTTGAAGCAAAGGACGAGATCAAAGGTTGGGACGGACGCACTGAAAGCGGTTCATTTGCTCCCGCAGGTGCCTATGTATGGATCCTCAACTTTACCGATTTCATAGGAAGGAAACACCAGCAAACCGGAACTGTGACATTGGTATATTGATGTTTTTACATCTTCGGAATCACCATCGCGTTGTTAAACAGTCGGCGGTGTAATTCGCCAAAGAAGAAAGTCAGTGAGATTTCGTGCGAACCGTAACTGTAAGCCGATACATTTGATAGTGAGAAATCGAAACTGTATCCGAACTGGAATTTTTCCTTTTGAATTCCGATCATTGCAATCAGCGCATCGGGTCTTACGGAAAGGTTATTCCGATACCATAATCCAAAAGCCAGCCAGTCTTCTTTCATATAAATTCCTGCATTAATCTGTTTGAAAGATCCTTGCTGGCGGTAAATAATATTTGGCGATAAGGTGAACTCCCGGGATATTAATCCGCGGTGAAACTGATGGCTTTTTGTTCCTGCATGAAGCGTTATTTTAAGCGGGAGTCTTCCAACCTGATCGCCTTCAATAATCGATTGATCGGGTTGCGTGAGATGGTGAATGGCCGCTCCAAAATAGACATCATCCAACTGACCTGCCAACCCAAACGAAAAATCGGGGAAGATTTTCTGCCCGTCTTCAAAAGGGAGGGGATAGGTTCCCGTGATCGTACCTGTTCCCTGGTCGATCATTCCGGGAAAGATTAATCCGGAAGTATTGAATTTCTTATAGATAAACCCCGCCTCAAGACCCATTGTATAAAAGAACTGGTCGTTCACTTTGATATGGTAGGAATATAAAAATGAGGTGTAAATACTGTTGACGACCCCATTCAATTCCCTGTCGTACATTAATTTGAAACCAATTCCACTTCGAATGGTTGGTATGAATTTATCGTAGGTGAAATTATACGTCACATAGGTATTCCCTTGTTTAGGCCACTGATTCCGGTAGTTTGTGACTACTCGCTGATATTCGCTTGTTCCTGTAAAGGCAGGGTTCAAATAGAGCGGATTGGCATAAAACTGCGAGAATTCAGGATCTTGTCCTTTCACCTGGAGTATATTAACAACAAAGAGCATAAAAGTAATCAGCACAATACTTTTGACGCCCGAAACCAGGGCACGCCCGATCCGAATTTGTCTTAAAAAAAAAGGTTGAATAGCTTTAGTCACTCCTTTATTCTGATATTCATTAGTTTGCAACAAATATTGAAATCTGGTAAATAAATCAGCCCGACCAGAAATTCTTCATTTCTCAAAATTCACATCCTGCAGATTTGCTTCCGGTCAATTTGTTCACTTAAGTATAGCCATTTAACAGCCGAATGTTTCACTGTTAACGCAAAAAATTATAAATAATTCGAATTTAGGATGTCGGCGTGTCAGGAACGCAAAGTTAGGTTTAGTTCAACCGGAAACAAAATTTGAAATTTACGGAAAAGTAAAGCTTCATTGGTAACAATTAGTCGTTAAATTCCTGCTCTTCAGGAATGTCGTTTATAATTGCCAGCAGCCCGTTTAGCAGATAAGCTTTCTGTTCAGTTGCATTTGTAAGCGCATCTTTTACTTTAGCTATTTCTTTGTCAATTACTTCATCATCAACTCTGCCAAACATATTTTCGATGACAGTAAATGCTTCAAACGCAATCTGGAACTCCTCATTTATGACGAGATCAATAAAAACCGGAAGATACTCATTGTAAGTGAGGCCGTTTTGCCAGCAACAAGCCACAAGCTCTTTACGTTCGCCGGCATATTTTTCATCTTTAATTGCTTCAATAAAAACCGGGACGCTCTCTTTGTTCTTCAGTTCTGAAAGGAGATTCAAAACGCTCTTTTTAATTTCCGGGAGATCAGTTTCGTGCAGTAAATCAACCAGTCCTGCCACAATAAAACGATTTCCAGATTCCCTGATTTTATCAATTGTTTCTAATAAAAACTCCGGATCGGTTGATTTTAGATTTGAAAGGATTTCCTTCGATTTTACGTCAATAGTCATGAAGTCTCAATTTTTCAGTATGTCGACAAAGATAAAATAAAATACCTTTGCGCCTAATACAAATAGCCTGAATGGACAGCGGAAGATCGAAAGAATTGGCGGAAAAAAATATTGCAGGTCTGATGTGGAAATTTTTCTGGCCTGCATTTATTGGTGTTACAGTCAATGCATTGTATAATGTCGTCGATCGGATTTTTATTGGCAGGGGAGTAGGTTCACTAGCACTTTCCGGTCTTTCAGTCGTTTTCCCCATTATGATTTTGGTTGCTGCATTCGGAATGCTGATCGGCATAGGAGCTGGTGTTCGGATCTCAATCAATCTTGGGAAGAAGGAATTCAACCTGGCAGAACGGGTGCTGGGGAACAGTTTTATTTTGATGATCATCGTTGGTCTGGTAGTAACGGTGATCGGATTTATGGTTAAAACGCCCATGCTTCGCTCTTTCGGCGCGAACGATCAAACAATTGGCTACGCGCAGGATTATTTGAACATCATTCTTTTAGGATCTGTTTTTCAGGTTGTCGGATTTTCGCTGAACAACATTATCCGTTCAGAAGGAAACCCGCGAAATGCCATGTTTTCGATGATTATTTGCTCGGTAGTAAATGTCATACTGAATCCTATTTTTATTTTTTGGTTAGGAATGGGGGTGAAAGGATCGGCGCTTGCCACGGTAATCTCGCAGTTTATACTGATGGTTTGGGTGATCTTACATTTTACAAGTAAACGATCCGTTCTTAAGCTGCGGCTTGGCAATATGAAACTCGACCGATTCATTATCTGGCAAATAGTTACGATTGGTATGGCGCCTTTTGCCATGCAAATTGCCGGAAGTTTGGTACAGGCAACTTATAACACGCAATTGATTAAATATGGCGCTGATGTGGCAGTCGGGGCGATGGGGATTATTAACTCTGTTGCTATTCTAATTGTTATGGCAGTCATCTCCATCAATATGGCTTCGCAGCCGATTATCGGATATAACTTTGGTGCAGGGAATTACAGCAGGGTGCGTGAGACCTGGTATATTGGTATTAAAGCAGGCACAATTATCGCTGTAATTGCATTCATCCTTGTTGAACTATTTCCTGGATCTATTATTCTCTTATTCAACCACGACGATCCCCAACTTTACGAAATTGGAATACACGGCCTTCGAATTTTTCTTTTAATGCTCCCTTTGGTCGGTTTTCAGGTGATTTGCTCAAACTATTTTCAAAGCATTGGAAAAGCGAAAATTTCCCTTTTTCTGACACTTCTCCGGCAGGTGATTTTTTTGCTTCCATTGCTTACCTTTCTCCCGATGCACTATGGAATAAACGGTATCTGGATGGCAAGTCCGATCTCCGATATTATTTCTACCTGTGTGGTTTTTATTTTCTTTAAGATTGAAAGAAGGAAACTTCATCAGTTGGAGATGGGGAATCCGTCATTGCAAAATGTAAAATAAGCTACACTGTGTTACACAGGGTATGGCACAACTTGTCCCGATTTTTCGGGAGGGTTTCACAGTGTAATTTTAATTTACAGCATCTAATCGTTTGCTGAAAAACATTGTGTAACACTACGTGAACTCTGTGAAACATTGTGTGGCTTTTCCTTTAAATTTCCCGATACTTCAGATTCAATTAAAAGCAAATCATGCAATGTCAAAAAATGTATATTTGTCCGATTGATTCGGGAGTAAAGAGGTGAAGCCTTTCGGGTAGGTAGAAAGAAGAGATGGCTTGAATGATCAGGACACAGACATTTAAACCTTCTTTTTCAAAGTCAGACCTTTACTTCAGAATTGGATTGGTTTTACCTGATGTCAGAGGCCGGATGATCCTTTTATATTGATGCTGAAATAATGAATACAAATACAAAATTTAATCAGACACTGGGCTTAGGTTATGTTATCGTAGTGGTTGTTGGTAATATAATTGGCTCGGGAGTATTTAAGAAAATTGCCCCGATGGCTGCAGAACTCCATTCATCCGGATGGGTATTAATGGCCTGGATTGTTGGTGGTCTGATTACGCTGTTTGGAGCATTAAGTAACGCTGAAGTAGCAAGCATTTTAGCCGATACCGGAGGTGATTTTGTGTACCACAAAAAGATTTATAACCGGTTTTTTGCATTTATTTACGGATGGTCGTTATTCGCAGTTATTCAGACAGCTGCCATTTCATCGCTGGCTTATGTGTTTGCACAGTCGCTCAATAGCATGATTGCTTTGCCCGGTTTGCTTCCATCGCTGAGCAGTTTTACAATCGGGGGAATCTTTTTCCCGTTTGCCGATTTCTCGGTGAAACTCACAGCGATTATCCTGATTCTCCTCCTTACTTTTGTCAATATTAAAGGTATAAAAAGCGGTGCTTTTGTAAGTAAATTGGTTCTGATACTTGTGTTTGCAGGCATCTTCATCATTGTCGTATTTGGATTTGGCAGTCATCAGGCAATACCAGCCCGAAGCATGGATTTTAGCTCGACTTCCGATGTCCCGGTTACCCTTTCTGCATTTTTTACCGCGATGCTTGCGGCTTTTTGGGCCTACCAGGGATGGGCAACTGTTGGATTTATTGGTGGCGAAGTGAAAGATGCAAAAAGGAAAATCCCTTTGGGAATTATAATCGGCGTTTTTATGGTGATTGCCATTTACTTGCTTGTGAACGTCACTTATCTTTCATTGTTGTCTATTCCGCAACTCGAACAGATCTATCAATCGGGCAACCAGATTGCCGCGATTGAAGCAGTGCGGGTTTTCTGGGGCGATAATGGCGCGTTGTTTATTTCGATGCTGATTCTGATCAGTACCTTGGGATGCACAAATGCGACAATATTGGCAAGTCCCCGGGTTTATTTTGCGATGTCACGCGATCAGCTTTTCTTAAAGCGTGCCGGAACATTGAATAAGTCGAATGCACCGGGCAATTCATTGATCTGGCAGGGGATTTGGGCCTCTGTGTTGGTCCTCTCCGGAACATTCGATCAGTTGACCGATATGATCATTTTTGCCGTATTCTTCTTCTATGGCGCCACCTCATTGGGTGTATTTATATTGCGACGGAAGATGCCCGATGCGCCACGTCCTTATAAAGTTTGGGGATACCCGATTGTACCGGCCATTTTTATCCTTTTCTGTATTGTTCTTTTCGTAAACACAATCGTCACCCGTCCACGCGAAGCCATGATTGGCCTTACACTTATATTTACAGGTGTTCCGGTTTATTGGTTTTTAAACAGGAAGAAAAAGCAGTCATAATTCGCACTAAATAAAACGATATTTCCGATACCTATTCACAAATTTGCATTCAGGTGATTTTTGATGTTCAAAACCGTCATGCCCTCATTCAACAACCTTGGTAAAAAGAATTTTACAAATTAAGGATGAATATTTATTTGAATGGATTGATAATTGAATTGATTATGGCGGCAATACATGCTTATTATATTGCCAAAATTAATAAGGTATCCTGATAGCACAAACCTACTTTCCTAAAGAACGAATGTACTTTCCTAAAGAAGAAACCTACTTGCCCAAAGAAGAGACGTACTTTCCCCAAGAAGAGATCAACTTACCCCAGGAAGAGATCAACTTACCCTAAAAAGAGATCAACTTGCCCCAGAAAGAGATCAACTTGCCCCAATAAGAGATTAAATTGCCGCAGGAAGAGATCAATTTGCCTCAAGAAGAGATTAAATTGCCGCAGGAAGAGATCAATTTGCCCCAATAAGAGATTAAATTGCCGCAAGAAGATATCAACTTGCCTCAAGAAGAGATTAAATTGCCGCAGGAAGAGATCAACTTGCCTCAAGAAGAGATTAAATTGCCGCAGGAAGAGATTAACTTGCCGCAGGAAGAGATTAAATTGCCGCAGGAAGATATCAACTTGCTCAAGAAGAGATTAAATTGCCGCAGGAAGAGATTAAATTGCCGCAGGAAGAGATTAAATTGCCGCAGGAAGAGATTAAATTGCCGCAGGAAGAGATCAATTTGCCCCAATAAGAGATTAAATTGCCGCAGGAAGAGATCAACTTACCCCAAGAAGAGATCAACTTGCCCCAAGAAGAGATCAATTTGCCGCAGGAAGATATCAACTTGCCTCAAGAAGAGATTAAATTGCCGCAGGAAGAGATCAACTTGCCGCAGGAAGAGATCAATTTGCCCCAGGTAGAAACGTACTTGCCCAAAGTAGAAACGTACTTGCCTAAAGAACGAACGTACTTGCCTAAAGAACGAACGTACTTGCGTAAAGAACGAACGTACTTGCCGAAGAAACGCATATACTTTGCCGAAAGAAAGACGTGAAGATGTACATTTATGTAGAAAAAATGTACAAGCCAGATGCAAAGAATGGTTTGATTTATTATTAATATGCAGGTAGTTAGTGTTATACCTGTTTTTGAGTGTGTTTTGGCACAACCGAATCATTGATTCTTCAAGCGATCAACCGGAAGGGGTTTATGGTTGAGGAATTGGAGACAAAAGAAGGAGGTAGAGCTAATCGCGGAAACTTGGGGGGATAAGAATTTTATCTTGTGGTTGCAATTTTAAACCCTGTCAGGATTTGAAAACAGGACAGGGTCCTTTACGTTAGAAAATATTTTTATCTTGATTAAAATTAAAATAAGGATTATTTCTGAAAATCAATAAGCATTGAAGGATTAAAGCAACAAAAAAAAATGGAACTTACTGAAATATGTAAAAAAAATGCCAAAAATAAAGGATTACTTTTATATTATATTTAAAATAATATGTTTATTTTTGAAGGATCTATTATTACTAACAAAAATGGATAAGCTGAATGATATGGATGTAATCTTTTATTTTTGTATGATTATTAAAATGTTTGTGATTTATCTAAGAAAATGACTGTAAATATTAAAATACTTCCTGTTTATCAAGGTGATGCAATTTTGCTGAATTTTATCAATGAAAAAAAAAACATCTTAGTTGATACTGGTACTAGACGAAGTTACACAAAAGGCATTTTCAAGAATGAGATTAAGATTTTGCAATCTGTTGATCTACTTATACTGACTCATCCTGACGAAGATCATATTGGAGGTGTGTTGAAATATTTTGAGGATAAGAAAAGAATTAATAGTGTTTTTAAAAGTGTTTGGTATAATGCCGGTTTATTAATCAGCGATGAACTTAACATCGATAAAAATAAGATTCAAAATGTTCCTATATCTGATAGTGATGATTTGGAAATTAGCATTAAACAAGGTATTACTCTTGAAGGATTATTACTAAATGAAAATATTTTGCATGATAGATTAATAAAAGCCGGGGATAATTACAATTTTAATTTCAGTAATATTTTAATTCTGTCACCAGAAATTGAAGATTTAAAGCTCTTTTACAATGCTTGGGAAGTTGAACATGAGAAACAAATTGAAATGGCAACAACTAATGATTATCATCAATCAATAGCTGATTTAATTAAGATCAAATTTGTGGAGAATGGAACAATTGCAAACAAATCAAGTATTGCGTTTATAATTGAGGCTGATAATACAACAATGTTATTGATGGGCGATGCATTTTCATCTGTTATTGAAAAGAACATTAGAAAACTTGGATTTAATGAAAAGAAAAAGCTCAATTTGAATATAGTGAAAGTTTCTCATCATGGTAGTAGCTCTGCAATAAGTCCTAATTTATTAAATATTATCGATTGCAAAAAATTTATTATCTCCACTAATGGTAGTAATGGATTGCCAAGTAAAGAATGTTTAGCACGAATAATAACACATAGAGAAGAGAAAATTTATCTCTACTTCAATTACAAAAATGAGATTACTGAAAATATTTTTTTTGAAAAGGAATTCCAGGAATATAATTTCGAAGTAATATATTTGAATGAAGAAAACAATTATACCATTCCAATAAGTGAGTAAAATAGAAGATCTATATAATAAACATGCAGTTAAAATCATTTGTAATGGTTTGGAAGGGAGTGGTTGTATTGTTCAACCCTCTTGCTCTGATTATTCATATATTTTCACGGCAAAGCATTGCCTCATTAAAGACGAAGCTTTAGATAAAGGACTAATTCAGATTTTACGATTTAATGATAAAGTTGCATCAACCATAATACAAGATATTTATTTGCATTCTGATTTTGATATTGCAATTATTAAGGTTAATAAAATTTCTGAATTCTTCGAATCAAGGATATTTCAACCAGTAAAAGGAGAATCTGTTTCAATTTATGGTTACCCATCATTACTAAAAGCGAAATCTGAACAAAGACAAAATATCAACTGTAAAGTTTCATTTCATCGTGATTCCTATTTCGAAATTACATCTGAAAATCCACAATTTACGTTCGATAAAAGTATGCCCGAAACTATAAAAGGGTTTTCAGGTTCAGGTGTATTTTATGAGCAAGGTGATAACTTATTTATATCCGGAATATTGACGAAATTAAAAGCATTTGATGGAGGGTATTCTAGTTTATGTGCTATTGATATTAGTATATATGAAGAGCTAATTAAAAAATACGAATTAGCTACTATTTTTTCTGATAATCTTTCTAATATAAGTAAGGACTATTCATTGATAAATAATGTATTTGCTATTTCATATAATTCACAATCTGCACCATATTATCAAGAAAGAGTTATTGATAGTACTTTTCTAAACTATCTTAATAATCCAAAAAATGTTTGGATTAGTGGACCATCTGGAGTAGGAAAAACCTTATTTATTTTGCGTAATCTAAACAAAGAGAAAAAAGCACCCAAACATATTGATCTAACTTGCTCTCAGGTTGATAATATTGATGAGTATTTTGAGTATATAAACAATGAATTAATTCGGCAATTTGAGCTTACCATCTCTTCTGATAAAGCTAGTGTTTATGACAGGATTTCTGATAATCTATGTAATATAAATGATCATTTTAAAGATATTTTAATTTTTGTTGATGAGGTTCCGATTTCTGATAAAGAAAAGTTTTATAATTTTTTATCTGGCTTTGTAAATATTTCAGATAGATATTCTAATCTTAATAGAAAGGAAAATAAGATTAAATGGATTATTTCGACGAGAATTGATCCAAGCAATCATGTTAAAATTGAGGAAAGTTGCCATTCTAATAAAGCAAAAGTTCAGAAAAATTTCATATTTAAAAACATTGACTTGTGGACTGACGATGATCTATCTTCATTATTAAATCTTCTTCAAAGAACCTTAGATTTCTCACTTTCAATCAAAACAAAAAATGAAATAATAAAAATAAGTAAAGGCTTACCAGGGAGATTGAAAAACACAATTGAAAGAGTACTTTTAGAGAATTGTACAATTCACGAAGCAATTGAAATTATTAAATCTGAGAATAATTAAACATGAAAGAAAAAAAACTATATAGTACCGCAATTATTCCTAATGAGTTATATGTAACACGAGATGCGGATAGAAAATTAAAGGAGGTAATCCTTCGAATGTCAAAGCCGGCATACATTTCAGTTGCTCGCCAAATGGGAAAAACAAATCTTTTAATACAAACTAAACGCTCATTAGAAAATGAAAGCAGTAGATATGTTTATATTGATATCACGAACAATTTCGAATCAGCACAATCGTGCTTTAGATATATTGTAAACCAAATTCTTAATTCGAATGATGAAATAATAGAATTTCAGCAGGCTTCAGAATATATTTTTAAATCGAGACAAACTTCAACTTGTAATCCTACGGAAGAATACCAAAATGAAATCAGAGAGATTTTGAAAAGATTTAAGGGAAACCTAATTGTTTTTTTAGATGAAGTTGATGATTTAAGAAAACACAGCTTTTCGGATGACATTTTTGGACAAATTCGCAAGACATATTTCATTAATGAAACTTATCCAGTTTTAAAAAGGATTACCTACATTTTATCTGGCGTCATAGACCCTGAGAAATTAATAAAGACTAAAGATAATTCCCCCTTTAATATTGCAATCCCGATTTATTTAGAAGATTTTAAATATGACGAGTTTCTCGAGCTGATTAACAAAAGTGAACTAATACTTGAAAATGAGATAAAAGAATATATCTATGATTGGTTAAAAGGAAATCCAAGAATGTCATTTGAGATTTTATCAATAATAGAAGATGAATATATCCTTGGAAACCAAATAACGAAAGTTTTAGTTGACAAAGTAATCAATGATTTCTATCTCACAAATTTTAAAAATCCTCCTATAGATCATATTCGGGATTTAATAAAACACAATACGGAAGTTCGTAAGGGATTAATCAAACTTAAAAATGGGCAGATAGATGAATTGACTGATGATGTAATAAACAAATTTTATTTATTTGGAATCACTTCAACAAAGATTAATAAACAGAATCTTACTATAAAAAACAGAGTGATTGAATTGAGCCTATCGGATGAATGGATTCAAAATATTGAATTGGAAAAGCAGGGTTATTATCATTATGGAACTGAGAAAATTACGCAGGGTCAATTTGAAGAGGGTATAAAACTACTTAATGAATATCTTCAAAATGAGCCAAAAGGGAGTTTTGCCACATTAGCAAAGTTCGGAATTGGGCAAGCTTATTATAAAATTGGGAATCATGAATTATCAAACCAATATTTATTTGAAAAACCAATCACTAAAGAATCATCTTCTGATTTATACTTTAGGCAAGTTTCATATATTGGAGTAAATTTTATGAAACTTGGTAAATTTGAAATTGCATCCTTATATTTTGACGAAATAATTAATGACGCACAGCAAATACCTCAAATGGTAATTAATGCCCATATCAATAGATGTGAGCTCTTTATTAATTTGGATCAAACATATAAATTATCGGATATTGAACCATTATATTTAATTGCTCTTGATTTTATTAATCAAAATGAAGAAAAAATCGAAGAAAAGCAAAAATTTATAGCGATTATATATTTTCGATTGGGGTATTTATACAATAGAGATAATGCATCTAAACAAGAGGCTCTCCAATACTATGAAAAAGCTCTATTATATTCCGATATCAAAGAAAAACCATTAATATACTTACTCATTGATAGTTGTTTAGAGTCAAATTCTGAAAGAAGAATAGATATTTATATAGAATTAGCGAAATTAGTTGTTCAAAACGATATAATATTCAGTGAATCTGAAGAAATAATAACACCTTTTAATGAGCTTCAATTAAATGTAGAGAAATTTTCGTCCATTTTTTCTAGTGCCAATGACTCAATATTTATTATTGACACTTCTAATGGCATCATAACAGATTGTAATCCGAGATCCTCAGTCCTCACTGGATATGATGTATCTGAATTAAAAGGCATCCATTACACCGAATTATTTCCAGAAGAATTGAGAAAAGAAGCCCATTTTTTTCTAAAATATAATTTGCACAGAAATGACTATACCGTTGATGAAACCTTCATAAAAACTAAGTCGGGAGATTCAATTCCGGTAGAGATAGCCTCTGGAAAGAAATTTCAAGTGGATGACATCACCTATTTAGTGTGTTACATCAGAGACATCAGCGAAAGAAAGATTGCTGAA
>Ga0209511_1003514_pt1 | contig 11974 bp, 10 predicted proteins | sample SSSSmetaG_FD_184141 | JGI IMG/M metagenome (GOLD analysis project Ga0209511, IMG submission 184141) | Glacier valley bacterial and archeal communities from Borup Fiord, Nunavut, Canada, to study Microbial Dark Matter (Phase II) - ​SSSS... | ecosystem: Environmental > Aquatic > Freshwater > Ice >... | reverse complement strand
GAGCCTGCCCCTACAACAAATTACAAAATAAGGACGAACAAAGGTTGGCCCCTACGAATTCCCCCAATTTTAGATATTCAATTTTGTTACCATACAGAAAAAAGGTTCTAAAGGGAGGAAGTGATTGTCAATGTGGTACACTTTGAATCTAACGCCAATTAGAAAGAAAGGACCACCAATGAGTGACAATCACCGCCGCTTAGAAGGCTGGACTAGCTTAATCCAGCGCTCTGACCGTTGCGATTGGAGTTTATTCAGCTTGGCTCTGGCTTTACTCGAGCATTTTCTTAATCAAGTCTTACCCTTGCCTCTGGCTTTTGTCCCTTTAGAGCTTTTTACTTTTTAAGGTGCTTTTTAGAACTCTTTTTCTGTATGGTAACAAATATTCGATTTTAGATTAAAAAAAGCCAGAACGGGCGATATACCCGCTCTGACTGAATTATAGCACCAGCTAGAGTTTATGCTCTATCCACCTTGCCCGATAGGGCCGGGACAGGGGTAGCTTCGGTAGGGTCATTTTCCTCAGACTCGCTTTCGCTGAGGCCCAAACGATTGTAAATAGCCTTGAGCGGAGCAGGAGCCCACCAGTTGTACCGACCCAGCAGGCGCATTGTAGCCGGAACCAGGAACATACGTACGATAGTGGAGTCTACTAGCACTGCCAAGCCTAATCCTACTCCAATTTGCTTGATGAACACCACCTCGGCGGTAGCAAAAGCCCCGATGACAATGAACAGAAGCAAGGCCGCGCTGGTAATGATTGACCCGGTTTTCTGCACACCCAACGCAACCGCCGTAGTAGTATCCCCGGTGCGGTCATACTGCTCCTTAATCCGGCTTAACAGGAAGACTTCATAGTCCATCGAAAGGCCGAAAGCAATGGCGAAAATCAGGACTGGCTGTGTGCCGTCTATGCTGCCTAACGAGGTGAAGTTGAAGAAGCCTGACAAATTACCATCCTGGAAAATCCAGACCAGTGCCCCAAAGCTGACCGATAGCGAGATAATGTTCAGGATTACGGCCTTTAAGGGGATTACCAAACTGCCCAGCATCAGGAACAGCAGTACGAAGATTACCACCACAATTAAGGCGAAGGCAATCGGTACGCTGCGTTCCAGACTACCCAGGAAGTCAATTAGCTGAGCCGTAAAACCGCCAACCTGCACGCTCATTCCGGCGGGCGGGGTCAAAGCCCGAATCTTGCGGACAATATCCTGACTGGTATTAGAGAGCGGGTCGCTGTCGTACATCACCGACACCAGAGTATAGTTATCTTTGGCAAACTGCGCCGCTACCTGAGTAGCTTGCGGGTTCTGAGCGCGTCCCGCCTCGGAGTAAAAGCCTTGATAGGCATTTTTGTCCAGTTGCGGGTTGATGTTTACCAGACTATCTACCCGACGTACCCCGGAGATAGCCGCCAACTGACGGGTGTAATCGTAAAGTGTCCCGATATTTTTGCCATCCAGAGCATTCCCATCGGCACGAATAACCAACTCTATAGGGGTAGTTTCGTTGCGGGGGAACTGGTTGGTCAGAATTTCGCTGACGGTGCGGCTTTCCTTGCCTTCGGGTAGGGCGCGGGCATCCGGGATAGACATATTAACGTGGAAGAAGGGTGTCCCCACCACTACTAACGGAATTAACACTACTATTAGCACAATCACTGGGCGGCGCATCACCAGATTGCTCAGGTTGTACCAAAAGCCGTGTTTTTCCACCGTCGAAACCACTGTTTGAGGGCGGTTGCGGCGGATAAGGTTTAGCACGTTAAGGCTGTTCACCCGCTCACCCAACAAGGCCAGAATAGCTGGTAAAACTGTAAGGGAGGCAACCATCGCCACTACTACCGCCGCCGTACCGCCCAGACCCATACTCCGCAGGAACATCTGGGGAAAAACCAGCAGACTTAGCAAGCTGATAGAAACGGTCAGACCGCTAAAGAGTACGGTGCGTCCGGCAGTTTGCATGGTTTTGGTTAAGGCAGATTGGACATTACCATCAAAGCGTTTTAGTTCTTCGCGGAAACGGCTGACGATAAACAAACTATAGTCAATCGCCAAACCAAGACCTAAAATAGAGACCACGCTACTGGCAAAAACCGAGATGTCGGTGAAGTTAGTAAGTACCCGCAGGATTAGGAAAGCTCCTAGAATTGCCATTCCGCCAATCGCCAGAGGAAGGGCCGCCGCAATCAGGCTGCCAAAGATAAGAATTAGTAACACTGTCAGGATGGGGAAGGTCAGTATTTCAGCTTTCTCAATATCTTCGCTAACCTGGGTGTTAATCTCCTGATTAGCCGCCGGATTGCCGCCCAGCCGAACTTGCAGGTTTGGCGCAGGGCTATTTTCGGTCAGCAAAGGGCGTAAATCCTTCATATATTTGGTAATAGCGGTGTCATCGCCATTCAGCCCTACCACCGCGTAGGTGCTTTTCTTGTCATTTGAAACCAACGGGGCTGCGCCACTGTTGTAGAAGGTGGTGATAGTGCCAATCTCGCTGCGGCCCTGTAATTTAGCCAGGGTCGCCTCGACTCCCTGTTTGAAGGCTGGACTATCAATCTGGCTGCTGTCTTTGGCGTTAAACAGGATGATTAGGGTGGTATCGTCGCGGCCTAGCTTGTCGTGCATTGCATCCAGCACTTTGCTCGACTCAACTGCCGGGTCGTTAAAACCGCCCGACTTGAGGTTGCCAAAAACAGTTGTGCCAAAAACGCCGCTTAATATCATAAATACCAGACCTGCCGCCAGCACACTCCAGCGACGGCGATAAACAAACTTACTCAGGGCTGCAAACATAGTCTTATCTTTCCTCTCCCCAAATTTTGGGTAAAAAAATTCATCTATACCTGCGCAATCAGGTAAGAATGAAGTTCATTCAGTTAATTCAACTTAAAAAAATTTGCCGTTTTAGGATTTCAATAATTCAGGCCGCCTAAACCAATGCTCAAAAGCGTCGGTCAGGGCATCAATGTAACGTTGGACTTCTACCCCGCCCTCCATGCCAAAACACTGATGAAGCGAGTCATGCACCATACCATAGGCCGCTATTGCCGCAATTTTGGTATCAATTGGTCGAAAAGAGCCCGCCGCAATCCCTTCCTCCAGAAAGGCTTGTAAAGCTTTATGGATAAGGCCAATATCTTGCTTTTGGAACATATCGCCAATCATCTGCGGCGGTAAGGCCATCAGTTGAGCCATAGCGGTTTGTTGAGCGCATAGGGCAAAACAGGCTTCCATCAGGGGCCGTGCCCGCAGGTGATGGGGTACTGCCTGTAGTTCGGGATTTTGCATATAGCCTACGAAGGTTATTTCAAAGTCGTCTTTAACCCCGTAGAGTAGCTCCTGTTTGTTTTTGAAATAAAGATAAACTGTACCGACTGCCACGCCCGCTTTTTTAGACACATCTGATATGGTAGTTGTTTCATAACCAACGGTGGTAAATAACTCCATCGCCGCATCTACAATGGCCTGACGTTTATCGGTAATTTTATTTTTGCTGCTAGGTTTTGTGGTTGTTTGAATTGTCATAATTTTTATTATATCACGTTTTAAGGTAGTTTCATCACTTCGCCGTAATGAATGAAGTTCATTCTTTTTATACTCCAGATTTGGTAACTTGTCAAGGGGTTTTTAAAACCAGTTTTGATTTTAATTGTAATAGACCAAATTTTAGCGTATAATTTAGAAAGATTAGGTTTTATACGTTATGGAAAGTAATCTGAGAATTAAAGGGCGTTTTTGAGGTAATAGAGAGCAGATGGCGGTAGATTATAGCGAAATGACGGAACTGGTGGAAAAAGAAGAAGTTGAAAATGTTGTAGCGGGTGAGGCTAACTGGAAGCCTCAACCCGTTTTTTCTGAGGAGCGTACCGAGTTAAACGTTCCGGCAATTTTAGCCCTGGAAGATGGCCGAATTTTCCGAGGCTGGGGTTTTGGTTCTGAAGAAGCGGCAGAGGGCGAAGTCGTTTTTAACACTAGCATGACGGGTTATCAGGAGATTTGCACTGACCCCAGCTATCGGGGCGAGATTGTCTGCCTGACCTACCCGATTATCGGCAATTACGGTGTAACTGATATAGATAACGAGTCGCGGGAAAGCTGGCTTAGTGGTCTGATTGTGCGCGATTATACCCCTGAATGGAGCAACTGGCGTGGCGAAAATAGTTTGCATCGTTATATGCAAAAGCGCAATATCCCCGGAATTTATGGGATTGACACCCGCGCCCTGACCCGCCACCTACGTACCAACGGCCTGATGCGCGGAGTTATTATTCGCCCGCAGCCCCACCAAACCGATGAGGAAATAGTGGCACGCGCCCGTCACGCCCTGATGCCTGCCGAGCACAACGTGGTTGGAGACGTGACCGCTCCCGCCCTTTACCGTTATCCCGCCCGCCCGTTGGAAAGTCTAGGTAGTGGTGAAGCTATTCGTCTGGCGGTGTTGGATTGTGGCTTAAAAGAAAATATTTTGCGTTCTCTCGCTAGGCGGGGGGTTAATGCAACGGTTTTGCCTTATACCGCCAGCCTGAGCGATATTATGGCCTTACAGCCGGACGCGATTTTCAGCTCTCCTGGCCCTGGCGACCCCGAAAATAACCCTGGCACTATCGAAGCTTTACAAGGGGTTCTGGCTCAACAGATTCCGTTCTTTGGGATTTGTTTGGGACATCAGTTGCTCGGTCTGGCGATTGGGGCTACTACCAGCCGTTTGAAATTCGGGCATCGCGGCGGTAATCATCCCGTTAAAGATTTGGCGACGGGCAAGGTTCATATTACCAGCCAGAATCACGGTTTTCAGGTGGATGCCGATAGTGTGCCCATAAAGCAGGGCTGGCGGGTAAGCCAGATTAACCTGCATGATGGCTCGGTGGAGGGCTTGGCTCACGAAAGTCTCCCGGCCTTTTCGGTGCAGTATCACCCTGAAGGTTCGCCCGGCCCACAAGACAACCAATACCTGTTTGACCGCTTCCTGGCGATGGTGCAGGAGAGAAAAGGACGGAGGACTGAGGACTGAGGCAAAAGGTTGTCAGTCATCGGTTGTAGGTGAGAAAGTTCGTAGGGGCGGGGTTGCCGCGCCCAGACAAAAAAAATTAACAAGCCTAGACAGGATATTTAGGAAATTCGTAGGGGCGGTTCGCCTGCCGATGGTTTGTATCGCAGGACAGAGTCTGCTTTTACAATAGGATTTATTGTGTAGGGGCGTGGTCTCCGCGCGCTGTTCAGAAATTTTGAATTTGCCTAATACCTAATATCTAAAACCTATCGAGAAATCCCTATGACCCGGCTTGACGATTCCGACAATTTCAGCCCCAGCCAATCGCCTTCTAGCTATCAGAACGGTGGTAGCGGGTCGCGCCCGGATGTAACCAATACAGGACAATTCCCCTCAACTCTGGATAATGGCAGTTACGAAGACCAGGAATATTATTTTGAACCGTCGGCGGAGGATAGAGCCGACTTTATTCCACGCAAGCCCGAAAAAAGCTGGTGGGAGCGCATGTCGTTCGCCGCAAAAGCGGTGGTGGTGGTTGCGCCAATAGTAATGTTGGTCTATGTCTTTATTCTGGTTTATATTCTGGTGACAAGTACGCGGGAAGTGTTAGGGACTCCGACCTCAGCTACGAATGTGGCGGCTACCAATAATGCTTTGCGTCCTACCAATACTTTGCCCGCTTTGCAATTAAGGTCGCCCCTGCCTTCCCCGGTTGCCAATCCGGGTGGGGCTGCGGCTACTAATCTTGCTAATATTCCAACCGTTACTCCCGCTCCCACTCCAACCCTGTTGCCGACCCCTGCCCCAGCTACCGCTACCATTAAGGCTGCGGCAAGTAGCACTCCTACCACAGGAACGGCGAATAGCACCCCTGCGACAACCTCAAAGACCACTACCATAGCAACAACGGCGGCGGCTAATACGACTCCCACCGTTGCCGGGACAACGGGTGCGGCAAGCAGCACCCCTACCGCCGCTGGCCCAACCCGAACGCCAGCCCCGGCAACCCCCACTCTAGCCCCGGCTACTTCGCCAGTAAATAGCACGACCACCAGTGCTACCACAAGCGCAGCAACTATTATCCCTACACCTGCAACCACTAGCCCAACAACTGGTATGCCAAGTAGTAACCCTGCACCAACCACTGCCGTAAATACACCTGTAACCACGCGCTAATTAAATTATTTGCTCCATTTTATGTGCTCATAACGGGATATAGCTGCATGCCTATTTTATAAATTTGAGGTATAATCAAACAATAAAATAGAGGCATAACCTCTAGCCAAATGTACTGCCTGAACGCCATGACTTTTATCCCATCCTAATACGTTACTTATTTCTTAAGTTGGGTAATCTATTTTGTAAGATTATAGGCGTATTAATGTTTTATTAAATATATTTTGAATCAAGGACAGTTTGTAGATGAAATCAAGTTTTGTAGCGTTTATTGGGTTACAGGGGATGATACACAGAGAAGAATTGGCTGTGCGCCTCAAGTCAAGTAATTGATCTACAACCTATCTACCAAGTTTAAAGATACGCTCTAGTGTCAATCGTTTTACGTTCAGGCAATGGTTACTTGCAGGCAGGTCTTGAATACCTATCAAAAAAGTAAAGAAAGGTAATTCAAGTGATCGCCAGGGTTGTTGGAGATATGGTGTTAAATAAGAATTTTGGGCAGGGGGATATTTCAGGGGCCCGTTTGGGTAAATTCCTGACGTTGGCGGGGGTACTTTTACGCTCTCATACCAGAACTGTTTTAGGAAAACTGGTCGCCACCTCGGCGGCAGATTTATTGCCTACGCTTGAAGCAAGTGGCTTTTTAAGTATGGTTGATGATGATAAATCCCAACTTTCGCTACAGGTTAACGGCGTATTATTATCCGACGAACGGGCCGAGAAGCTGAAAACGCAGCTTTTAGCCCGCCTGGATATTTTGGGTCAAAACTTTGAATATAACTCTGGTTATCAGGATGAGGAAGGGCGACCTTTTATCTGGGAACTGCCGGGGGAGTTGCAAAGGCATTTACGCTCAAAAACCCTCTACTTTGTTCAGTCCCGCACCCCTACCCAGCATTATGGTTGGTTGGTTGGTGGCGTAAACCAACCCCTTGACCGGGATAGCCTGAAATTTTTTGAAGCTCTAGCCTCCATCTCGGCTATTTCACTAGAGAATGCTACCCGCCTGGAGGATATGCAGGAAAACGCGGCGGAAACGGCCCTGCTAAACCAGATTGCCGGAGAGATGGCAAGCAGTTTGAACCCGGAAGAGCTTTTCCAGACCTTTTTGGGCCGCTTGCATGATATTTTCAGCTTTGAATGGGCTGGGCTGTTTTTGCTAAGTGGGGTTAATAATTACGACCTGATTTATAACTGGAATAGTTCGCCAGGGCGGGTAAGACGACGATTGACCAACGAAAAATCCTTGTCTGGTAGCTTGTTGGAAGAAGCGATTAAAGACCGGGTGATTCTGGTTGACCCGCCCGAAATTGGCGGTGAAGAAAGTGCTGTTTTCCCCTCTGAAATATCCGCTCGTCTGGTGATTCCCCTGCTAAACCGGGGACATACTTACGGGGCTTTAGCTCTTGGTAGTCTGGAAGCGGGCCATTTTCTTCCCCACAATCTACCTTTGCTACTGCTGGAAAAACTCTCGATAGTTTTTACCCCAGCTTTTATTAATAGCCGCCGTTATGAAGAAAAGCAATATCTGGCTGAGATCGATGAGCGGGTTGGTACTTTCAACCATAATTACTTTGAGCGTGAACTGCCGCTACAGGTAGAGAAAGCCCGCCGTCTTAACTATAAACTTGGTCTATTAATTGTGGATATGGACAACCTCAAGTTTATCAACGATACCTATAACTATCAAATTGGGAGTGCCTCGTTAAAACATATTGCCGAAATTATTCAACATTGTGTGCGCCGCACCGATTTGGTGGCCCGTTACGGGGGTGACGAATTTACGGTGTTGTTGCCGGGTTGCTCGGAGGAAGGTCTGGAAATAGTTTCGGAAAATATTCGGCGAACTATTAACGAAACTGGTCTGACCCTTTCTAATGGCGAGAAGCTGAAACTAGCGGTAAGCGTAGGGGCGGCTCTTTTGCCAAACGATGCCGTAGAGCCTGATGAATTATTTGAGCGAGCCAATGCAGCTTTGCAAGTTGCCAAACAGGGCCGTAATCAGGTGCGGATTGGCACAGATGCCCACCCAATCCGGCTGGATGAAGAAGTTTTGCGGCGGGGCGAGCCGGAAAGAATTTTATCTGGTATACCCGAAACCACCACTAGCGGAAATAGCGGGCGAAGTTCCTCATTGGACTCCAGTCTTTCGCTGGAGGATTTCGAGCGATTTATTAACTGGTTAGGCACAGATAAACACGGCGTTTCGGCCCAACTGATGAGCGAGCTATACCAGCAGTTGCGCGAAAGTAATCAAAGTATTAATGACCTGAACGAACGGGTTGGTCAGATGGAGCGGGGGTTCCGGCGCAGTCTTTTGTTAAGTTCGGCGGCGATAGAGCAGCGCGAACTTTATATGAGTGGGGCTGCCGAAAAAACTTCTCAGTTGGCGATAGAGCTGGCAGAACGGGCCAACTGTACCCTTGAGGATGTCTGGGCGATTAAAAGTGCCGCGCTGTTAGCCAATCTTGGTAGGCTTACGGTTAAGGAAGCGGTTTGGACTAAGCGCAAGCCTCTGTCGCAGCGAGATTGGGTGGCTATTCGTAAAGTGCCAGTAGCAGGGGCCCGGCTCTCGGAGGCTCTTGGCGGTATTCTTACCCACAACGCGCAAGCCGCTATTCGGTTTCAGCGCGAACGTTTTGACGGAACGGGCTATCCTGCCGGGTTAGCCGGGGATGAAATTCCTTTTCTGGCCCGAATTTTAGGTATCTGTACGGCGGTAGCGGCGATGGGTCAACGCCGCCCCCACCGTCCGGCTCTGACCCCCGAACAAATTAAAGTCGAGATAGAGCAGGGGGCAGGGCGGCAATTTGACCCCCAACTAGCCCGCCTAATGCTTGATATTCTGGATAAGTAGTTAGTGTTGCAGGAAGCGGTTAATCCAACCATGTTTGGGGGAAAACAATAAAGCTAGCAAAAAGAATATTGTAACAATTGAAACCACCGTTGCCCCGCCCGCCAGCCGCAAATAGTACGAAGCATATAACCCTGACAGGCTTGCCAGTAGCGCGATAAAAATACTCAGGCCAATTAGCCAATACAGGCGGTCAGTCAGAAGGCGGGCGGTGGCGGCGGGCGTTATCAGAAATGAAAGCACCAGAATATTCCCAACGGCTGGTAAAGCTACCACTACCGTCAGGGCTACCCCCAGATATAGCACCAAATCCAGGCCAATCCCCGATAGTCCCAATGCCCGCCCCATATTCGGGTCAAAACTTATCAGTAATAATTCCTTACGCAGCCCCAGAAAAATCAGCACTACTAGCCCGCCCACTAGCAGTGTGCTAAAAATATCCTGGTCGGTTACGCCAAATAGTTGCCCAAACAAAATATCTACCGATGAACCCTTGCGACTTTTGCCAGTCAGGGCTACGGTTGTAAGGATTATTCCCAGAGCAAACGCCCCCGTAAAGAAAATTCCAATCGCTGAATCTTCACTGACCCGGCTGTTGCGACTGGTCAGGCTAATCAGAGCCGTTACCACCAGCGCGGCGAAAAACGCTCCTGCAAAACGTTCGCCCCCCACCAGCAAGGCCACCGCAATCCCCGGCAGAATAGCATGCGACAGCCCATCCACAATAAAAGCGATGCCTCGCAACACCACGAAAGTGCCGACTACCCCCGAAAGCACACTAATTAAGGCCAGCTCTTTCAGGGCGTTTTGGGTAAAGCTCAGGGTAAAGGGTTCTGTTAGCCAGTCGAGCATGCGTTTTAATCCAGAGTCATGGTCAAAGGGTTTATTTTAAGCCCCCTGCAATATTGTTGGCGTTAGCCAGCATCATTTTGATGTAGGTATCGCCATCGCTGCCCGCCTCACCCAGCGTATCGCCGTAAAGGTTAGAATAAATCTTGACTCTGGCCTCTTTGCTGATTTGTTCCGCCAGTTTTGGGTTAATGCTGGATTCGGTGAAAATCGCCGGGACTTTCTGGGCTTTAACTTTGTCCACCAGCTCTTTTAACTCCTGGGCACTTGGCTCGGCGGTGCTATCAAAGCTGGGTATGACCGAACCAACAATCTTTATTCCGAACTGGTCGGCAAAGTAGCCAAAAGCATCATGATTTGTCACTAACTTGCGGCGATCTGTCGGGATAGTGTCAATCAAGATTTTAACCTGTTTTGCCATATCGTCAATCTGGGCCTTGTAGGTTTTGGCGTTAGCCTCGTAAATATCCTTGCCTGCCGTATCTATTTTGGTCAGGCCCGCCGCGATATTATCCACCATTTTCTTGGCATTTTCGGTGCTGAACCAGATATGGGGGTCGCCTTCTTTTTCCTCATCGCTATTGCCGGGGCGGGGCTTCAAACCATCGGAAGTGACTATCTGCACCCCCTTAGTGCCGCTATTTTTGATAGTTTTATCCAACCATGATTCCAGTCCTACCCCATTAGTGAAGATAATCTGAGCCGCCGCCAGTGCTTTGGAGTCGTCAGAGGTTGGCTCGTAATCATGGGCATCCACCCCCGGTTTGAGAATTGTTACTAATTCTACCCGATTCCCCGCAACGTTTTTAACAAAGTCGCCAACCTGGGTGGTGGTAGCCACCGACTTGATTTTCACAGCAGGGTTTGAGGTGGTGGAATTTGTTGTATTTGCAACAGTTTTAGGAATGCTTGTTGGGCCTGTTGCTGCTACGGTGGTTGAAATGCTGGTAGTGGTGGGGTCGCCACAGGCCGTCAGCAAGACCACTAAAAATAGGCTCAAAACCAGAGTTGATAGGCGGGTAAATCTGTTCATTGGTAAATTCTCCTGGGCTAGATAGTTCCAAATGATATTAAATCTCATACACTAATGATACTAAATGTCATTTGGCAATTTGTCAAGTTTTTGAGAGTCAGTACCAATAAGAAAGGAGAATTTATATCGTTCGGTGGGAGAAAGTATCATGTAGGGGTGCTGGATTAGGGGGAGATTGAGGTGCTACGCATTAATTTATATAGCCAAATACATTAAGGTATAACTCGTTCAGGTATTCTCTGGCACTCTGGTCATCTGCAAATATCAACAGGCCGTAATCCTTTAATAATTGTTTCAGGCGGCCCATCTGAAACTGTTGCTGTTCAATCCACTCAAACATCGCCTTTAATTTTGCATTGAATTCCGGGTCTTTTCCCTCGGCTACATAGTCTGCTACTTCTAGCCCGGATGAGTCTATATCGGCGATGTTATTCCGCAAAAAGTTTGCTAGATAATCTAACACTTGTTCATTGGTGCTAAAATAACTTGTTTCACTCATTAAAATTCTCAAGTTAATCTTAACTAAGGTCAAGGCCACAGTTCTTATCTTTCAAAAGTATAAATCCTATAAGTTCTTCGTCTGTAAACAATCTCTGACCTTTTAATCCTGAGAATAATAAACATCTTTAAATATCTGGTCATGCAAACCAAGTAAGAATTCCTTAGCCTCGGTATCACTATCCATTACAATCAGGCCATCATGTTCTAAAATCTTAGCCAAGCTACCATCGCCGAACTCCGTGTCTCTTATCCAGTCAAACATTCCTCTGAGTCTCAGAGTGTCTTCAGAGTCAAGGTTATTTTTGACATTTATCGCAACTTCTTCACACGCCCCTTCAATTTCCATATCAGCAATTGTACTAACCAGAAAAAAGCTAAATTTGCTTTATCTCTCCCTGTGACGAGAAGCCAGCTTTGTTGATTTTGTTATCTGCGTCTTTATAATGGGTTAGAGAAATTGGACAAAGGGATAAGATAAAGTAAGGTGTATACTAAGCACTATGACAACAAACAGAAAAAGTTATACCGCGGGCTTCAAAGCCCAAATCGTCCAGGAACTTCTCAAA
>Ga0209511_1003513_pt1 | contig 11976 bp, 12 predicted proteins | sample SSSSmetaG_FD_184141 | JGI IMG/M metagenome (GOLD analysis project Ga0209511, IMG submission 184141) | Glacier valley bacterial and archeal communities from Borup Fiord, Nunavut, Canada, to study Microbial Dark Matter (Phase II) - ​SSSS... | ecosystem: Environmental > Aquatic > Freshwater > Ice >... | reverse complement strand
TGGTGGGAGCAGGGTTGGGCGCAGTGATTGCCACGCTTTTGCTGCCGTTTGTTTTATTGGGACTGCTCTCGAGGGCGTTCAGGCGGGAGTGACAAAAAAGCACTCGAGCGCTCGAGTACTTTTCAACCCGTCATTGCCCTATCACATATGGGCAGTAGTGATGAATTTCCCCTTGAAAGCAAGAAAAACTTCCGTCAAAGGGAAATAAGTAGAGTGACTGAATTCAGTCTACTTATTGAATCACATACTGAGCAGAACCTTCAACGTTAGTGACGGACACCTCAAATTTTTCATAGTTGGTGGTGCGTCCATAGAAAGTAAAGCTAATACTCCTGAACACATTACCTCGTTTGGCAATGGCGAGTCCGGTCAATCCATTGGCGATATCAATGCCGAGCTTATCTATTTCAACACCATTGGCCGGAACGCTATCCCGGTCCGTAGGCGCACAAGACTGCAAGGCGTCCTGTTTAGGACAGGTAAAGCCCGAAGGAACAAAGATATTGAGTCCCTGCACTGTTTTGGGAATATCTGAAGCTTCTGCACCATCAACGATGTCACGGGTGACGGTGTAACCTTCGATATAGGCACCCTGTGAGCCAGGGCGGGCCTGAAAGCTGACCTTGACCGGTTTTGCGGGACTAACTTGTAGGGTACGTTTTCCCTGTGCATCGGTGGATTCCGTGACCGTTGCGGTTGCGCCAGAATTGTCTATACCCACACCAACGTCCGCCACCGATTGAAGCTGATAAGACCCACAGCTCGAGAGCACGGCTGCCGCTGCCAGAATCGCAATCCATTTCTTCATACACTTACCTCCATCTCGAGTTCCTTCAAATTGGGGTTGAGGATGTAAAACGCCAAGCGTTTCATCCCTGCCAGGAAATCCACGTTTTCTACCACTACGCCACGCCACTCCTCGCTGATTTCACCTTCACGCCCCCCACCCTCGAGTATGCGAGGCTGCAACACCACTGGGGCGAAATTGAGTACACCTTTAACGCCTGCTTCGACCAGAATCTGAGCGGCTTCCTGCGCTTTATCCGGGGGAACCGCCAGAAAGCCCATATCCACGCCCCCCTCACCCTGCCTGCTCACGAAACTTCGCAGCGAATCCATGTGTTCGATAGTGAGATGCCGCACCTGCTGTCCGACCCGGTGGGGGTCTACATCGAACAGACCCACGAAGCTGAACTCGTACTCGCTGGCCCCCGGATAGTTGGCAATCGCTTGCCCCAGGCGGCCCATACCCAGAATCACCACGTTCCAGGGGCGCGTGAGGCCCAATATGCGGCGCAATTCGCGCTTGAGCACCCCCACGGTGTACCCCATGCCCCGTGTCCCGAAGCGTCCGAAGTAGGCCAAATCCTTGCGAACCTGAAAGGCAGAGACCTGAGCCAGTTCGGACAGGTGCTTGCTCGAGGTCCGGTTCACCCCAGCCAGCTCGAGCTTTTCCAGAATACGCAAGTACGTGACCAGGCGGGAGATGGTGGCGCTAGGGATATTGAGCAGGGTCACGGAAGCCTCTGTTGGAACGCACTAGTTGGAACGCACGGTGAAGGAATCCACGCCTTCGGAAGAAAGTTTGCTTTTGGCCCCATCTATCTCGGCGGCGGCGAAAGGACCCACCACCACCCGGACCAGTCCACTCGAGCCAATGCGGGTGCGCGGGCTGTACCCGCTCGAACGCAGCTTCTCCATCAGGGTATCCGCACTGCTCTGGCTACCGAAAGCCCCCACTTGGAGGTAGAGGGTCCCCGAAGCCGGAGTATCAGATGCTGTATTACCCGAAGACGGGGTGCTCGAGTTCGAGTCGCTGGCCGTAGGGGTATTCGAGGAGGTATTGGAATTATCGCTCGAGGACGCCGAACCAGAGGTACTATCGCTCGAGGGCGCGTACACGAACAGGTTTTGATGAACCCTCGAGATATCGCCCGAGGCTGCGTTAGCGTCTCTACGATTTCCAAACGGACCCACCAGCACCACTTCGGTATCGTCCTTGCTAGGGACCACATGAACCGGGTAGCCCAGCCCCCTAATCTTGCTCGCCACTTCCTCGGCGGCGGCAGAACTGCTGTACAGGCCCGCGCTGATGCGGTAATCCGATTTGGTCGGAATGCCACTACCCGAAGCTTGCACTCGAGGAGCACGCACGGTGGGTTGGGCAGGCGTGGTTTCGACTCGAGGTGCTGGACGAACTGGAGCCGTTTCCACCGTAGGTTTAGCCACGGGTTGAGCAGGCTTGGTTTCCACTTGAGGCGCTGGACGAACTGGAACAGTCTCCACAGTAGGCGTAGCCACCGCTGGCTTGGTTTCAGGGGTGCTCGAGCCAGCGGTGCTCGAGCTGGGTTTGGTCGTCTGGGCCGGAATCACCGGAATCGCGTCCGGCTTGACCGAATCCGCTGGAGTGGAACCCGTAGCCGTTGCAGGAGCAGGAGTGCTCGAGTTCGGCTCTGGGGTGGGAAAGGGCTTAGCGGTATCGGGCTGACTCGAACTGGGTTCAGTGACGGGTTTGGTGACGGGTTCAGTGCCTGGAGCCGCCGCTACAGGGTCCTGAGCCGGAGCAGGCGAGGGGGTAGGCTTCGCAGAAGGAGTGCTCGAGGGCGCGGGTGTTTCCACCACGCTCGAGGGAGAAGAGTTGCGGTTGCCAAACAGGCTGCCCGCACCACCCATCAAGACCACCACAAACCCAGCGATGAGTGCCAGGATGAAGAGGACGATGAGCAGGTCCGGCCAGTTACGCCTAATCCATGTCATTTTACTTAGCCCCTAGCTCCTTTCTGGCCGGAGCGTAGCCCAGGTTGGATGCTTTCTTGAACGCACTTTGAGCTTCTGGAGCGCGGTCCAGATTTCTCAGTGCCCAGCCCAGGTTATACCACGCTTCACTGTAGCCAGGATTGCGCTTGACCAGCCCCTCGAGCACGCTTTGAGCCTCACTGAAGCGCTTGGCCGCCAGGTAAGACGCGCCCAGATTGGCCTGCACCACCGCGTTGGTGGGCAGAGCTTTGGTCGCACCCTCGAGCGCCGTCACCGCTCCAGCGTAGTCCTTGAGCGCGTAGTTGGTCAGACCCAGCCAGGTCAGAGACTCCCCGCTGCTTGCGCCGACCAATAAACGCTTGGCGATGCCGTACTGCTTGCTCACGTAAGCGGCCTTGCCGGCCAACAGATTAGCGCTGGCAATCAGGGTCGGGTCGCTGGTGAGCTTGGTAGTGGCCACTGCCGCCCGGTAAGCCTCGGCAGGGTTGTTTTTAGCGTCGTAGGCAAAGGCCAGGGCCAGCGAAACCTCGGCGCTCTTGGGATTTTGCTGGGCCGCTGCTTTGAGGGCAGAAAGCGCGCGGTCAGTTTGCTGGGCCTCGAGCAGTAAACGTCCGTACTGGTACTGGGCGGCCCCACTCGAGGGGTCGAGTTTGACCGAATCGGCCAGCACCCCAATCGCTTCCTGACGGCGACCCACCGTTTGCAGAATCTGGGCTTTCTTGAACAGTAACTTGGCCTTCTCGAGCTTGTTGGGGTTCTGCTTGACCCCCCGGTCCAGTTCGGTCAGGGCGCGTGGAACCAGTTTCTGGTCCACATAGATGTCGGCAATCAGACCTGTGGCTTTCAGGCTGCCCGGACTCTGAGCCTGCACCTTGTAGGCGTAAGCCAATGCGTCGCTGAGGATGGTGGGGTCGCCTGCGGGTGTGGATGCCGTGGCCGAAGTTCCCGTCGCGTCGCCCGTACCCTTGGTGCTGCGGTACAGGGTCTCAGCCAGTGAGAGGGTCAGCGAGGCATCTTGCGGCTCGAGGTCGAGGGCTTCTTTCAGGCTCTTGGCCGCGTCCGCGTAAGTACCGCCCACAATCTGCTGAGCCGCCAGCGAACGCAGGGTGCCGATTTGCACGGCGGGCAAGACCTTGCCACGCCCGACATCGGCGGCCTTGTTCAGCGAGGCGATGGCTCCGGTGCGGTCTCCGGCTTTGGCCTGGGCCACGCCCAGATTGAAGTAACCTTCGATGCGGTCCGGCGAGAGCGCGACCAGTTGTGAGAACTCGAAACGAGCGCCCAGCAGGTCACTTTGACCAAACAGCGCCAGACCCAAACCCAGGTGCGCGTCGAAGCTGCGGTACTCGAGCGCCACCGCCTGTTGATAGGCGGCCTGAGCTTTCTTGTACTGCTTGGCATTCAGAAGTTTCTGAGCCGCCTCGAGCTTGGCTTTGAGCGCTGGAGAAGCTGGAGAAACCGCCACAGCGACGGGTTCAGAAGCATTGGCCTGTACCGGTGTTGGTGCTGGGGTCGCGGTCTGAGCAAACCCGCTTCCCAGAGCGCCACAAATCAACGCCACCATCAGCAGGGTCGATTTGCGCGCCTGGGGTCGCCTGGAGTGGTGGGGAAATTGCGAAAGTTGCGGTGTGGACACTTTTCCTCCTGGTCACACAAACTCGGTGACAAAAGCCTGATTCCCGTGCCATGCGGAACTTTGTTGCACTAAGGCGGATTGTTGCACTTATCCTCTTTTAATGTACTACACACCTGGCCTTGCGCGCGTGAAAATTTTAAAATAGATTTCTTTCAGAAATAGCAGAGGGCAGAGTTCCCGAAGGATTGCGAAGCACGCAAAAGGTAGAGGGCAAAAGGCTGCGCCCCTCGAGCCACAAAAATTTTATACTTTCACACCTCGAGAAAACACATCCAGACCACGCTTTTCGGCAAATCTTTCAAGCAAAAAAATACTCGAGCGTCACGGATATCAGGCGCTCGAGCAAAGTTTGAAAAGGTCTCAAACCAAAGTGTCAAAGCAGAGCACTTTCGGGAGGGCGTTTGAGCGCGAGCTGACCACAGGCCGCGCCCGCGTCCCGACCTCTCGAGCGGCGCACACTGACCGGAATCCCCCGACCCTCGAGATGGTCGTAAAAGGCTTGCAGCGCGGCCTCAGTGCTTTCCTGAAAGCCGCTGCCCTCCCACGGGTTCATGGGAATCAGGTTGACGTGACTAATCAACTTCTCGAGTCGGTCAGCCAGCAGGTCGGCCTGCCATAAATTGTCGTTGACCCCAGATAACATGCTGTACTCGAAGGTGATGCGGCGTCCGGTCACGGCCTGATACTCGAGCGCGGCGTCCATGATGTCGTCAATGTTGTTGGCGGCAGCGGTGGGAATCAGGGCGCGGCGGGTGTCCTCGTCGGGGGCGTGCAGCGAGATGGCGAGTTTGACGTTGATATCCTCGAGCGCCATTTTACGAATGCCTTTGGCCAGCCCCACGGTGGACAGCGTGACCCGGCGCGCCGACATGTTCAGCGCCTCCTCGGAGAGCATGATTCTCGAGGCGTTCATGGAGTTTTCGTAGTTGAGCAGCGGCTCTCCCATGCCCATGAACACCAGATTGCGAATCTCCTGCGGCGCGATTTTTTCGGCTCGAGCCACATGCAGAATCTGACCCACAATTTCGCCTACGCTGAGGTTGCGCCCGAAGCCCATGCTGCCGGTGGCGCAGAACTTACAGCCCGCTGGACAGCCCACCATCGTGGAAATACAGATGGTTTTGCGGTCCAGGTAAGGCATGTAAACCGCCTCCATCTGCATTCCGCCGTTCAGGGTGAGCAAATATTTAGTGCTGTCGTCCCTCGAGTGAAAGGATTCTGAATTAGTAAACGGCTCGAGGGTATATTCAGCCTCGAGCGATGCGCGCAAATCTCTGGGCAAATTGGACATCTCTTCAAACGACGACACCCCGCGCTTGAAGACCCACTCGAGCACCTGTTTACGCCTATAGCCCTCGAGCGGATAGTTTTGCGGCAGTTCGTCCAGCAGCAGCTTCTTCATGGGGACAGTTTAAGGGTTAGGGAGTTACGGGAATGTGTAGCAGTCTCGAGGGAGGCGTGGTATGGCTGGGGAATGAAGAGTGTGCTTCTGCGAATTGGGTGGGTTGCCCTGTTCTTATGGAGCTGTTCGGGACCTCGATTACAGGGGCCACCGGGGCAACAATTTGAGGTTTGGACCACACCCGCTCCCAATGGGTTCATCACTTTCCCGTCGCGGCTGGTAAGGTTATCTCTCACCCGACCTCTGAATTTTGAGGAAGTGGAGCGAGCGGCTGAGGGCCTGGACATTGGGATTCAAGGAATGTCTTTTGCCACACCTCATCATGGGGATGGGGGGGTGAGCTGGGACAGTTTGCAGACCATGCCAAATGCACTCGAGGGTATCCGTTCTACCCTGACCGACTCTCACTTCAACTACCATGTGCTGCGTACCTCGGAGTTTCTAGGATACTTCGAGCGCACAGTGGGAAAGGTGCGGGTGAGTCGGGGAAAGCAGGTTTACACCCTGCGCTTTTCAGACCTGACCAACCGGGAAAAAATGCTTGAGGCGCTCAAAACCTCTGCTGAACTTCGCAGAGCGCTCTATGATTTCATCTTTCGGGTAGGCTTCGACTTTGACAACACCGCTGCGCTCGAGAACCGTATCGGCCTATTCTACGGAATCAACCTCGGGCCGAGCAGCCCCGATATTCTTATCTTCGCGCAGCGCGTGGGCGCAGTCGGCGCTACCCCTACTCAGGTCAATTCTTACGTGAGCGTTCAGGGCAAGTTTCCCGCAACCCTGGTACAGAGTCGGGCCAAGTTCGCCGCGCTCAAACCAGACAAACCTTACACCTCAGCGCTCTACGCTTATCTGCTCGAGCTAATGGACGAGTTCAACCTCACGCCTAAGAAGCCATAACCCCCGCTCGAGTGAACTCCGCATAGCGCTCGAGCAACCGCATGGCCTCGCCCGACGCTAAAACCTCGAGCGCCCTCGAGACGCCGCCGCGCAGGGTTTGCTCCGTACCCGCCACGAACAGCGCCGCACCCGCGTTGAGCGCCACCACGTCGCGCTGGGCCGGGGTTCCCTCGCCACTGAGCACTCGAGTCACGATTTGCGCGTTCTCGAGCGGGTCGTCACCGTGCAAACTCGTGGGGTCATGGCGCTCGAGGCCCACCTCTTCAGGCGTTAGAGTGTACTCGAGCAGCTTACCAGCGCGAAATTCGGCCACGGTATTCTCACCACACACCGTGAGTTCGTCCAGACCCGAGCCGTGAACCACCATCGCACCCTCGGAGGCCAGCAGGCCCATCACCTGGGCCAGTTTTCCGGTGAGCGCAGGGGAAAACACCCCCATCACTTGATGGGTCGGGTGTGCAGGGTTGGTCAGCGGCCCCAGAAAGTTGAATACCGTGCGAGTCGCCAGTTCAGCCCGGACCGGGGCGGCGTAACGCATGGCCGGGTGATAGGCTCGAGCGAATAAAAAACCCACCCCCAGTGTCTCGATGGCCTCGCCCACGGTTTGCGGACTGGCCTCGAGATGAACTCCCAGCGCCTCGAGCACGTCCGCGCTGCCCGATTTGCTCGAGGCCGCCCGGTTGCCGTGCTTGGCCACCGGCACGCCCGCCGCCGCCACCACAAAGGCCGCACTAGTGCTGATGTTGAAGGTGTTGGCCCCATCGCCCCCGGTGCCGCAGGTATCGAATAAAACTGGACCCCTGGCAAACTCGAGCGAAACCGCCGCTTCTCGCATGGCCAGCGCAAATCCCGCGATTTCCTCGGCGGTCTCGCCACGCACTCGCAGGGCCGCCAGCGCAGCCGCCAGCCTAGTTTGCGACACCTCACCCGTCATCACCAGACCCATGAAAGCGTGGGCTTCGTCAAAGCTGAGGGCGTTTCCGTTGAGTAGTTTGGTGAGCACCTTGCCTCCGGTTTGGCGATGAGTAATGAGTGGTGAGTGGCTCGAGTAGGGGCGATTAACCAGTCACCCTACGTTTCGGTCAGAACAGCTTCGACCTCGATTTCGACCAGCAATTCCGGCGAAATCAGGCTCGAGACCTGCACCATCGTGGCCACCGGGCGAATAGTAGCAAAAAACTCGCCGTGCGCCCGCCCTACCTCGGCCCAGTTCGAGATGTCGGTTACGAACATGCGGGTGCGAACCACACTCTCGAGCTTTGCTCCCGCCTTCTCGAGTACCTTCTCGATGCGCTCGAGGATGAAACGGGTTTGGGTGTAGGGGCTATTGATGCCGACCACCTCGCCGTTTTCGTCGGTGGCTACCGTTCCAGCTACATAGACCACGTTGCCGACCTTGACCGCTCGAGAGTAGCCTACCGTGCTTTCCCACTCGCCTCCGTCAGAAAAATTTTGTCGTTGCATGGTGCTCCCGTTGGTCGCGCTGAAGGCAGAAAGCGAAAAGCTAAAGATGTAGATGTTTCAGCTCGAGCTGACCCTGCCTTCTGCCTTCTGCGTGCTTCGCAATCCTTCGGGAACTCTACTTTCTGCACCGAAGGCCCCTGCAATTCTCAGGAAATTCTCGAGCATCTTCATTCCCCCTTCTGTGGCAATGCTCTCGGGGTGAAACTGAACCCCATACATCGGAAACTCGCGGTGTTTGAGGGCCATCAAGGTGCTCGAGCCGTCTGATTCGGTGGCGTAAGCCGTTCCCTCGAGCGCGTCAGGCAAGTTTTCGACCACCAGTGAGTGATAGCGGGTGATGTCTATGCCGTCCCCGAGTCCGTCAAACAGGTCTGAACCCCCGTGCTCGAGGCTGGATATTTTACCGTGTAAGACGTGTTTGGCCCGCGTTACGGTGGCCCCGAACGCCTCACCCATCGCCTGATGGCCCAGGCACACGCCCAGCATGGGAATTGTTGAGGCGAACTCGCGGATGACCGCCACGCTCAGACCCGCCTCGAGCGGGGTACACGGCCCCGGTGAAACCACGATGGCGTCTGGGTTGAGATGGCGCACGTCCTCGAGCGTGAACCCGTCGTTGCGCCAGATGGTGATTTCACAGCCCAGCATCCCCAAATACTGCACTAGGTTGTAAGTGAAGCTGTCGTAGTTGTCAATCATCAACACTTTCACGCGCCACCTCGAGCTTTCTTGAACAAATCCTTGCGCTTGATTTTGACCATCCGCCCGTCGGGGTGGTGCCACACGATGCCCTCGATAGTTTTATCCTCGAGATACCCCTTCAAACCCTCGAAGTCGCGTGGGGCGTCCTCGAGCACCTCCGCGCCGTGCTTGACTAAGGTGTGCTGCTCGAACCCGTCCGGGTTGCCCTGAATTTTGGGACCCACCAGCTCATAGGTTCCATCCTCGAGCGCCTGCCCTGCTGCGTCCCAGGCTTCACGGTGATAGCGGTCCTCGGGACCCTCTCCCACCGGAAGCCAACCAGGCCAGTGACCGGTGATAGGGTCGGCGTCCTGCGCGGCCTCGAAGCCCACGGGTGGGGTTTTGCCTTCTTTGGCATCGTAGCGCTTAAAAAGTTTGCCGCCGCTCACTCGAGTGCTGGTGCCATCAAATTTACGGGTAGCAACCCCTTCACCCTCGAGCACCCACTCGGACCCTGGCACGGCTTCATCGCGCACCAGACGGTCTGTTTCATAGTTGCGCTGGAAGAGCGAGGCGATTTTTTTCATGCTCAGCGTCCTTTCTCGGCGACCTCGAGCGCCTGACGACGCTCCAACTCCTGCTGCTCGAGGATGACAAAGGACCCCAGCATTCCGGTGAAGGTCCCCTCGGCCACCAGCGGCGGAAAGCCCAGCTCGAGCGCGTGGCGGCGCACCCCGTCAATCAGGTGTTGTTGGCGCTCGGGTGAGTTCTCGATAACGGTGTCGGATTTGAAACTCCCCGCCTCGAGCACCAGCGCGTACCTTTTACGCAGCAGGCGCAACATTTCACGGTCGAGGGTATCAATTTCACGGCGTACTGCTTCTATGGGGCGCTTCACAAATTCTCCTTCCTGCTTTGTGGCCTGCTTTGAGACCTCACTCGAGGTCTGGTTTGCTTTAAAGTCCTTCCTCAGCCATCTTCACCGCGCGCATCATGGCAGCAGCTTTATCCAGACTTTCCTGATACTCGAGCGCGGGCACGCTGTCGTACACCACGCCCCCACCCGTCTGAATGTGTACTTTTCCGTTTGCCACCACCATCGTTCTCAGGGTCAGGGCCATGTCCATGCTGCCGTCAAAGGCCAGATAGCCGAAGGCCCCGCCATACGGTCCTCGCCGGGTGTTCTCGAGTTCGTCGATAATCTGCATGGCCCTAATCTTGGGCGCACCGCTCACCGTGCCCATCGGCAGGGTGCTCGAGAGGACATCCAGGGTGTTCTTGCCCGTCGCGAGCATGGCCGTCACGCCAGAAACGATGTGCATAACGTGGCTGTAACGCTCCACGGTGAAGTAATCCTCGACTTTGACCGTGCCGTACTCTGCCACCCGGCCCAAATCGTTGCGGCCCAAATCGAGCAACATCAGGTGCTCAGCCCGCTCTTTGGGGTCACTCAAAAGTTCCTGCTCGAGCGCCAAATCCTCCTGCGGGGTCAGGCCACGCCTGCGGGTTCCGGCGATGGGTCGGGTTTCAATTTTAACCCTCTTTTCTCCAAGTGGACCATTCTCGAGCAGGGTGGAACGGCACAGCGTTTCAGGGCTGCCCGCCACCAGTTGCACGTCGCCAAAATCCAGATAACCCAGGTACGGGCTGGGGTTGACCTGCCGCAGCGCCCGGTACAGCGCAAACGGGTGAACCGTGAGCGGGGCAGTGAAGCGCTGGGACGGCACAAACTGAAAGATATCTCCGGCGCGGATGTACTCGATGCCCCTTGAAACCGCCGCCTCGAACTCGGCCTGGGTGACGTTGCTATGGAAGTGGGCTTTGTCACTCGAGGGCGTAGAACCCGGCACCTCTGGCAAGGGTCCACGCAGGCGGCGCTCGAGCAGGTTGAGCGTGTCCTGGGCGCGCATCTCACCCTCGCTCGAGCTTTCCTCGGTACACACCAGAAACACCACATGCTTGAGATGGTCGAAAATCACCACACCCTCGGGCGCAAAGAACTGCAAATCAGGCAGGTTCAGCTCGTCGGGGTTGCTGTCGGGCAGAGTCTCGTACAACCGGATGAGGTCGTAGGCGGTGTAACCCACCGCGCCCCCGATGAAGTGCGGCAGCGGGTCGGGAACCTCCACCGGAGCGTAGACCTTCTTGAACAGCAGCTCGAGCGGGTCTTTGACCGTTTGCACCGGAGCGTCGGACTGGCCCAAGAAACTGCCCTCGAGCGTGACTTCATGGCCCCTCGAGACCATCTTGCCCCGCGCCCCCACCCCGATAAACGAGTAACGGGCGTAGCGCTCACCCCCCTCGACCGACTCGAGCAAAAAGCTGTGCGTTTCATTCTGGGCCAGCTTGAGGTAAGCCGAAACCGGGGTCTCGAGGTCGGCGGTCATGCGCTTGAAGTACACCTTCATCTGCGTGGTAGGCAAGTCCACAAGCTTAGCCCCGGTTCCAGTTTGGGCGTGCTCGCTTTTTTCTTCGGTCAGGGTCATGGGTTCTCCTCTCGAGCGGGTGTGACTGGGAGCGGGTGAAATCGGGAGCGGGTGAAATCGGGGCAGGCGCAAAAAAAAGCCCAGAGTGCGACACTCCGGGCCTGACTCGATGCAGCAAAAGTCTTCCCAGTTCTAGCTGGGCCACCACTGACCATTGGCGCGAATCTTCATTGGGCTTAGTGTAAACGATTTGGGGGCGCTCGAGCAAGGGCTAGTTTCTCATGTATCGAGACTCAGATACTCGCACTCACACATCATGCTTGACGAATCCCATCCGCAAAGCTATACTTCTTTCCGCCCTCATATGGGCAGCCTCGAGTGTTGGGGAATCGTCTAACGGCAGGACAGCGGTTTTTGGAACCGTCAATCATGGTTCGAATCCATGTTCCCCAGCCATACCACTTGCCAGATTAAGTGGTGGGGCATCGTCTAACGGCAGGACAGCGGTTTTTGGAACCGTCAATCATGGTTCGAATCCATGTGCCCCAGCCAGTATTAGCCCGGAAAGTTGTCGCTTTTCGGGCTTTTTTTCTACAGCAGTAAATTTAGGCTGAGGAGGTCATGCTCGAGTTGGGCCAAGTAGGCCGAAGGGTCACGGCGAAAGCGACGTTGTACCCTACGCGCCTCCTGACGCGTCTCGAGTTGGCTTC
>Ga0209511_1003512_pt1 | contig 11977 bp, 8 predicted proteins | sample SSSSmetaG_FD_184141 | JGI IMG/M metagenome (GOLD analysis project Ga0209511, IMG submission 184141) | Glacier valley bacterial and archeal communities from Borup Fiord, Nunavut, Canada, to study Microbial Dark Matter (Phase II) - ​SSSS... | ecosystem: Environmental > Aquatic > Freshwater > Ice >... | reverse complement strand
CTCGAGTGGCATCGAGAGCGGCACCTATCGACGGCTCACGCGCTGCGTGATCTGCGAGCGCGACTACGAGCGCGACGACCTCGCCCATTGCCCGGCCTACCGCGGCGTCATCTGCTCGCTGTGCTGCACGCTCGACGCGCGTTGCGAAGACCTGTGCAAGCCGCACGCGCGGCTCTCGGTGCAGTGGAACGGCCTCATGCGCTGGCTGCTGCCGCGCCGCGCTTGGGCCCATATCGAGACCGGCCTCGGCCACTACCTGCTGCTGATGGCCGTGGTGGTGCCTTTGCTGGGCGGCCTGTTCGCCATGCTCTATGCCCACGAGTTGCCGTTGTTGCTCGAAGCGCGCAGCGGTGCCGCAGGCGCACTGGCGTTGCGGCTCGGCTTCGTCAAGGCCTTCGCCGCTCTGCTGCTGGTCAGCGGCATCGTCGCCTGGTGGATGGTGCTCACGCACAAGAGCCGGCAGGTGGCGCAGGAAGAATCGAACCGGCAGACGCAGGCGCTGAACGAGCAGACGCAGGCACTGAACGAACAGGCTCAGGTGTTGAACGCGCAGGCGCTGGTGCTGAACGAGCAGGCGCTCGTGCTGCGCGACGAGATCGAGTCGCATCGCCGCACCGACGAGCAGCTGCAGCAGGCCAAGCGACTGGCCGAGCTCGCCAACCAGGCCAAGAGCCGCTACATCACGACCGTCAGCCACGAGTTGCGCACCCCGCTCAACAGCATCCTCGGCTACGCGCAGCTGCTCGAGGAAGACGACTCCGTGCCACCGCACCGGCAACAGGCGGTGCGCGTGATCCGGCGCGGCGGCGAGCACCTGCTTTCGCTGATCGAGGGCACGCTCGACATCGCACGCATCGAGGCCGGCAAGCTGCGTCTCGAGAGCAAGCCGATGCGATTTCGGAGCGGCGTGCAGGAGATCGTCCGCATGTTCGAGTTGCAGGCCGCGGCCAAGGGCATCGAGTTCCGGCGCGCGCTCGCCGAGCCGCTGCCCGAGGCCGTGCGCGCCGACGAAAAGCGGCTGCGCCAGATCCTCATCAACGTGCTCGGCAACGCCGTCAAGTTCACGCAAACGGGTCGCGTCGAGTTCCGCGTGTCGTACGCGCGGGAGATGGCCTTGTTCGAGATCGAGGACACCGGGCCCGGCATTCCTGCGGCAGAGATCGGGCGCGTGTTCGAGCCGTTCGCGCGGGGCGCAGAGACCGGCGTGACCAGCGGCGGCACCGGCCTGGGGCTGACCATCAGCAAGATGCTGACCGACCTCATGGGCGGCGAGATGACGGTCACCAGCGTTGGCACGAGCACGAGCACGAGCACGAGCACGAGCACGAGCACGAGCACGAGCACGAGCACGGTCGCGGTCGCGGGCCAGAGCGAGAGCGAGGGTAAAGGCGAGGGCGAGAGTAAAGGCGAGGGCGAGGGCGAGGGCGAGGGCGAGGGCAAGGGCGAGAGCGAGGGCAGAGGCGGGAACGCGGGCGGCGGTCGCTCCGGCACGCTCTTTCGCATTCGCCTGTTTCTCCCCGAGGTCAGCGGGCTGCGGCTCGAGCGCGAGCTGCCGAAGCGGTCGCGCATCGGTTATGCAGGGCCACGCCGGCGCGTGCTCGCGGTCGACAACGAAGAGGTCGAACGGCAGCTGCTGGCGAGCCTGCTCGAGCCGCTGGGCTTCGAGCTCGGCCACGCCGCGTCGGGCCACGCCTGCCTCGAGCTGCTGCGCGCGGGCGCAGCACCCGACGCGATCCTGATGGACCTGGCGATGCCCGGCATCGACGGCTGGGCCACGGTGCGGGCAATCCGCGCCGAGGGCCTTTCGGCCGCGCCGATCGGCATCGTCTCCGGCAACGCCTTCGACCAGGGGCTCGACAACGACGCCGGCATCTCGAGCGACGACTTCATCCTGAAGCCGGTGCGCCTGAACGAGCTGCTCGACTGGCTCGGTTCGAGGCTCGGCCTGCAATGGCTCGAAAGCGAGCGTCGCGAGCCGGTGGCGACACCGCTGCCGCCTTCGATCGAGTGGGTGCTGCCCGAGCCCGTGCACCTGCGCGCACTCGACGAGCTGATCGGCCTCGGCTACTACCGCGGCATCGTCAGAAAGCTCGACGAGATCGAGCAGCAAAGCGCCAGCCATGCCGGCTTCGTGGCCCACCTGCGCGGCCTGGCGCAGCAGTTTCAGCTCGAGGCCATGACGCGCATCGTCAGGAGCGGGCTCGACGGTCTCATGCAGCGCAAGGTCGCGTGATGCAAGGCAATCAACCTGCAGGCCGCGAGATCGCAAGCTGCGAGATCGCTACCCGCGAACTGGCCACCCGCGAACTGGCCACCCGCGAACTGGCCACCCGCGAGCCGGCCACCCGCGAGACGCTGCCCGACCGCAGCCGATCCGACGTCGTGCTCATCGTGGACGACGTGCCCGACAACCTCTCGCTGCTGCACGACGCGCTCGACGCTTCGGGATACACCGTGCTCGTTGCCACCAACGGCGAGAGTGCCCTGCAACGCGCAGCGCAGGCTTTGCCCGACGTGGTGCTGCTCGACGCGGTGATGCCGGGGATGGACGGATTCGAAGTCGCGCGCCGTTTGAAGTCGAATCCGCAGACCGCGCGCATCCCGATCATCTTCATGACCGGCCTTACCGAGACCGAGCACGTGGTGGCCGCCTTCCAGGCCGGTGGGGTCGACTACGTGACCAAGCCGATCCGGGCGCAGGAGGTGCTGGCGCGCATGGCCGTGCACATAGGCAGCGCGCGACAGGCCGCAGAGGCCTCGCAGGCGCGCAACGCGCTCGACGCCTTCGGCCACGCGACGATGGCGATCCGCCTCGGCGAAGGCAGCGCCGGCATCGGCGCTGGATCGAGCGGTGGAGGCGGCGCGCCGGTGCAGGCCGTGTGGCAGACCCCGCTCGCGCGCCGCCTGCTGCACGACTACTTCGGCGCCCCGCCTTCACAGGTGCCGGCGCCGGTGCTCGAGTGGCTGCGTGTCGAGTCAGCTGCCGCCGCTGCGGGGCGCGAGCCGCGCACGCTGCCGGCGAGCCGGCAGGTCGACGGCCAGGTGCGCCAGCTCGTGTTCGCGCTGCAGCTGAGAACGGGCGACGACGACCTCCTCATCGTCATGCGCGAGGTCTCCGATGCCGCCGTGGTCGAGGCCATGGTCCAGGCATTCCGGCTCACGCTGCGCGAAGCCGAGGTGCTGTACTGGGTGGCCAAGGGCAAGACCAACCGCGACATCGGCGACATCCTCGGCTCGAGCCCGGCCACGGTGAAGAAGCACCTCGAGCGCGTGTACGTGAAGCTCGGCGTGGAGACGCGTACTGCGGCCGCTTCGGTGGTCTCGGCGCGGTTGCGCCAGATGAATCCGCGCGTCGGCGCCTGAGCCACCGCCGCTGGTGCATACGCCATCGGGCGTATTCCTCGTTGTCGGCGGGCTGCCTACTCTCGCGCCAGCCGATGCCGACACGGCACGCTGCTCGCTACCCAGCCCACCACAAACGGAGGTCACCCATGAATCCATCCCGCCGCCACGCCGGCAAGACCCTCACCGCCGTCGCCCTCGGCGTCGCCACGCTCGGGTTCGCGCCCTTCGTGCAGGCGGCCGACACCATCAAGATCGGCGTGCTGCATTCGCTGTCGGGCACGATGGCCATCTCCGAGACGGTGCTCAAAGACACCGTGCTCATGGCCATCGACGAGATCAACGCCAAGGGCGGCCTGCTCGGCAAGCAGCTCGAGGCGGTTGTCGTCGACCCGGCCTCGAACTGGCCCTTGTTCGCCGAGAAGGCCAAGCAGCTGATCGGGCAAGACAAGGTCGTCGTGACTTTCGGCTGCTGGACCAGCGTGAGCCGCAAGTCGGTGCTGCCGGTCTACGAAGAGCTGAACAGCCTGTTGTTCTACCCGGTGCAGTACGAAGGCGAAGAGCTCAGCAAGAACGTGTTCTACACCGGCGCCGCGCCGAACCAGCAGGCCATTCCGGCCGTGGAATACCTGATGAGCAAGGCCGGCGGCGGCGCCAAGCGCTGGGTGCTGCTCGGCACCGACTACGTCTACCCGCGCACCACCAACAAGATCCTGCGCTCGTTCCTGCACAGCAAGGGCGTGAAAGACGAAGACATCGACGAGAAGTACACCCCGTTCGGCCACGGCGACTACCAGACCATCGTGGCCGACATCAAGAAGTTCTCGGCCGGCGGCAAGACCGCGGTGGTCTCGACCATCAACGGCGACTCGAACGTGCCGTTCTACAAGGAGCTGGGCAACGCCGGCCTGAAGGCGAAAGACGTTCCCGTCGTCGCCTTCTCGGTTGGCGAAGAAGAGCTGCGCGGCGTGGACCCGAAGCCGCTCGTCGGCCACCTCGCGGCGTGGAACTACTTCATGTCGATCAAGAGCCCGGCCAACACCGAGTTCATCAAGAAGTGGAGCGCATACGCCAAGGCCAAGAACATCCCCGGCCACAAAGACAAGCCGCTGACGAACGACCCGATGGAAGCCACCTACATCGGCTTCAACATGTGGGCGCAGGCGGTCAAGAAAGCCGGCAGCACCGACACCGACAAGGTGATCACCGCGATGGCCGGCCAGACCTTTGCGGCGCCGAGCGGCATCACTTCGATGATGGATTTGAAGAACCACCATCTGCACAAGTCGGTGTTCATCGGCGAGATCAAGGCCGACGGCCAGTTCAACGTCGTGTGGAAGACGCCCGGCCCGGTCAAAGCGCAGCCGTGGAGCCCGTTCATTCCCGAGAACAAGGGCAAGACGGACGAGCCCGCGATGATGGCGGCGAAGAAGTAGGCGAGCCGCCTTGCGTGCCTGGCTGCGAGCGTGGGTGGTGCTGGGCTGTGTGCTCCTTTCGGGCACGGCCTGGTCGCTCACGCCGCAGCAGGCGCGCGCGCTCGCCGTTGGCGAGACGGAGGAGCGCATCGCTGCGCTCAACGCACAGTTGGCCGGCGCCGACGAGAAGACTGTCGCGCTGATCCAGGCGCTCTCCGACGATGCGGTGAAGTTCACCGACAGCGCCGTCATCGTGATGAAGGACGACAAGGGCCACGACCCGGTCACCGGCGCCGAAGTGGCCGTGCCGGCCACGGCCGAAGACGTCGTCAACAACAACCAGATGCGCAGCGAGCTCGATTCAGCGCTCGCCACGATCAAACTCTTTTCCAAAGACGACAAGGTGCGCGCCGAAGCGGTGAAAACGCTGCAGGGCGAACCCGACGAAGCCAAGTTGCCTCTCGTCGAGAAGGCCTACGCGGCCGAGACCGTGCCGGCGATCAAGGAAGCGATCGGCCATGTGCGCGCGGCGATGCTGCTGGGCAGTGCCGACACCGCCCGGCGCCTCGAGGCCTCACGCTCGCTCGGCGAGAGCGGTACGCCCGCCACCAAGACGCTGCTGCTCGAACGCCAGAAGGTCGAGACCGACGCGGCCGTCAAGGGCGCGATCGCGGTGGCGCTGGGACGGATCGAAGGGCGCCTCAAGTGGGGGGAGCGGCTCGGCGTGCTGTTCACGGGCGTCAGCCTCGGCTCGATCCTGTTGCTGGTGGCCCTCGGCCTGGCCATCACCTACGGGCTGATGGGTGTCATCAACATGGCGCACGGCGAGCTGATGATGATCGGCGCCTACACGACCTACGTGGTGCAGAACCTGTTCCGCACCTGGCTGCCCGGCTGGTTCGACGCCTACGTGATCGTCGCCATTCCGGCCGCCTTCCTCGTCTCCGCCCTCGTCGGCGCCGTGCTCGAGCGCGGCGTGATCCGCTTCCTCTACGGCCGGCCGCTCGAGACGCTGCTCGCCACCTGGGGCATCAGCCTGGTGTTGCAGCAGGCGGTGCGCACGATCTTCGGCGCGCAGAACGTGCCGGTCGAAAACCCGAAGTGGCTCTCGGGCGGCATCCAGGCGATGAGCAATCTGGTGCTGCCCTACAACCGCATCGCCATCATCGTGTTCGCAGTGCTGGTGCTGGCCGGCGTGGCGCTGCTGATCGCGCGCACGCGCTTCGGCCTGTTCATCCGTGGCGTCACGCAGAACCGGCGCATGGCCGCGTGCGTGGGCGTCGACACGGCGAAGATCGACATGCTCGCGTTCTCGTTCGGCGCCGGCATCGCCGGCCTGGGCGGCGTGGCGCTCTCGCAGGTGGGCAACGTGGGCCCCGACCTCGGCCAGAGCTACATCGTCGACTCGTTCCTCGTGGTCGTGGTCGGTGGCGTCGGCCAGCTCGCCGGCACGGTGGTCGCGGCGCTCGGTCTCGGCGTGCTGAACAAGCTGCTCGAAGGCCTCTCCGGCGCGGTGCTGGCCAAGATCATGGTGCTGGTGGCGATCGTGATCTTCATCCAGAGGAAGCCCTCGGGCCTGTTCGCGATGAAGGGCCGGAGCGCGGAGGCATGAGCGGCCGGGCCGTTCCCAGGGCGAATATCGCAGCGCGAAGCGCGGAGGCTTGTCGATGAGCACCGTCACCGGCGCGGCGCCGCTCGGTCATCCCGAGCGCAGCGAAAGATCTGCCGCGGGCGACGCCGTGATGCTTCGCTACGCTCAGGATGACATGCGTGTGCCGCATGGCCTGGTTCGCCGCTGGAGCGGCATTGCCGTCGCGCTGGTGGTCGTGGGCGTTGCGGTGCCGGTCGCCAACCTGCTCGTGCCGGAGACCGGCGCGCTGCACCTCTCCGACTACGCGGTGCAGCTCATCGCCAAGATCATGTGCTACGCCATCGCGGCCCTCGCGATGGACCTGATCTGGGGCTACACCGGCATCCTCTCGCTCGGCCACGGTGCGTTCTTCGCGCTCGGTGGCTACGCGATGGGCATGTACCTCATGCGCCAGATCGGCAGCGACGGGCAATACCACCTGCCCATGCCCGACTTCATGGTGTTCCTCAACTGGAAGGAGTTCCCCTGGCACTGGGCGCTCTCCGATTCCTTCGTGGCGCAGATGGCGCTGGTCATCCTCGCGCCGGGGCTGCTGGCCTTCGTGTTCGGCTTCTTCGCCTTCCGCTCGCGCATCAAGGGCGTGTACTTCTCGATCATCACGCAGGCCATGACGTTCGCGATGATGTTGCTGTTCTTCCGCAACGAGACCGGCTTCGGCGGCAACAACGGCTTCACCGATTTCAAGCGCATCCTCGGCGTGACCATCGCCACGCCGCAGACGCGCATGGTGCTGTTCGTGATCACAGGCTGCACGCTGATCGGCTTTTACCTGGTCGCGCGCGCCATCGTCGGCAGCAAGTTCGGGCGCGTGCTGCAGGCCATACGCGACGCCGAGAGCCGTGTCATGTTCACCGGCTACGACCCACTGAGATACAAGCTCGCGATCTGGACCTTCTCGGCCGTGATGTGTGGCGTGGCCGGCGCGCTCTACGTGCCGCAGGTGGGCATCATCAACCCGAGCGAGATGACGCCGGCAGCTTCGATCGAGATCGCGATCTGGGCCGCGGTCGGTGGCCGGGCAACGCTGATCGGCCCGATCGTCGGCGCCTTTTTCGTCAACGGCGCCAAGAGCGTGTTCACGCAGTATTTGCCGGAGTACTGGCTGTACGTGCTGGGCGCGATGTTCATCGCCGTGACGCTGTTTCTGCCGCAGGGCATCGTCGGCCTGTTTCGAAGAGTTCGGCGATGACGCCCGATCTCATGCGCGCCGGCACGCGGGCGCGCCGTGCCGCCGAGCAGCGCTCTGCTGCGGCGCAGCCCGGCCCCTCCGGCGGCCGCGAGGCCAGCTACTCGCGCGTGGTCGATCCGACCCAGCTCGACACCACGCACGGCGCCATCCTCTACCTCGAAGACATCACCGTCAGCTTCGACGGCTTCAAGGCGCTGAACGCGCTCTCGATGAGCATCAGCGCCGGTGAACTGCGCTGCATCATCGGCCCGAACGGCGCGGGCAAGACGACGATGATGGACGTGATCACCGGCAAGACCCGGCCCGACGCGGGGCGCTGCTTCTTCGGCTCGACCATCGACCTGCTGCGCCTGCGCGAGAACGAGATCGCCTCCGTGGGCGTGGGCCGCAAGTTCCAGAAGCCCACGGTGTTCGAGCACCTCACCGTGTTCGAAAATCTCGAGCTCGCACTGAAGGCCGACCGCGGCGTGCGCGCCTCGCTGTTCTTTCGCCTGAGCGGCGCGCAGCTCGACCGCATCGGCGAGACGCTGGTGCTGATCCACCTCCAAGACGCCGCGCAGCGCACCGCCGGCCTGCTCTCGCACGGCCAGAAGCAGTGGCTCGAGATCGGCATGCTGCTCATCCAGAACCCGAAGCTGCTGCTGCTCGACGAGCCCGTGGCCGGCATGACCGACGAGGAGACGGAGCGCACGGCCGAGCTTTTCCTCTCGCTCGAAGGCAGCCACTCGCTGGTGGTCGTGGAGCACGACATGAAGTTCATCCATGCCCTCACGCATGCGAACCCGGCGAAGAAGGTGACGGTGCTGCACGAGGGCAGCGTGCTGGCCGAAGGCTCGCTCGCTCAAGTCCAAGCCGACGAGAAAGTCGTCGAGGTCTATCTTGGAAGGTAGAGCCCCCACGCTTGCGGCTGACGCCGCGGCGCTGCCCCACGAGGGGGCGCGGGCCGGCTTGGGGCGGCCCGGCGCCGGCCCGGCCGTCCTGAAGGTCGAGTCGATCGACCAGTACTACGGCGGCTCGCACATCCTGCGCAAGGTGTCGTTCGAGGCGCATGCCGGCGAGGTGCTGGTGGTGCTCGGCCGCAACGGCGTGGGCAAGACGACTCTGCTGAAAAGCCTGATGGGCGTGGTGCCGGTGCGCGCCGGCCGCATCTCGTTCGAAGGCGCCGACATGACGCGGGCAACGCCCTACGAACGTGTGCGCCGCGGCATCGGCTACGTGCCGCAGGGACGCGAGATCTTCGGCCGGCTCACGGTGCAGGAGAACCTGCAGATGGGGCTGGCCTACAAGAAGGGCAGCACGCGCATCCCGCCGCAGCTGTTCGAGCTGTTCCCGGTGCTGAAGGCGATGCTGCACCGGCGCGGTGGCGATCTCTCCGGAGGCCAGCAGCAGCAGCTCGCGATCGCGCGCGCGCTTGCCGCCGCGCCGAGCATGATCGTGCTCGACGAGCCCACCGAAGGCATCCAGCCTTCGATCATCAAAGACATCGGCCGCGTCATCCGCATGCTGGCCGACGAAGGTCTGGTGGTCGACGGCAAGGCGCAGCGCATGGCGATCGTGCTGGTCGAGCAGTACTACGACTTCGCCGAGGAGCTGGCCGACCGCTACCTCGTGATGGAGCGCGGCGAGGTCGTGCAGCGCGGCCTGGGCGCCGACATGGAAGACGAAGGCGTGCGGCAGAAGATGTCGATCTGACGCAGAGCGGAAGCCGGCGTCCGCTTTGCGTGCGTTCGTTCGAAGGACCGCCGGTCCCTCAACTCACGCCTGCGTCGAAGGCACAATCGGCGTCGCCATGATCACCGTCCACCACCTCAACAACTCGCGCTCCCAGCGCGTCCTCTGGCTGCTCGAGGAGCTCGGCGTTCCGTACGAGATCGTGAAGTACCAGCGCGACGCGCAGACCATGCTCGCGCCGCCCGAGCTCGTGAAGGTGCACCCGCTCGGCAAGTCGCCGGTGATCACCGACGGCGGTGTCACCGTGGCCGAAACGGGAGCGATCGTCGAGTATCTGCTCGAGACCCACGGCGCGGGCCGGCTGAGGCCGGCCGCCGGCACGCCCGAGGCGCTGCGCTTTCGTTACTGGCTGCACTTCGCCGAAGGCTCGGCGATGCCGCCGCTGCTGCTCAAGTTGATCTTCGATCGCATCGGCTCGGGCCAAGGCATGCCGTTCTTCGTCAAGCCCGTAGCCAAGGCCATCGCGAACAAGGTCAAGGGGCTGATGGTCGAGCCGAACCTGAAGCGACAGCTCGACTTCATGGAGGCCGAGCTCGGCAAGAGCGAATGGTTCGCCGGCCCCGACTTCAGCGCGGCCGACATCCAGATGAGCTTTCCGTTGGAAGCGGCGCACCAGCGCGCCGGGCTCGACGCGAGCCGGCCGAGGCTGATGGCGTGGCTGAAGAAGATCCATGCGCGCGCCGGCTACAAGAAAGCGCTCGAGCGCGGCGGCCCGTACAGCTTCGCGAACGACTGAAGCGCCGCACGCCCGGCGCGCGATCAGCGCGTCGCGGAACCCGGCGAAACCGCCTTGACCGTCGGCGCTGCGTCGCTGCCGGTGGCACTCCCGCCGCCGCCGCGCTCGCTGTGCGCGACGGCGACCGGCGCGGAGCGCGGCGCCGGCGGTGGATCGAGCAGATCGACCATCGGGCTGTGGATCGCACGCGCGAAGGCGATGACGGTGCGGCCGCGGTCGGCCGGCAACGTGGCCTTGGCCTCGGCGCCGCGCGCGAGCAGGAAGCGCACCATGTCGGCCTGCGTCGCCGGGTTCTGCAGGAAGCCCGGCAGCAGCACGCGTTGCAGCGGCAGCCACGGGTAGACGCCGCCGCGCGTGGGCGGGGCGCTTCGAGCGAGCTGCGGCAGGCGGTAGAGCCACCATTCCAGCGCGGCCCAATGGCTGGTGCGCAGCGCTTCTTCGAAGCCCATGGGCAGCACGCCGTCGTAGCCGCCGAGCGCGGCTTCGGGCGTGTGCCCAGCGACCTCGAGCTCGCGGCCCAAGCGCGAGACGAGCAGCTCGGGGTCGGCCGCGTCGAGCGGGCTGAACGAGAGCGTGCCGGGTTCGAGCTTGCCGGCGTCGAGCCAGCCGGTGAGCACGCGGTCGAGCCCGGCCGCGCGCGCGTTGCTGCAGCCGAGCATGCGGAAGACGTCGTGTCGCACGGCGCGCGGGTCGACCTCGGCCATCGTCACGAAGGCCTGCAGCATGGCCGGCGGTGCGCTCGCGAAAGCGGGGCAGACGTCGATCTCGGCAAGGTCTTGCAAGGGCGAGCGCGTGCACGCCTGTGTCGACGCACCTTGGGCGACGAGGTCGGGCACGGCGCGCCAGAGCCGGGCGTCGCGGGTGGCGATGGCGAGCGGGCAGGCTTGCAGGCCGGAATTCGCAACGTCGGCTCGGCGGATGCTGCCGGGCACGTAGTCGCAGCGCGGGTTCAGCGCGCGCTGCACGCTGTTGAGCAACATGCACGGCGTGGGGTCGTCTTCGGTGAGCTTGGCGTGCACATGCTTGACGATGTCCCACGTCATGCTGCTGTCCGTCGCCACGCCGGCCGCGCTCAGCACCAGGCCAGGGGCGGTGCAGGCCGAGAGCAGGCCGGCGCCGAGCGCTGCGGCGGCGGCGCAGAGCATGGCGCGGAAGCGGTGCGGATGGGAAGGCATGGAACAGCGCAGGGACCGGGGCCGTAGCCGAGACAGCAGATGGCCATGGTAGTCAGGAGCGGCGCTTCCTGTCCGTGATGTAACCCCAAGAAATGCGGTCGGGTCGCAACACAACGCGGCGAAGGAACGCCGGCCGTCGAGCGCATGCCGACGGTAGAGTGCCTGCCATGAACAGGCCACGTTCCGCTTCGCGCATCGATCCGCGCACTCGCTGGCGCGCGCTCGTCGCCTGCGCTCTGCTGGCCGCCACTGGCGCAGCGCACGCGGCCTCTGCGAAACCGGTGGCCGCGGAGCACGGCATGGTGGTCACCGCACAGCACCTGGCCACGAAGGTCGGCGTCGACGTGCTGAAGCGCGGCGGCAACGCGATCGACGCGGCCGTGGCCGTCGGCTATGCGCTCGCCGTCGTTTATCCCGCGGCGGGCAACCTCGGCGGCGGCGGCTTCATGACGATCCGGCTCGCCGATGGCCGCACCACCTTTCTCGACTTCCGCGAGACCGCGCCGCTCGCCGCCCGTGCCGACATGTACCTCGACGCGGCAGGCCAGGCCGTTGCCGGCGCCTCCACGCGCGGCCACCTCGCGGTCGCAGTGCCCGGCACCGTCGCTGGCCTCGAGGCCGCGCGACAGCGCTACGGCAGCCTGCCGCGCGGCGAGCTGATCGCTCCGGCGATCGCCCTGGCCGAGCGTGGCTACCTGCTCCAGCAGGGTGACGCCGACATGTTCGCCACCGCCACGG
>Ga0209511_1003507_pt1 | contig 11986 bp, 7 predicted proteins | sample SSSSmetaG_FD_184141 | JGI IMG/M metagenome (GOLD analysis project Ga0209511, IMG submission 184141) | Glacier valley bacterial and archeal communities from Borup Fiord, Nunavut, Canada, to study Microbial Dark Matter (Phase II) - ​SSSS... | ecosystem: Environmental > Aquatic > Freshwater > Ice >... | reverse complement strand
TTGCGGTTCGTCAAGAGAACATGCTGCATGGGCATTGCATGATTATGGGTTCAATGCAGTAGTAAGTAGCTTTTTTGCAGACATTTTTAAAAACAATGCTTTAAACAATGCAGTATTACCAGTTGTGGTTTCAGATTCATTTTTGCAAAAAATATTTGCTCAAAATAAAGACGTGACATTAATTATCAGCCTACTAGATCAAACAATTACTATAGATGCAACGCAAGAAACTGAATTATTTGAAATAAACAGCTACAAGAAAGAATGTTTATTAAATGGCTATGATGATATCGATTATCTAATAAGCGTTAAAACGGATATAGTGCTTTACGAAAAAGAATTATTAAAATAAATTTTCATGGAACAATCAATAAATAGTGTTGAAGGTGAGCGAAAATTTTCGTCAGTAAACGGGAATAGAGGAGTATATAAAATTGCCGTTTTAAAGGGTGATGGAATTGGGCCTGAAGTAACAACGCAGTCAATTAAAATATTGCAGGCTATCAGTGAACAATTTAAAAAAGAATTTGTTTTTACTGAAGCACTCATAGGTGCGGATGCAATTGAAAAAACAGGCGTGCCGCTTCCTCAGGCAACAATTGAAGTTTGTTTAAACAGCGATGCAATTTTATTAGGTGCTATAGGACATCCAAAATATGATAACGACCCAACAGCGAAAGTGAGGCCTGAACAGGGTTTGCTTGCATTAAGAAAAGCATTGCAGCTGTTTGCAAATATTCGCCCGGTTACTTCGCATCCATCTCTTTATGCTTTATCGCCACTAAAACCAAACATTATTGATGGAGTAGATTTTGTTATTTACAGAGAACTTACCGGCGGGATTTATTTTGGTAAAAAAGAAACAAACGCAGAAGGAACCATGGCCTCGGACGAATGCATGTACACGAAAGAAGAAATAGAACGCATTACACATCTTGCTTTTAAAGCAGCACAAAAAAGAAGAAAAAAACTTACGTTGGTAGATAAAGCAAATGTTTTAGAAACATCTCGTTTGTGGAGAAAAGTTGTACAGGAAATTGCCACAGAATATAAAGATGTAGTGGTAGATTTTTTATTTGTAGACAATGCAGCTATGCAAATAATTCTTAACCCAAAACAATTTGATGTAATTCTTACAGAAAATATGTTTGGTGATATTATAAGCGATGAAGCAAGTGTAATAAGTGGTTCATTAGGCTTGTTACCATCATCATCTATCGGCTTTAAGACTGCTTTGTTTGAACCAATCCATGGTTCCTATCCTCAGGCAACAGGAAAAGATATTGCAAATCCGATAGGCTCTATATTATCTGCCGCTATGTTATTGGATCACCTAGGCATGTCTGAAGAAGCAGCGGTGGTAAGAGCTGCAGTGACCTGGACATTGAAAAATAAAATTGTTACAAAAGATATTGAACCCATAGATTTCTATTTTACATCTACTGTAGGTGGATTTATTGTAGACCACATCAACAAAAATATAGCTGAAAATATGAACGGAGAAAATATTACACTAAGAAAATCAACAGTTATTTAAAAAAGAAAAAAAAGCAAGAAAAAAAATATGTATTACAACGAAGAAACCATTATTTATCTGGACAACGAATTTGTAAAAGCAGCAGATTCAAAAATGAATTTATACAGCCAAAGTCTTCATTATGGCTATTCAGCATTTGAAGGCATACGCTCTTATAAAACTGCTAACGGAATTAAAATTTTTAAGCAGGAAGAACATTTTGATAGATTAAGAATATCCTGCGAGGCAGTAGGCATACCGTATCCCTGGACAAATGAAGAATTGATAAATGCAACTTACCGGCTTTTAGAAAAAAACAATCTGGATAATGCATATATACGTCCACTGGTTTTTTGTCCACCAAATATGAGTTTGCAAAAAGCAACATCTTCCCATATACTTTTAGCAGCATGGGAATGGGGCGCCTACCTTGGTAACAGTTTATTGAGAGTTGGTCTTTCTACTTTTCAAAGACCAAACCCAAAAGGATTTAAAATTCATGCAAAAATCAGTGGGCATTATGTAAACTCTATTATGGCATGCCAGGAAGCTAAAGACAATGGGTATGATGAAGCATTGCTTACTGATATGAATGGATTTGTAGCAGAAGGGCCAGGGGCAAATATATTTTATGAAAAAGATGGAAAGTTATTTACGCCTGCACCGGGCAATATTCTTACCGGAATTACAAGGGCAACAGTAATGGAATTATGCAATGAGATGGCGATAGAGTTAACAGAAAAGCAAATTACTGTTGATGAGCTTAAAGCCGCAGATGCTGTATTTTATTGTGGTACAGCAGCAGAAATAATCGGCTGGGAAAGTCTAGATGGTGAAAGTTTTAAAATTCCATTTAATACATCTGTAAGTAGAAGAATACAATTAGCATATAAAAACAGGGTATTGGAATTGGAACTTGAACCGAAAAGAAGTTTGATAGATGTTTGATGAATTACGAATGCTAAAAATAAAAAAGTCACACACGAATAAAAAAATCTATTTTTTTTACTAAGGTAAAAATACAACAGAATAAAAAAGTGTAAACTCAATAATAATATCTTCTTGGTGAAAGATTGCGCCCCAGAGATTCAAACAAATCAGGTTAGTAAAAGATAAATTGAAATACAAATTTTGAATGGAGCGTCGCCACCGAAGTCGCCATAAGAATAAATGCATTTAAACAAACAACAAAATTTTACCAAAGGTAAAATAGACAGATGAGTGAATTAAACAAATACAGCAAAACTCTAACGCAAGACGAAACTCAACCTGCTGCGCAAGCTATGTTTTATGGCATAGGCCTTTCAGAAGATGATTTAAAGAAACCCCAGGTAGGAATTGCGAGCATGGGTTACGATGGTAATACGTGCAACATGCATTTAAATGACCTTGCAAAAATTGTGAAGCAAGGTATATGGAGTGAAGACATGGTTGGTTTAATTTTTAATACAATCGGCATTAGTGATGGCATCAGCAATGGCACGGATGGCATGCGTTACAGCCTTGTGAGCAGAGATTTGATCGCAGACAGTATTGAAGCAGTTTGTGGTGGTTTTTATTACGATGGATTAATTGCCTTACCCGGTTGCGATAAAAATATGCCGGGATCTATTATGGCAATGGGAAGATTAAACAGACCCTCCATAATGGTTTATGGTGGAACGATTGAAGCTGGGCATTACAAAGGTGAAGATTTAAATATTATTTCAGCATTCGAAGCGTTGGGCCAAAAACTTGCGGGAACAATTACTCCCGAAGATTTCAAAGAAATTGTAAAACACAGCTGCCCGGGTGCAGGCGCATGTGGCGGTATGTATACAGCAAATACCATGGCAAGTGCCATTGAAGCATTGGGAATGAGTTTGCCTTTTTCATCTAGCAACCCTGCACTGAGTGAAGATAAAAAAAATGAATGTTTACTGGCAGGAAAAGCAATAAAAATATTGTTGGAAAAAGATATCAAACCAAAAGATATCATGACAAAAAAAGCGTTTGAAAATGCAATTACCATTATCATGATTTTTGGCGGAAGTACAAATGCAGTGTTGCATTTAATAGCCATGGCTAAAAGTGTGGATGTACTAATAACGCAGCAAGATTTTCAAAGGATAAGCGATACAACACCTGTGCTTGCTGATTTTAAGCCAAGCGGAAAATACCTGATGCAGGAATTACATGCACATGGCGGTGTACCTGCTGTAATGAAATATTTATTAGAAGTAGGAATGTTGCATGGCGATTGTATAACCGTTACGGGGAAAACGGTAGCAGAGAATTTGAAAGATGTAACGCGAATAAATTTCAAAACACAAAAAATTATTTATCCATTAGAAACCCCGTTAAAAGCAACAGGGCATTTACAAATATTGTATGGCAACCTTGCCGAGAAAGGAAGTGTAGCAAAAATAAGTGGCAAAGAAGGAATAAGGTTTGAAGGCCCTGCAAGAGTATTTAACGGTGAGAAAGATCTTGTAGCCGGAATTGAAACAGGAAGAGTGAAGAAAGGCGATGTAGTTGTGATAAGATATGAAGGACCAAGAGGTGCACCCGGTATGCCTGAAATGCTCAAACCAACTTCAGCCATAATAGGCGCAGGTTTGGGAAAAGATGTTGCGTTAATTACTGATGGAAGATTTAGCGGTGGTAGTCATGGTTTTGTTGTGGGGCACATAACACCGGAAGCCTTTAATGGTGGACTCATTGCGCTGGTAGAAGATGAAGATATAATAGAAATTGATGTGCCTACAAAAGCAATGACATTAAAGGTAAGCGACAACATAATTGCAGAGCGTAGAAAAAAATGGCAACAGCCTTTATTAAAAGTTACCAAAGGTTTGTTGTATAAATATGCAATGTGTGTAAAAGATGCGAGTGAAGGGTGTGTGACGGATGAAGCCCCCTAAATCATCCGAAGAGCCACCAAGGTTCCTTGTGATTTGATGGTTACAAAAAATAAGTATTTGAGTTTATCGATTTCAAAAATATTAAAGTGCGTGTAAATAAATAGAAATGGAAACACTTCAAGATATACAAGAGATAATTAAAGAGCAATGTGCTCCCGAGATCCAGTCTTCTATGGGTGGGCGGTCTGTGGCAACCTCCGGTTCCGTTGCACTCCTCGAAGCATTAATTGAAGAAGATGTAACCATTATTTTTGGATATCCGGGCGGGGCAATTATGCCAATATACGATGCATTGTATGATTACGAAGAAAAATTAAACCACATATTGGTGCGCCATGAGCAAGGTGCAATTCATGCTGCACAAGGGTTTGCAAGGGCAAGTGGAAAAACAGGAATTGTATTTGCAACAAGTGGACCCGGCGCAACAAACTTGGTTACAGGTCTTGCAGATGCTATGATAGACAGCACGCCACTTGTTTGTATAACAGGACAAGTGTTTGCACATTTGCTAGGCACAGATGCGTTTCAAGAAACGGATATTATAAATATTACAACGCCTGTTACAAAATGGAATTATCAAATTACAGATGCTACAGAAATACCATCGGTGCTTGCAAAAGCTTTTTACATTGCAGGTAGTGGGCGCCCCGGGCCTGTGTTAATAGATATTACAAAGAATGCACAATTACAAATGTTCGATTATGCAGGCTATACAAAATGTACACACATTCGCAGTTACAGGCCAAAGCCAATTGTAAGAAACGAATACATTGTTGCTGCGGCAAAATTAATTAACGAAGCAAAAAAACCCTTTGTAATTTTTGGGCAGGGTATAATTCTTGGAAAAGCTGAAAAAGAATTTATAGCGTTTATAGAAAAAGGAAATTTACCAGCTGCCTGGACAATTATGGGTATGAGTGCAATACCGTCAGAACATGAACTCGGCGTAGGTATGCTGGGTATGCACGGAAATTATGGACCAAATGTTTTAACAAACGAATGCGATGTGTTGATTGCTGTGGGTATGCGTTTTGATGACAGAGTTACCGGTCGTTTAGATAAATATGCCAAGCAAGCAAAAGTTGTTCACCTAGATATTGATCCTTCCGAAATTGATAAAAATGTAAAAACAACTGTGGCAGTATGGGGAGATTGTAAAGAAACGTTGCCGCTGTTAACTGCATTAATAAATATAGGAAACCATACTGCGTGGTTACAAAAATTTGCAGATTATACAAAACAGGAAGAAGAGAAATGTATTTTTCCCGAACTCAATCCAACGAGTGATGAACTGACGATGGGCGAAGTAATAAAAACCTTAAATGAATTAACAGAGGGCAATGCAATTATTGTAACAGATGTAGGGCAACACCAAATGGTTACTTGTCGCTATGCCAAATATAACCAGAGCAAAAGTAATATTACCAGCGGTGGTTTGGGCACAATGGGTTACGCTTTGCCGGCTGCTATAGGTGCAAAATTTGGTGCGCCAAAAAGCATAGTCGTAGCTGTTATTGGCGATGGCGGTATACAAATGACTATACAAGAGTTAGGTACTATCATGCAAAGCAATGTACATGTAAAAATAATTATCCTCAACAACCAGTTTCTTGGAATGGTGCGCCAATGGCAAGAATTATTTATGGATAAAAGATATTCTTTTACAAATATTAAGAGCCCCGATTTTGTGAAGGTAGCAGCAGCATATAACATACAAGGAAAAAAAGTAAGTGAAAGAAATGATTTAAAAAATTCGCTCAAAACAATGTTGGATTATAATGGTGCCTATCTATTGGAAGTAATGGTAGGAAAAGAAAATAATGTTTTTCCAATGGTGCCCCAGGGTTGCAGTGTTAGCGAAATAAGACTGAAGTAGAAAAATATTTTTACCGGGAGGCTTTAGTATTTAATAGTAAAAAACGTTTCATAATTATGGTAAAATAAAATGAATAACAATGAACAAATCAGAATATACCATCACCGTTTACACAGAAAATCAGATTGGTTTACTAAACCGTATAGCTATTATTTTCAGCAGAAGAAAAATAAATGTAGATAGTTTAAACACATCACCAACCGAAGTAGAAAGTGTACATCGTTTTACCATAGTTATAAACGAAACAGAAGATGTTGTAAGAAAACTGTGTACTCAAATAGAAAAACAAGTAGATGTTTTAAAAGCATTTTACAATACTGAAGAAGAAGTAGTTTGGCAAGAAATGGCTTTGTATAAAGTGCCAACAGATGAAATAGCTGCAAAAGTAAAAGTAGAAAGACTGCTGAGACAATACGGAGCAAGAGCAGTGGTGATTAGAAAAGATTATACTGTTTTTGAAACCACAGGTCATAGAGAAGAAACAGATGGATTAATAAAAGCATTGGAACCTTATGGTTTGATTGAATTTGTCCGCAGTGCAAGAATTGCTATCATAAAAGATAGCAGCGGCTTTCATGATAAACTAAAGTTTTATGAAGAATCTGCTCCTGGCGACGAATTGGTAGAGAATGAATATTTAAACCACCAAGATGAAGTTTTTACAATGTAATTCTACATAACTGAGAAACAGCGTTAAAAGAATTTTCGGAGCGTTTCACCATCCCATGCGAAAACTGCGCCCTCGTTTTTCTTTGCAGCTATATAAAAAATTAAAATTAAAAAATAGACAATGGCAAATTATTTCAACAGCTTACCACTTAGAGAACAACTAAACCAACTCGGTGTATGTGAGTTTATGAACAGCAACGAATTTACAAATGGTGTTAATGTGTTGAAAGGAAAAAAAATGGTCATTATTGGTTGTGGCGCACAAGGGTTAAACCAAGGATTAAATCTCAGAGATTCAGGTATGGATATTTCTTATGCATTGCGCAAAGAAGCTATCGCCGAAAAAAGAGCATCATGGAAGAGTGCAACCGACAATAATTTTGTGGTAGGAACTTATGAAGCATTAATACCAACTGCAGATGTAGTTCTAAATCTTACACCCGACAAACAACACACTGCAGTTGTAAATACCATCATTCCATTAATGAAAAAAGGCGCAACACTCTCCTACTCTCACGGTTTTAATATTGTAGAAGAAGGCATGCAAATAAGAAAAGATTTAACAGTGATAATGGTGGCACCAAAATGCCCAGGAACAGAAGTTCGAGAAGAATACAAACGGGGTTTTGGTGTTCCAACTTTAATTGCAGTTCATCCGGAAAACGATCCTGAAAATAAAGGATTAGAACAGGCAAAAGCATATGCAGTAGGCACCGGCGGACATAGAGCAGGAGTATTAAAATCATCTTTTATAGCCGAAGTAAAAAGTGATTTAATGGGTGAACAAACAATTTTGTGCGGCATGCTGCAAACAGGATCAATTCTTTGTTTTGATAAAATGGTGGAAAAAGGAATTGAAAAAAGTTATGCTTCTAAACTGGTACAATATGGTGTGGAAGTAATTACAGAATCCTTAAAACAAGGTGGCATTACAGCAATGATGGACAGATTATCCAATCCTGCAAAAATAAAAGCATACCAGCTTTCAGAGGAACTAAAAACAATTATGCGGCCACTCTTCCAAAAACATCAGGATGATATTATGAGTGGACATTTTTCAAAAACGATGATGGAGGATTGGGACAATGACGATAAAAATTTATTATCATGGAGAGCAGCTACTGGAGAAACAGCTTTCGAAAAAACACCAGCGGGCGATATGAAAATTGCAGAGCAAGAATTTTTTGACAATGCTTTGTTATTTGTTGCTATGATAAGAGCAGGGGTAGAACTTGCTTTTGAAACAATGGTAGAAGCTGGTATTAAAGAAGAGTCTGCTTATTATGAATCATTACATGAAACGCCTTTAATTGCAAACACAATTGCCCGTAAAAAATTATTTGAAATGAATAGGGTTATTTCTGATACGGCAGAATATGGCTGCTATTTATTTGACCATGCATGCAAACCCTTATTGGCTGATTTTATGAAAAAAGTTGATACAGATGTAATTGGAAAAAATTTTAATGCTGGAAAAGATAATGGAGTAGACAATAAAAAATTGATCCTGGTAAATAATGCTTTGAGAACTCACCCGGTAGAAATTGTAGGTGCACAATTAAGACAGGCAATGACGAATATGAAAACAATAAGTACAGATGTTTAAAAACTAAGAAATGAGTATTTTTTCTTTATCCAATTTTAAGAAACTATATATTAAGAAAAGACTATAACCAATAGATTGAATTATCCATAATTATATAATTTAAAAAATTAAACTTTAAAGTATCGGAAATATTGATTTAAATAAAATGTCAGAAATAGCAACTACATATCAATTTGATTTTACGCAAACGGCTTATCAGCTTAAAAATATTGTAAATAAAACGCCATTACAGTTTAATTCAAATCTTTCAAAAAAATACCATTGCAATGTGTTTTTAAAAAGAGAAGATTTGCAGGTAGTACGTTCTTACAAATTGCGTGGCGCATATAATATGATGAGTAGTTTAACAACAGCGCAATTGCAGCGAGGTGTTGTTTGTGCAAGCGCAGGCAACCATGCGCAAGGCTTTGCATACAGTTGTAAAAAGCTAAGCGCAAATGGTGTTGTATTTATGCCCGTTATTTCACCCAACCAAAAAATATCTCAAACAAAAATGTTTGGAGAAAATTTTATAGAAGTAAAATTAGTAGGCGACACCTTTGATGATTGTGCCATTGCTGCAAAAAAATACACAGAAGAAAATGGGATGACTTTTATTCCACCATTTGATGATTACAAAATAATAGAAGGGCAAGGAACGGTGGGCCTTGAAATTTTTGAACAACTTAATGAATTATCTCAAGATAACTTTTCAGATAACTTTTTTCCAAAAACATCAACTTTTTCTACTAATAATTTAATGGCAGATTATATTTTTATGGCTGTAGGCGGTGGTGGCCTCAGCGCAGGTGTTGGTACCTATTTTAAAACTTTTTCTCCCGCTACAAAAATTATTGGAGTAGAGCCCAAAGGTGCACCCAGTATGCACGAAGCTTTAAAAGCCGGCCATCCAGTAACAGTAGAAAATATAGAACGCTTTGTAGATGGTGCAGCAGTAAAACGGGTAGGCGATATTACCTTTTCTATTTGCAAAGATGTGTTGGATGATATGCTTTTAGTAGAGGAGGGAAAAGTATGTTCTACTATCTTAAAACTATACAATGAAGATGCCATTGTTGCAGAACCTGCAGGTGTTTTAAGTATAGCAGCATTAGATGAATATGCAGAAGTAATAAAAGGCAAAAATATTATTTGTGTTATTGGAGGCGGCAATAATGACATTGATAGAATGCAGGAAATTAAGGAACGAAGTTTACAATACGAAGGATTGAAACATTATTTTCTTATTCGGTTTGCACAAAGGCCCGGAGCTTTAAAAGAGTTTGTAAATAATGTATTGGGAGATAATGATGATATTACCCGATTTGAATACATTCAAAAACACAACAAAGAAAATGGTCCTGCATTGGTTGGTATTGAATTAAAAACAAAAGAAGATTACGATACGCTACTTAAAAATTTAGATGATTATCATATTAATTATACTGTTTTAAAAAGTGGTGACAATGCTTTTGGATATTTAGTATAAAGGCTATTTTATTATTTACGTTGAATAAAAATAGAAATTATTTTGTAAAAAACATTTTTCAAAAAATAAGTTGAATAGGTTGATTTTTAAATAAAAAATACAATGAACAAACTCCAAAATATTAATGCAACAATTAATGAAGGCCTTTACGACCCTCGCTTTGAGCACGACGCCTGTGGTATCGGTTTTGTAGCCAATATCAAAGGGGTAAAATCTCATCAGCATATTTCTGATGCACTTACGGTTTTGGAAAATATGGAGCATAGAGGTGCGTGCGGTTGCGAAAATAATTCGGGGGATGGTGCAGGAATAATGATGCAAATGCCACACGAATTTTTCTTTGATGAATGCAAAAAACTAGGTATCCATTTACCCGCATTTACAAAATATGCAGTGGGTGTTATTTTTTTTCCAAGAGAAATAAGATTGAGAGAAGAATGTCGTTCTTTATTTAACAAAGCTGCTGAAAAAGTAAATGTTGAAATTCTATGCTATAGAAAAGTACCTGTGAATGGCGAAAACATTGGCCCCACTGCACTTAGCGTAGAGCCGGAAATGGAGCAGGTTTTTATTGCATGTCCAGATCATGTAAAGGATGCGGATGCTTTTGAACGGAAACTTTTTATACTTCGCAATTATGCAACTCATACAATCAACAATTCAATAAAAAAAGACAGTATTGGTTTTTACATCGCATCTCTTTCATACAAAACAATTATTTATAAAGGCCAACTAACCAGTACACAGGTACGAAATTATTTCCCCGATCTATCAAATAAAAAATTAATTAGTGCTTTCGGTTTGGTGCATTCACGTTTTGCCACTAACACTTTTCCAAGTTGGAAATTGGCACAACCATTTCGTTATATTGCTCACAATGGCGAAATAAATACTTTACAAGGAAACCTGAATTGGCTCAAAGCAGTAGAACAACGTTTTACCACTTCCTATTTTAGCAAAGAAGAAATGGATTTGTTGTTACCTGTTATTTCGGGGCAACAATCTGACTCTGCTTGTCTGGATAATATGATTGAATTATTATTATTGTGTGGACGAAGTTTGCCGCATGTAATGATGATGCTTATACCAGAAGCATGGGATGGCAATGAGGAAATGGAACCTATTAAAAAAGCATTTTACGAATTTCATGCAAGCATTATGGAACCCTGGGATGGGCCAGCTTCTATATCATTTACCGATGGAAAAATAATTGGTGCAACCCTTGACAGGAATGGATTGCGACCATCTCGATATTGTGTAACTACAGATGATAGGGTTATAATGGCTAGTGAAACGGGTGCATTACCAATTGACCAAAAATTAATAAAAGAAAAAGGCAGATTACAACCAGGAAAAATGTTTGTGGTGGATTTAGAGCAAGGCAGAATTATTAGCGATGAAGAATTGAAACAAAATATTTGTGGGCAGAAACCGTATGACAGATATTTAAATCAATACAAAATTCGGTTGGAAGAAATTGAAGAACCAAGAGTAGCATTTACACATTTAACCGATGCATCTATTTTAAAATATCAAAAAGCATTTGGATACACTACCGAGGATATTGATACCATTTTAAAACCAATGGCGCTCGATTCAAAGGAACCAATCGGCTCTATGGGTACAGATACACCCTTGGCAATACTGAGCGATATTCCACAACACATCAGTTCATATTTTAAACAATTATTTGCACAGGTTACTAATCCACCTATTGATCCAATTAGAGAAAGATTGGTAATGAGTCTTGTTTCATTTGTTGGTAATAATGGAACATTGCTCGAAGAAAAACCCGAAGACTGTCATACCGTTGCATTGAAACATCCAATACTTACCAGCAAAGAATTAGAAAAACTGCGCAGCATTGATACGGGCAAATTTCAAAGCAAAACCTTACAGACATATTTTCGTGCCGATGGTCAGGAAGGGTCTTTAAAATTAGGTTTAG
>Ga0209511_1003506_pt1 | contig 11992 bp, 16 predicted proteins | sample SSSSmetaG_FD_184141 | JGI IMG/M metagenome (GOLD analysis project Ga0209511, IMG submission 184141) | Glacier valley bacterial and archeal communities from Borup Fiord, Nunavut, Canada, to study Microbial Dark Matter (Phase II) - ​SSSS... | ecosystem: Environmental > Aquatic > Freshwater > Ice >... | reverse complement strand
ATTTATGCTTGGTCAGACTATTTATGAACCTAAATTTCCGATTTCTAATTCTTAATTATCGAAGCTATAAACTCATCAAACAGGTAACGGCTATCGTGTGGACCGGGTGTTGCTTCCGGATGATACTGTACCGAAAAGGCAGGCTTATTTATCATACGGATGCCTTCTATGGAATCATCATTCAAATTAAGATGTGTAATCTCTACGGTAGCCGAAGCTCTTACCGCCTCAGCGTTTACACCAAAGCCATGATTTTGAGTTGTAATTTCACTTTTTCCGCTGATAACATTTTTTACAGGATGGTTTAATCCCCTGTGCCCATGGTGCATTTTAAAAGTCGGTATGTCATTGGCAAGGGCCAGCAATTGATGACCAAGGCAGATACCAAAAAGTGGTTTGTCTAAAGCAAGTATCTGTTTGATGGTTGTAACTGCATAATCCATTGGTGCAGGGTCTCCGGGTCCATTGCTTATAAAATAACCATTGGGTTCAAATCTCTGCAGTTCTTCAAAACTTGTTTTGGCATTGTGTACTTTTACATAAGCACCTCTTTCAACCAGGCAATTCAGTATATTTTTTTTGATGCCACAATCCAGTACAGCCACTCTTATTTTACTTTCAGGGTCACCTGCAAAATAGGCTTCCTTAGTAGATACAACCGAAGCCAGTTCAAGCCCATCCATGGAAGGCACTTTATCCAACTCCGCTTTTAATATTTCGAGGTCTGTAATTTCAGATGAAATAATACAATTCATCGCACCTTGCACACGTACATGTTCTACCAACGCCCTTGTGTCCACATCGTCAATAGCTACAACCCCCTGCTGTTCAAAATACTGTTGCAAAGATTCCTCAGCCAGAAAGCGAGAATATTTATCTTCTAGATTTCTGCCAATAACACCTTTTACTTTTACCCCATCGCTTTGAACATCTACCGCTTTTACACCGTAGTTACCCACATGAACATTGTTCATTATCAATACCTGCCCGTAATAACTCGGGTCAGTAAAAACTTCCTGGTAGCCTGTCATACCGGTATTAAAACAAATTTCTCCTGTAGTAGTACCTGTTTTACCAAAAGCATGTCCGTAAAAAGCGGTACCATCTTTAAGCAATAAAATAGCTGATTTTTTATGTGTTGTTGCTCCCATTATTTTTTAAAAGTTTTGCAAAGAAAAGGATTCGGTGATTGATTATACAATTATTTTTTACACACTTTTAAAGTTATGTCTATACAAAAAGTTTCAGACAAGGTCATAAAAAAGCTCCGATAAAAATATCGGAGCTATATGTAAATTAAATTTTACCATTTATGCTTCGGGAGTTGCTTTATCTTCCGGAGTTGTTTCAGCTTTAATTTCTACAGCTTCTTCAACTGCTGAAGTATCTGCTGCTTTATTTTTACCACCACCACTACGCCTTGTTTTCTTAGTGGGTTCTTCTGCCGCTGCCTTCACAATACTATTACCGTAAATTTCATTAAAGTCAACCAGTTCAATCATTGCCATTTCTGCATTATCACCGGTTCTTGCACCTAATTTAATAACACGTGTGTAACCACCGGGGCGGCTGGCAACTTTTGGAGCTACTACAGTAAACAATTCTTTTACTGCAGCTTTATCATTCAGGTAACTAAACACAATACGGTGATTGTGCATAATCTGCTCCTGGCTGGCTGTATGCTTTGTTTTGGTAATCAATGGCTCAATGTAAGTACGCAAAGCCTTTGCTTTTGCCAACGTAGTAGTAATTCTTTTAAAAATGATCAACTGGCAACCCAGGTTCATCAGCAAGGCTTTTCTATGTGAAGCCGTTCTGCTTAAATTATTGTTCTTATTTCCGTGACGCATGACGTTGTTGTTTTAAAATTCACTTACACCGTGTCAGGATTTGTAAGTTACTTATGTTATAAATTCTCCAGTTTCCCCTTCTGGGGGCGGAGGGGGTTTTATTCATCATCCAGTTTCAGCTTACTTAAATCCATTCCAAAACCTAAACCTCTTTCAATCAATACCTGCTCAATTTCACTTAAAGATTTCTGGCCAAAGTTTCTGAATTTCATCAGATCTTCCTGCTCGTACTGAACAAGTTCGCTCAATGAATTGATTTTAGCAGCTTTCAAACAGTTAAAGGCACGTACAGAAAGATCCAGATCTTCCAACGGTGTCTTCAACACTTTACGCAATTGTAAAGTTTGTTCGTCAACCAAATCCTCTTTTTTATCTTCCTTGGTATCAAAAGTGATGTTTTCATCAGTAATGATCATCAAATGCTGAATCAAAATACGACTGGCTTGCTTAACAGCCTCTTCCGGATGAATAGTACCATCAGTGATTACTTCCATAATCAATTTTTCAAAATCCGTGCGTTGTTCAACACGGGTATTTTCGATGGTATATTTTACATTTTTGATGGGTGTATAAATGGCATCCACCGCAATGTATCCAAAATGTGTGCTTTTATCCTGGTTATCTTCAGCAGGTACATAACCACGACCTTTACCGATAGTAATTTCTATATCCAATTTTGCACTGGTGTCCATTACACAAAGAATCAATTCAGGATTCATTACCTCAAAAGACAAAGATGCTTCACCAATATTAGCGGCAGTAAGCTCTGTTTTGTTTTTAATAGAAAGCGTGATCTTCTCATTGCTAACTTCATGTTCAACTTTCTTTTTAAAACGTACTTGCTTAAGGTTAAGGATTATTTCAGTCACGTCTTCAGTGATACCTTTAATGGTAGCAAACTCATGATCAGCACCAACGATGTTGATACCAATAATTGCGTAACCTTCCAAAGAGTTTAATAAAACTCTGCGAAGAGCGTTACCAATAGTTACGCCATAACCAGGTTCAAGCGGACGAAATTCAAATTGTGCTTCAAAGTCATTTGCTTTCTGCAGAACAATTTTATCGGGCTTAACAAAATTTAAAATGGCCATTTGTATCTTGTTGTTTTACCCCTGTCCCTTAAAGGAGAACAAGGATTGTTTAAAATTATTTGATCTTTTACTTTTTGTTTAATCTACGCAGCAATCTTCCCAAATTCACCCTTCAGGGGGCGGAGGGGTTACTTACTATACAATTCCACAATTAGTTGTTCCTTGATGTTTTCAGGAACGCTTTCTCTTTCTGGATATGCTATAAAAGTACCTCTCAGTTCTGTTTCGTTAAAATCGATCCAGCTAAATTTAGTATTTTTTCCACGAATATTACTGGTTATAGCGGTATTAACAGCACTCTTATTTTTCAGACCAACGATTTCTCCTGGTTTCATAGAATAAGAAGGAACATTTAAAACTTCACCATTAACGGTAATGTGCTTGTGGCTAACTAATTGGCGGGCAGCCTGACGGCTAGGAGCTATTCCCATTCGGAAAACAACATTATCCAAACGAGCCTCCAATAATTTAATCAGGTTTTCACCTGTTACACCTTTCTTTCTTGCAGCTTCATCAAATGTTTTGCGGAACTGTTTTTCGAGCAAACCATAAGTATACTTTGCTTTTTGCTTTTCACGTAACTGTAAAGCATATTCGCCTAAAGTTTTACGTTTGCGATTTGCACCGTGCATTCCCGGAGGGTTACTGTTTTTAGTTAACCACTTTCCATTTCCTGTAATAGGCTCTCCGAAAATTCTGGAGATCTTTGTTTTGGGGCCTGTGTACCTTGCCATAATTGTAATTGTAGATTTTTAGTTCCCGATTAAGATTATGAAAAATCTAAAAAATGAATCTTAACCAGCTTGACAAATAATTGTCTATAAATAATATAATTCTACATCCTCTCCTAATAGAGAATAATATTATACTCTTCTCTTTTTAGGCGGACGGCAGCCATTGTGTGGTAATGGAGTTACATCCTTAATCATATTAATTTCAATTCCTGATTGTGATAAAGAACGGATAGCTCCTTCACGGCCAGAACCTGGTCCTTTTACAAATACATCAACTCTTTTTAAACCTGCATCCATAGCTACTTTAGCTGCATCAGCTCCGGCCATCTGTGCTGCATAAGGTGTATTTTTCTTACTTCCTTTAAACCCCATTTTACCTGCACTTGACCATGAAATAACCTGCCCATTTTTGTTGGTTAAGCTGATAATGATGTTGTTGAAACTTGCAACGATGTGAGCATCTCCGTAGCTATCTACTTTTACTACTCTTTTTTTAGCGGCGGCTTTTGCGCTCTGAGCCTTTTGTGCTTTTGCCATAATAACTTTAAATAGGTAATCTTTTAAAAAATATATCCCGTTTTTTACCGGGACTGAACTAACCCTCCTGCTGACTTTAAGCTATCCGGCGTTTGTTCAATTGTGAAAAGTCTATAAAAACTGATACCAGGTATTACTACCTGGTATCGATTGATTATTTTTTAGCAACTTTCTTTTTGCCGGCAACTGTCTTGCGCTTTCCCTTGCGGGTACGGCTATTAGTACGGGTACGTTGTCCACGCAAAGGCAAACCTTTACGATGACGTAAACCACGGTAGCAGGCAATATCAAGCAAACGCTTAATATTCATCTGGACTTCACTGCGTAAAGCACCTTCAGTTTTAAACTCTGCGTTAATTACGTTACGAATGGCTGTTTGTTCATCATCATTCCACTCATTTACTTTTTTATCGTAGCTTATAGAAGCTTTATCTAAAATATACTGAGCAGTTGAACGGCCTATACCAAATATGTAGGTAAGTCCGATTTCGCCTCTTTTGTTTTTTGGTAAATCTATACCGGCAATACGAGCCATAATTCTATTAATTTGTTAATTTGTTGATTTGTTTCCTTGGCTTTCACCATTATCAATTTACCCTTGTCTTTGCTTAAAACGTGGATTTTTTTTATTGATCACGAATAATACGCCTTTCCTGCGTACAATTTTGCAATCAACACTTCGTTTTTTAATGGAAGCTTTAACCTTCATCTTGTAAATTTTTATTTATGAACACCTGTTATTTATACCTGAAAATAATTCTACCCCTTGTTAAGTCATATGGACTCATTTCAACTCCTACCTTATCACCGGGTAATATTCTGATATAGTGCATCCTCATTTTACCAGATATAGTCGCCAGGATTTCATGTCCATTTTCGAGCTTAACTTTGAACATAGCGTTGCTCAGTGCTTCTAAAATTGTTCCATCTTGTTTAATGAGTGCTTGCTTCGCCATATATTTTCGGAGCGCAAAGATAAGAGGATTAATTTTATTATTATTAAAAAAATCAGATATTTACCTTTTAAAACTAATTATTTCCCCATGAAAAAGACTTTTTTTACAATCTTAGCCATTTCACTTGCAATTATTTCCTGCAAAAAGGAAACTACCACATCTGTAGTTGTACAAGACAAGTACCAAACTTTAACAGCTAACAGTACCTGGAATTATGAACGAACCAACAAATTAACTACAGTTTCCGAAAATTATACCCTCACTTCCACCAACCGGGATAGTACTGTTAATGGAAGAGCATACCACGTATTTAACAACAGTAGTGGCAGTGCCAATGAGTATTATTATATTTCAGGTAATGATTATTACACTTTTCAAAATCTTCCCGCTACTTTAATTAGTAATCCTATTGAAGATATTTATTTAAAAGACAATGCCACCTTAAATACTTCCTGGACTCAGTCTTATGCCATTACATCTTCCGGGGTTCCTCTAACCATAACTATTATAAATACTATTTCCGATAAAGGACTCAGTAAAACAGTAAATGGAAATCTTTATACCGATGTAATACATGTAACCTCTGCGTTATCAGCATCCGTGCTTGGTATACCATTACCTGCTGGTGCACTTATTTCTGATGTTCAATCATATTATGCCAAAAAATATGGTATGATACAATCTAAAAATAAGATCAATATTAATTACAGTGGAATAGTGAGTAATACGGATGAAGAAACAATTTTAAAATCGGCTGATATAAAATAATAGTTGACTTTTAGGAAAATAAAAACCCGGTCATTAACCTGGGTTTTTATTTTTATGCTTTAAGCAAATGATTCGTTGTTTAAATGAATTTTCGTCATTTGGTAAAAATGATTCTGTAACTGGTGTACGTTGATGGGATGTAGAATATGCCGCCGCTCATCTCGATACCAAATTTCAAAAGTTGAAAAATTTCCTTCAGCAGATAAGAGAATTCGAAATGCACCTTTGAGGTATTTCACTGTGCCATCATCATTTTGCTGCTTAGTAAATTTAAGGTTTGTCAGTTGTGCATCATCCAAAGGGATAGCACTCAATTGGCTTGTTTCGAACCAAAACTCCTGAACGCCGGTATTTACACAAACCTGTTTTTCATCTCCATTCAAATTGGTTACCTCTCCCTGCAAGATATCACCATCATTATCGGCTAATAAATAATCGCCTACTTTAATTTCTTGAAATTTTATCATGGCAAATCGTTTTTTATTTAAAAACAATTTAGCACTTTTTAGAAAATTAAAATTAAATATTCTTCGAATTTTTTATTCTCCTTTAAAGAACAACCACTTTTTTTACTTCCTTTTTACCTGCAAGTCTGAAAATAATATTGTAAGTTCCTTTATTTAAATCGCAAACATGCAGGTGTCCGCTGTTAAGGCCATAAAATGCTGCCATACCGGTTCTCAAAACTAACTGTCCGGAATTATTATAGACCGATACATCCATTTCCCCGGCTTTGTCAGCATTAAACTTTAACTGCATTTGGCCTGGTCTTGATATTGGATTTGGGCTTAACGCCACTATCAAAGCATCCTTACTTATATTACTATTTCGAAAAGTTTTAATGACAGAAAAACTTTCTCTTTTATCAATGTCTACTGAAACAATTTCATAGTACAAATATTTACTAAAGCTGCCCAAATCTGAATCCGTAAATTGATACGACCGCTTAAGGGCTGAATTTCCTGCGGCGTTTAACCTGCCAATTTCATAAAAGTTTGTACCGTCATCACTTTTCCTTATAGAGAAATAATCAGTACTTTCCTCTGAAAAAGTCTCCCATTGAAGCAATGCTTTGCTACTTACGCTAGTAACCAAAAAGGTTCCAAACTTTACAGATAATACACCACTTACTGTAATATTGCTGTGCATCCCAAATGCAAAATGTGGGATGCAGCCATATGTATAATTACCTACAGTAGTTACAGTGTAGCTAAATGAGGTTGAACTGGCATTAATAGGACTATTCCATTCAGCAGCTCCTGCGGGTAATGAGGTGCCGGGCAATGAGGTGCCGCAAGTAGTGGTATGGATTCCAGCTAACCAGTTGAATTGAATAATGTCTCCAACAACTGCGTTTACTGTTGCCGGACTAAATGTATTATTTGCGACTGCAACAGGCCAGGTTGTAGCGTTAGCAGTGCAATAAAAAAGCAGCATCAATAAAGATGTGTATAAAAGTTTCATACTAATGATTATTTGGATGATTTAAAAACTAATGCTTTTTAAATGTAGAAAAATTGGGGAGGGTTGCCTTGGAATTACTATTTTTTTTAATAGAAATTATACCTGTACTAAAATTGTAAAAAGCGCTTCGACAAGAAGCAATTGAATTTTGAATTGTGCCAGCTTAACATCAAATTTACATTCTTAAAATTTTAGACTTGACAAGAATAGGATTGATATCTGACACTCATAATTACCTGGACGAAAGCATTGCTGAACATTTTAAAGATTGTGATGAAATATGGCATGGTGGCGACTTTGGAACAATCGCTATTGCCAACCAGCTAAAAGCACTAAAACCTTTAAGAGGTGTGTACGGGAATATTGACGGTAATGATATCAGAAGCATTTATCCGGAACAATTGGTTTTTATGTGCGAGGAAGTAAAAGTGATGATGCGTCATATTGGAGGTTATCCGCCCAAATACAATCCGGAAACAAAAAAAGAATTATTGATCCATCAAACGCAATTGTTTATCAGCGGGCATTCGCATATTTTAAAAGTGATGTATGATGATAAATTGAATTGCCTGCACATGAACCCCGGTGCCGCTGGTAAACAAGGCTGGCATAAAGTAAGAACGCTGATCCGTTTTAAAATTGATGGTAAAGAAATGAAAGATTGTGAGGTAATTGAATTGTAAGAAAGGTTGATACTTAAAAGTGGATGGTTAATGTTTGATAGTTATAGTTGGTAAAACGGGCAATAGTTTTAGTAAATTATAGTTCCGCAACTTTGCATTATAAACTTTACAATCCTTCAACAATCATCCATGAACAATGAACCAAAAAAACCTAAAGCTACTCCACCCAATCAGCAATAAACACATTTGTATCTCTTGTTCCACCATTGTTGCGATTGCTTGAGAACACAAACTTTTTTCCGTCACGGCTAAACATAGGAAATGCATCAAAGCCCTTGTCCCTGCTTATTTTCTCAAGCCCTTTTCCATCAAGGTCAGTGATATACATATTGAAAGGGAATCCTCTTTTATATTCGTGGTTGCTGCAAAAAATAACGTGCTTTCCGTCTGGCGTAAAATTGGGTGCCCAGTTCGCCTGCTCTAAAAAAGTAATCTGGTGGGCATTGCTGCCATCAGCATTGGCAATCCAAACTTCCATATGGGTTGGTGCTACTAAGTTTTCTTTCAACAAATCTTTGTATTCCTTTACTTCTTCTTCTGTTTTAGGACGACTGGCACGCCAGATAATTTTTGTGCCGTCAGGACTAAACCATGCTCCACCATCATAACCGAGCATATTGGTAATGCGTTTTACATGTTTGCCATTTAAGTCCATCGTATACAAATCAAGATCGCCATCTCTCATCGAAGTAAATAATATTTTATCTCCTTTTGGAGAAATGGTTGCCTCTGCATCGTACCCTTTTGTATTGGTGAGTTGCTGAACAATTTTACCGCTCGTATCTGCTTTAAAAATATCAAAGCTTACATAAACGGCCCAAATATATTTGTTACCGTATTTGCTTCTGTCAGGCACAGGCGGACATTCCTTATTGGCCAAATGTGTAGAGCCATAAAGGATGTGTTTGCCATCGGGGAAAAAATAGGCACAGGTAGTTCTGCCTGTACCTGTACTCACCAATTTAGGTTCAAATTTTTCGTCTGGTGATGTGGGCAGTTTACCCATCCATATCTGGTCACACGCTATTCCTTCTTTTAGATTGGTTTTTTGAAAGACAATGTATTTTCCATCAAAACTTAAGTAGGCTTCCGCATTATCACCGCCAAAGGTTAATTGCCTCACATTAGCAAAATGGGTTTCGCCAGGAAATTGAATTGTATCAACTTTAACAGGCTTTACAGATGCGGATGAAAAATCAGCATATTTGTAAGCGCTTATTGCTAATACAAAAACCAATAAAATGAAACCCAGGATAATTTTCCTCATCATTAAAAATTTTATGCGGCAAATATAAGTGGCTTCAATTATTGCATTGTCAAAAATTTGTCAGTACACTTATTACTAAGCACTTATTTTTGCAACCTATCCATTAAAATATGAATAAAATTAATTTTTTACTTTTTATAATTGCTGGCTTTTTGTTACCAGCCTGCAACAATACTTCAACGAATACAGAAAATGCGACTACTCCCGTCATGGAAAAGCAATTAAGAGATTCCATGGCTAAATATCCTGATTCTGTTTTATTAACCGAAACCCTGATTCAATATTTTAGAGACAATAGCAATTTTGAACAAGCCATTTCAGAAACGGATAAGGCCATACAAAAAGATACCGCTAATGACAGGTTGTGGGACATAAAAGCCACTTTACACTTTCAAAATAAAGATACCGCCAATGCAATACAAGCGTTAGAAAAAGCTATTTCCATTGATCCCCAGCCGGCATACGCCATATCATTGGGTTTAACATATGCTCAAACAAAAAATGCAAAAGCACTTGTACTGGCTGATGCACTTTTAAAGGATACGCTGGCGAAAGCAGCCAAGGAAGCATTGTTTATAAAAGGATTTTATTATTCCTACAAAGGCGAATATAAAAATGCCATTTCTTTTTTTGATGCATGCCTCGCTATTGATTACAAAAATATTGATGCTTATAAGGAAAAAGCTATTTGCCAGTATAACCTTGAAAACTATAAGGAAGCTATACAATCACTTGAAAAAGCCCTTGCTTTACAAAGCACTTTTGATGAGGCGTATTATTGGATGGGACGTTGTTACGAAAAGATAGGAGATAAAAAAGAAGCCATCACGAATTATCAAAATGCCATACAAATAGACCCGGAATATGCAGAAGCTAAAGGCGCATTGGCAAAGCTGGGTGTTAATTGATATTTAAAAGTAGAAGAGTAACATTCGACTTCTATTAATTTTTATTGATAGAATTTTTATTTTGTTGCGCTTAACTTTGCCCAGCAAATACAAAACAATAAACGCAAACATAAAACAACACCATGGCTCTTATTGCTCCCTCTCTTCTTGCAGCAGATTTTTTACAGTTACAGGCAGCATGTGATATGCTTAATGAAAGCCAGGCAGACTGGTTTCACCTGGATATAATGGATGGACGATTTGTACCCAACATCAGCTACGGACCCATGCTGGTAAATTTTTTCAGAAAGACAACTACCAAAATTTGTGATGTTCATTTAATGATTGAAGAGCCCGAAAGATATGCAGAGGCTTTTAAAGAAGCGGGTGCTGATATGTTAACGGTACACTACGAGGCCTGTCCACACCTGCACAGAAATATTCAGCAGATAAAAAGCCTTGGTATGCAGGCTGGCATAGCTCTTAATCCACATACTCCGGTTGAATTATTAAAAGATATTTTGCAGGATGTTGATATGGTTTTATTGATGAGCGTGAACCCTGGTTTCGGCGGACAATCGTTTATCCCACACACAATAAATAAAATTAAAAGAATGAGGGAAATGATTGACGAACAATTGCTAAATGTAAAAATAGAAATTGACGGCGGCGTAACGCTGGACAATGCCCAAATGATTATTGAAGCGGGTGCTGATATTTTAGTAGCAGGCAGCACCGTATTTAAAGCCAAAGATCCGATACAAACCATTGCGGCATTAAAAGCTATCTAAGCGAATCTGTAATTTGTAACAACACATCAGCCGATTGCCTTTCCCATCTTGGCTCCTGCCTGTTCCACCTGTATTTTTTGGAGATAATATTTTCGAGTAATTGCTGCGCCTGCAATGCCTGGTCTTTATTGTAAAAACAATCAATCCATTTTTGCCCTACCTTTTCTTTGTTGATAATAGAAATGCCGCCGCTATACCATTTAAAACAAGTAGGTATGCCATAGAAAGAAATTGAAGAAAATTCATGATCCGCATTATTTTTAAAAAATGTATGGTAAAAATGAACGCAGTCAATAACCCTGCTTTTTATAGCGCTGTCTGTTTCGGTTTTTACCGGCTTTATTCTCCATTTATTATTTGCAGGGTAAAAAGGTTCATCCAATAAGTTAGTTTGCCTTTTGCCATCAGCAATATATTTAACGGCTTTGGCTTTCCCTTCTTTTAATAGAAGACTTTTTATACCAATGGCATTTAGCTGCAACACCTGTTTTGTTCCGTTGTCAAAAACAATGGAAATTTTTTTTGACTTTTCATTTAATGTCCATTTGCCAACTTTTAAATTATCCCGGGGATTTTGAACTACCAGCCCATCCTCAAAAAAAGAATAGCCATGAAAAGGAATTTCAAGATCGCTGCTGCTGCCATTTAAAATGCCATCGTCCACATCTTCTTTATCTTCCCAGTTTTGACACAACAATTGCGTCATAGAACTGGAGCCCGATAAAGTTACAATTGAACTAGCAGTGGTATCCTTCGTTGCAGCATTAACAGATTCTTTTTTGTTGTTACTATTGCAGGCGAAAAAAATGGCAGCAAATACAATTACTGCAGGTATGAAAGTTTTCAATAATTTTTTGTCAAAAATAAACAGAACTATTCAAATTTTTAAAGGCAGCTTTAGTAAAACATAAAATATTTACCTTCATGTTATGAGAGTACTTACAGCCCTTGTGTTATCCCT
>Ga0209511_1003504_pt1 | contig 11994 bp, 8 predicted proteins | sample SSSSmetaG_FD_184141 | JGI IMG/M metagenome (GOLD analysis project Ga0209511, IMG submission 184141) | Glacier valley bacterial and archeal communities from Borup Fiord, Nunavut, Canada, to study Microbial Dark Matter (Phase II) - ​SSSS... | ecosystem: Environmental > Aquatic > Freshwater > Ice >... | reverse complement strand
GGCGCCTGCAAATGCGCCTTTGCTTTATCATCCTGCCTATATTTGTCAGTCACAGCCTATTTTCGACTGCCCATTGCCATGCGATTAAAACTCACTACCGCCCTAGCCCCACTGTCACTGGGCCCTCTACTGTTAGCCCTGCTACTAGCGATACCGGTGGCGGGGGTGCTGGCGAGCTTATTTACGCAAAATTCAGCTGTCTGGACGCACCTAACATCGACGATCTTGCCCGATCTGGTCTTTTCCAGCTTGGTACTGATGGTCTTGGTTGCCGTGGGCGTGATGGTGATCGGCACGCTCACTGCGTGGCTTACGGCCCACTTTGAATTTCGGGGCCGTGCGGCACTTGAATGGGGGCTAGTCTTGCCGCTAGCCATGCCCGCCTATGTAATGGCGTATGCCTATACCGATGCCTTGCAATATGCGGGGCCGCTACAGTCGTGGCTTCGCGAGGCATTTCATTGGCAAAACCGCACCGATTATTGGTTTCCCGATATCCGCACCTTGCCAGGCTGTGCGGTGATGATGATGTTTGTTTTGTACCCGTACGTGTATTTGCTGGCGCGAGTGGCTTTTTTGGAGCAGTCGCGCAGTTTGTCCGAAGCAGGCAGCTCGTTTGGCTACTCGCGGACGCAGCTATTTTTAAAAGTATCGTTGCCGTTGGCGCGCCCGGCGATTGCAGCAGGCACGGCATTAGCGGTAATGGAGACGCTGGCGGACTACGGCACCGTGTCGTATTTTGGGTTTCAGACCTTTACCACCGGCATCTTTAATGCATGGTTTTCGCTCGGTGATCGCGGCGCAGCGGCCAAGCTTTCTGCCATTTTGCTTGGCTTTGTCGCGGTGGTGATGTTGCTGGAATCCATCAGCCGTCGCCAACCGCGCTACTTTCAAAGTACCGGTGCAGCACGAAGGCGCACCCAACTGAAGGGCTTACCTGCGTTGGGCGTTATGCTTGCGTGCGCGCTACCGCTAGCGGTTGGTTTTATCGTCCCGATCCTACTTTTGCTTAGGTTGGCGCTACAAGACGATAATTTAATGGGATTATTTTCAGCCCGATTTGCCCAGCTTTTGTTCAATAGCGCCAGCTTGGCCGCAATTACCGCTAGTTGCGGCGTGGCAATCGCCCTATGGTTAGCCTATGAAGCCCGCGGCAACCGAGGTGGCAACCGGAGTGGTCACACTACTTTTAATAGCGCCATCAACCGTGTCATCGGCATGGGTTATGCGGTTCCCGGCACAATCATCGCGGTGGGAGTGATGATTCCGGTAATCGCACTTGACCATTTGCTGGTGGATGCGCTTAATGCTTGGTTTGGCGGCTGGTTGAACGCCAAATTGGGGCTGATTTTGACCGGCAGTATGGCCACTCTTGTGTATGCCTATCTGATTCGATTTTTAGCCGTCGGCTTGCACGGGGTGGAAGCCGGATTGACAAAAATTACGCCCGCGATGGACGATGCCGCCCGCTCGCTCGGCGCCACGCGCACCACCGTATTGACACAGATCCATGTGCCGTTGCTACGCAAAAGCCTGGTGACGGCGGCATTACTGGTGTTCGTCGATGTGATGAAAGAGCTCCCCGCGACGCTGGTGTTAAGGCCTTTTAATTTTGATACGCTAGCAGTACAAGTCTATGTGCTGGCCAAAGACGAGCGTCTCGCCGAAGCCGCATGGCCTGCCATCGCGATGGTGCTAGTGGGCTTGATTCCAGTTTTGCTGGTATCACGCCAGATGCGTGGCGCTACGTCGGTAAGCAGATTAGCCTAAGGTGGCTGATGCTGTTAACAGTCCCGCCAAAAACCTGCTTTCGCTGCGCCCACGAAGTGGCCATCAACAGAAAGGATCATCCCTTTCTTGAGCGATCGCGCCTACTCCGGCAATCACGCCTAGCGCCACGCCAGCAGATATTCGCTTTCAATAGACTTGCGGTACGCCGCTTCCTTGCCCCGCCATGGCGGGTCAATTTTGCATCGGCGTCAACATGAGGCCGCCTTCGGGATTTTAAGGATGATATGACCTGATTGAGACCGCAACCTATTGGTTAGGCCCCTTCTGCTCATCCCCATTCTGGGTTCGCTGCGCTTTTTTCAACACATCGATATCCAGATACTTCCACGGGGCCAGATGCACCGCATGCGGCATGTAGCCAATCAACCAGGGCTGCACGACCGCCGCGCGCATTAGAAAAATGTGGTTGATCGTTGGCATGTACGCAAAGCTGAGTTTATCCATCTGTCGGTAGAGCGCATTGCGTTCGGGTGAATCTTTGAGACGCTGACTTTTTGCAAACAGGGCATCGAACGCGGGCAATGCAAACTGGGATGTATTTGCCGTGCCTGCCGCTGCCCCACTGTGAATAATGTAGAAATCCTCGCCATCGGGAAAATCCATGTTCCAGGCATCTTGCGCAATTTGGTATTGCGCCGATTGGCGCATGCGATAGGCTTCGGTCTGGTGAACTTTTTTGATACTGAGACGAATGCCAAGATGGGCAAACGTTTTTGAATATATTTCGTCCCAAACTACGAACCGCGGCTCGGGACTGGTGAGCAACTCTATGTTCAGCGGCTTGCCTTGCGGGTCTTCGCGCCAACCGTCGCCGTTACGATCAATATAACCAAACGTATCGAGCAAGGCACGTGCGCGCCCTATATCCTGCGTGAACACATCGGTGCGAACAGCAGGATCGTTGCCCGCGACACCGGGTGGCACCACGCCATGCGCCGCAACTGCACCGCCATACATTGCGATATCAATTGCCGCCTTGCCATCGAACGCGAGCGCAATCGCACGCCGCAACGCGATTCTTTCTGGTGTATACCCACCGATTACGGGATCGCGCATGTTGAACGCGGTATACCAGAGCGCAGGATACGCATATTGTTGTAGCTGCACGCCTTGCCGAATGAGACTGGGTGCAAGCTTGCCGTTAGGGATCGCACTGGGTCGGAATTCATTTGGGATATTGGTCAGATAATCAAAATCACCGCCCATAAAGGTAAGCCACATCGGCTGGCTCTCCACCGTAAAAGCAAGTTCAACGCGATCCAGCATCGGCAAATTGCGCCCTTTTAGCTGTGCGGCGACGGTGAGCAAAGCGGCATCTTCACCCGGCTCACCACTGAAAATTTCGTTGCGGTATGCACGATTACGATCAAACACCATTAGTGAACCCGGACGCCATTCACGCAAAATAAACGGCCCTGTCCCGACTGGATGAAAAGGTACATCAGCACCATAAGCCTCGACCACTTCGCGTGCAACCGCAGCCAGGTTTTGCTGCGCCAGCACATGCAAAAAATTAAGATCTGGAGCAGTTAACTCAATCCGCAACGAGTAGCGATCCATGACTTGCAGGCCCTTGATAGGCAGGTTGTAATCAAACTGGCCCGACTTCACAACTGCCTTGCGCACCGCATCTGCTCCGGCAATTTTGCCATCCACCATAAAGAACTGGCTCGACACAAACGCCGGATCAAACAGACGCCGAATACTGTAAGCATAATCGGCTGCAATGAGTTCACGGCGCTTGGATTTGAACACGGGGTCGTCTGCAAAATAAATACCGGTTTTGAGCCTACAAATATAGACACGACCTTCTTCCTGCACTTCGGGCATTTCACGCAGTGTCAGCGGTATCAGTTTTAACGGTCGTGCCAGATAATCGTATTGCAGCATCGGCTCGAAAATATTTTCAATAATATTCGCGCCGAATACTGAATTTACCTGCGCAGGATCAATCGGGCCGGGAGAAACAGTCTGCTGGACGGCACGTAATATTTTTTGCGGTGGCGCAATCTCGGCATCACAATTTGATGCGGCCATGAGGATGGCAATGGCAATGCCAAACTCGAGCGAAATAAACCGGACAAACCACGTTAGGCAATTCATCATTTATGCTTTCAAACATAGGAAATTCTGGCGAAGGTATCCAACACCGATATAACCCACACACAACCCAGCCTTATCTGGCTTTTGTGTAAGCGTAAAAATTAGCAGTCCTGTTTGGAGCCGTTGTCTGCCATGTTTAATCCCCGATCAAGGTTGCGGAAATCGCGACGCCTAACGTGTTTTATTTTACATATCCACAATATAACTATTATTCCGGCACGCCGCGACAGTGCACCTGCGCTGTTAGCGCTGTTGCATCACGTAAACGTAAATTTGAATGGGCGGCTTGACTCGCGCAGTCCTCCCCCGAAGCCGCCCTTAGAAGACGGGCTTAATCGGAGTGTTATTCCGGCAATCCCGCCAAACGCCACGCGCGCAGATATTGAGGTTCGATGTACTTGCGATGCGCGGCCTCTTTGCCCGGCCAAGGGGTGTCGTCTTTAATTTTCCGTCGAAGATTCGGATTTAGACGCAATGCTCCTGAAGCCGTTTTGCGGGCCCGCTCTTGATCGCCCTTGCGGGCGCAGGCAAGAACGAGAAGCACGTTGCTTTCTGAATTTGGACTTGCCTGGATTGCCTATTCTGCCCACTTGATGGCTTCATCCGGGCGATCCTCAATAAAGGCGACCCCGCCTAGGTTAGCGAGGGCTTCTGCGGGGGTTGAGCAGGCTGGCGAATCGCAACCCTTGCTTACGTTCCGCTCGCACGCTAGCCATATCGCTCCCACTATTAAGCGCCACGCCAAGACTGATAGTGGCCTATTAGTTCTTTGGGTCTAACTTGACGCTTCGCTTTAACGCCTCGCTCTTCGATGAAATTGAGTAAATCGTCCCAGGCATCATCATCAAAACTGGCCTCGGGGATATCCAGTGCGTGGACGTTGCTCATGAACGTGGACCCCACGCGAATCGCCGCCTAAGGGAAATGGTGATAGCGCTAGTAATGGTGAGGCGAAGATGTTTTGCAGCCGCCGCGCGCAGAAGCACGGGACAATAAGGGCCACGAACTAGCCGCAGCATGTACTGCGCTCCCTGTGATCTTTTTGCCCATTATTCTTTTATCCTGATGGCTCTAGTCTTCCATCCCGACGCGCATGGGCATTGACTGCGCTCAGTGATAAAAGTACATCGGGTTGCGCAGTGTTTTTGTCGGTGATAGAAAAATGTTGCACAAAAAGGGGTTTCGCAGGCTAACGTTACCGCGCTATTTCCAACCGACACGGTCATACATTTGTGAGGCGGCAGCGTAGTTTTTTCCAACCATTTCCATCGGTAAAGGATCACGCTTGAATTCACCCAAAGCCGATAGCTGCGCATTGCCGATGACTTTGCCCACGACCGGATATTCGTTGTTACCGTTGGCAAAATAATTCTGTGCCTCGGGGCTCGCCAAGTACTCCAAGAATTTAATTGCTGCCTCTTTATTCGGCGCGTATTTTGCGACTCCGGCACCGGAAATATTGATGTGTGCGCCTCGGTTGCCTTGATTCGGAAATACCACACCGACTTTTTCAACAATGGCCCGATCCTCGGGTTTATCGGATTTCATGATGCGTGCAAAATAATACGTGTTGCCAACGGCAATTTCGCATTCGCCCGATGCCACGCCCTTGATCTGGTCAGTGTCGCCGCCTTTGGGGGAGCGCGCCATGTTGGCCACCACGCCACGTGCCCATGCTTCGGCCTTTTCAGAGCCATTCGCCGCAATAATCGAGCTCAGCATCGAGATCATATAAGGATGTGCGCCCGAACGGGTACAGATTTTCCCTTTAAATTTGGGGTCAGCCAAGTCTTCATAGTTGTCAATCTGCTTGGGATCAAGCTTGCTTTTTGCGTAATAAATCGGCCGCGCGCGAACCGAAAAGCCGTACCACGTGCCGTCCAAAGAGCGCAGCTCACGCGGAATTTTTTCGTCCAGCAGCGCTGATTTAATGGGCTGAAATAATCCCATCTCCTGCGCTTTTAACAAGCGACCCATATCGACCGTAATCAACACATCCGCCGGGCTCTTGTCGCCTTCGCTTTTCATCCGTTCAAGCAGCGGATCTTCGAGGCCTTCGATACGATTAATTTTGATCCCGGTCGCTTTTTCAAAATTTGAATAAAGCACTTCGTCGGTCTGATAGTGGCGCGAAGAATAAAGATTTAACACCTTTTGCTGCGCAGTGGCGGCCAACGGAAATGCCGAAGTCATGGCCAAAGCTGCTGCTAAAGTAAGAGTGCGGGTAAGCTTGAAAAACAACATATTGGATTTCCTAAAACAGTTTGAACATTAAACACTGTAATGCGAATGATTCGCATTAGTCAAGTAAATATTATTGCCGCCGCTAACCTATAATTGCGCATGGCTGACTATTTAGAAATTCAAGATGTGGCGTTTTCCTACGCCGACGGCACCCAAGTTTGCGAGCATCTTTCTTTTACGGTCAGTGACGGCGAGATTGGCTGTTTGCTTGGCCCGAGCGGTTGCGGCAAGACAACGCTGCTGAGATTGATTGCGGGTTTTGAAACGCCGCGCGAGGGCGAAATTCGCTTGCAACACACTATTCTGGCGAACGCAGATTTCGCGTTAACACCGGAAAAGCGCGGCGTCGGCGTCGTGTTTCAGGATTACGCATTGTTTCCGCACTTGTCTGTTGCAAAAAATATTGAATTCGGTTTGCGCGCATATTCCTCTGCACAACGAAAACAGCGTGTAGGCGAGATGATTGAATTGACCGGTCTGTCGAACGAGCAAAAAAAATTTCCGCACGAAATCTCAGGTGGCCAACGCCAGCGTGTGGCGCTGGCGAGAGCGCTGGCACCGCGTCCAAAACTATTGTTGCTGGACGAGCCGTTTTCAAATCTTGACGTGGAACTGCGCGAAAAACTGGGGCTTGAAGTCAGGTCACTGTTGAAGCAGCTCTGCACTTCAGCGCTGCTAGTGACCCATGACCAGTTCGAAGCTTTTTCAATTGCCGATAAAATCGGGGTGATGAACCACGGCAAAATCGAGCAGTGGGATCATGCTTACAATCTCTACCATCGCCCGGCCAGCCGCTTCGTAGCAGACTTCGTGGGCCAAGGCGTTTTCCTGCGTGGACGATCCCGCGCGGACGGCCAGATCGAAACCGAGCTGGGCCTGATGCGCGCCACCAATACGCCCATGGGCGCGTTGAACCCCGACGCGTTGGCAGATGTATTGGTGCGGCCCGACGATATTCTGCACGATGATGACAGTCCATCCCAGGCCGAGGTAGTACACAAAGCATTTCGAGGCGCCGAGATTCTTTACACCCTGAAACTCGCCAGTGGCGCAAAAGTGCTGTCGTTGGTGCCATCACATCACAATCATGAAATCGGGCAAAAGATTGGCATCAGACTCGAAATCGACCACGTGGTGGCTTTCCCGATTGCACCATAATTTCCACTCCAAAAGCACTTAAGTGTAAACCATGCTTAATCAAAGCTGCGCCGAATGCAACCTGAGGAGGACTAAAAATTCACCGTGAAATTAACGCGCAACGATCGCGATTCAATCGGGTGAAAGTGTGCTTCGGTGACCGGCGCAGGTTCGGTCGAGAGGCGTGACTCGTAATAGTAATCAATGGCGGCGTCCTTGCGATTGATCAGGTTATAGCCCTCAAGCTCGACGCGCATTTTTGGGTTGATCCGATAACCAATGCGGCCATTGAGCGTGGTGGTGCTGTTTGATCGCGTGCTGTTGTCTTCAATCAGTGGGCGCGGACCGAAATAACGCAGCTGAACAGCACCGAACCAGGGGCCGATATTGTCGACTGCCAAGGCCAGCGAAGCCACTCCTTCAACCGCACCGGGAATACGGGTGCCAGGAACGTTCACATCCACATCGCGAAAGCGCGCACGCGCGAAAGCGATATCGGCATCAACCGTCAACCAATGGGTTGGTTTCCAGTAGTTGGAAAATTCAACCCCGTGGCGACGGCTCGGACGCCCCGCCTCGGTGGTGCCAGCATCGCCCAGAAAAATGAGTTCGGAATCGAAATCGAGTCGGTAAATCGAGAATGAGCTCTGCAAGCCGCGAATAAACTCGGTGCGCAAACCCAGTTCGACACCGTTGGAGCGAACCAGCGCTGGCGCCTTGGTGACCGGATCACCGCTCTTGGGATCAACGCTGATAATGGTGCCACGCGCATCATTGCTGTGAAAGCCGCGCCCGACGTTGAAATACACCTCGGTTTTGTCCCATGGCCCAAAAATCAGACTCAATTTCGGGCTGACAAGGCTGTCATTGGCGGTTCCGGCGTTGGCTGGGTTGTCGCCCTGTACCTTGAAGCGATATTGATCCGCGCGAAGACCAGCCACGCTGCGAAACCAATCCGTCCAGCGAGTGCCCATATCGGCATAGAGACCGAGGCTGGATTCGACAATATGATCTTGACGTGTCGTCGACAAACGCTGGCGCGCCGCTGTGCTGTACAAGCCATTGTAAATGTTGTCGTTCTGCAGTTGCGCACCGACAGTGACTTCGGTTTTTTGTCCCAGTCCCGGTGCAAGTTGCAGCCACTGATGACTGATATTCAGCGCGCTGCTGACGCGATTATCCGGCTGGTTAAACTGATCACCATGCACGGGATCGTCGAGGAAATACGTAAAGTTGGAAAATAGATTCAGCTTGTTTTGCAAGATATAGGCATTGACCTTGGTTGTGCTGCTATCGCTGCTGCGCTGCCAGGCAGCTGACAGGCTGTAGCGATCGGCGTTGCCGCCATCGGTCTTGTCGATGGCATCGAAACGGCCGATCGCGCCAGAAGCGACTGCGCGCCTTGGAATCTGGTCGGTCGCATTCCATTGGGCGGTGTACACCATTGCGGTGAAATTGAAACCATTGGTGTCGTCACCCTCGCTGTAGCGCAACACGCCGTTGTACTTGCGATAGTTGTCCGGGTTCACGAACGGCCCGTTGTTATGGAATGCCTCGATCGCAACCGTTAAATGCCCGTTGCCGAATTCCGGCGATGCGGCTAGTAAGCTGCGGCCCAAGCCGTGTTGGCCAACGCTGAAACTGGCTAGGCCCTGCGGTAGGCGGTCAGCGTAGACCACACTGGCCGTTCCGGCCGTTGCGAAATCGCCCTCGGCGGCATAGTAAGGGCCTTTTTTATACTCTAATCTGCTGGCTAGCTCGGGTATCAAAAAGTTAAGATCAGACCAGCCCTGACCATGGGAGTGACTGCGCTGATTGACAAGCATGCCGTCAACGGTAGTGCGCAGGTCGGTGCCGTGATCGAGGTTAAAGCCACGCAGGTAAAACTGGTTGGCCTTCCCCTCGCCACTGTGCTGGCTAACGATTAGGCCAGGGGCCGCCTCTAGCAGTTCGCCAGGCCGGTAAATGGTGCGCGCCTCCAGCTGCTTTTGCGTGACTACGCCAGAGTTGGCCGACGCTGCAATGCCTAATTGACTGTTGCGGGAGCTTGATACTTCCACCGGTTCTATTTTTTGCGCGGGGGCCTCGGGCTCGGCCCTCGCCTCACAGATCATCAATGCGACTGACGCTAGCGCGGTGCTGGCAGCACATATTTTTGTGGCTGCTCTATTCATATTGACTAAACTCCACAATGTGCTGAAACTTCGGCTCTGTCGCTCTGTCTCGCGGTCGCTAGCGAGATATTTTTCACGGGATTTCTTTCACAATAAAAATTAATAACCCAAAATCAAAAATAATCATGGTCAACATCATGTTCGAGCTAATTTACTGAAGTTTTGCGGCAGAGTATGACATTTTCAGAAATCTTCCTACTTAAACACGCGATAAGACCTACGCGTCGGGTTTGGTTATGGATTCAAATTTTTCAACATGGGCAAATAATTTTTCAAAGTCAGCTATTCTCGGAAAACACGAATAGACAGTGAAAGGATCACATGCGCCGACTTACCGTATCTATTGAGGACGATCTAGTCCAAAAATTTGACGCCTTGGTACAAAGCCGTGGCTATGAAAATCGCTCCGAGGCGTTTCGCGATCTACTGCGCGATGCATTGGGCGAGGACAAAATTGAAGCGGGACAAGCCAAATATTGCGTGGCAAGTCTGAGTTATGTTTATAACCACCACGAACGCCGTCTAGCCAGCCGCCTCACTGAATTACAGCACGCCAACCATGATGTCGCCCTGGCGACAATGCATGCCCATCTTGATCACGATAACTGCATTGAATCCATTATTTTACAAGGCTCAACTAATGCAGTGCTGCGGTTTGCCGAATCCATCATTGCTGAAAAAGGCGTACGGCATGGCAAGATTAATCTGGTGCCCGTTGAGATAAAGGCCTCCTACCTCAAGCCACGACGGCACGTGCACTTGCATCCAGAAACCTGACTGTAGACATGGGCTCTGGCCTGAGCCATGCCTGCAACATAATCCAGCAACATAATTCAGCAACACAATTTCTGATACGGGGAGCCACAAATGGCATCGCAACGAGGCAGTGAGATTCAAAATATGGCGCTGTTCTGCGATTTTGAGAACATGGTGCTCGGCTCGCGCAATGCCAAGCTAGCCGAATTCGACATTCGCAGAGTGCTTGAACGCCTATTGGTGAAAGGCGATATTGTGGTGAAGAAGGCCTATTGCGACTGGCAAAATTACAAGGATTTCAAAAAGAGCATGCATGAGGCCGCATTCGAACTCATCGAGGTGCCGCACGTGAGTCAGTCCGGCAAGAATTCTGCTGACATTCGCATGGTGGTCGATGCGCTTGACCTCTGCTACACCAAAGCTCACGTGGATGCGTTTGTGATTATCAGCGGTGATTCCGACTTCTCGCCGCTGGTCAGCAAGCTAAGAGAAAATAATAAAACCGTCATTGGTGTTGGCGTCCGCGCCGCCACCTCTGACCTGCTTAAAAATAATTGTGATGAATTTATTTTTTATGACGACCTTGTCAACGCTGACGAGGCTCGAAAGAAAGCGAGTGCAAAAAAGGCAGCCGAGGCGAGTGCGGCTGAGTTGGCGGTGAAAAAATCTGTGGGATCTGCCGCGCAACCAAAAGTACTGTCCGCAAAAGCACAACCTCAAAAAGCGGCGAAGCGAGATGTTGCAAAGCTCTCGGCAGATATGCCGCCCATCATCGATAACAGTGAAGAGACCAAGCGCACCGAGGCAATAGATCTGGTGATTCAGACCGTTCAAGCGCTGATGAGCGAAAAAGATCGCGATGACGTACATGCATCACAAGTAAAAAACGCGCTGAAAAGACTGCGCCCAGACTTTGTAGAATCTGCATTTGGTTTCAAGGGTGGCTTTAATAAAATTCTGGAAGAGGCCGAAAAACGTGGCCTGCTGGAAATCCATCGTACTGGCAATGTTGTCGCCGTCTGCTTGCCCGCCAGCTAAGCTTTACCGCCTTCAAATTTAACGCGCATTAATATGGATAAATCAATTCAATTGATTCAACCTGAAAACGTCGCCAAGCCTGGCGGCCACTACAGCCACGCCGTCACGGCAAACGGCTTTGTATTCATATCTGGCCAATTACCCATTACCTCTCATGGCATCAAGTTGTCAGATGCATCGTTCGATACACAAGCCGCGCAGTGCTTGGCAAATGTCAAGGCAGCACTCGGCGCGGCAGGTAGCGGCATCGACAAACTGGTGCAAGTGCGGGTATATCTGGATTCAATTGATAACTGGCCCGCGTTCAATATTATTTACGCTGTGTGGGCGGGAGATGCACGCCCTGCCCGTGCCATCGTCCTTACCCCTGAGCTTCATTTTGGTTTGAAAATTGAAATCGAGGCGATTGCAGTCGTTTGAACTTCAGCCCGAGTGCCAAAGTATTTTGATAACGCGCAGGTTTGGCTGCGGACTTAGGAACGGGTATCGAGTCGGGCTGGGGGATGGGTTTAGCGACAGGCACCATGACGACAGGCTCATAACGCAAAATATAATTCGCCACTGCATCGATACATAAAAGCGCGAGCGATGACAGCACTGCACGTTGTCCCCCATCAAGCACGCGACACTAAATCAACCGATGAAAGTTCATCGCTGGGATTGAGAGGTTCAAAGAAAGGCTATCGCTCGGTCTCAGGGCTACGCTTAAATTCCGGCCGAGACAAAAACCAAATAGGATCCGACGAAGTCG
>Ga0209511_1003498_pt1 | contig 12001 bp, 9 predicted proteins | sample SSSSmetaG_FD_184141 | JGI IMG/M metagenome (GOLD analysis project Ga0209511, IMG submission 184141) | Glacier valley bacterial and archeal communities from Borup Fiord, Nunavut, Canada, to study Microbial Dark Matter (Phase II) - ​SSSS... | ecosystem: Environmental > Aquatic > Freshwater > Ice >... | reverse complement strand
GTTGCTGTACTTTTACACGTAAATTATTATTGATAATCCGGAAGGCTGTATTTGATAATGAAAGATGGTAAGCTTACCGGACAACGACTTTTTAATTACCTTAACTTTACTATGCCGACAATCACTGTTTACGGAATTCCCAATTGCGATACGATTAAGAAAACACTTGAATGGTATAAGAAAAAAAATATCCAGGTTGAATTTCATGATTATAAAAAATCAGGTATCACTAAAGCGAAACTTGCCCAGTGGAGTAAGGAGGTAGGCTGGCAATTGTTGCTAAATAAAAAAAGTACTACCTGGCGAAGTTTACCATTGGAGGAGCAGCAGAAAGTAAATAATGAAAAGATGGCCTTACAATTGATGATAGAATATCCAACTATAATTAAAAGACCAGTTATAGAAATGAATAATAAAATTATAGTGGGTTATAACGAACAATATTTTTCCAAACAATAAAAACAAAAAGAATGAAACGCAATGCAACAGCCGTGTGGAACGGCACCGGTAAAGAAGGTACAGGAAGTCTTACTACCCAAAGCACAGTATTAAACAAATCGCAGTATTCATTTAATACAAGGTTTGCTGATGGAATTGGTACCAACCCCGAAGAATTGGTAGCTGCTGCTCATGCAGGCTGTTTTAGTATGAAACTAAGTTTTGTATTGAATGCCGCAGGTTTTACGGCAGATGAAATAAACACCAAATGTGAAATTACTTTAGATCCTGCAGCCGGAGCTATTACCGAATCTCATCTTACAATTGCTGCAAAAGTGCCCGGTATTAACCAGGAACAATTTGATGCAGCAGTAGCTGATGCAAAGACCAATTGCCCCATCTCAAAATTATTGAATGCCAATATAACCCACGAGGCAGTATTGGGTTAAAACAACCACTATCTCCATTGCGGCGGACATCTTACTACCATCCAGTAAAATTATGTAGGATACTATTTAATTTTACTGGATAGTTTTATAAAAAATGTCAAATGAATTTATTGGGAAATAGAATCTACAATGGTTTGGTTGATCAGTAGCTATCTATTATTAAAGAAAATAAATGTAGTGCGACCTAAATTCTCCTCGCAACGGAGAGAGGGTGGCTTAGTGCATCGCTTCTCCAAGATCAATCTTTTTGCCTTTATTACCTTTTACCATAATTACAAAAGGTACACAGATTAGAAACATAAGACCAAGGTAAAAAAATACATCCATATAGGATAAGACAGCCGCCTGTTTGGTTACCATATGATCTAGTGAAGAATAACTGTTTTTGAGTGCTACATCAGCGTTCATTCCTTTATTTATAAAACTCTGTTGCATAGCCTGAACCCTTTGTTGCACAATAGGATTATTGGCATCAAGTTTACTAACAAGATCGTTTCTATGCGTCATGTTTTGACGGGCCATAAGAGTAGTAATCAATGCCACACCAAAGGAACCGCCCAATTGGCGCATCATGCCGGTAAAGGCTGCTCCCTGGCCTATTTGCTGGCCTTTTAAAGTAGAAAGAGACAATGCTGTAATGGGAATAAATAACATACCCATACCAAGCCCACGAACGATCAGCATCCAGAAAAAAGCATCTGAATTAGTATCCGGCGTTAGTATGAAATACCCCCAAAAAGTAAAAATGGAAAACAGTAACATGCCTGATGCAACCAGATATTGTTGCGGTATGCCCTTCTGTAATAATTTGGCAATTATGGGCATCATAACAGCCGTGGTTAATGCCGCCGGTACCATCAGCATACCTGCCTGTTGGGCTGTCCATCCTAAAATAGATTGGGTGTATAGTGGAATGATAAAGGTAGAACCATACAAACCAAAACCCATAATAAAGGACATGACAGTTCCTACCCGGAGGTTACCATTTTTAAGCACCCGCAATTCAACAATCGGGTTTTTAAAACTAGTCTCCCTCCAGATAAAAAAGAACAATCCTAAAAAGGCAGCAACAGCCAGGTATACAATAATACTGCTGTTAAACCAGTCATCATCCTGCCCTTTTTCCAACACATATTGTAACGAGCCTACCGTAAGTGCCAATAGGCCAATACCTAACCAGTCAATATCACTACCGGTGCTTTTTTCGCCATATTTAGGACTGCGAACAAATTGCAGCGTTAGCAAAGTGGCGATAACACCAATGGGAATATTGATGTAAAATATATACGGCCATGATGCATGATCAACGATATAACCCCCTAGTGGCGGCCCTAATGTGGGGCCAATGATTACGCCTAGTCCGTAGATGGCCTGGGCCATACTTCTTTTTTCAGGGGGATAACTTTCTGTAATAATGGTTTGTGAAGTAACAAGTAATGCGCCGCCGCCGATACCTTGCAAAAAACGAAATATTACCAGCTCCCAGATGCCTGTAGCATTACCGCATAAAAAAGAACAAACAGTAAAAAGGATAATGGAAGCAGCAAAATAATTTCGACGTCCAAACTGCACGGATAACCAACTCGTCATTGGAACAATGATAACGTTACCAATGGCGTAAGCTGTAATAACCCAGGCAACTTCGGTAAGCGTTGCACCAAGCGAACCACGCATATCATTCAGCGCTACATTTACAATGGTGGTATCCACAATCTCCAGCAAGGCGCAAAATATTGCAGTGATTGTTATAATCACCCGCCTTGAGCCATATTCAATTAACGAATCCATTTGTTGTTGCATACAATATTTTTTATTGCTGCCTGTAACTCAGGCAGATAAAATACTTTGTTTTTTAATCTTTTTTGTTGATAGGTTATGGTCTATAAAGCGCCTCCATTTTATGTCGTACAATAGTACGATCGTTCGCATCCGGCAATCCGTCTCTAAAGTTTAATAGAAGTACGATGCCTGGCTCAAAAATTTTTCATCCTGCCACTGCGGGATGACGGTCTCTCTTACAAATGCACATCTACACCCACGTTCATGCCAGGTATTAATTGCTTTACCAATGAATCAGCTGGGTTTGCAAACTCAATCTTCACAGGTAAACGTTGCACTACTTTTACAAAATTACCACTGGCATTATCGGGGGGCAACAAAGCAAAACGGGAGCCGGTTGCAGGAGAAAAAGAAGAAAGTATTGCTTCAAATTCATGGCCGGGAAATGCATCTGCAGTGATGGTAACTTTTTGACCAACCCTCATTTTTTCAAACTGCGTTTCTTTAAAATTTGCAACTATCCATATATCGTTGTTTAGCACAATGCTGAACAGCGATTGTCCGGGTTGCAAAAATTGCCCTTCCTGCACACTTACTTTTGATACCATACCAGTTTCGGGAGCAATAACCACTGCATAAGAAAGATTCAGTTTTGCCTCAGCAACATCCACTTCTCTTTGTTTAATAACAGCGCCTGCTACACTAATTTGTGAAGAGGTGGCATTGCTTTGTGAGCTTACGGAATTTGTTTGTTGTGCAACCTGATTTTTTTGCTGCACCAAAATTTGCAATTGCTTTTCAGCGGTTTGTTTGGCAGCTTCTGCCTGGTCAAATTGTTGTTGTGTTACAGAATGATCTTTTATAAGATTTGCATAACGCTCATAATCCTGTGTGGTTCTTCTAACGTTAATTTGGGCAGCTTCTATTTGTACCGTTGCAGTTGATATGCCTGCTTGTGTTGTAGCAATATTTGCCTTGGAAGCAATGGTATTTGCTTGTGCAGCGCCGAGGTTACTTTTGGCAGTTGCCAATGCAGCTTGGGCTTGCTGTACTCTTAAAGCAAGGTCACGATCATCTAATATCAAAAGGGTATCTCCCTTTTTAACCAATTGGTTATCCTTTACACGAACTTCTTTTACATAGCCTGCCACACGGGGAATTACTGGGCTTATATTAGCTTCTATTTGTGCATTGTCTGTTTCTTCGTGATGTTGTGCATGAAGGTACTTGGTGGTGCCAAACCAGCCACCGGCTGCTAACAGTACTATTAATACAATAAGAAAAGTTTTACTTTTTTTAGGAGCGGCTGCCGGTTTATTTGTTTCGTTTTGTTGCATAAAAAATTTTTATGTTTTGGTGTTTTATTAATTAGTTGTTAGGAGCCCTGCTGTTTGTAATAATTTGTTGTAGGCTACCGCTGCATCTGCTGTTGCATTGCTTACGTTTAATTTAGTTTGTAACTGAGCCACATCGGCATCCAGTAAATCGGTTGTAGTAGCCAATGCGTTATCGTATTTATTTTTTGTGATACGATAATTTTCGGCAGCCTGTTCAACAGCTTTTTGGTAAACTTCTATTTTTTTCTGGCTTAATAAATATCCCTGGTAAGTCTCGTTTATCTGTAAACGGATATTGTCATTCAACATTTCCTGGCTGGCAGCAGTCTGTTGCACCTTTGCTTCAGCCTGCTCCATTTTTGATTTTGTTTTCCATAAAGAAGCAAGATTGTATTTTACACCAACCCCAACTGTAATGGCATTGGTGATGGTTAAAAAATTAGGGATGTCGGCGGCAATGTAACCAGCGGTTAATGCAAGACTGGGATAATAATCCGCTTTTACAGATTTAATACCAAGCTCAGCAACTTTTTTCCTTACTGCCAACGCACCGATATCTTTACGGCCTTGTAACGCCAGCTGTTCGTATTCTTCAATGGTTTTTAATGGGCCGGTTTGTTGTAAACTTTCTGCATCTGCCAATAAAATAGTTTGCTCCGGCAAGCCAAGCATTAATGCCATATTAACACTGGCTAACTTGTAATTACTTTCTGCATCTAACAAAGCAAGTTCTATAGTTGATGACTGTAGCGAAACTTTCAACAAATCATTTCTCGCTACTAATCCATTTTTTTCAAGATTGGTAAAATCTTTTACACGTTGATTGGATTGATCCAGATTTTCTTTTACCAATGCAACTGCTGTTTTTGATTTGTATAAATTGCTGTAAGCATTGATTGTATTTAATATCAACCCTTCCTTGTTATCGTCAGCATCCAACCTTATTGCCTGTTCCAGGTATTTTGCAGACTCTATACCGTATTTTAATTTGCCACCAGTGTAAAGAGGAAACGAAGCATTCATCATTCCATAAATTGCCTGTGATATTTTTGGGCCACCTGCCCCCGGGGCAGCATCTTTCATAGTAATGTTTGGGCTTACGGGCAGATAGACGTAAGAGCCTGTAACACTTACATCAGGCAGGCGTCTTTCACTTGCTTCTTTAACAGCTGCAGTTGCTTCTGCTATGTTGGCTTTATTATTTTTTATTAAATGGCTGTTTGCAATGCTAAGATCAATTGCTTCTTTTAATATAATCTTTCTGATACTATTCTGGGCCTGCAAAGAGGATATGCCTAATAAACACAGCACTACAAAACCTGCTTTTGCTGATTTAAATTTATGCTTCATTGGTTAATATTGCTTTGAATAAAATTTTTATGTGAATGCTTAATCTTCTTTTTAACAACACCTCGAATTCTTCATCAGGCATGTCTTGTTGTTTATTAAATTCTCTGTAATATGTCTGGCTCATCATGGTTTGAGAAACAGTGCCTACCATTGTATTCATCATTAGTATTACATCAATTTTCTTTTTAAATACTCCCTTTTTCTGCCCGTCTTTTATCAGTTCGGTTACCACTTCTGCGTTGCGTATTTTTACACTATTGGCGGCTTTTAGTATAGCCGGATTTTTATTGGTGGCAACCACCCCCATCATAATTTTGTGAAAGCATTGCTTTTGCATTACCCTGTCAATATGCTCATCTATTAGCATATTTACTTTTTCAAGGGGGCTTAAACTTTGATCTTTTATCAAACTTTCAACCCTGATTTTTACACTGCCGACCCTCAACTCAAAAAGCGCTTCCATCATTTTTTCCTTAGATCCAAAGTAATAAGAGATCATCGCAACATTTACGCCTGCCTCATCTGCAATGTCTCTTACAGAAGTGCCGTCAAAGCCCCTTTCTGCAAATAGCCGCTCTGCCGTTTCAATTATTTGTATTTGTTTTTCATTTAATTCCATGGTCAAAAAACATTTTGAAAGTGCAAAGTTAAACAAACGTTTAATTAAAATCAAACAATTGTTTAGTTTTTTATTTTAATTTTTGAAATTAGCCTTCTCTTAATAGTACGTTTTATAAAAAACGCCCAACAAAACGAATACCCTGTTTATCTTCTTTTTGTTTAGATTTGAAAAAATATTTGCTATGAATTTTAAAAATAAAACAGTCATCATTACAGGCGCCAGCCGTGGAATAGGAAAAGCCATTGGTTTGCGTTTAGCAAAAGAAGGAGCCAACATCGTCATCGCTTCAAAAAGTGTGGAGGAAAATCCCAAATTGGGAGGTACCATTTTTTCTGCTGCAGCAGAAATGGAAGCTGCCGGTGGAAAAGCATTGGCGGTGCAATGCGATATTCGGTATGAAGAGCAGGTGCAGCAGGTAATAGAAAAAACAGTAGAGAAATTTGGAGGGATAGATATTTTAATCAATAACGCCAGTGCTATTAATCTTACCACCACAGAATTGACAGAACCCAAACGTTTCGACCTGATGTATGATATTAATGTAAGGGGAACATTTATGGTAAGCCGTGCATGTATACCCTATTTAAAAAAGGGAACCAATGCACATATTTTAAATCTGTCTCCGCCAATCAATATGGATATGAAATGGTTTGCTAATCATCTTGCGTATACGATAAGCAAATATGATATGACTATGATTGCGTTGGGTTTAGCTGCCGAATTAAAAAAATATAATATTGCAGCCAATACTTTGTGGCCACGTACAACCATTGCAACAGCAGCGGTAAATAATTTATTGGGTGGACAAATGCTGATGAACATGAGTCGTACAACTGATATTATCGCAGATGCGGCATGGTATATTTTATCAAAGTCCTCTACAGAATGTACCGGGAATACTTTTATTGATGAAGATGTATTGGCCAGCGAGGGCATTACAGATCTTGCAAAATATTCTTTGGTACCTGGCGCTGAATTGTATAAAGATTTATTTGTTTAAACTTAAAGAGAATTGCAGATGAACACTGTTCAAAATTCTTTTCTTATCATTACTCCTCGTAATTAATTATAACATTACTACATTTAAAAAGACGTTACTCTACCTCTTGTTTTGTTAAAGAAATCACAATCAAATTTTTATTTTGATAAACGGTAACATTAGCCAGAGTATGTACGTCTAATTTCGAATTCGCTTTATTTTAGGTAGACATAAGGCCGCTCAATCAAAATAGTTTTTACCATGATTAACAAATTTGCAAGACTATTATTAGTCTTCTTATGCTGGAATTTTATTGCTGGTGCCCAAACAGATTTTAAAAAATTAACTGCGTCGAGAGCCAACGGTATTTTTAAAATAGATGGAAGTCTTGATGAATCAGCCTGGAAAACAGCCCCTGTTGCAAACAATTTTATTGAATTCAGGCCTAATACTTTTGCGAAAGAAGAAGAAGCAAACAGAACAGAAGTATTTATTCTTTATAGTAACCAGGGTATCTACATTGGCGGGTATTGTCACGAAAAAAATAAAGATAGCATAGCAACAGAACTGGTAGGCAGGGATAACTTTGGAAGCAATGATTTTGTAGGAGTAATTTTTGATACCTATTACGATAAGATAAATGGGTTTGAATATTTTGTAACACCACTCGGTGAACAAATGGATGCAAAGCATGCTCCCAACAACAACGGTAATAGTGAAGATTTTGCATGGAACAGTGTTTGGCAGAGTGCCTCTAAATTACAAAATGATGGCTGGAGTTTTGAAATGTTTTTACCTTATTCGGCCCTCCGTTTCAGCAAGAAAGATCAGCAGGTTTGGGGAATGAATATTGTGCGTAAAAGAAATAAAGCCGGTAAACAATTATCATGGAATTCAATCGATCCACAAAAAAATGGTTTTCTCACACAGGAGGGTACACTTACTATTCCTGAAAAAATTTCGCCTCCCTTAAGGTTATCTTTTTCTCCTTATTTGTCAAGTTATGAAAACAATTACCCCTATAATACACCCGGTGTAAAAAACACTACTTATGCAGTAAATGGGGGCTTGGATGTTAAGTATGGTATTAATGAAAGTTTTACGCTGGATGCCACATTGGTACCGGATTTTGGCCAAACCCAAAGTGATAACCAGGTGCTGAACCTTAGTCCTTTTGAAGTAAAATTTAATGAGAACAGGACTTTTTTTACAGAAGGTACCGAACTATTTAACAAAGGAAATTTATTTTACAGCAGGCGTATTGGTGCAGCACCTTTACACCAATATGAAATAGATGGAAAACTACAGGGTACGGAGCATATTATTAAAAATCCTGGCGAAACAAAGTTGCTGAATGCCACCAAAATGTCTGGAAGAACAAAAGGCAAGTTGGGCATTGGAATTTTTAATGCCGTATCACAAACAATGTATGCTACAGTAGAGGATGACTTTGGACATAAAAGAAAAATAGAAACTAACCCGCTAACCAATTACAATATCCTGGTGTTGGATCAAAGCCTTAAAAATAATTCCTCGGTAACATTAGTAAACTCAAATGTGTTGCGAAGTGGCAGTGATTATGATGCTAATGTAACTGCAGGTTTATTTGATCTATATGATAAAAAAAATAAGTGGAGCCTGTTTGGGAATGCCTATACGAGTACCCTTTTCAGTAAAAAAAATGTAACCGGATTTAAGTATGGAGCCGGGTTTGGAAAAGTGAGTGGCAAATTTAATTTTAATACCACGATACAGGTGATTGATGATAAATTTGATCTCAATGATTTGGGAATTCAGTTTTATAATAACAATATCAACACAAGTATATATGCAGGCTATAGTATTACCAAACCAACCAAATGGTTTAACCGTTGGTTTAATAATTTGAATATTAATTATGATCAGCGTTTTATTCCAAGGTCTTATCAAAGCTTAAAATTTAATTACCATGGTAATTTGCAACTGAAAAATTTATGGTGGATTGGCAGTTTTATTAATGCAGGTCCGGGGGGAAATGATTTTTACGAACCAAGAGTAAACGGCCGTTTATTTAGAACCCAGGCTTTTTATTTTCAGGGTATTTTTATAGAAAGTAACAATGCAAAAAAATACAGTATTGAATTTGTAGCTGCGGCTGGTAATAATAGTCTTTTTAGTTCGAAGGAGTTTTATACAGAGTTTGCACAAAAAATGCGGTTTAATAATAAATTTTCTATTGAACATTTAATATCATTTAATCCGGTTAGTAATGATGCAGGATTTCCTTCAAGCAATAGCAATAATGGCTACAATGGAATTTATGATGCCAACACTATTTTATTTGGAAGAAGGGACAGGATGACCATTGAAAACAGACTAAAATTTAAATACAGTTTTAATAATAAGATGTTTATCACCATGAGGGTAAGGCACTACCTTGGTAATGTAAAGTATAAAGAATTTTATATTCTGAATACGGAAGGCGATCTTGATAAAATGTCTGCCGGCAGCACAGCTATCAATCAATACATTTCAAACAATCATAACTTCAATAATAACTACAATACTTTTAATATCGATATGGTGTATAGCTGGCGTTTTGCACCAGGCAGTGAGTTTAATATTGTTTGGAAAAACGGCATCAATACTTTTGAGAGCGATGTTGTGAATGGCTATTTTAAAAATATTCACAATACCATTGCAGCTCCTCAAAATAACAGCTTGTCATTAAAAGTGCTTTATTATATTGACTACCTGCAACTAAAAAAGAAGTCATAAAAAAGGCTGCCATTTTCTGGCAGCCTTTTTTATGACTATAAGCTCAAGGAAATATGAAATACCCTTCTGTTCGAGAATCCATTTCCAGAGATTAAAAAGCAATTACCTCAACATCATTTTATCAACCGGTTTTTCTAACAGGTATTTGTAAATAAACTGTGTTTTTAAATTTTGATAATGCAGCCATTTATTGCCACCCCAGCCATGGCGGCCCCCACTATATTCCATAAACTCAAAATCTTTTTTTGCATCCTGTAATTTGCTGATGAGGTTAATGCTGTTTTGAATGTGTACATTATCATCAATAACACCGTGCACAATTTGCAGCTTACCTTTGTATTTATCTACATAAGTGAGTACTGAACTTGACCTATATCCTTCCGGATTTTCAGCAGGTGTATCCATAAAACGTTCAGTATAATGTGTGTCATAAAAACTCCAATCTGTAACACTGCCGCCAGCCATGCCATGCGTAAAAACATCGCTGCCATAAGTGAGTGCATAACAGGTGATATAACCACCATAGCTAAAACCCGTAATACATATTTTTGTTGAGTCGGCACTGCCATTTGCAATCAGCCATTTTACCATTGTGCTGTAATCTTTCATCTCCCAATAGCCTAAATTACGGTATATATAATTTACACCTTCCTTACCAAAATGGCCACTTGCACGATGATCCATTACAACCTGTATCAATCCTTCTTTTGCATAAAACTGTTGGTTACCCGTAAGGCTCCAGCTATCCCAGCAGGTGCCGGCATTGGGCCCTCCGTAAATAGAAATAAGTACAGGATATTTTTTGCTTTTATCCATATTAACCGGCCAGGTAACTTTCATTGGCAGGTCATATAAACCATCATCACTTTTTACTCTAAGCAATTCTGTTGCAGCAAGGTTATAGTCTGCAAATTCATCGCCTTTTGCATTACTAATTTCTTTAATGATTTTTCCTTTGTTATTTACCAATGTCATTTTTGATGGCGTAGCAGTGTTGGAGTAAGTGGTAATAAAAAAGGAACTGTTGGGAGAAACACTTATGTCGTTGTGATTGTAGTCTCCAAATGTAAGACGTTGCAAATTTTTCCCCGTAAGATTAACGCTATAAAAATCAGTCCGTGCTGTATTTTCTCTGCTTCTTGCTGTAAAATAAACTACGCCCTTTTTTTCATCTATTTGTTTAATGTTAAGTACAGTAAACTTGCCACTTGTAATAGCGTTGATTTGTTTACCAGTTGCATCAAACAAATACAAATGATTCCAACCGGTTTGGTCACTCTCTAAAATGAAATTCTTACTGTTATTTAAAAAATGAATTCTTTCGTAACCATCTTCCAATTGTATCCATGTTTTTTGTTTTTCATCATACAATTCATTTTTTACTCCGGTGGCTGGGTTTACGCTCCAAAGTTTAAAATTATTTTGCCCTCTGTTTAGCCATTGTACCAACAAGGCGCTACCATCTGCAGTCCAGTACGGAGCACCAAAATACTGATCATCTTTTTCGTTAAAATCTGCAAAAATTATTGCACTGCCTTCAGGTGCAACAATGCCAATTTTTACTTCCGGATTTGAATCACCAACTTTTGGATAGCGCTCTTTTTCAACATACCCATGTTGGCCATTTCCATCCGTAATGGTATAAGGAGGTACCGGAGAATCATCTGTTCTAAAAAATGCCAGGCGCTTGCTTTCAGGGCTCCACCAAAAGGTTCGGTAGGTACTGGCCCTTCCTAAAATTTCTTCCGTATATACCCAGCTAGCATATCCATTCATTATTACATCACTACCATCAGTGGTTAAACGGGTTTCTTTTTTTGTACGGATGTTGATGGTGTAGAGATCATTCTTTTTGGTAAAAGCCACATAGTTGTTATCCGGACTAATGGTTGGATTTGTCTTTTTTTCTTTATCTGTGGTTAGTTGTGTTTCCTCTCCATTTATGGTAACATAAATATCGCCACCCTTGTTGAATGCGGCAGATTTTGGCGGATCAGTTGTTTTAGTATCTGCGGCTGTTACGTCCCTTTCCACACCTGTTTTACAATCTAAAAAGCTAAGTTTTTCGCCTTTCATTAAAAGCACATGGCTATCATCAATCCATCTGTTAACAACAGGTATTGGTTGGATAATACCTGTAAAATCGGATTTAAAAAATTGCGGATCCGTTAATTCCTTTTTTTGTGCCTTAGCCATTAAAACGCCTGTTGCAAGTACCATCAGTACCATGCAATTTTTTACATAAGATATCATCTTCAATATTTTTTTAATTGAAAAGCCAAGATAGTTT
>Ga0209511_1003495_pt1 | contig 12009 bp, 9 predicted proteins | sample SSSSmetaG_FD_184141 | JGI IMG/M metagenome (GOLD analysis project Ga0209511, IMG submission 184141) | Glacier valley bacterial and archeal communities from Borup Fiord, Nunavut, Canada, to study Microbial Dark Matter (Phase II) - ​SSSS... | ecosystem: Environmental > Aquatic > Freshwater > Ice >... | reverse complement strand
GAAACATTGAATCCTTTGGGTGTTGCTGTTGTAATTGAAGCTTCGCATCTGTGCATGATGATGAGAGGTGTACAAAAACAAAATTCAGTCACTACCACTTCAGCCTTTTGGGGTGAATTTGAAAAAAATGAAACAAGGAGTGAGTTTGTAAAACTTATAAGTGCAAAATTGCACTAGTATAATTGGTTGTAAAATTTATTATCCCTCTTTATGAGGGATTTTTTGTTTTATTTGCACAGTAAATAAACTAATTTAATTATGGCACATGCGTATATTTTCCCCGGTCAGGGAAGCCAGTTTTCGGGAATGGGTAAAATGTTATATGATACCAATGCTTTGGCGAAAGATTTATTTGAGCAGGCAAACGATATTGCCGGCTTTCGGATTTCAGACATAATGTTCAGTGGCACTGATGAAGATTTAAAGAAAACCAATGTAACACAACCTGCCGTTTTTTTACATGCAGTGATCGCATTTAAAACCCTTGTAAATCCAAAGCCGGGAATGGCGGCGGGGCATTCATTGGGTGAATTTTCTGCATTGGTTGCAAGTGGCGTTTTAAGTTTTGAAGATGCTTTTAAATTGGTTTCAATAAGGGCAAAGGCAATGCAGAAGGCTTGTGAAATAACTCCTTCCACAATGGCTGCGGTATTGGCTTTGGCAGATGATAAGGTGGAGGAAATTTGTACTGCAGTTCAAAATGAAACAGGCGAAATTGTAGTGCCGGCAAATTATAATTGCCCGGGACAGCTGGTAATTAGCGGCACTTTGAAAGGCATTGAAATTGCTTGTGAAAAAATGAAGGCTGCTGGTGCAAAAAGAGCATTGGTATTACCTGTAGGAGGAGCGTTTCATTCACCATTAATGTTGCCAGCAAAAGAAGAGTTAGCTGACGCTATTGAAGCAACAACTTTTAATACCCCTTTGTGTCCTGTATATCAAAATATAGTGGCAAAAGGCGTTACAGATCCCTCAGAAGTAAAAAGAAATTTAATTGATCAATTAACTGGTGCTGTTAGATGGGCGCAAAGTGTACAAGCAATGATTGCAGATGGTGCAACGCAGTTTACAGAAGTTGGTCCGGGTAAAGTGTTACAAGGCCTCGTGCTAAAGATTAATAAGGAAATGTTGACAGATGGAATTAGCTAGTGAAATAATTTTTAATTGAGCAACACTTAGTTGGTGGTAGTTACCTCAACCAGAAAGTTGAAGTTCCAGAAAGGTATACAGTAAAAGAGGGCGATGCAACGATGATCCACATTGCTTCTTAGTCCGGGCAATACTTTTTTTTAGAAATTTAGTGATTTGTTAATAAAAAAGCCTCCAGATATCTGGAGGCTTTTTTATTAACATGCTAACGTTTATAACGTACTCAACACACTGTTCATACTTCTAACAGCGGCTGCACTTTTATTGAAAGCTGCTTGTTCTTCTTCATTTAATTTGTAGTCAACAATTTTTTCCCAGCCATTTTTACCAAGTGTTACGGGAACACCGATACAAATATCTTCTTGACCATATTCACTGTCAAGACTTACGCAGCAGGTAAATATTTTTTTCTCATCTTTCACAATTGATTTTACTAAAGCTGCACAGGCAGCTCCAGGTGCATACCAGGCAGATGTGCCTAACAAACCTGTTAAAGTAGCACCACCCACCATTGTATCTGCGGCTACTTTTTTCAAAGTGGCTTCATCCAAATAGTTGCTTACTGGTGAACCCTGGTAGGTAGCCAATCTTGTTAATGGTATCATTGTAGTATCGCCATGACCGCCTGCCACAAAACCCTGCAAATCGTTTGGCGAACATCCCATTGCTGTTGATAAATAATATTTAAAACGTGCACTATCCAAAACGCCACCCATACCAATGATCCTGTTTTTTGGTAAACCAGTTGATTTTAATGCCAGGTAAGTCATTGTATCCATTGGGTTACTAATAATGATAAAGATTACATTGGGTGAAAATTTTAAAATATTTTCTGCAACACCTTTTACTATACCAGCATTTATACCAATCAATTCTTCTCTTGTCATTCCCGGTTTACGTGGCAGACCTGACGTAATTACGGCGATATCGCTGTTAGCTGTTTTACTGTAATCATTTGTACTTCCAATAATCTTAGTATCAAAACCAAGTAGGGTAGAAGTTTGCATCATGTCAATAGCTTTTCCTTCTGCTATACCTTCTTTGATGTCCAACAATACCAATTCCTCACAGAGTGCCGCACGGGCAATATTATCTGCACAGGTTGCACCTACAGCTCCTGCACCAACAACGGTAACTTTCATAATAAATATGTTTTTAAAGTAGAAAAATTAATTTGCGCAGCAAAGGTAACTTATTACACAATTGTGAAATAACTGATTTTGAATTTATTTCACCGCATCTAAAATAGCTGGTACACCGATATTGCCAACAAAAGCCTTGGCTAATTTACCCGATTGGTCGTAAATAAACATTGAAGGAAAGGTTCTTAATTGATAGATGCTTCCTAGCGCATAGTTTAAATCATTGCCAAGTTTTATATTTGGAATGGTCGATAAAGCATATTCCTGGTAAAATTTTTTTATCATCGAATAACTGCTGGGAGATACCATTAGTATTTGAATATTTTTTAATTCTTCTTTGTAGGCTAGTAATTCCTTGGTTTCTTTTTGGCAATGTTCACAGTCAGGACTAAAGAACATGATGATAAGCGGTTTGTTTTTTAACAGGTCTTTATTCGTAAATGCAATGCTGTCAGGTACTGTGTAAACAGTAAATGCAGGTACAGCTTCAAATTTTGATAAACTGCTTGGAGTAGCATCTTTTTGCGCCGTTGCAAATAATGCTCTAACAACAAATACAATTAGTATAAAAAATTGTTTCACGAGGATTTTTTGTGAAGGTAATTTTAATAATGTAAACGAGCTGTTAAGACAAACTTATTAGTGCAATGCTGATAAAAGAATTTATTTGCCACATTGATATTTACTGATAGCGTGATAGCCTAAAAGTAGTTATCTTTTTAATTTCATAAGTCCTTGTTTACAGATATAAGATTACCAAACTATTCAACTTATGGTTTATATTTTAGATTTACCATTACTATTGCTACTTTTGCAGCCCCGCTTAAAAGCGATTGTATACGGTGGAACAAAAAATAACAAGCAAATAAATAAAACATCATGGCAACAACTGCAGATATGCGCTCAGGTCTTATCATCAAAGTAGATGGTAGCTTATACACAGTAATTGAGTTTGGACAAAATAAAACAGCTCGTGCGGCGGCAAAAGTGTGGGCAAAATTGAAAGGCGTTGATAATAGTCGTACGATTGAGCTTACCTGGAACAGTGGCGAAGTTATTTTTCCAGTACGTGTAGAAAAAAAGGCTTATCAGTATTTATACAAAGATGATACAGGATATAGCTTTATGGATGTTGAAACTTTTGAACAAATAACTGTACCGGAATCAATGGTAGATGCACCAAGGTTTTTAAAAGACGGACAGGAAGTGTCTGTATTGATAAATGGTGAAACAGACCAACCAATGGGGGTTGAATTACCAGATAAAATAGTATTGTTAGTTACTTATAGCGAGCCAGGTATGAGGGGTGATACTGCTACAAAAACATTGAAGCCTGCTACTGTGGAAACAGGAGCAACCGTAAACGTACCACTTTTTGTAAATGAAGGCGAATTGATAAGGGTTAATACAAAAACGGGCGATTATGTGGAAAGAGTAAAGGAACATTAAATTAATAATTTTCATAAAGGGGGCTGATTTTTGAAAATCAGCCCCCTTTTTATTTATTAAAAATTTGCCTTTTTTGCCACATTCTGACCCATTTTAGGGCCTTTTTTATCAATTTTTAATGATTTATTCATTTTTTTTAATTTTTTAAAATCGCGTTATTAATAAATCATTACCTACCTTGGTCTCCCGTTTCTAATAAAAAACCAAATAATTTTTCAATATGGACATCAAACAAATTCAGGAGCTGGTAAAGCTCATCAACAAAACCAACATTGGTGAAATTACAATTGAAGAAGAAGGCGTAAAAATAACAGTTAAACAAAAAAAAGATCCTGTTCAACATATTATAGCAGGAGGTCAATCGGGACAAATTTATTCCAACGCTCCACAACAACAAACTCCACTACCTCCACCCCCACCGGTTGTTACACCAATAGCAGAAACATCTAAAACAGATAATTTAATTACTATTAAAAGTCCCATGATAGGTACTTTCTATCGCCAATCTGGTCCGGGTAAACCTATATTAATAAACGTAGGCGAAGAAGTAACTTTAGGAAAAGTAGTTTGTATTATTGAAGCCATGAAACTATTCAATGAAATTGAAAGTGAAGTAAAGGGTAAAATTGTGAAAATATTAGTTGAAGATGCAAGTCCTGTTGAATACGATCAGCCTTTATTTCTGGTAGATCCAAGTTAACTTAAAAATCGGCGGGTTACTTCAGATGAATATTTAATAAAAAATAATGGCTTTACTTACTGTTAGATATTTTCTAATATAAAATCATCTTGTAATTGATTTGTAAGATTCTTTATTGATTTGAATTTTAGCTGTTTTGAATGTAACGTATTTTCAAATTAAGCTATTCTCAAATTATGTCATTTTCAAATTTAATATTATGTTCAATAAAATATTGATTGCTAATCGTGGCGAAATTGCATTGCGTATTATCCGCACCTGCAAAGAGATGGGTATTAAAACAGTTGCTGTATATTCCACAGCCGATAAAGATAGTTTACATGTAAAGTTTGCAGACGAAGCAGTTTGTATTGGTAAACCAAACAGTGTAGATTCTTACCTAAACATTCCTCATATAATGGCTGCCGCTGAAATTACCAATGCAGATGCTATACATCCTGGCTATGGATTTTTAGCAGAGAATGCTAAGTTTGCCCAGATATGTACAGATCATGGAATAAAATTTATTGGGCCAACGCCTGATATGATTAATGCCATGGGCGATAAAATAACTGCTAAAGAAACAATGATAAAAGCAGGAGTTCCTGTTGTTCCTGGTAGTGGCGGATTATTGGAAAGTGTGGAGCAGGCAAAAATTCTTGCAAAAAACGAAGTAGGCTATCCGGTTATTTTAAAAGCAACAGCTGGTGGTGGTGGAAAAGGGATGAGGGTAGTATGGCAGGAAAGTGAAATGGAAAAAGCTTTTGATAATGCCAAAACAGAAGCTGCCGCATCGTTTAAAAATGATGGTATTTACATGGAGAAATTTGTAGAAGAACCCCGTCACATTGAAATACAAATTGCAGGCGATCAGTTTGGCAATGTTTGTCATTTGAGTGAGAGAGACTGTTCTATTCAGCGTCGACACCAGAAACTAGTGGAAGAATCTCCATCTCCTTTTATGACACCTGAGTTAAGAGAAGCCATGGGTAATGCAGCAATTACGGCCGCAAGCGCTATTAGCTACGAGAGTGTTGGTACTATTGAATTTTTGGTAGATAAGAACCGTAATTTTTACTTCATGGAAATGAACACCCGTATTCAGGTAGAACATTGTGTTACTGAAGAAGTGGTGAACTACGATTTAATAAAAGAACAGATAAAAATAGCCGCAGGTCATAAAGTGAGTGGTAAAAATTATTATCCGCAAATGCACGCCATTGAATGTCGTATAAATGCAGAAGACCCCTACAATGACTTTCGTCCAAGCCCAGGTAAAATTACAGTATTGCATACACCCGGTGGCCACGGTGTAAGGGTAGATAGTCACGTATATGCAGGGTATGTAATTCCTCCTTATTACGATAGTATGATTGGTAAATTAATTACTGTTGCACAAACAAGAGAAGAGGCTATTGATACCATGCACAGAGCCTTAAGCGAATATATTATTGAAGGTGTTAAAACAACCATACCTTTTCATTTACAATTAATGAAGAATGAAAATTTTAGAAAAGGAAATTTTACAACAAAGTTTTTAGAGTCTTTTAAAATGCAGTAAACAATGGTTTTATATTTTAATATTAAAAATAGCTATCCATTAGTTTGTGATTGCGAATTTAAATTTTAGTGCTTAAGCTTTAGTGTGATTTTAGTGCGTATGCTACAGAAAATAAATAACGCTTATAATTTATAATTATAAAATGCGTTAAGTGATCGTAATAAATATTTAATACTATATTTATTTTCTACAACTAAATCCTGGCTGCATATGATTAAGTATCCAATACTCCTGAATGTATTTGTCCTCTCGTGCCTTTCTTCTATCGCCCAAGACAAGCCTGATATTAAATTCAACCACGTAGTACCGGAAGACTTTAGTATTACAAAATTAAAAGTTGACACTTCTTATGGCGCTGTAATTATTGCCGATATAGGGAGCAGTTCTTTTGAAGGCAATACCAAAGGTTGGTTTAGCCTGATTTATAAACACCAGCGCCGAATAAAAATAATCGATAAGAAAGGCTTCGATCTTGCAAGTGTTGAAATACCACTTTATATTTCTTCTAAATCCAATGCAGAAGAAAAGCTGGATGCCCTGAGAGCCAGTACCTATAACCTGGAAAATGGAGTTGTTGTAGAAACAAAACTAGGAAAGGATGCTATTTTTAAAGATAAGCAAGATAAGAACCATATTGTTAAGAAGTTTACTATGCCTGCAATTAAAGAGGGTTCTATTATTGAATATTCCTACACGATTAATTCAGATTTTTTGTTTAACCTCCAACCATGGATGTTTCAGGGAGGTTATCCTCGTGTGTGGAGTGAATATGAACTGGATTTGCCTAATTTCTTTGAGTATGTTTTTTTGGCGCAGGGATATAATTCATTTGATGTAAAGACAAGTAAAACCAGGCAGATAACATATTCTGTAATTGATGGAAGTGATAATCCTACAGGAAAATCAGAAACTTATTCTATTCCATCTACTAACACAACAAGCAGGTGGGTTATGAAGAATGTACCTGCTATTCGGGAAGAAAAATTTACAACATCCATTGATAATCATATTTCAAAAATGGAGTTTCAAATGTCTGCCCAGCAATTTCCAAATTCTCCACGAAAAGATATTATGGGTACGTGGAATACAGTTGCACAAGCTTTACTAAAAGATGAAGATTTTGGTGAAAGGTTAGAAAGGGATAATTCCTGGCTAAATGATGATGTAAAGATTATAAAAGCAAGTACAGGGAATAAGTTGGACGAAGCCAAAAAAATATACGCTTTCGTTAAAAATAATATTAAGTGTAACGGTGGTCACGGCATTTATTTATCAACACCCATGAAAGATATTTTTAAAAATAAAAGCGGTTCTGTAGCAGATGTAAATTTATTATTAACGGCTATGCTAAAACACGAAAATATACAGGCCAGCCCTGTTATTTTAAGTACCCGTTCCAATGGAGTTGCACATGAATTTTATCCTTTAGTCAATAGGTTTAACTATGTTATTTGTAAGGCAGAAATTGATGGGATTAGCTATTTTTTGGATGCTTCAAAACCTTACTTCGGATTTAATAAATTACCGGAATATTGTTTAAATGGCCAGGCAAGAACTATTGATCAAAATACGTCGCCTGTATATTTTTATCCAGACAGTGTAAAAGAAGCAAAGATGACAAATGTGATGCTTTTTAATGATGAGAAAGCAGCTGGAAAATGGAATGGCATGCTGACTAGTTCATTAGGTTATTACGAAACCTGCAATATCCGGCAAAAATTTTTGGATAATGGAAAGGATGTTTTTGAAAAAAAATTAAGGGAATCTTATACAGGTGATTTTTCAATTGATGATATAAAATATGAGAATGAAAATAATGACGAAGTTCCCATAACAATGTCCCACAGTATTACCATAGAAGGTAATGACAATTCAAACGTTATTTATTTTAATCCCCTTATTAAGGAGGGCTATAAGGAGAATTTTTTTACAGCTGCGGAAAGGAAATATCCGGTAGAAATGCCTTACCTAATTGATGAAACGTATAATTTTCAAATGGAAATACCGGTTGGATTTGTTGTAGATGAGATGCCCAAATCTGCAAAAGTAAACCTAAGTGAAGGAGAAGGTTTTTTTGAATATCTGATCTCAAAATCGGATAACGCAATTATGTTGCGTAGCAGGATTAAATTAAATAAGGCTACTTTTTTACCGGAAGATTATGAAACACTCAGGAGTTTTTTTGACCATATCGTAAAAAAGCATGCAGAACAAATAGTGTTTAAAAAGAAATAATCATGAACAAATATTTTATTTTAATTATCAGCAGTATGTTTTACCTGTCATGTGTTGCCCAAAATAATTACGATGTAAAACTAATTCCAGCTGAATTGTTGCCGCATGCCAATGTGGTAACAAGAATGGAAGAAATCAGGGTTGAAATAAAGGATGCAGGAAAGGCTACTATTTACAATAAATATGCGCTCACTATTTTAAATGCAGCAGGTGATGAAGCTGCCAGTTTTTTTGAACATTATGATCAGCTGATCAGTATTCAGCGTATTGAAGGAAATTTATATGATGGAGCCGGAAAAAAAGTAAAGTCACTAAAAAAAAGCGACCTGCAGGATATCTCGGGTACAAGTGAATCTTCGCTTGCTGATGATAACAGGTTAAAGCTGCACAATTTTAATTGTAGAATTTATCCATATACAATAGAATATGAAAGTGTTATTGAATATAAAGGCATCTTTTATTTACCAAACTGGTTACCTATTGCTGCTGAAAATTATGCAGTAGAAAAAAGTAAATTGGTGGTGCAATGTCCAGTGGATTATAAGCTTCGCTTTAAAACATTCAACTATGGTAAGGAACCACAGATAACTACTTTAAAGGAAACACAGCAATACGAATGGATGGTGGAAAAACTACCAGCACTTGAAATTGAAAGTTATCAACCCGAATGGTATGAGATAACACCGGCAGTTTTTTTAGCTCCGGTAGAGTTTGAAATACAACACTACACAGGTAATATGACGGACTGGAAAGGTTTTGGGAAATTTATTTATGCTTTAAATACAGGTAGGGATAAACTTCCGGACAACATAAAACAACAGGTTCATTTACTTACCGATCATGTAAGTGAATCAAAGGAAAAGATTAGACTTTTATATGAATATATGCAGAAAAATACCCGTTATATCAGTATACAATTGGGTATAGGCGGGTGGCAAACGTTTGATGCAAATTATGTAGCTTCAAAAGGTTATGGTGATTGCAAAGCGTTGAGTAATTATATGTATTCATTGCTGAAAGAAGCCGGAATTAAATCTTACTATACGTTAATTAAAGCAGGTGAAAATAGAAATTCATTGCTGGCAGATTTTCCTTCAAACCAGTTTAATCACATTATTGTATGTGTGCCTCAGGGAAAGGATACGGTGTGGCTTGAATGTACCAGCCAGACGTTACCGGCAGGATATCTTGGAGGCTTCACAAGTAATAGAAATGCCTTGTTGGTAGATGAAAATGGGGGTGCACTGGTACGTACGCCGGTATACAAAAAAAACGAGAATTTACAAATAAGGAAAATTATCGCTTCAGTTAATGAAGAGGGTAAATTAACTGCAGTAGTGAATACAAAATATGAGGCACAGCAGCAAGATGATCTTAATGGAATGTTGAATGCAGTATCGAAAGAGAGAATTGCAGAAATTTTAAAAGCACAGCTTAACCTTCCATCTTATGATATTGCAAAGTTTGATTACAGTGGTGAAAAAGGAGCCTTACCAGCTATTAATGAAATGTTAGAACTAACTGCCAATAATTACTGCACCATCAGTGGTAAAAGATTATTTGTTGTACCTAATATTTTAAATAAATCTTCCTCAAAAATAAATGGAGCTGCTACAAGGAAATTTGATATTAAATTATCTTCTGCATTTACGGATATTGATTCTGTAGAAATTAATATTCCGGGAGGATACACACCCGAGAGTATTCCTACAAATATTTCTCTGGAAACAAAATTTGGAACATATAATAGCAACGTAAAAGTCACTCTTAATAAAATTGTTTTTGTAAGAAATTTTCAACGTAATAACGGAAGCTTCCCGGCTTCCGATGCAATGCCATTGGCTGAATTTTTTGCAAAGATTTATTCTGCCGATAGAGCCAAAATTGTATTTATAAAACAAGAAAGTAAATAGCGTTTTACATCTTAAAGTTTTATTTCCCCTCCATTTAAAGATAATAATAGCATTAAATGGCTATTGCAGTTGTTTGCTGGTGATTTACTCAGGGTTGTTTATCTTTACCGCTCAATTAATTTTTCCGGCAAATGGCATTAATAAAAAGTATATCTGGTATAAGAGGCACAATTGGGGGCAAAACAAATGATAACCTTACTCCATTAGATGTTGTGAAATTTACTGCTGCCTATGGCACTTTGTTAATGAAGGAAAGCACCAACAGGAAAATAGTACTGGGGCGTGATGGGCGTATTAGCGGAGCCATGGTAAAAAACCTGGTGATCAGTACTTTAAATGCATTGGGTTTTGATGTTGTTGATTTGGATTACAGCACTACTCCAACAGTAGAGATGGCAGTAGTTTTTGAAAATGCCGCTGGCGGAATTATATTAACCGCAAGCCATAATCCCAAAGAGTGGAATGCGCTTAAATTATTAAACAGCAAGGGTGAATTTATCAACGCCGCAGAAGGAATGAAAGTATTGGAAATTGCTGCTGCTGAGGACTTTTCTTTTGTAGCTGTTGATAAACTTGGTAATACAACAACAGATGATTCTTTATTGCAAAAACATATTGATGCAGTTGTAAATTATGAGTTGGTAGATGCTGCTGCTATAAAAAAGGCGAAGTTTAAAATAGTATTGGATGCCGTAAATAGCACTGGTGCTATTGCAGTACCGGCTTTATTAAAAGCGTTGGGAGTTAAAGATGTAGTTGTGTTGAATGGAGAAGTAAATGGAAAATTTGCACACAATCCAGAACCTTTGCCTGAGCATCTGACTGAATTAAGTAATGAGGTTGTAAAACAAAATGCAAGTTTGGGAATAGCAGTAGATCCTGATGTAGATCGTTTGTGTTTTGTTTGTGAAGATGGAAGTATGTTTGGCGAAGAATATACACTGGTAGCCGTAGCAGATTATGTGCTAAGCAGAAAAAAAGGCAATACTGTTTCCAATATGTCTTCAACAAGAGCATTGAAAGATGTTACGTTAAAATACGGTGGTGAATATTTTTCAAGTGCTGTTGGAGAAGTTAATGTAGTAAATAAAATGAAAGCAGTAAATGCAGTGATTGGTGGCGAAGGTAATGGGGGGATTATTGTACCTGATTTGCATTATGGAAGAGATGCATTAATTGGCATTGCGCTGTTTTTAACCCACCTGGCAAATAGTGGAAAAAGTATTAAACAGTTACGCAATACGTACCCTGGCTATTTTATCAGTAAAAATAAAATCACTTTACAAAGGGGTATTGATGTTAAATCTGTTTTTAAAAAAATACAGGACAAATACAAAAATCAGCCAATCAATTTAGAAGATGGGCTAAAGATTGAATTTGAAAATGATTGGGTGCATTTACGTACCAGTAATACAGAACCCATCATTCGTATTTATGCTGAAAGTAATTTTGAAACAACTGCCGATAATATTGCTAAAAGACTAATGAAAGATATTAATGAAGTGATTTAAAGATTTTTTTCATTAACATATCTTTTTAAGAGTGTAAATGGTTATTGAAAGTGTGTGATTTCGCTTAGAGCTCACAATAGAAATAAATTTTTAATAAAATATAGTAACTAAGTTTTATGAATTTAGTGCACATGATGTATGAAGAGGATCTACTTTGACAATGCTGCAACAACCTCCCTTGATCCGCTTGTACTGGATGCAATGATGCCTTATCTGACAGAAAAATTCGGTAACCCATCTTCAATTTATTCTTATGGCCGCGAAACTAAAATGGCGATTGAGCAGGCGAGAAAATCGGTGGCAAAAATTTTAAATGCACATCCTGCAGAAATGTTTTTCACCAGTGGGGGCACAGAAAGTAGTAACACAG
>Ga0209511_1003491_pt1 | contig 12015 bp, 5 predicted proteins | sample SSSSmetaG_FD_184141 | JGI IMG/M metagenome (GOLD analysis project Ga0209511, IMG submission 184141) | Glacier valley bacterial and archeal communities from Borup Fiord, Nunavut, Canada, to study Microbial Dark Matter (Phase II) - ​SSSS... | ecosystem: Environmental > Aquatic > Freshwater > Ice >... | reverse complement strand
ACGGCAGACGCAGACCACAGATAGCCATTCCGCTGGAGCATCTGCCTGGCTTCCTCTTTGGCATTGAGAGTAAGAGGGTGAAGGATGAACTTAAAGACAAAGTAGATCGCTACCGGCGCGAGTGCTTTCGCACACTGTGGAGGGCATTCGCTGTAGAGCCAGTTGCTCCTGCCTTGCCAGCACTAGTACCAGACGATGAACTTACACCCGCCGAGCGCAACTTGCAACAGGCCGCTACTGTCTACCAGATGGCGGCTAGGCAGGTAGAACTTGAGCGGCGCATAGCTGGCAACGAGGTTGGCCTGGGGGAACTGGCAGCCCGACACAAGGCGATGGCCGACTATGTACGCGGTTTCATCGTCGAGACACGCCAACAGCTTGGTGATCTGCAAGAGCAGTCTGACGGCCAAGGACGACGGCTCGGTGCTATTGAGCGAGGGCTGGTAACTAGCGACCCGATCAGCAATGCACAGGCCACGCAAATCAGCCAGTCCGTCAAGCTAGTGGCCTCCCTGATCGAGAGACGCACGGGCAGGCGGGCATTTGGTATGGTCTATGACACCCTCTACAAGCAGTTCGAGATCACGACATACAAGCTGCTACCTAGCAGCGATTTCGAGGTAGTTATGGAGCGGCTGCGACAGTGGTACGATCAAGAGATGGGGCAGGTAGAGAAAAGCACGTAGCCGAATCTTCGTTCGATTCTTGTGGATAAAGCTATTGACTCGGCGGCCAAGATCGTGTACGATCACTCGTGACGGTTCACGCTCTGGTACACGTTAAGGGAGGCAAGTTATGGATAGCCAGACAACGAGCTTGGCAATACGCATGGTGGCCGAACAAACTTACACTGTGCGTAGGCTGAGGGCGAAGCTCGGCGACATCATTGATAGCCTTATCACCAGTGGGCCAGCGGTTGTGACTGACGATGGCACGCCTCGCGCCGTGCTAGTTGACATCAATGAGTACCGGCACACACTCGACAAAGCAGCAGCATACGAGCGTATGCAGGGAGGCACAGAAGTGTAGTAACCTCAGCCTGAAGGGTTCGCAGGCAACAAGATACCCACTGCCGCCGTTACCAAACTTGTCAGTGGGTCTTGTGAAACTTATAGACGCTTCCCCTTGCGGGTTCGCGCCGGGCATTCTACTGCTCTTGACTTACCATCACGCGCATTATAGCACGGTCAGAGGCCATAGGTCAAGGGGCGCAACAGCTTTTTGTTGCAATTTTCCCGCCAATCTCCATCTGCAACACCTCTCTGTTGCAAACTAGGAGCCAAAGACACGAAAGGGCCATGACCATGCAACAACTGCAACAGCCACGCCAGTATGCGTGTGTATCCCTCAACCCCTTGCAACAGATGCAACAGACCCGCCCTGCCCGCCAAATCAAGGAGCAACCGTTCTGTTGGCAGGGGTTGACCGCCCTTGACGTAGTCCGTATGAACTACGACGGCCACCGGCTCGGAGTGGCCTTGCTGCTCTACAACGGCCTGACCGAGATAGCCTCACGGCAGCGTACCCCCGACAAAGCTAAGACCAGTTGCCACTACCTAGGCCAGCAGGTCGGCCTGTCGGAGACGACCGCCCGCCGCTACCTGCATGACTTTGCGAAGCTTGGCCTAATCGCGGTCGAGGCCGGGACACACACGGCTAATACTTACATCCTGTTGCCAGCGGCGCAACCCCCCCCCCCCGAGGTTGAGGGTGATGTGCTGTTGGTTGACACCATCGGCATCAGCCAGGGTGTCAACCGCACCATCCCCCTCTACCAGGCTGCGGGTGCTACCCCTAAGCCGTTGAGGGGTAGCACCCGCGCCACCCTTGAGCCGTCGAGGGGTAGCAGCCGTGACAGCCAATGTATAACAACTGAAGATAACAAGGGACTAATACAACAACAAACAAACATTGCTGGTGGTGATGGCACCATGGTTGTTGAAGCTGAGAGGCTGGAACCAGTTGCATCTGTTGAGCGGCCAAGCACACCACCACAAGAAGCGGTCAATGCCCTTTGTCAGATGGGCATTCGTCGTGCCACCGCCGAGCAACTGGCTGTGCAGCACAACATTGAGCGAGTTGTTGGCTGGGCAGACTACGCCCGCAATGCCATCGGGCTGAACAACCGTGCTGGCTTCGTGATCAGTCGCCTTAAGGCTGGCGACCCTGCGCCCCTACCTGCCGACCGCTTCAGTTGCTATATCGTTGGTGGAACTGTTCCACCCCTTGCCCGCAAGGGGGTAGGGCAGAGCGGCAGTGTGTGGGGGTCACACTCTGGCCCCTTGTTCCAACCCCCCTCCTCCCCCGCTCTACCTCCTCTCGAAATACGACCGCCGCTGAGGGTGGAGCAAGCACGCGATGTTTGGAGGTATTCGGCCAGCGATGAGATGCGCCGTGCCGTCGGTCAGGTTGTCTGGCTGCGGCACTTCGCCCGCGCCCGGCTGGTGGCGGTGGCAGGCAGTGATTGGTTGCTGGCTGACACTGAGGGACAGACCGCCGACACTTACCGCCAGCAGCTTGAGGAAGTACTACGGCGGGCAACCAAGCAGCCCATCACACTGCGCTACGTGTGAAGGCCAGTTGTTGCAATCCTGTTCTGCTGGCTGTAACCACTTGTGCAACGGTAAGCAACAAGGTAAGAAGTGAGGTAAATAGTGCTGCAAGCGCACGCAACAATGGTGAGCGTGGCAACAGCAGACAACAGCGTTGCAGGGCGCGACAACTCTAATGTGTTGTGGGACAGGAGGGTGCTGATTGTGGGGCGAGGATCGGGCAAGGTGACTAGGGATGAAGTAAAGCGGGAGGTGGTTGAGGTTGCGTCGGTCAGTGTGGAGGAGGTGAGGGTGAGGGCGAAGGCGGTGCAACTGAACGAGTACGGTGAGAGGGTGCTGCATCTGCTATGGCGTAATCGGGTTATGCGTGGGGTGCAGTTGGGTCTCATCGTCTTTGCAGGTAACACTGAAGCAACGCGGTCGAGGAGGATACACACGTTGTTGGCTGATCTGGCTGAACATGGTTTCGTTGAGCGGGTCTGGTTGCCGGGTGGGGGTAGTGCAGCTTATGTGCTGGGAGATATTGGGCGAGCCTGGATCAAGTACACAGCGGGATTGCAGTATGAGGTGCGTGACCAAGTGGCGATCCTCGGCAGTCGTGGTTCTAAGGTGCTGCACGACGTACTGATCGCTGACTTCATGGTGCCGATCAAACTAGACATCGAGCGGTTGGGCGGCGACTTCCAATGGTTGGTAGGGAGAGACAACCGCGACCGCAAGGCTCATGTCACGGTGATGTGGGATGCTTACGGCGAGATCACATTCTGTAATGAGCGACTAGCCTTCTTTGTGGAGATTGATAGGCAGACGGAGAACCTAGCGAGGCTGGGGGAGAAGGTCGAAAAGTATCATCGCTACTACGAGGATGGTAACTGGTCAGAACTGCTGGGTGTAGATGAGTTTCCAGAGATACTGTTGGTAACTAGCGGCGGTGAGCAGCGGCTGGCGAACATGGTGGGGGAAATAGGCAGGCAGTTGGACCGGGTGGACAACGAAGACAACCTAGTGTGGCTACTAACCAACTTTGAGCGGCTGGAGAGAACAGTGGGCGAGATGTACAACCCGCTGGATGCCTACATATGGGAGAATATAAGTTGCAGCGAAGATAGCAACAACAGCTACAATGCGGTCATGGGCTATGATTGGATGGTTGAGGCCATTGAGGCAGAGATTACCCGACTCAAAGCACAACTAGCTGAGAGCGATTATGCACCACAACAAGCAGGCCTGAAGACGCGGCTGACTCAGCTTCAGGCTCAGAGGAAGTTGGTGGCAGCGCGGGTGCGTGGCGGTGGCGACTAGAAGCGAATGGCACGGTGCCGCTTGCCGTCGGGCGACGAAATGATCAGCGGGCCGCTAGACCGCTCTGGATCGGCCAGCCGCTTAATATAGGTGATGGTCGAGCGTTCGCCAATCTTGAGGTCGGGGTTACCCTTGATCCTCTCCCACACCTCGGCAGTTGTGAGTTCGACATAGTCGAGCCGTAGCTCAGCCATGATAATAGCATCGTTGATGTTGGTCGGTTCGGCAGGGCGGCCCTGGGCCAACTTTGTACCAGCGTAGTCAGCGATCTGCTGGTAGAGTGAGGCGAGCAGAAGTCGATCGCTAGCCGCCTGTGTTTCCAACGCGGCAACACGACCGTTGGCTATTTTGGCCGCCGTTTGCTCCTGCTCGATAATCTGGTCGCGGTTGCTCAACGCCTTACTCCATATTGGCGCACCGGTTGCCAGCTTCTTGACGTGCTCCTCGCTGGCGGTCAACTTGGCTGTCAGATTGGTGATCTTTTCGTCACGCTTGGCTAGCAACACTGCGTCCGCGGCAATTAGCACGTCACGCTTCTGCACCTCTTTGGCCGCCTCCTCCTGCGCGTTCTGCATGGCAACCTTAAGATTACGCTGGCTGGTTCGCAGGTTGTCGGCCTCGCGGTCATGCTTGCTCCGTATAGCCATCAGGCGCAGATCAATGTCATGGCTGCGCGGGCGACGAATCAAGAAGTGCAGGCCAAAAGCTGTCATCAGAGCCAGTCCACCGGCCATTCCGTTCTTAAGCAAGCCCGGTGAGACCGTGTAATCAGTCCAACTCTCGACGGTGTCACAGGGGCAAGGTTCAGGCAACAGGATGGTCTGCTCCCACACACCGGGTGATGTCTCGATAGTTCCCATCGGCCAGTTGGAGGTAAGCTGCCAGGGGAAGAAGGTGATGATAGCGGCGGGTATGACTGCTAGCGTCAAAGCACGCAGCCAGTACCAGGGTCGCTGATGCGGGCGGCGGGCGGCGGTTGCAGTCGCCAAGTAATAGGCAATCACCACCGTGCTGGTAGCGACCAGGGCCGCCAGCCCCCGCACAGCGTTCTGTGCATCGTAGGAGTAGTCATCAACACTGAGGACCACCTGCTCAAAGTCATAGGCCAGCCCCTCACGGTGGAGTAGGTTATGGTCAAAGAACCCGCGCACATCGCTTGCCAAGTTGTGCATATCAGCCACCTTCACATTCATGGCAATCATCAACAGCACGAATGTGAGGATAGTAAGGAAGGCGACCTCGAAGAAGCCGGTAACGTTGGTCAGGCTACGGGGCGCGGGCTGCTGGCGCGGTTGGGTAACGATCATATGGATTAGTGCGGCTGGTGGGGGTGCAGCCTTCTCCTTCCGGCATATAGTTACGTCTATTATACAATGCTAGGCAAGGGGAAGCCAAGTACGAAATAGCCAGTTGCAAGGATGTGCAACTGGCTAACTATTTGCTTGCGTGCATGCATGAGACAATCCCTCAACATCGGCAGATTTGCGTTAACGCAAGTCTGCCCAGTGCGGCAGCCCGAACATTGCCCTAGACGTACAGCATCCTTTTCACCTATTGTTCTCGCAGTTAACACCGTCTTTGTCTCTATCCAGTTGGTGTGGGTCGTGGCTCGGCCCACCAGCAGCGATGAAGAACCGCTGAGCTTCGGCTTGCGTCGGGAAGTCAGGGCAATCTCGATTTGGGCTGAAGGGATGATTGCGCAGCTTGCTGACCGCTAGCTTGAACTTTGCTGCAGCAGTTGCAGCAGCTCTAGCTCTAGCTGTCACAGTGGCCTTAGCCTGCCCTGCACAGCGAGCAGAGATGACCATCCAGCAAGCGATTGGGCGGGTGCTGGGGTGCTGGTCGACCTCTGGCAACCAGTCAAGGTGTACCTATTGGCACGCTGAGGGCTGACCCGCGGCTAGTGCGGCTTTGTAGCCTAGACGAGCTAATGTGGGCGGAGGCTGGTAGAGGAGGAGCGCGGTCTGATCAACGACCACCAGCGGACGCATCCGCACGTTGACAGCCCATAGATAGCAGCCTGCCAAGAGGAGGCTACATAGCGCGCAAACAGCACTGGCTGAGAAGGGTTAGAACTTCAGGTGTCGCCTTGGCTTCCTGGGTCATTATGGTGGGGTCTCAATCCCTCGCCGCATTATCTTTGCCAACTCTCCGCGGCGGCTGAGGTCATTCGGTCGGTAGCACAACCCTGTTGGTGGTAGCGAGCAAGGCGCACCACTGACCACATGGTACCAGGCCAGGGTCTCGATCTCCTCGAAGGCGAAGCTGCTTGTCACATCGCTGAAGATGAGGTCACTCGTCACCGTAGGGTAGTGCCGGGCGCGGTGTACAATCACCGCCAGCTCCGCCCTGCTGATGTTCAGGTTTGGGCCATAGCACGGTGACATAGCTCCTATCCGCGCACACTGACCAGCATTCAGGCCGTTGATTGCCGCAGCTGCGGAGGCAGACTCGACGTAGCGGTAGAAGGTGTTGTCTACTGGCACGTCGCTGAAGGTGGGGGTAAGGGGTACTCTCATTGCAAGGCCGAGACCAAGCACTGTCATCTTGCTAAACTGGCCGCGGGTGGTGTAGCTGCTAGGCTCAAAGCGGTAGCTACCATCTCCGTTGGCGAAGCCACTGACTGCACCGCGACAAGCCAGGTAGAGGATGTCTGTGCGAAAGATGGTGGTACTCACATCACTAAAGTCCAGGCCACAGGGAGTAACGGTTGGGCTAGGTGTAGGTGGGAGCGCAGTAGCCACAGTGGTGGGCGTGGAGGGGAGGGGAGTGCGGGTAAGGACTGCTGTGTTCGTCTGCTGAGGTGAAGGGGTGGCAGTCAGGTTTGGCTGATCGAGGCTCAAGCGTACCAGCAGGAGGTCTTCCCCGCCAGCTAGGTGAGCTTGTAGGGGATTGTGCAGGGGGAAGTCTGCTGAGTAGGTAAATCCAGCCAAGTAGAGGTGTCCACGACCATCACTGATTGGTGACCCCACGCTCTCCTCGCGGCTGCCACCAAGGAAGGTAGAGAATAGCAAAGCGGTACCAGTGGGGTTCAACTCGCTGATCGTAATATCGTAGCTCCCCGCCAGGTTGCTCTGTATCGGGTTGACGAGCGGAAAGTCGGCTGAACTAGAGATACCACTAAGGTAGACATCCCCTGCACCATCAAGCCACAGACCTGCCCCATTGTCAGAGTCGCTCCCGCCGAGATAGGTGGAGTAGACCAAGTCAGTGCCAGTTGGATTGAGCTTGGTGACGAAGCCATTCCACAAACCTCCAGGTGGCTCCTGCTGGAAAGAGCTAGCAGTAGTGGGGAAGTCAAGCGAATTGCTGCGGCCAGTGAAGTAAGCATTGCCAGCTTCGTCTACCACCAATCCTCCCGGCCAATCCTGACCACTGCCACCAAGGTAGGTAGAGTAGAGCAGTTGGTTGCTACTAGGGTCGAACCTGGAGATGAAGCAGTCGAATATACCCTGCATGGTAGGTTGGTAAGCTCCTGAGCTAACTGGGAAGTTAGTGGAGAGGGTGTAGCCAGCGAGATAGATGCTGCCATTAGCCAGCACCAACCTGGCGATCGTGTCACCACTCGCGCCACCGAGGAAGCTGGAGTAGAGCAGAGTGTTGCCATCAGCGTTCAGTTCACTGAAGAAGCCGTCAGCATAGCTGTTGTCAGTACTACCGAAGGTAGGCTGGTAGGCGTTCCTGGTGGGGAAGTTGAGCGAGAAGGTCTGGCCTGAGAGGTAGATGTTGCCTGTGCTGTCGAGTGCTGCCTGGGTAGCAAAGTCAACACGGAGGCCACCAAAGTAAGTAGAGAAGATCAGGTGGTCACCACTAGCGGCCAGCTTGGTGATCACTGCATCCAGGTACCCAGCCAGGCGCGGCTGAAGTGCGCCTGCAGTGGTTGGGTAATCGTCAGAGCCGCTATAGCCAGTCAGCAAGAGGTTGCCTGCACTGTCAAGGATGACTGGTCCCAAGCCTTCACCATACCTACCACCGAGGTAAGTAGCAAAGAGCAGGGTGCTGCCATCAGGGCTGAGCTTGGCAACGAAGGCATCAGTGTTACCAGCGTAGGTAGGCTGGTAAGCGTTGCTCACGGGGAAGTCGGTGGAGTAAGTGGTACCAGCCAAGTACATTGTGCCGTCTGGCCCTAGACTGACACTGCCGAAGTCGTTGAGGGTGCCACCGAAGAAGGTGGCATAATCCACCGTAGGGTCGATCACCAGGGCAAGGCTGCGGTCATAGCTACCGATCTGGAAGCTAATCACGCCATCCGGGTCTAGTCGGTAGCTGCCCGTCACTTCCTGCTTGCCTTTAGCGGTCTGCTGGTAGACATGTGGGGCGTGCTGGCGCACCTGCCCAACGGCAGTGGCGAACAGCAAGTCATTGCCAACCAGGCTTGTGTTCTCGGCCCCTGCTACCTTAAGCCTGACCACGCCAGGGTCGGCTCCAGGGTGGACAATCAGATCGTACTCCAACCCACCACTACTACCAGCATAGTAGGCAAGGTCAATGCCTGGATAGGCATCCTGGTAGACGACACGGGCGTACGTAGGTACATTGGTGTGCCAGCGCGCAGGGTCGTTGCCGATGAAGTAATTACTGACCCCTGGCAGCTTGCCCTCCGCCTGGAGGAACGGTGTGAGGTTGGCGGCCTGCAATTGATAACGCAGGGTAGCCTGGGTAGTGGTTGATACGGTGGGTAGGTGGGTAGGATCAGGGAGTTGATGATGGGGACTGCCGCCTTCCTGCTTGGTGAGTACCTGCACTGCGCCCTGGTCGGTGAAGAACAGGGTATAGCCCTGACCACGTGCGAGATAGCGTACAGCAGGGTCGAACTGGCCGAGATTGGGTTCGAACTGCAAGGCCAGGGTTGTGGCTGCTGGCTGTGGCTGGAAGGGTACGCTAGCTAGCTGCTGATCAGAATAAGTGGCCTGGTTAGAAGGAGCAACAAGAAGAGCGACGAGCAACAGGATGATAGTAATGCCGCTTCTACGTCTGTGTACCCGCTTGAACATAAAACATCCCCCTTAGCTTACTAGCTAGCTTCACGCTAGGTTGGCCTTTGTGCATCCATTCTTAGCATAGCAGTATGCAAAACGCTTGTCAAACGCGGAGCAGAGCCAGCTCAACCCCTGTTATTGGTTAGGCTGAGCAAGGTGTATAAGGAAGTTTCCACCTAGACAGCTACTACAAAGCTAACAGCTTATAGTTTACATAATCAGTAAATCATGTTCCCCTTCAATTTTGGGTTAGTAATGGCGATGTTTGGTACTTGACAGGATGAGGGAACCGTGCTATGCTGTACTCAGTCGCAGAAGCTCACAAGGAACAGAGCAGGAACGTAACGTGCATCTACCATTTTGTAATCGTGGCTGCACTAACCCCTTGACCTGTGGTCAGCAAAGTTAATAAGCATTGGGTGTGTTGGCTGTTAAGGCCAAAGGGAGTGGGAATAATGGTACGCAAGATTCATTGGCACCTGACGATGTTGCTGTTGGCAGCCATGCTGGTTACTCTGATCGCCGCAAGTAGGGATCAAGTCAAGGCAGCAGCGACTCAGGCTCCGTTTAGCATTAACAGCACCGCTGTACCAGAACCATCTACTACCTCCACCCCTCCTGGTAGTCCCCAACTTCCCACCCCTCCTAGCCTGCTCATCCCCCCTGCTGCCAATCCCCACATTCCTAGCCTCCGCCTTGATTTTGATCTCAGCCCCAACCCAATTGCTGTGGGTGATACTGCTACGATTACAGTGCGGGTGACCAACCAGGCTCCCGATGCTGCTCAGAACCTGACGATCTCCCTGCCGCTGCCAACTGGTGCTGTAGCCTTGCCGAGCAATGCCCAGAGCTTTGCCTGGAACGTACCGAGCCTGGCGGGCAACACTGGCTTTACCCTAACTGGACAGCTGCACCTCAATCAGCTACCTGCTGGCTCAACCCTACTTCTGCGTCCTCAGCTTACCGCTAATGGGGTTGCTGCACTCACTAGGAGTGGTGGAGCAATTGTAGTTGACCGGAACCTGGCTCCAGCGACTGCCAGATTTACCTCAGGTACAGCAACGACCCTCCAGAGCCAAGACAGTCAGGTAGAGGTGAATGTACCAGCGGGCCTGTTCACCAGTAGCCTCAACCTACGCCACAGCATCCAGCCTGATGCGGGGTTTATACCACCCACGACCATAGCTGGTTTCCACAAAGGTTTTGGCAGTTTCTACCTCGCTGCCCGAGACGACCAGAACAACAGCATCCACCAGTTTGCCCAACCGCTGACGATCACCGTCAGCTACACCCCACAGCAGCTGCAGGCTCTCAACATTAGCGAACAGGACTTGACACTCTTCTGGTATGATGAGAGTAGTAGTCGTTGGGTAGCTCTGCCGACAACAGTCGACCCCTCGAACCGAAAGGCTAGTGCGAAGGTCAACCACTTCAGCACCTTCCAGCTTGGTGACGGTTCCTCCCCCTCGGAGGCATTCATTCCTTCCTTGCAAGGCTTCCAGGTGGGCCTCTACAGTGGTGATGCCAGCTACTCCATGCCGATTGAGGTGCCAGCTGGACCCGCTGGCCTCAAGCCAGACCTCGCTCTAAGTTACAACAGTGCCGCCACCGATGGTGTGGCGGGACAGAAAGCACAGGCACAAGCACCCTGGGTAGGTAAGGGCTGGAGTTTGGACAGCGGTTCAATCGCACTCAACATCCAGTACCAGGATTACCGGGCCATTCGTGGCTACTACAGCATGGTGTTGAATGGTCAGTCCTTTGATCTGGTGCGTGGTGATTGTGTTAGTGCTAACCCTTGTGGCAAGGAGCTACACAACAACAACGAGGATTTGACCACATGGGAGTGGCACGCCACCAACGAAGCCTTTATGAAAGTGCAGGTTGTTAGCCAAGCTGCATCTGATCCCAGTCAGGGTGGCCGCGGTGGTTCGCTTACCCTCTACGGCACTGGTAACACCTACCCGTATGGTAGGTACAAGTGGCAGATTTGGACCAAAGATGGCACTATGTACGAGTACAGCGAAGACCTATGGTGGGGCTGGCAGGAACCTAATTGTGATAATCACTGGGCGCAGATGAACACCTACAAGTGGCTGCTGACCAAGGTGCAAGACACGCATGGTAACAGTGTTAACTACAACTACTCGCGAAGCGGGACGAACGCAACCCAGTGGTTTAAGGATGCCTGCAATGTGATCACTGGCACAATGGATAATGATGCCTGGCTGACGCAGGTCACCTGGGGCAGTAGCGGCAATCAGAGGTACAAGGTAGACTTTGCATCCAGCGAGCGCAAGATTGACACCAACTCTGAGCCACGGGGAGACAACCGCATTGGTATTGGCCCCTTCGAGAGTCGTCAACTCGACACGATCAAGGTCTCCAGTATGCCGACTAGTACCTGGAACCTGGTTCGTGAGTACGATCTTGGCTACGCCGCTCCTAGCAACAGTATGTTCTCCGATTATTGGGCTTGCCTGACACAACTGTGTGTACCAGGTACCCCTGGTTCTTGGAAACCCGATCCAACACGCAAGCTGACCCTCGCCAGCGTTATCCATAAAGGCAATGACGGGGTAACTGCTGTGCCTACTACTACCTTCACTTACGACATCACCCCGGGTGACGGCAGTAGTCCCTATCCGAAAGCCAGTTGGAACCGCCTGACCAGTGCAGACAACGGCTATGGTGGCAAGGTGGCATTCAGTTACGCCAGCGTGGGCGCGGTCGAGGGTACTACGCTGTTTGTCAACAATCGTCGTATTATTAGCAAGAAGTTGTACAACGGGCAACTGGACTCTGCTGCCCAACCGATCAACTACACCTGGAACTACAGCTACACCCACCCGGCGGTGAATTGGCGAGGTCACAGTAACGACGGCCAAGGTGCAGAACCACCTAATTCCGCTCGCCTCGTCTACGCTTACTGGGATGGCTACCCTGAGAAGCTGGCTCGTCATGATGCTGGTGAGTTCCGCGGTCACCGTCTGGTCACAGAGACCAATCCCCTAGGCTACCAGACTGAACACTACTTCTACCAGGGTGATCCATCAGACGTAATGCTCTCTGGTGGCACGTTCTGTAACTACTACTTTACTTCACCAGTTGACCCTTGTTACTTGCCGCTGCGTGAACGTGAGTTTTTGGTTGGACGCGAGTGGCGCACGGTGGCCCGTGGG
>Ga0209511_1003489_pt1 | contig 12018 bp, 11 predicted proteins | sample SSSSmetaG_FD_184141 | JGI IMG/M metagenome (GOLD analysis project Ga0209511, IMG submission 184141) | Glacier valley bacterial and archeal communities from Borup Fiord, Nunavut, Canada, to study Microbial Dark Matter (Phase II) - ​SSSS... | ecosystem: Environmental > Aquatic > Freshwater > Ice >... | reverse complement strand
CGGCCTGGGGGCGGGGTAGTTGGCTCAAGGTTTGGGAGTTGTTGGTAGAGCAGGGGCGACCCTGGCCTTTCCAGCGAGAGGGGATGCCTACCGTTGACGAAAATAACCCGCCAGAGTTTGGTTCGCCCGATAACGAAATTACCACTCAGATTGATGTTTCGGATTATTTCAAGGAGTTGCGGCGGGCTTTGTTTGAACATCGTACCCAGATTGACCCCAACCACCCCTGGGTCAAAACCCGTGAGGAGTTTGCTCCTATCCTGAGCGGCAACGAGTCGTTTATCCTGTTCAAATCTACTATCCCGGCCCAGAGGCCAGAATATGATTTGTTCGCGGGGCTGCGATAATCGGTTGCCAGTCTTCGGTTGTCGGTTGCCAGAAAAATATGTAGGGGTAGACCTCCGTGTCTACCCTCCAACCGAACCCCATAACCCCGAATCAGGGAATTGGAGTAAACGAAAGTAAAAAATTGAAAAATTGGCCCTTTGCCGACCCACCCAATGTAGCAGTTTTCACCCTCAGACGAATTTTCAGAGAAGGGAAACCTATTCTTCATGTTACGCATGACAAGGATGATGGTAGCTGGCAATTTTTGGATGGTGGCCCCGCTGATATGGAAGATGCTTGGATTGTAGGGTTAGGGGAGGTTTTGAACCTTGATGACACAATCGTGGAGCTTGCCGACTTACCACTAGGTTGGATGGCGTGGCGGACAACCCCTACCAGCCCCTGGCAAAGGAAACCTCATACTATTGTAGAGTGATAAAGCGACCAATGCCAATTAGTTATACAAAACATCTGAAGTTTTTGTTAGACCTTTACAAGCTTCTACAAAAGCAGGAGCTAGAAATTTTGCATCCTCAAACCCTAGGTTGCTGGTATCCACTATAAATATTGGGTATTCCTCATCAATTGCCTTTTCTCTCATATCAAAAACGTAATAGTTTCCACCGCCATCTGAAGCAAAAGGGATTACATTTGGCATATATTGAGGAAATGCAGCTCCTAGTTGAATACTACGTAAATCTAGCGTTGAAAAGAAATCAAACTCCCGTTCTTCAGTACGAAACCAACCCCCATTTGACCAGCGCAGAAAATCTAAATAGGACGATGGTAAGGGCTTATCAGGTATAACCCATTTAGTTGGATCTAACGGTTTGTAATAGTTGTATAATGGATTGTTGATTGGGTAAGGATTTCTTTGTGTTACATTAATATGATGAATTTCATCCTCTGACAAGGGTAAGCCAATTTGCTCAACTAAAGTAGAGATGTCTTTTTCTGAAACACCGTTTTCTTTGTAAACTTCGTCAAAAATTTGTAACCAATCTAACTTCATCTTCCGTCACTACCCCTGACTACTGATAGCTTAACCAATAACTTTTCTTACCGACAACCGACAACCAACAACCGTTATTGCCTCTGGATTTGCTGGCGGAGGGTTACAAGGGCGCGGTGAATGAGTTGCTTGACTGCGCCCTCGGTGCGCCCGATACTATCGGCGATTTCGGCATAGGAAAGGTTCTGGGAGAAACGCAGAACAATAGCAGTGCGTTGGGCTTCGGGCAAGCCTCGCACTAAGTCAGCTAGTTCAGAGTTACGTTCGACATCCAGGAAATTTTCTTCGGGAGTAGGCTCACCGCCGGGGGTCTCAATAGCTTCTTCAAAGGGGCTGGTGGGGCGTTTACGGCGATACATCCCGGTAATAACATTGCTGGCGATGCGGTAGAGCCAGGCCGCCATCGGCACGCCTCGCCACTCGTACCGCCCGATATTTTCCAAAGCCTGCTTGAAAGTTTGGGCCGTCACATCCTCAGCCTCGGCCTGACTGCCAGTATGGTTGTAGGCGTAGGCATAGATGCGGTCAAAATAGCGCTCATAGAAAGCGGCAAAAGCTTGCGGGTCTTTCTTAGCCGCCTCTACCAATTGAGCCTCGTCGGCAACCTCAGCCATGCTAACCCTTCTTATTCGCGGAAGAAGTCCAGAACATTACGGCGTTCCTCGGCACTCTCCATTACTTCCACGAAAAAGATTTGATTCCAGGGAAACAGAATCATTTTAGCATCTTTTTCAAAAAGACCTATCGGTTTACCGTCCCTTTTGCGGGGGTTGCTAAACTGGATATAACTGTCTTTAGGGTCGGGAAGGTCAGCCATATCCGCCACGAAGGCTTCCTGATTAAGAACATGAAGAATAACGGTTTTTGCCACTTTTCTACTCCGTTTGAACTACAAAAGCCAAATACAGGGTGCAAAAATCAGGATAAAAACATTTCCCCCTTCCTTTATAGGGAAGGGGGCCAGGGGGTTAGGTCAACCGTTAAGATGGGCCAGCCCGATAAATTACTTTCAGGATAGCATTTCCTAGCCGAACCTCATCACCATCTTTAATCGGATAGGGTTGACCGCGCATCATCACCTGACGGTTGATAAAAGTACGGTTGGTGCTGCCCAAATCGGTAATATAGGGCATCCCTTCCTTGAAAGTGATACAGGCGTGACGGCGCGAAACCCCTAGTTCAAGCGCGTCATCCGGCGACAAATCCACATCCGGCATCTCACCCGTAATCGCATCGCTACGCCCAATAATAATATTAGCTCGGTCAGGACAATCTACCCGCCGCCCGGTATTAAGCACCACCAGCTTTAAATCTGCTCGAATTGGCCCGGTAGTGCGCGAGCGTGACACTGCTCTGGGCTTGGAGGGAATGGGCGAATAAAGCGGTTCTGGCACATTATCCGGGTAGGAGGAACGATAGGTATCGGGGAAAGCACTGGTGTGCATCCCCACCGCCCCCGTCCCTGAACCGCGCACATCCTCCTCCAGACCCCAGGTAGAGGAGGCGGGATTCTGTAAATCTGAGCCACATTCGCTACAGAACAGCGTGCCATTCATTTGTTCTGACCGACAACTTGGACAGACTATCATAGTTTAGTCCTTATACTTCTTTTCTATCGAATTGATTGCCATCTAAAATAAACTCAACATTTCCACTACTGAACTCACTCAATCGAACCTGTCAGTCCCCGTGTACCATATTTAATCCGTTTTTTACCCTCGGCAGAGGTAGTACCACGTTGTTCCAGATTTTGCACCTCAGCTTTAACCTGGGCTGCCAGATCAACCTCGCCCATACTGAGCAGCCGCGAACCAACGGCGGACAATCGCTTTGTGCCACTTTCAATATCCCCGTTAGCGATATCCTGCCAGGCGCGGGCCTGAAGTTTAAAGGCTGAAATCTTTTCAATCAGCGTTTTGACTTCTGAATTAACCGCCGTTGGCTTACTTGGCTCGATAAAGTTAAACCCGATTGCCAGATTAACGGCATGTTTTTCGTGCCGCCCTTCCGTCTCACTATAATTAAGGCTTATATCCGCCATCCGATAAGCTCCCGCCGGACAGGGTGGCACCAAAGTTTCTATTAACAGTTTGTACTCGGTGCTCATACCCAACGGGCCAAGCATCACCACCCCCATACTGGTATTAGGATCAGTAGTTAGCTCTAAATCGCCAATATTAGGTGAGGTGCGATGTACTTGCCGAATTTTTGCCCCCGGCACAGGCCGATAAATTAAGGTAGCATCGTTAGCCAGGGTTGCGCGGAACTGGCTAATTTTTTGCATAAAAACCTTAACAATCTGGTCGGCAGTTTCAATATATTCGGAAGAACCCCCGCTACGGGCGGCGACTGTTTCCAGTAAATCCTCGTTCCAGTCCGCCCCGATGCCCATCGGATGAATTACAATTTTGTGGCGGGCGGCCTCGTTTCCCAGATGAACACAGCGTTCTGCGTCGCCATAAGTTTGCCCATCGGTCAATAATAACAAATAATTCAGGTCGGTCATTCCGGCAGCGGGCTTCATCTCGTTTATGCCGCTAAAAAGCCCCTGTGCCAGTTCCGTGCCACCTTTAGCATCAATTAGATCAATCTGGGATTTAATAGTCTCGCGACTGACCACCTTCTGACAATTTACCACGATAGTAGCTCGGTCATTAAAACTTATCAGGGTAAAATAGTCGTTAGAGGTGAGTTGGTCTACCACCCGTTTAGCCGCCGATTTAACCGAGAAAAGCTTTTCGCCGCGCATAGAACTGCTCTGGTCTATCACCAGACAGACATTAAGGGGGTTTCGCAGATTTTGGTGGGTTACGCCCGTCCGAATAATGAGCAGCAAATAAGCTAGTTGTTGCTCGTTAGAGGCCGAAAAGCTCTGGAAAGCTGGTATAAAGTCAAGCGAAACTAATTCCCCCGCCTCCGCCCCCGTAGCAGGAACAGGCAACAATTCGTCTTCGATTTTGTAGCCATCATTATCGTCCCGAAAGAGTGGGCCACTATATTCAGCCATAGGCGTAGGTCTTTCCGGGTAAGTAGTCAACCTTTAAAGCTTAACCACCACCACGCTTACGTTATCGTCCCCTCCGGCAGCATTAGCCGCGCGGATTAATTCCTGGGAGGTCGCTGCCGGGTCGTCATACGACTTCATAATACGTTCAATTTCTTCATCCGAAATCATATCCCAAAGCCCATCACTACAAATCATAAATTTGGAATACTCACTGACTATGAAAAAATCGCTGTCGGCATAGAAACCAAGACGTTGACCTAGAGAACGATATAAAACGCTGCGATGTTGACTTTCTTTGGCTTCCTGGGGGGTTAAAGCCCCATATTCTACTAAACGGGCTACCTGTGAGTGGTCTTTAGTAAGTTGTTTTAATTGATTGCTCTCCCGTTCCACACCATAAAGGCGGCTATCACCAATATGCCCGATATAGGCCATGTTGTCAATAATTGCAACACTGGTCAGGGTTGTGCCCATGTTGCCATGATTTGCAATGCCCGCCTCTATAATGGCCTGATTAGCTTCCTCAATCACATTAACCAGAATATCTCCCGGCAAATCCCCGGTTTTACCAGGGGTACGACCATCCAGGACGCGGAGGTAAAACTCTCGTAGCACCCCGCCCAGCGTAATCCGCACCGCCATATTACTGGCGACCTCGCCATTTTCGTGACCGCCCATGCCATCGGCGACGGCGAAGAAGCCAAACTGTTTTTCCTGGCTGGTATCGGTGCGCGGAACCATGCCCACAAAGGCCACCACACTATCCTCATTATTTTCCCGTACCATGCCCATATCGCTGGCATAGGCTATTTCTAGCTGTTTGCAAGCAAGGCGGCGGGGCGACGAGATTGTGGCATTCCCGGAGGGTGTAGTAATAACATCGTCCAACCTGGTGGTTGGCGCGCTCGTTGGGTAAGAAAAATCAATGTTAGGCAAAGGCTGCGTGGCATCATCCAGATTGGCTGGTCGCACGTTATAAAAAGTTGGCTCCGGCTCAACCGTAGCGGGCGCAGGTGTATCAACCACCGCTACCTCTTCCTTTTTTTTGCTACGGCAGGCCTTCTTTTTTTCTTCAGGCGGTTTGCTTTCGGCAGCATCTTTGTTGAATAGACTCATAATTTAATTAGCTCCTAGACTCAGTAGCAAGGGCGTAGAGCCGATTATCCAGTGAGCCAATATAAACTACATTGTTGGCAACGGCTGGCGATGAGGCTACAGCACCCTCGGTAGGATAAAACCAGAGCGCGTGCCCCTTTTCTGCGTCCAGGGCGTATACGTTATGGTCGGCGGCTCCAAAATAGACTACCCCATCTTCCACCCGGGGGGTACTGACTATCTGACTGCCCGTTTCAAAAGCCCAGAGCTTTTTACCCTTGCGATACTCATAGCAGTAGAGATTGCCATCGGTGGAACCAAAATAGACTTTGCCATTGTAAAAACAGGGTGAACTACGGATTTTGTTATCGGTTTTGGCTTTCCAAACTGGTGAGCCAGATTGGGCTTCCACGCACCAAAGATAACTATCATCTGAGCCAAAGTAAATAAAACCATCAGAATAAACCGGGCTGCTCAGCACACTCCCCAGCGTAGGAGACCTCCATTCAGTCTGTCCTTTGGAGCCTTCCAGCGCATATAGATTGCGGTCTTCGCTCCCAATATAAACCTTACCATTAAAGATAATTGGTGAACTACGGACTTTCCCCATTGTGCGCGACTTCCAGAGTTGCTTGCCCGTGCGAATATCTACGGCATAAACGTGGTTATCGTCTGAGCCAAAAAAGGCAAAGTTAGTATGCAGACGGGGTGAGCTGCGAATTGGCCCCCCGGTGGGGAACTCCCACATTTTTTGACCTTTGCTGAGGTCAAAAGCATACAACTTGTAATCCTCGCTACCTACGATAACCATTCCTTCCCCAATACAGGGGGTGGAACTAAGGCCGCCAGTAGTAGCCGCTTTCCAGATGAATTGCCCGGTTTTGGCATCTACGGCATAAAGGTTTGTGTCATAAGAACTGACAAAGACCATATTGCCCACTACCACTGGAGTTGAGCGAATTTCTTCTTCAGTCGTGAACGACCACAAACACTTGGTAGTAGCAAGGTTGTCGGGAATAGTTAGGTTAGCATCTTTGGCAACTTGCGCGTTGTTACGGCGGGCGGCGGGTGACAGATTAGCCTGGGCCATCACATCTTCGGTGCGCCGGGCGGTGGGGTTATTAGTGGTTACCCCAGCGGCGCGGGCCATATCAAGTTGCAGGTCGGTGGTGTGGATACCGAGGTCGCGGGTGACTTGTCCAGTCGGAACAGCCCCCTTCCCAATCGAAACCTGCCCACCCATCGAAGATTTTAGTTTTAGGAGGGCTGCCCGTAATTCCTCTACGCTGGCCCAGCGTTGGGCCGGGTCAAAGGCCAATGCCTTCATAACAATATTTTCCATGCCAGGGGAAACTTCCGGGTTAAGGCTACGCGGCTTGCGCTCATGGAAGGTGAAGGGAATTTCCAGGCGTGGGTCAGTATTGGTTAGAAGTTGGTGCAACGATGCTCCCAGCGCGTAAATATCGCCAACGGGTAAGGCCAAACCTTTATACTGCTCCGGCGGGGAATAACCTTCCGTGCCAATCATCGTGCCTTTTTTGTCGTCCATAAAGACTTTAGCAATACCGAAGTCAATCAACATTATGCGACCATCAGAGGTTAGCATCACGTTGGAAGGTTTCATATCACGGAAAACTATCGGGTCGGGCTTTCGATTATGCAAATAACTTAGCACCTCACAAATCTGGAGCGACCATTCCAGCACATCGCGCTCATTCATCGGGATGTTGGTGGCTTCCAGCACCGACTCAAGATTCTGCCCGTCAATAAATTCCTGCACCAGATAGCTACGTTCGTTGACATTAAAATAGTCGTAAATTTTGGGAATTGAAACATGGTTAAGACTGGCAAGCAGGTTAGCTTCCATCTCAAAACGTTGAATTTTATCCTTGCGGGCCGACGGGTCGGTAGAGACATCAAACATTTCTTTGACGGCACAAATCCGGGCGGTATGAACAAAGTGCATATCCCGTCCCCGGTAGACCGTGCTCATCCCACCGTAGCCAATAACCTGCTCAATTTCATAGCGGTCACGCAAAATCTGGCTACGAGCCAGGGTATTATTAGCACCCAGGCTATTACGCAGTGAGTCTAGCTGATTAGTAGCATCCTCACGCGGGGGTTGCTTGCCCGCACCATTATTTAGTTGTCCTGTGCCAATTTTTTTAATAATCATGCTTGATTGCTCTTGAAAATCTCATCCTCAAGCTTAACGAGGGGATTGTTACATTCCGATTTTTATAGACTTCCATTGTTGATAGTTACATTAATAATACCACAAATTATAAGGGAGTTTAGAGCCCTTTGCAATATCAAATCAGAGTTTCCAGATAGTGCTATGTACGCCACTTTCGGCTCCACAGTAGCCGCAACGGTCTTTCTCCAGACCTACGCTGCGGGCTTGGCTCTCGTAACGGGCAATAAGTAGGCGGTGACACTTGTGACAGAAGGTATGCCCACCCGCCGTATGGTCGTTACTGGTCTGAGGAGTGCCGTCGTCGCTATCCACTATCGCGAAGGCTTCCCGGTTTTGGTCATGGATATAAATGTAATTTAGCCCCACATCCTCGCCCAAAGCTTTCACCTTGCCCAACAACTCGCTTCCCTCATCTATCGCCATTGAGAGATGCCAGGCGGTATTTTCGCCCAATACCTGTTTAATCCAGGCCGCTATCGTCCGCAATTCGGCCAGATTATCGTTAACGCCGGGGACAAGCCGGGTGCTGATTTCAAGGTGAATTTTGTATTTCTTTTGCGCCCGGTTAGCGTTCTCCAGGATTTTCTGGAACTGGGTTTGCCCGGTCAGCACCTTAAAAGTTTCGTCGGTGAAGGAGTTAATTTCAAATAACATCCCGTCCAGGTAGTGCCCCAGATTATCCAGGACATCCGGGCTGAAGTAGCCATTGGTAAGAATGCCGGTATACATGCCGTTGGCTTTTACCGTTCTGATGGCATCAAAAAGATATTCGTACCACATACTTGGTTCGTTGTAGCCGAATACTACGCCCCGACAACGTTGGTCAATGGTGAATTTGATAATGCGATCAATCGCTAATACCCGTTGATTCTCCGTAGGTGGGACGGCATATTGGTCTTCGGTACCAATCGCCGGGAAGTTTTGCCCAAAGCCCCCTAGCGAGAAGATTTTTGAACCGGGAAAAAAGTGAAAGAAATGTCGCCGCTCGATGGTTTCAAGGTCAGCCCGACTTAGCACGCCATAATTAGAGGTAACTAAAGCACCGCCGCGATTGCCCCGTACTTTGCAAACGCCCGCCATACCAGGGGCCAATACGCAGCCGACCTCACAAACTTTACAACGTACTACATCGCCGTCCAACGCTTCAAATAGCGCAACGGGTTTAATGGCTACGTATGAGATATTTGAGCCAGATTCGTTGGGGTCATTTTTTTCGGTCACAAATAGCCTGCTCTAATTAAACATCTGGCAATTTAGCATTGTCCAGGGCTAAAATTTATCTTTAACCGACAACTGCTAAAAGCCTTTAAGGATAGCCAGACTTGCTACCCAATTTTTGGACGACATCGCAAAATGCAAAGCTTTGGTAGCCTCGTTCCGCTATTATGTACTAAGCCACTCAGTCTGTCAACGGTTGATAGGAAATCTCAGGTCTAAAATCGAAAGTCAAAGGTCAAAAGTCGAAAAAGGAGTCAGAATAAAGCACAAAGAATAAAGAAGAAAGAATCCTTATAGACCCAGGCATAGACATATTACAAAACCACCCCTCAACCCAACCTTCTCCCCTAAGAGGGGAGAAGGAGCTATACCCTCTCCCTTGTACTCAGGGGAGAGGGCTAGGGTGAGGGGTCGCCAGAATTTCCAGGATTTTATTGTTAGTGCCCTGCATTCGACTTTTAACCAATAATTAACAACTAGTAACCAACAACTACCCCAAAGCCCTATGTTATAATTGGGGCGAAACAATTCTGCTTTTCAATTTAACTAAATCTTTTAAAGTATGCCCAGTTAGAGGGTTGTCACCCTGAGCTTGCGAAGGGTCTTGTTCAAAACATTGATATTCTTCGCTGCGCTTCAGAATGACAAGCTGCTAAGTAAAATAGGAGAAAATCATGCGTAAAGTCCGTTGGGGTATTTTGAGTACGGCGAAAATTGGTACGGCACAGGTAATACCCGCCATGCAAAAAGGTGAATATTCCGAAATAGTGGGGATTGCCTCCCGCGATTTGGCAGTAGCCCAAACGGTAGCGTCCCAACTAGGTATTCCTAAAGCTTATGGCTCATATGAAGATATGCTGGCTGACCCCGAAATTGAGGCGATTTACAATCCCCTGCCAAATCATCTGCATGTACCCTGGTCAATTAAGGCTCTGGAAGCGGGTAAGCATGTACTGTGCGAAAAACCTATTAGTATGAATGTGACAGAAGCCGAAGAACTGGCGGCAGCAGGTAATATCTACCCCCAGCTAAAGTTGATGGAAGCCTTTATGTATCGTCATCATCCTCAGTGGCGCAAAGCTAAAGAGCTGGTAGGTGAGGGGAAAATCGGCAAATTGCGGACAATTCAGTCTTTTTTTTCTTATTATAATGAGGATGGCAGCAATATTCGTAACATCGCAGATATGGGTGGTGGCGGGATGATGGATATCGGCTGCTACTGTACCTCGCACGCCCGTTTTATTTTTGGGGCAGAACCTCAGCGCGTGTCAGGGTTGGTGGAGTATGACCCACGTTTCCAAACTGACCGCCTTGCTTCGGGTATTCTCGATTTCGGCGATGGAGCTTCTTCGACCTTCACCTGTTCAACCCAGCTCACAAATTATCAGCGCGTGAATATATTCGGGACGGAAGGTCGGGTTGAAATCGAGATACCGTTCAACGCACCCATTGACCGCCCTAGCCGAATCTGGTTGGAAGACCAAAATGGCATCCAGGAGATTGCTTTTGAGATTTGCGACCAATATACTATTCAGGGCGATTTGTTTTCCCAGGCAATTTTGAACGATACACCTGTCCCGACCCCTTTTGCCGATGCGGTTGCCAATATGAAAGTAATCGAGGCGGTGCTAGAAAGTGGCAAGAGCGGAAGTTGGATTAACCCCAACCTCGCCTAACTGATAAACCTAACCCCTTTCCCAACCAGGAAGGGGGGATAGCTGTAGAGGTAAATATAGAGGTCTACCCTGAAACCAGGGAAATTTGTAGGGGTGGTTCGCTTGCCCCTCCTGTATTCAGGGGGGGTGAACCGCTCAGGTAACAACAATTAGCAGGGGGTTAGGTCAAAAACCCGACCCTACTCAAAAAAATTTATTTATAACGAAGGACGAAACTAAAAATGAGCGTATCACAAACAGAACCTCTAACAAAGGCTGGGACTAACCCTGAAGAAGCCCACCTGTTTAGCCCCCTCACCGTAAGGGGCATTACCTTTCGCAATCGCATATTGGTCTCGCCAATGTGCCAATATAGCAGCGAGGATGGTTTTGCCGACGATTGGCATGTCGTCCATCTCGGCAGTCGGGCGGTAGGCGGGGCGGCCCTGGTGATAACCGAAGCAATTGCCGTTGAAGCACGCGGGCGTATCAGTCCCCAGGATTTGGGTATCTGGAAAGATGAACATATCCCGGTGCTTGCCCGAATTAACGCCTTTATCAAGTCACAGGGTGCAGTCGCCGGGGCGCAACTGGCCCACGCCGGACGCAAAGCCAGCACCGCCCGTCCCTGGGATGGCGGCAAACCCATTCCGCCCACCGCTCCCAATGGCTGGACTCCCATCGGGCCGAGTGCCGTGCCCTTTAACCCTGAGTTTAATACTCCTCACGCTCTAACCAAAGAGGAAATTGCCGAGGTAGTGGCCTCTTTTGCGGCGGCGACCAAACGGGCGGTAAAAGCGGGTTTTGAGGTAATTGAGTTGCACGCCGCGCATGGCTATCTACTGCATGAATTTCTGTCGCCAATCAGTAACCAGCGCGAGGATGAATATGGTGGCAGTCTTGAAAACCGTTTCAGGTTTATTGTTGAGGTGGTGGGGGCTGTGCGGCAGGAGTGGCCCGCCGAGTTCCCCCTGATTGTGCGGGTTTCCGCCACCGATTGGCTCGACAATGAGCCCCAAAGCTGGAAACTGGCTGATACTGTGGCCCTTGCCAGAGTTTTGCGGCAGCACGGGGTGGATATGATAGACGTTTCGTCGGGTGGCAACTCCCCCGCCCAAAAAATTATTCTCGGCCCTGGTTATCAGGTGCCCTTTGCTGAGGAAATACGGCGTGAGTCCGGAATTATGACCGCCGCCGTTGGCATGATTACCGAAGCGGAGCAGGCCGATACTATAGTGCGAAGTGGTCAGGCCGATATGGTGGCTCTGGCGCGGGAACTGTTACGCGACCCCTACTGGCCCTTACATGCCGCCAAAATTCTTGGACATGATATTCGCTGGCCCGACCAGTATCTACGAGCGAAAGTTTAGGGGCAAAGTCAAAGGTCGTCAGGTTTTAGAATTAGGACTTTCGCTTTAGGCAACAACCAGGGCGGGAATACGAGGGTTTCGTAATTCAGCCCGCAAATAGTCGCTGAATAAATCTTTAACAACCGCACAAAGCGTTT
>Ga0209511_1003484_pt1 | contig 12030 bp, 12 predicted proteins | sample SSSSmetaG_FD_184141 | JGI IMG/M metagenome (GOLD analysis project Ga0209511, IMG submission 184141) | Glacier valley bacterial and archeal communities from Borup Fiord, Nunavut, Canada, to study Microbial Dark Matter (Phase II) - ​SSSS... | ecosystem: Environmental > Aquatic > Freshwater > Ice >... | reverse complement strand
GGAGTGGCCGCTGTCGGCGCTCGATTCTGGTGGTGAGCGCGGCGTCAGGTGCCGTGCTTGTCGGCCTCGGACGTGAACGAGTCGGCATAGAACTCGTCGTCGGGCAGGCCGCATTGGATGACGAAATCGTGCTGCGCCGACTCCACCATGATGGGGGCGCCGCAGGCGTACACCTGGTGCTCCATCAGGTTGGGGAAGTCGTGCATCACCGCCTTGTGGACGAGGCCGGTGCGGCCGGTCCAGGCGTCTTCGGGCTTGGCTTCGGAGAGCACCGGCACGTAGCGCAAGGTGGGCATCGCCTTCGTCGCGGCCTCGGCCCATTCGTGCTGGTAGAGATCGGCCTTCGAGCGGCAGCCCCAGTAAAGAACGGCCTTCCTCTGGCTGCCCTTCCAGATCATGTGCTCGACGATCGCGCGGATCGGCGCGAAGCCGGTGCCCGAGGCCAGCAGGATCATCGGTTTGTCGCTGTCTTCGCGCAGGAAGAAGCTGCCGAACGGACCTTCGACTCGCAGGATGTCTTTTTCCTTCATCGCGCCGAACACGTGGTCGGTGAACTTGCCGCCGGGCAGATGGCGGAGGTGCAGTTCGATCTGCGGCTTGTCGCCCACGGTATGCGGCGCGTTGGCCATCGAATAGCTGCGACGCGCGCCGTCGCGCAGGATGAATTCCACGTACTGGCCGGCGCGGTACTGGAACGGGTCGTTGGCCGGCAGTTGCAGCTTGAGGATGACGATGTCGGGCGCGGGCCGCTCGATCGAGATCACGCGGCTCGGCAGCTTTCTCACCGGGAACTCGCCGGCGCCGGGCACCGTGCGCGCTTCGATCACCACGTCGCTCTGCGGCGCGGCCTGGCAGCAGAGGATGAAGCCCGCTGCCTCTTCCTCATGGCTGAGCGCCTTCTGCTGATGCGCGCCGTGGATCACGCGGCCTTCGAGCATGCGGCACTTGCACGAGCCGCAGGCGCCGTCCTTGCAGCCGTAGGGCAGGCCCACGCCCTGGCGTATGGCCGCGAGCAGGATGGGCTCATCGCGGTCGGCGCTGAAGGTCTTGCCGCTCGGCTGGACGGTGACGGTGAAAGGCATGAAGAAAGGACTCGTTGGGCGTCGCCTAGACTCGGATTCCGATTTTGCCTTGCCATGGCCGACCGACCGACGCGCTTCAAGCGACCCGTGCTGCTCATCGTCGGCTGCGGCGATGTCGGCCTGCGCGCAGCGCGCCTGCTGCGCGGCCGCTGGCGCCTCGTGGCGCTGACGAGCGACGCGGCGCGCGTGCCGGCCTTGCGTGCGGCCGGCATCGTGCCGCTCACGGGCGACCTCGACCGGCCCGCGTCGCTCGGGCGTCTGGCCGGCATTGCCGATGCCGTGCTCCACCTCGCGCCACCGCCGGGCAGCGGCCCCACCGACACGCGCACGGCGCACCTCGTGCAGGCGCTGGCTCGGTCGGCACGCGCGCGGCGCATCGTCTACGGGTCGACCAGCGGGGTGTACGGCGACTGCGGTGGCGAGCGCGTGGCCGAGACACGCACGCTGCAGCCGGCCACCGATCGCGCCCGGCGCCGCGTCGATGCCGAGCAGCGGCTGCTGCACTTCGGCCGCAGCCACGGCGTGGCGGTGACGATCCTGCGCATTCCCGGCATCTACGCGCTGGGTCGGCGCGGTGGCGACCCGCGCGAGCGGCTGGCGCGCGGCACGCCCGTGCTCGCCGTCGAAGACGACGTGCACACCAACCACATCCACGCCGACGATCTCGCGCGAGCCTGCGCAGCGGCGCTGCACCGCGGGCCCGCGCCGCGGGCCGTCAACGTCAGCGACGACAGCGCGCTGAAGATGGGCGCGTACTTCGACCTCGCGGCCGACCGCTTCGCCCTGCCGCGCCCGCCGCGCCTGGCGCGTGCCGAGGCCGCGGCGCAACTCTCGCCGATGCAGATGAGCTTTCTCTCCGAGTCGCGCCGGCTCGACAACGAACGCATGAAGCGCGAGCTGCGGCTGGTACTGCGCTATCCGACGGTGGTCGAAGGTCTGGCGGGTGACACGCCCTCACCGACATCGAAAGGCATCATCGGCGCATGAAGACGCTGCTGCTCACGCAACCGATGCCGGCTGCGAGCTTCATCGGCGCCATCGCCGCGCGTGCCCCTGAGCTGGAGGTCGTGGAATACCGCTCGTCGATGAACGATGGCGACCTCGCATCGTTCGACGCGGCGCTCGGCTGGCAGATGCCACCCGGGCTCGCGAGTCGCATGCCGCGCCTGCGCTGGGTCTGCGCCGTCGCTGCGGGCGTCGACAAGCTGCTAGGGCCCGAACTGGCACCGCAGGTGCGCGTCTCGCGCATCGTCGACCGCGAGCAGGCGGCCGGCATCGCGCAATTCGTGGTGGCGATGGCGCTGCGGCACGCGCGCGGGCTCGAGCGCTACGAACGCCAGCAGTACGAACGTGACTGGTCACGCCACCCGCTGCCGGTGGCGCGCCATGCCAGCGTCGTGCTCGGAACCGGCGCGATGGGCGGCGAGATCGCGACGTGGCTGGAGCGCGTCGGCCTGCAGGTCACGGGCTGGAACCGGCGCTCGACCCGCGCGCTGCACGAGGTGCTCGCGCACGGCCGCATCGTCGTCTGCGCCCTGCCGCTCACGCTCGAGACCGAAGGCCTGCTCGACGCGCGCGCGTTCGCGGCCATGCCCGAAGGCGGCTATGTGATCAACGTGGCACGCGGCGCGCACATCGTCGAGGCCGACCTGATCGCCGCGGTGCGGTCGGGCCACCTGAGCGGCGCCGCGCTCGATGTGCAGCGCCGCGAGCCGCTGCCGCCAGACGATCCGCTGTGGTCGGTGCCGGGCATCACCATCACGCCGCACATCGCGGCGCAGTCGTCGACCGAGACCATCGCCGATCAGTTCGTCGCCGCGCATCGCGCGCTGGCCGCTGGCGAAGCGTTGCCGAACGAAGTGGACCGATCGCGCGGCTACTGATCGAGGCCGCGACGGAGCGGCGTCTGCGCTTCAGATGCCGGCGGGCCGGCTCAGCGTGCGCATGCGGTCGATGGCATGCACCTGCAGGCGCAGCGGCTGCTGGCCAACGCCGCGCAGCACGTCGATCGTCACGTCGCGATCGGCACCTTCGCCTTGCCAGAGCGTCTTGTAGAACGAGGCGAGGTCGGCCACCGCCACGCCGTCGACGGCGACGATGGTGTCGGCCGGACGCAGGCCGGCATCCCCCGCCGGGCCGTCGGCCGTCAGCCGCAGCACGCGCACGCGGCCTTCGTCTTCCACGCAGTTGATGCCGAGCCAGGCGCGCGTGCTGCCCTGCGAGGCGCCGCGCGCGGTGAGCTCGGCGAGGATCGGCTTGAGCAGGTCGACCGGCACGAACATGTTGCCCAGCAGCGCCGGCGCGCTGCGGCCGCCAGCGTCGCGCACGACGAGCGAGCCGATGCCGAGCAACTCGCCGTCGGCGTTGAAGAGGCCGGCGCCACTGTGATGCTCGTGCGCCGGCGCGGTGAAGAGCGCGCTGTCGATGTGGTACTCCCAGAAGCCGGAGTACGGCCGACGCGAGACCATGCGTGCGAGGCTCAACTCGGCGTCGCCGCCGCCGCTGGCAACCATCAAGGGCTCGTCGGAAGCGACCGCGGCCGAAACTCCGAGCGGGGCCGGCAAGAGGCCGAGCGGCGCCAGCGCCTGCACCAGGCCGAAACCGGTGGCGAGGTCGTAGGCCACCACGCGCGCTGGAACGCGCTTCGAATCGGCCAGCACCAGATCGACGTGGTCGGCTTCGAGAATCAGGTAGCCGATGGTGAGCACCAGGCCGTCGGCATTGATCAGCACGCCCGAGCCCTGACGCTCGCGGCCGAGGTTCTCGATCGAGCGTGCGTCCTCGACGGCCATCGTCTCGATACCGACGACGGCGGCGTTGGCCCGGCGCATCGCGACCTGGTGCGCTTGGAACTCGGCGGCGGCCGAGGCGGCAGCGCGGTCGGCCACCGGCGCGTCACGCGTGTGGGGTCGTGCGGCTTGCACGGTCGACGCGAAGGCGAGGGCGCCGGCGACCCCAAGGATCTTGATCCACCGATCGAGCGCTGCCTGTTTCATGCCTGTCTCCGGGTGCCTGCCGAAACTGCAGCATGAGCGCTGGCGCGGCGCCGTGCTCGCGTAAGGGGTTTTCCCGGACCGCCGGTGCGCCGGCGTACGTGAACGTCTCCGGCGCAAGCCCTATCGGCGCCGGCCGAAGGGCGGCTGGCCGCGCCAGTAGCGCAGCGTCAGCAGGCCGCCCAGCATGCCGCCCAGGTGCGCGAAATGCGCCACGCCGGAGTTCATCACGTAGACGCCCTGGTACAGCTCGAGCGCGCCGTAGAGAAGCACCAGGAACTTGGCCTTCATCGGAATCACGAAGAACAGCAGGATGATGCGGTCCGGGAACACCATCGCGAAGGCGAGCAGCAAGCCGAACAGGCCGCCCGAGGCGCCCACCGTCGGCGCCGTCGAGCCGAGCACGGCATTGACCACGAGCTGCGTCACGGCGGCGGCGAGCACGCTGGCGAAGTAGAACGTGAGGTAGCGGTTGCGGCCCCAGATCTGCTCTAGCTCCGAGCCGAACATCCATAGCCCGAGCATGTTGAAGAACAGGTGATTGAAGCTGCCGTGGATGAACGCGTAGGTCACCACCTGCCACGGCATGAAGTGCTCGCCGATGGGCCACAGCCCGAAGTTGACGAAGAGGCCGCCACCGAGCAGCTGGTCGAGGAAGAACATGGCCACGTTGGCGAGCAGGAGCGCCTGCGTGGCGGGGGGAAGCGGCGGCATGCGGAGGGTCCGGTCTAAGAGGCAGGGAAGCCGAGTCTACGGCCGGCGTGTGGCACACTGCCGGCCGCTTCAGCCCCTGCCCTGGTGGTGAAATTGGTAGACGCGCGGGACTCAAAATCCCGTTCCGCAAGGAGTGCCGGTTCGAGTCCGGCCCGGGGCACCACCGAAGCGCCGCACGGTCTGCTCGGCCACAATCGCGGTCAACGACGATGAGCGCCGAAGCCCCCCGCTACCCCACCCTTGAAGACGTGATCGGCCGCACGCCGGTGGTGCGTCTCGTGCGCCTGCCCGGCGAAGCGAACGCGGTCCGCGGGAACGTCATTCTCGGCAAGCTCGAAGGCAACAACCCGGCCGGCTCGGTGAAAGATCGGCCGGCGATCAGCATGATCAGGCGCGCCGAGGAACGCGGCACGATCAAGCCGGGCGACACACTGATCGAGGCGACCTCGGGCAACACCGGCATCGCGCTCGCCATGGCGGCTGCAATACGCGGCTACAAGATGCTGCTGGTGATGCCGGAAGACCTGAGCATCGAGCGCGCACAGACCATGAAGGCGTTCGGTGCCGAACTCATCCTCACGCCGCGCTCGGGCGGCATGGAGTGCGCGCGCGACCTCGCCACGCAGCTCGAGAAAGACGGCAAGGGCCACGTGCTCGACCAGTTCGCCAACCCCGACAACCCGCGCGTCCACTACGAGACCACCGGCCCGGAGATCTGGAACGACACGGCCGGCCGCGTCACCCACTTCGTGAGCGCGATGGGCACCACCGGCACCATCACCGGCGTCTCGCGCTTCCTGAAGGAAAAGAACCCGGCCGTGCGCATCGTCGGTGCACAGCCGAAAGAAGGCTCGCGCATCCCGGGCATCCGCAAGTGGCCCGAGGCCTACCTGCCGAAGATCTACGACCCGAAGGCGGTCGACGAACTGGTCTACGTGAGCCAGGTCGACGCCGAGGAGATGACGCGCCGACTGGCCGCCGAAGAAGGCATCTTCGCCGGCATTTCGGCGGCGGGCGCGTGCTGGGTCGCGTTGCAGATCGCGGCGCAGGTGGAAAACGCGACCATCGTCTTCATCGTCTGCGATCGCGGCGACCGATACCTCTCGACCGGTGTGTTCCCGGCCTGACGACCTGCATGAAATACGAAACCACGTTCTGCACGAATTGCGCCACGCGCCTCGAGCCGATTTCACTCGAGGAAGACGGCGGTGCGAAGACCCGGCTGCGCTGCCCGGCGTGCGGCTGGTCGCACTGGAACAACCCGACGCCCGTGCTCGCTGCGGTGATCGAGCTCACCGATCGCGGCGGGCAACTGCTGCTGGCGCGCAACGCCGCCTGGCCCGGCAAGTTCTTCGGCCTTATCACCGGCTTCATGGAAGCTGGCGAGACGCCGCAGGAAGGAATCGCGCGCGAGGTCAAGGAAGAGACTTCGCTCACGGTGGACGCGCTCTCGCTGATCGGCGTCTACGATTTCCAGCGCATGAATCAGATCATCATCGCGTACCACGCCGCGGCGCGTGGCGAGGTCGTGCTCTCGCCGGAGCTGGTCGACTACCGGACGATCGCGCCCGAGAAGGTGAAGTGCTGGCCGGCAGGCACCGGCCACGCGCTGGCCGACTGGCTGAAGACCCGCGGCATCGAGCCGCAATGGATGGACTTGCCACCCGGCAAGCGTGCAATCGAAGTAGACGTGGACCCGAACTGATGGACGCCCAGAAAGAGCTCGATACCCGCGGCCTCAACTGCCCGCTGCCCATCCTCAAGGCCAAGAAGGCGCTGGCCGACATGGCCACCGGCGACGTGCTCAAGATCGTGGCCACCGACCCGGGCTCGGTGCGCGACTTCCAGGCCTTCGCAAGGCAGACGGGCAACGAGCTCGTCGAGCAGACGAGTGCGAACGACGAGTTCGTGCACTACCTGCGACGGCGCTGATTCAAAGTGCGAGCGACTTCAGGTAAGCCCTGAAGTCGGCACCCAACTCGGCGTTCTCGAGCGCGAGTTCCACGTTGGCCTGCAGGAAGCCTTCCTTGCTGCCGCAGTCGTAGCGGCGACCTTCGTAGCGATAGGCGTATGCCTTCTCGTGCCGCAGCAGCCCGGCGATACCGTCGGTGAGCTGGATCTCGCCGCCCACGCCGCGCGGCTGTGCAGCGATCTCGGCGAACACACGCGGAGTGAGGATGTAGCGGCCGGCCACGCCGAGGCGTGACGGCGCGACTTCGGGCGCCGGCTTCTCGACGATCTTCTCGATGTCGACCAGCCGCTCGCCGACCACCTTGCCCGCGACGATGCCGTAGCGCCGCGTGTGCTCGGCAGGCACTTCCTGCACCGCGATGATCGAAGCCTGCGTGGCCTCGAACTGCTCGACCATCTGCGCCAGGATGCCCGGCGTGCCGATCATCAGGTCGTCGGGCAGGAGCACGGCGAAGGGGAAATCGCCCACCAGATGGCGACCGCACAGCACCGCGTGGCCGAGGCCGAGCGCCTGCGGCTGCCGCACGAACACGCACTCCATGTCGTCGGGCTTGACCGCGCGGATCGTCTCCAGCATCGCCTGCTTGTTCGACTTCTCGAGAGCCTCCTCGATCTCGAAGCTGCGGTCGAAGTGGTCTTCGATCGCGCGCTTGTGGCGGCTGGTGACGAAGATCATTTCGCGCACGCCGGCCGCGTAAGCCTCCTCGACGGCGTACTGAATCAGCGGCTTGTCGACCACCGGCAGCATCTCCTTGGCGAGTGCCTTGGTGGCGGGCAGGAAGCGGGTGCCGAGGCCGGCCACCGGGAAGATCGCGTGCTTGACTTTCATCTACTTACAATGGTTTTCGTTCGTTGATCGACTCGTCGAATTCCATTCTTGCATGCGCTTCGGCGTGCAGACGCGAAGGAAACCTCTTCCCCGATGGACCTGCTCGTCATCGAGACGCTCGACGCCGAGGTGATGCACTGGTTGGCTTCGCGCCATCGCCTTCGCCACGCCCCCGAGCTCGCCACCGACCCGCGCGAGTTCAGGCGTGCGCTCTACAACGTGCGCGCCGCCATCATTCCGTCGCAGCTCGGCATCGACGCCGGCACGCTCGACTTCGCGCCTTTGCTGCGCGCCGTGGGCCGCGTCAGCGCCGGCTCCGAGAACATCGACCTCGTGAGCTGCGAGCGGCGCGGCGTTGAGGTGGTGCGCAGCTTCAACGCCAGCGCGCGGGCCGAGGCCGAGTTCGCCATCGGCGCGATGCTGTCCTTGCTGCGGCGCGTGCCGGTGCGCGGGCCCGACGGCACCGTTTCGGGCCGCGAGCTCGGCGGCGCCACCATCGGCCTCGTCGGCATGCCGCCGGCCGCGCGAACCATCGCGCAGCTGCTCTCGGGCTTCGGTGTGCGCATCTACGGTTACGACCCTTCGCTGCACGCCAGCGACAGCGTCTGGCCGCACTGGCAGGTGCTGCCTGCGAGCCTGCGCGAGATGGTCGAGCGCGTCGACGTGCTGTGCGTGCAGCTCGACTACTACAGCCGCTATCACGGCCTGCTCGGCGATCGCTTCCTGCCCTACTGCAAGCCGCACCAGGTGCTGGTGAGCATCGGGCACTCGGCCCTCTTCGACGAGATCTCGCTCGCCACCGCATTGAAGAGCGGGCGCATCGCCGCGGCTTGGCTCGACAGCGTGGAGCCCGGCGCGCTCGACGAAGGCCGGCCGCTGCACGGCATCGAGACGCTGCAGGTTTCGCCGCGCATCGCCGGCACCACGCGAGAGTCTCGCCTGCGCAGCGCGTGGGCTATGGCGCGCCGCATCGACGAGCTGCTCGACCCGCAGGCCGCGCACACTGCAGCCGCCGGCCGCGACGTTCGCGACTTCAGTGCGACGGTCCCAGGCGATTCAGCTGGTCTCGAAGCCGGCTCGCTGCAGCCGTGAAGTCGGCCAGGCGCTTTTTCTCCTGATCGACCACGGCGGCAGGCGCTCGCGCGACGAAGCTCTCGTTGCCGAGCTTGGCGTGGGCCCGCCCGATGTCGCCCTCGATGCGCTCGATCTCCTTGCCCAGGCGGGCGCGTTCTGCGTCGAGATCGATCTTCACGTGCAGCGCGATGCGCGTGGCGCCGGCTTCGGCCACCGGCGCGTCGCGGGTCGACTCGGCAAAAGCGGCGTCGCTTTCGAACAGCGTGACTTCCGAGAGCCGGCCGAGCGACTGCAACAGCGGCGTGGCCTGGCGCACGAAGGCATCGTCGCCCACCACGTAGAGCGGCACGCGCTCGCCGGGTGAAAGGCTCATCTCGCTGCGCAGCGCTCGGCAGCTGCCGACCACGGCCTTCAGCTTCGCGACCCATGCGTCGGCCTCGGAATCGACGCGTTCGAGTTGCGCTTTCGGATATGCCGCCTGCACGACGCCGTGCTCGTTGCTGGCGGGCTTGCGGCCGGCGGCCGGCGCCACGAGCTCCCACAGCTCGGCGGTGATGAAGGGCGAGATCGGATGCAGCAGCCGCAGCACGGTTTCGAGCACGCGCAGCAGCGTGCGTCGCGTGGCGCGCTGCTCGGCTTCGGTGCCCGATTGCAGCTGCACCTTGGCGATCTCGAGGTACCAGTCGCAGTACTCGTCCCAGACGAAGGAATAGATCGCCTGCGCCACGGCATCGAGCCGGTACTCGGCGAAGCCTTGCTCGACGGCGGCCTCCACGCGCTGCAGCTCGCCGGTGATCCATCGATCGGGCTGCGAGAACATCAGCCACTTGTGGAAGGGCTGACCCGGCGCGCATTCGGCTTTGGTGTGCTCGGCCAGGCCGCAGTCCTGGCCGTCGCAGTTCATCAGCACGAAGCGGGTGGCGTTCCAGAGCTTGTTGCAGAAGTTGCGGTAGCCCTCGCAGCGCTTCGAATCGAAATTGACGTTGCGGCCGAGGCTGGCCAGCGAGCAGAAGGTGAAGCGCAGAGCGTCGGCGCCGAAACCGGGGATGCCGTTCGGGAACTCGGCCGCGGTGTCCTTCTTCACGCGCGGCGCGGTCTCGGGTCGACGCAATCCGGTGGCCCGCTTCTCGAGCAGCGGCTCGAGCGCGATGCCGTCGATCAGGTCCACCGGATCGAGCACGTTGCCTTCCGACTTGCTCATGCGCTTGCCGTTCGCGTCGCGCACCAGGCCGTGGATGTAGACGTCGCGGAAGGGCACGCGGCCGGTGAACTGCAGCGTCATCATGATCATCCGGGCAACCCAGAAGAAGATGATGTCGTAGCCCGTGACGAGCACGCTCGAAGGCAGGAACAGCTCGAGCTCCTTCGTCTGCTTCGGCCAGCCGAGGGAAGAGAAGGGCACGAGGGCAGACGAGTACCAGGTGTCGAGCACGTCGGGGTCGCGCGTCAGTGCACCGTCGTAGCCGGCGGCCTGTGCTTTGGCCCGTGCTTCGTCTTCGTTCTTGGCCACGAAGAGCTCGCCGCCGCTGCCGAACCACGCCGGGATCTGATGGCCCCACCAGAGCTGGCGCGAGATCGTCCAGTCCTGGATGTTGTGCATCCACTGGTTGTAGGTGTTGACCCATTGCTCGGGGTAGAACTTCACCGCGCCGGTCTCGACCGCTTCGATCGCCTTGCCGGCGATGCTGGTGCCGTCCTTGCCCGGCTTGGTCATCGCCACGAACCACTGGTCGGTGAGCATCGGCTCGACGACCTGACCGGTGCGCTGGCACACGGGCACCGCGTGTTTGTGCGGCACCGCCTTGTCGAGGAAACCTTGCGTTTCGAGATCGCGCAACACGGCCTTGCGGGCGGCGTACCGGTCGAGCCCGCGGTAGGCGGCCGGGCCGTTGTCGTTGATCTTGGCGTCGAGCGTGAAGATGGTGATGAGCGGCAGCTGGTGTCGCAGCGCCACCTGGTAGTCGTTGAAGTCGTGCGCGCCGGTGATCTTCACGCAGCCCGAGCCGAAGTCCTTGTCGACGTAAGCGTCGGCGATGACCGGGATCCGGCGGTCGCAGAGGGGAAGGTCGACCATCTTTCCGACGAGGTGCCGGTAGCGATCGTCGTCGGGGTGTACGGCGAGCGCGCCGTCGGCGAGCATGGTTTCGGGCCGCGTGGTGGCGATGTGCATGCCGCGCATCGGCTGACCGTCGGCGCCGGGCTGCGGGCCTTCGCTGAACGGATACAGGATGTGCCACATCGTCCCGTCGCGCTCCTCGTTCTCGACCTCGAGGTCGGAGACGGCCGAGCGCAGCACCGGGTCCCAGTTCACGAGGCGCTTGCCGCGGTAGATGAGGCCTTCTTCGTAAAGCTGAACGAAGGTCGAGGTCACGACCTCGTTGAGGCGTGCGTCCATCGTGAAGTACTCGTACTTCCACGCCACCGAGTCGCCCATGCGGCGCATTTGCCGCGTGATGGTGGAGCCGCTGGTTTCCTTCCAGTCCCACACCTGAGCGACGAAATTCTTGCGCCCGAGGTCGTGCCGGCTGAGACCGGAATCCTGCAGCTGGCGCTCGACCACGATCTGCGTGGCGATGCCCGCATGGTCGGTGCCCGGCACCCACAGCGTGTTCTCGCCCTTCATGCGGTGATAGCGCACGAGCGCATCCATGATGGTGTGCTGAAACGCATGGCCCATGTGCAGCGTGCCCGTGACGTTGGGCGGCGGCAGCTGAATCGAGAACGAGGGCTTGGATGCGTCGAGCGTCGGCTCGTAGACGCCGGAGGCTTCCCAGAGCGGCCCCCAGTGCGCCTCGATGGCGGCGGGGTCGAAGGATTTGGCGAGTTCGGTCATGTCACGCGAGCAATGAAGTTCCGGGGACGGTGCCCAGCTTACGGTCGAAGGTGTGCGTCGTCGCACAGCCTGCTTCCACGTTTCTGGCAACGATCAGGCAATCGGCGAAATCGGCACTGGACTGGGCATACGCATCCACGGAGTGCTGCATCACGTCCCGGCTCTCGAATGTGAACACGGTGCTGTCGAGCAGGGCCTTCAACGCGGCCAGCAACTCCGGCTTGGCTGTGTCGAACGAAGCGCGCAGGGCCCAGACCGTTTCCGCCATGACGATGTCGTTCACGAACACGGCTGCGCCTTTGCCGCCCGCCGCACGAACGAGCGCTCCGGCGGTCGGTGACTTGCGCGCGTCGTCTCCGGCGAGGAAACGCAGCAGGACGTTCGTGTCGATGCCGATCACGCCGAGCGTTTGCCCTTGGCTCGCATCCGGTTGGCGGTTTCCTTGCGGATGCCCTCGTGCTTCACCGCGAGGTAGTCGCCGACCTGCTGGTCGATCCGGGCGATCGAGGGCGGCTTGCGGCCGGGCCGCTTGAG
>Ga0209511_1003477_pt1 | contig 12053 bp, 9 predicted proteins | sample SSSSmetaG_FD_184141 | JGI IMG/M metagenome (GOLD analysis project Ga0209511, IMG submission 184141) | Glacier valley bacterial and archeal communities from Borup Fiord, Nunavut, Canada, to study Microbial Dark Matter (Phase II) - ​SSSS... | ecosystem: Environmental > Aquatic > Freshwater > Ice >... | reverse complement strand
TCCCATCGACCACCTCCGGTTTCAAATCACACCTTAACAAGGTGTCCTTGAAACCGGCAGCAGCCCAACCGTGTTCGAGCAGTTTCTTGAGCAGGATTTTGTAGTCGAAGTCCAGGTCGACCACCAAGTTGCCATCACCGCTCGGCGGCTACTTCGTGCCCACCCTGGGCTCAAGAAACCGCCCGACGGCATTCATCTCGCAACGGCGATGCTCTTCAACCTGGACGAGATGCACACGTTTGACGGTGAGAACCTCTTGTCGCTCGATGGCAAGGTGATGCGCTTAGACGGACGGCCCTCAACCATCCGCAAGCCGCCAGAGCCTCCCCAGATCACATTGCAACTGGAGGGCGGGGGAGCGTTAGCCGATCGCACGACTGTCGCATCTGCAACTGCGCCGCCGAGCACGCATTAACGCCGGGTGCGCCACCCCAACTGTGACCCCTGCGTGACCCGAGCAGATACAAAAATGGCCTGCATCTCTGCAAGCCATTGATAACACTGGTGGCTCGGGGCGGAATCGAACCACCGACACGCGGATTTTCAATCCGCTGCTCTACCGACTGAGCTACCGAGCCAAGGGGCCGGATTATACGCAGGCCGCGGAAGCCCGGGCAACCCGCGTCGAGCGCTTCGCTCCCGTCGCTATAATCCGGCGGTGAATCCCAGGGCCGATGCGGCGCGGTCGAACAGAGCCGTGTCGCCCAACTCCATTGCAGACGTCGCCGTGATCGGCGGTGGCATCGTCGGTGCCGCCGCCGCGCTGGGCGCCGCCCACGCGGGCCTGTCGACGCTGTGGGTCGTGGGTCGGCCGGGCGCGCCGTCGGCCACGACCATCGCCTCGCGCGACCTGCGCGTCTACGCCCTGAGCCCGACGACGCAACGTTTCCTCGAAGCACTGCGCGTGTGGTCGCAACTCGATCCGGCCCGCATCACCCCGGTCTTCGACATGCGCGTCTACGGCGACCGCGCCGGGCGCTCGTCGCTGCATTTCGGCGCCTACGAATCCGCCACCGAGCGCCTCGCCACGATCGTCGAACACCGCGAACTGCTGCGCGTGCTCGACGGCGCCGCTTCGTACTTCCCGGGGATCGAGCGTGTGGAAGGTCTCGCGACCGACGTCACGCCGGGCCGCGACGCGGTGAGCCTCTCGACCGAACGCGGCCCGAAGACGGCCAGGCTCGTCATCGCGGCAGACGGCGCGCAGTCGCCCACCCGCGCGGCGCTGGGACTCACCGCGGAGCACAAGCCCTACGGGCAGCGCGCGATCGTCGGCAACTTCGCGTGCGCGGATCCGCACGGCGGCACGGCCTTCCAGTGGTTCACCGACGACGGCATCGTCGCGTTGCTGCCGCTGCCGGGCTTCGTCGGCGACGACGCGACCCACGCCACGTCGCTCGTCTGGTCCGCACCCGATCCGATCGCGGACCTGCTGATGCAGGGCGGTGCCGAAGCGATCGCGGATCGGCTCTCGTCGCTCGCCGCAGAGCGGAGCGCATCGGCCATCGGTCCCTTCCGCCCGCTCGGCGCGCTGGCGGATGTGCCCCTGTCGATGGTGTCGAGCAACCGGCTGATCGCGCCGCGGACCGCGCTGGTCGGCGATGCGGCGCACGTCGTGCATCCGCTGGCGGGACAGGGCCTCAATCTCGGCCTGCAGGACGTCGAGGGGCTGCTCGGCATCCTCGCGGCCCGCGAGCCGTTTCGCGATTGCGGCGACAGCGTCCTGTTGCGCCGCTATGAACGCTCGCGCGCCGAACCGGTCTTCGCCATGCGCAGCATGACCGACGGTCTCGCGCGGTTGTTCGCGTCGGAGCGGGCGGACGTCGTGCGGCTGCGCGGCATCGGCCTGCGCCTCGTCGACCGCGCGACGCCGCTCAAGCGCCTGCTGATGCGCCATGCGGCGGGCGAGAGCTAGGTCGGGCGGCGTCGCACCCGCAGAACAGCATCCACGGAGTCATTCATGAATCACCCAACGAAGCGTCGTCCCTCACTCGCCGGCCTGCTCGGCACGACGCTCCTCGCGCTGTCCTGCGCGACCCTGTCGTTCGCCCAGACCACGGCACCCGCACCGGCCGCACCCGCCTCGAAGGCGCCGAAGAAGGCCGCGGCACAGTCCGTGGAAGCGCAACTCAAGCAGGACCTCGAAGCGCGCGTCGGCGCCAAGATCGACAGCGTCACGCCGATGCCGATGGCCCAGCTCTACGAGATCCGCATCGGCGAGGACATCTTCTACACGGACCCGACCGGCAACTACCTGATCATCGGCAACATCATCGACTCGCGCACGCGCGAGAACCTCACGCGAGCGCGCGTCGACGCGATCAAGGAGGCGAGCCTGCCGCAGTGGAAGTTCGCGGAGCTGCCGCTCGACACGGCGGTGAAGATCGTGCGCGGCACCGGCAAGCGCGAGGTGGCGATCTTCGAGGACCCCAACTGCGGCTACTGCAAGAAGCTCGAGAAGTCGATCCTCGACATCGGTGACGTGACGATCTACGTCTTCCTCTATCCCGTGCTGGGTCCCGATTCGCTGACCAAGAGCAAGCAGATCTGGTGCGCGCCCAATCGCGCCAAGGCCTGGACCGACTGGATGCAGAACGCGACCGCGTTGTCCGGCGAGGGCACCTGCCCGACGCCGCTCGACAAGACGCTCGCGCTCGGCAAGAAGCTCAAGGTCGACGGCACGCCGACGCTGTTCTTCTCGAACAACAAGCGCGTCGAGGGCGCGATCGGCGCGGCGGAACTGCAGAAGCTGCTGCTGGCGAGCTGAGCGCGAAGCGTCCGGCTCAGCGCGGCACCAGCACCCACATCCTTCCCTCCTGCTTCATCCGGCCGGCCTGACTGGCCGCGTCGGTCCCAAATCCCCAGAAGAAGTCGGCGCGCACGGCGCCATTCGGAGCGGCGGCGATCGCGCCGCCGGTGTCCTGCGCCATCACGAGCCGGCGCAGCGGCGCGTCCGACAGCGGCATCGTCGTCGCGAGGAAGACCGGCGAGCCGAGCGGGACGACGCGCGGGTCGACCGCGATCGATCGTTGCGGAGTCAACGACACGCCGAGCGCGCCCTTCGGCCCCTTCGACGGGTCCGCGATCGGCTCCTCCTTGAAGAACACCTCGCTCGGGTTGGCGGCGAGCAGCTCGCCGAGCCGCTCCGGATGCGCCAGCGCCCAGGCCTTGATGCTCTGCATCGACGCCTGGGCCAGCGTCAGCTCGTTGCGGTCGACCAGCCAGCGGCCGATCGACTTGTAGGGCTGGCCGTTCTGGTCCGCGTACGCGAGGCGCACCGTCTGCACGACGCGCCCGCCCTGGCTGATCTCGACGCGGCCCGATCCCTGGATCTCGAGGAAGAACGCCTCGATCGGGTCCTCCACCCACAGCACTTCCTTGCCGCGCAGCGCAGCGCTGCTCGCGAGGTCGCCGCGCGCCGGGTAGGGCACGACGGTGCGCCCGACCAGCTTGCCGCGCACGCGCTTGCCCTTCAGCTCCGGGTAGAGCGAAGCCAGGTCGACGACCAGCAGGTCGTCCGGGACACCGTAGAGCGGCGTGAGATACGGCGCCACCGGGACGCGACTGCCGCGCAGCAGCGGCTCGTAGTAGCCGGTGACGAGGCCGGTGTCGTTGCCCTCGGTGGTGGTCACGCGATTCGGGACGAAGCGGCTCTCGAGGAAGTTGCGGATCGCGAGCGCGTCGTTGCCGTCGATCGATCGCGCAGCGGTGCAGGCCGCCGTCCAATCGGGCCTGCGCACCAGCGTGTCGCACGACCCGAGGAACGCGGGCCAGGCGTCGGTCAGCGGGTCGTCGGTCCAGCCGGGGACGGCCGACCAGCTCGTCGGCACGAGCAGCGGCTTGGTTGTCACGAGCGGCGGAGGAACCGTAGCCGGCATGGGCGCGGGCTGCGGGACCGGGGCCGGAGGTAGCTGGATCGGGGTGGTCGTGCAGGCGGACAGCACGACCGTCGCGGCGACGACGGCCGTTGCTGCGAGGCGGCCGAGCGCGTCGATAGAATGCGGGACGCGCCGGATGGGGCGTCGCGGGGACGCGAAGTCGGTGGCGCTTTCGATGATCGGGAATGGCATGTGGATTTTCGTGGCCGAGGCGTTCGGTGCGCTCGGCCTGTTGATTTTCATCGTGTGGTGGACGCTCGGCCCGACGCAGCGGCGTGAACAGGAGATGCTGCGCAAGCTGGCGAGCGAGGAAGCCGAGCGGCGCGCAGCGGCCCCGGTCGACGGCGCGACGCAAAAGGCTGCGCACCCTCCGACCACGGACTCGGCCGGTTGATTCCCGGACGGCGCGTTCGATGAAAGATCAGTGCAGCGAGCGCGGCACCGCGAGCGCGAACTCGTCGATCGTGGCCTCGAAGCGCTTGCCGTCCTCGGCGACCGCGAAGTAGCTGCCGCGCATCGATCCGGTGGCGGTCCCCAGCGCCGTGCCGCTCGTGTACTCGAACGACTCGCCCGGCGACAGCAGCGGCTGGTGGCCGACGACGCCCAGTCCCTGGACCTCCTCGACGTGCGCATCGGCGTCGGTGATGATCCAGTGCCGCGAGATCACCTGGGTCGGGATATCGCCCTGGTTGGTGATCGTGATCGTGTAGGCGAACACGTAGCGGTTCTCCGCGGGATCGGATTGCTCCGGGATGTGTCGCGTCTTGACGGTGACCTGGAGTTTGTAGGTGGGCATGGATTTCTTGTCGTGGAGTCGCGCGTCGCTCGGTCGAACGACGCGCCTTGCGGCGACCGATCCTGCGTCGCACTTGGCGGGAAGGCCCGGTACACTTCCCGGCCGTCCGAACGGCGCCGGTGGACCGGTCCGGGATTCGGGCGCTTCGCTCGCGACGCGTGGCGTCGTGCTCCACCCAACCGTCTCGGACCTCCGCACGCCATGGACCCTGTGAACCGCCGCGATTATCGCATCGCGCCTTCGATCCTCTCGGCAGACTTCGCGCGCCTCGGTGCCGAGGTCGAGCACGTGCTCGCAGCCGGCGCGGATTTCATCCATTTCGACGTGATGGACAACCATTACGTGCCGAACCTGACCATCGGCCCGATGGTCTGCAAGGCGGTGCGCCCGCACGCGAAGAACCCGGACGGCAGCAAGGCGATCATCGACGTGCACCTGATGGTCAAGCCGGTCGACCGCATCGTCCCGGACTTCGCCGAGGCCGGGGCGGACATCGTCAGCTTCCATCCCGAGGCGTCGGACCACGTCGATCGCACGCTCGGCCTGATCCGCGATCATGGCTGCAAGGCGGGCCTGGTGTTCAACCCCGCGACGCCGCTGTCCTATCTCGACTACGTGATGGACCGCGTCGACCTGATCCTCATCATGTCGGTCAACCCGGGCTTCGGCGGCCAGTCGTTCATCGACGAGGCGCTGGTCAAGCTCGCCGATGCGCGGGCGCGGATCGATGCCTACCAGACCAGGAGCGGGCGCGAGATCCTGCTCGAGGTCGACGGCGGCGTGAAGGTCGACAACATCGCGAAGATCGCGAAGGCCGGGGCCTGCACGTTCGTGGCGGGGTCGGCCGTGTTCGGGTCGCGGGATGCGGACGGGGGGTATCGGGGGGTGATGGGGAAACTGCGGGAAGCATTGGCCACTGTGTGAATCGCTCCCTCCCCCAAGGGGAGGGAGTTCATCAATCCAAACCTGGATCTGCCGATGACCTACCGCGCCGCCCTCATCGACCTCGACGGCACCCTCGTCGACACGCTCTCCGAGATCGCCGCCGCGGCGAACGCGATGCTGCGCGACGCGGGGCGGTCGCCGATCACGGACCAGGCGGCGTCCGAGGCCGTCGGCGAAGGCGCGAGTTCACTGGTCGCCGCCCTGGTCGGCAAGGCCGAGGTCGACCGGTGGCTGCCGGTCTACATGGCCCACTATCGCCGCCACAACGGCACCTCGGCGACACTCTACCCCCTGGTGCGCGAAGGGCTCGCCGCTTTGCGGGCCGCCGGCATCGCCGTCGCCTGCGTCACCAACAAGCCGAGCGAACTCGTCGGCCCGCTCTTCGATCGCCTCGGCATCGCCGATCGCTTCGACTGCGTCGTCGGTGGCGGCGACGCGCCCGAGAAGAAGCCGCACCCCGCTCCGCTGCTGCATGCGTGCACGCTGCTGAAGGTCGCGCCGGGCGACTGCGTGATGATCGGCGACTCGAAGAACGATGCGATCGCCGCATCCGCTGCCGGCGCGTATTCGCTGACCGTGCCCTACGGATATCCGGGCTTCGGCGGCGCGGCCGACAACGCCGCGGCCCTGCTGGAACGCGGCATCACGTGTGCTATCGTCCCCGACCTTCTGGCCGCGGCGCACTGGATCCTCGATGCGAACCGCGCGTGATGTCCCCACCGACCCGCGATCCTTCTTCATGACCCGTCGCATCGCACGACCTGCCGTCGTCTCCTTCGTCGCTCCGGCATCCCGCTGCGTCGCGTCGTGGTGGCGACGCACCGACTGGCGAGGCTGATCCTCGTCGTTCCGGGTGGTCGCGCGCCTGTGCCGACCCGTCGTTCACTGCGTCACGTTCCTTCTGCGGAATCGTGACCGCGCACTAGAAGATGGTCATGACCGAACTCGAATTCCAGTCGCTCGCGCGCGACGGCTACAACCGCATCCCGCTGATCGGCGAGCACTTCGCCGATCTCGACACCCCTCTCTCGCTGTACCTCAAGCTCGCGCACATCGACCGCGCCGGCGCGTACTCCTTCCTGCTCGAATCGGTGGTCGGCGGCGAACGCTTCGGGCGCTACTCGTTCATCGGCCTGCCGGCGCGCACGCTGATCCGCTCGCATGGCTACGGCGACGCGGCGGTCACCGAAGTCGTCACCGACGGCAAGGTCGTCGAGACGATGAGCGGCAATCCGCTCGACAACGTCGCCGCGTTCAAGGATCGCTTCCGCGTCGCCGTGCGTCCGGGCCTGCCGCGCTTCGCGGGCGGCCTGGCCGGCTACTTCGGCTACGACGTCGCGCGACACATCGAGCCGCGGCTCGTCGCCACCGCGAAATCGCCCGACGGGGACGGCTTCGACGTGCCCGACATCCTGCTGCTGCTGACCGAGGAGGTCGTCGTCGTCGACAACCTGGCCGGCAAGATCTACGTGATCGTGTACGCGGACCCGACGAAGCCCGAGGCCTACGGCCGCGCGAAGTCGCGGCTGCGCGAGCTGCGCGACCGGCTGCGACGGCCGGTCGACGTCCCGTACAGCCAGCCGTCGATGCGCACCGACGCCCATCGCGCGTTCGCGAAGGACGACTATCTCGCGGCCGTCGCGAAGGCCAAGGAGATGATCGCGGCCGGCGAGGTGATGCAGGTGCAGATCGGCCAGCGCATCGTCAAGCCGTTCCGCGACTCGCCGCTGACGCTGTACCGCGCGCTGCGCTCGCTGAACCCGTCGCCTTACCTGTACTTCTACAACTTCGGCGACTTCCATGTCGTCGGCTCGTCGCCCGAGATTCTGGTGCGCCACGAGCAGCGGCCGAAACCGAACGCAGCCGACGGCAACGACACCATCGTCACGATCCGGCCGCTCGCCGGCACGCGCCCGCGCGGCGCGACGCCGGCGCAGGATGCGGCGCTGGCGACCGAACTGCTGTCGGACCCGAAGGAGATCGCCGAGCACGTGATGCTGATCGACCTCGCACGCAACGACGTCGGCCGCATCGCCGAGATCGGCAGCGTCAGGGTGACCGAGCAGCTCGCCGTCGAGAAGTACTCGCACGTGATGCACATCGTGTCGTCGGTCGAGGGGCGGCTCAAGCCGGGACTGACGTCGATCGACGTGCTGAAGGCGACCTTCCCGGCCGGCACTCTCTCGGGCGCGCCGAAGGTCCGCGCGATGGAGATCATCGACCAGCTCGAGCCGACCAAGCGCGGCCTCTACGGCGGCGCCTGCGGCTACCTCAGCTTCTCGGGCGAGATGGACCTCGCGATCGCAATCCGCACCGGCGTCGTCAAGAACGGGCTGCTGGCCGTGCAGGCCGCGGCGGGCATCGTCGCCGACTCGGTCCCCGAGATGGAATGGCAGGAGACCGAAAACAAGGCGCGCGCCGTGCTGCGCGCGGCCGAGCAGGTGCAGGACGGGCTGGACGCGGGCTGATCAGAACTTCACGCCCGCGAACAGATCCTCGCCCAGATACGTGTAGTACAGCCCGATCGTCGCGCGCGTCTGGCTGCGGCTGCCGATGTCGGGGTACGACACGTCGCGACGGTTGCCGAGGTACTTCACCGACACCGCGTGCGGCCCCGACACGCGATAGGTCAGCGACGCGTCGAGGCGCGCGATGTTCTCGTGGCCGCCGCGATCGGCTGCTGCCACGCGGCTGACGAAGTACTCGCGCCCGGTCACGTCGAACGACAGCCGGTTCGCATAGATCACCCGCAGCGCGAGCAGCCCCTGCGGCGCGACGCCGTACTGGTAGTCGAGCGGGTCGCTGCTGCGCACCGTGCCCACGGCGGCGTAACCCGCGCCCAGCAGCGCCGAGCCCTGGACCGAGACCACGTCGGAGGCCTTCCATTCGCCGGTGGTCCCGAGCGACAGCCCGGTCGACGAGACGCGGAAGGTCTGCGGCGAGATGTAGTCGTAGGTGCCGTACACGCCGACGATGCCGCGATAGCGCGGGCCGAACGCGTAGGGCCGCACGAAGAGCGATCCGCGGGTGATGACGTTCTCCAGGCCGTTCGCGCTCGACACCGAGCCCTGGAACGCGAAGTAGTCGAACGGTCGGGAGTACTCGTAGCCGGGCTTGCCCGGCAGGCCGTAGTCGATCGCGAATTCGGCGACCAGCTCATTGCGCTTCGTCGCGGTGTTCGACAGCCCCGCGTCGTCCTCCGACGAGCGGCTCGCACCGAGCTGCGCGCGGCTGTAGTAGTCGGCGTTGTGACTGGAGAAGATCGGCGTGCGGTCGTCGCCGAACGCGAGGCGGTTGAAGCCGGTCGCCGGCGAGATCAGCGCGGCGCCGCCCTCGCGCACGACGCGCGGACCGCGGCCGTTCTCGAGGACCAGATTGGCCATGCGGAACAGCGCTTCGCCGAGGAACGAGCCGCCGACGCCGCTCGCGACCTGGTCGTTGCCCGACGGTCGCGTCTTCTCGCCGGCGATCTCCCAGAAGATGCTGCCGGCGAACGTGTAGGCCGACGCCTCCCAGTAGCTCAGCCCGGACGAGCGCGCGATCGTGTGATAGACCGAGCCCTGGTAGGGATGCGCGAACTGGTTGACGTCGAACGGGTCGTGGTCGACGCCCCAGCTGCTGCGCAGGTTGCGGCGGATGGTCGACAGGTTGCTGTCGTAGTCGCTGCTGCCGGACCAGCGGCGGTTCGCCTGGTTGAGCGCCACATCGAAGCCGACGATCTCGAGGGCGGCGATGCCGTAGCGCTTGCGGGCGTCGACGTCGCCCGAGAAGTCGGGCGCGAGCGGCCTGGACGAGGACGACGCCGCGTTCGGGGGCGCGGCCCGCTCGACGTCGACGGTCTGCGCAGTCGACGGCAGCGCGACCAGGGTGGACAAGGCGAAGGCGAGGCAAACGCACGGGAACACCCCGCTGTCTGGCGCCGCGCGAGTGCCCATCCTCCCGTTCGTGTCGTGACCTTCGGACGTCCCCATCGCAAGCCTCCCCCGGCATCTGCACGCAGGCTCGATCGACCGTCATCGGTCGTCCGCCTGCGCATCGAGGGCGCAGTCTGCAAGTCCGTCGTCGGTGTGGCAATGGGACGATGACCGATGTTCGCAAGACTCGCGGCCGGCGGCGCCCCGTCGCCGCACGGTCTCGCGTGGCAGGCGACGCGCGGCCGCTTCGTGCGTGCGGACCGGCTCGAGACCGGACCGACGGCCGCGGCCTACTTGGCGGCGGGGATCTTCGCGACCGGTCCTTTCGCGTTCGCGAAGTCGCCCGCCACGCCGAAGACCATCTTCTCCGGCACGACGTACTTGCGGAACGCCGCGTTGACCTCGTCGAGCGTGATCTGCGCGCGCAGCGCTTCGAGCTCGGCGAAGTACATCGGCGTCTTGCCGCGCTCGATGAACGATTCGAGCAGGCCGCCCAGCGATGCGTCCTGCGCGCGCGCCAGCCGGCTGCCGGCGACGATCGCGTCCTTGGCCCGCTTGAGTTCGTCGGCCGTGAATCCGTCGCGGCGCGCGCGGGCCACTTCGTCGTCGAACGCCGCCCTCACGCGGTCCGCGTTCTGCGGCGCGGTGATCGCGAAGAACTGCCAGTCGCTGTTCGCCTCGTACTGGCCGCCACTGAGCGCGGCACCGACCCCGTACGACAGGCCTTCCTTCTCGCGGATGCGGTTCCACAGGCGACCCGTGCCCCCGGCACCGAAGATCTGCGTCGCCAGACGCATTGCCTGGTACTCGCGGTCCGACTCGCGCAACGCGAACTCGAGCTTGGCGCCCGCGACCGCGTTCTGCTTGTCCTTGACCTCGAGCCGGAACTGCGCGGGCGGGATGTCGAGGGCCGGCTGCGGGACGCGCACGTAGGCGGTCTTGCTGGTCCAGTCGCCGAAGCCCGCCTGCAGTTGCGACGTGAGCGCCGGTGCGTCGAAGTCGCCGACCGCCGTGATCGCGGCCTGCGACGCGCCGTAGAAGTCCTGGTAGAAGGCCTTGACGTCGTCGAGCTTGAGCGCCGCGATCTCGGAGAGGGACTCGTCGAACGTCATCGCGTAACGCGGATCGCCCTTCGGATACGGATTGCCGTGACGCTCGATCTGCTGGGTGAGCAGGGCCTGCGGCTCCGAGCGCGACGACTCGATGTCGGCGATCAGGCCGGTCTTCATCTGCTCGAACTCCGCGGGATCGAAGCGCGGCGTGCGCAGCACTTCCTGCGCGAGCGCGATCGACGGCGCGAGGTTGGCCTTCGTGGTCTCGAGCCGCAGCGTGACGCTGTCCGCGTCACCGCGCACGCCCCACGAGGTCTGCAGCTTCTCGAAGGCGCTCGACAGTTCCTCGCGCGTCATGCGCTGCGTGCCGCGCGACAGCATCTGCGCCGCCGCGGAGCCCGCCGTGTCCTTGCCGAACAGCGTCTTCACGTCGCCGAGGCGCAGCGCGATCAGCGCGACGACCTTGGCGCCCCGCGTGGCCTTGGGCAGCAGCGCGACCTTCACACCGGCCGTGCCGGGGAGCGTGGCGATGGTGGTGCGCTTGTCGATGTTCTCCGGCGACACGTCGAAGTTCTCGCCGGCAGCGACCGCGTCGCCGCCCTTGAAGCCCTTCATCACGGCGGCGACGTCGACGCGGGCCGGCGCGGGCGCGCGGACCGGGTTGGCGCTCGGGATGTAGGTGCCGAGCGTGCGGTCGCTCGTCACGAAGTACTGCGTCGCGATGCGGTTGGCATCGGCTGCCGTCGCGGCCTTGATCTGGTCGCGCCGCTGGAAACCCAGGCGCCAGTCGCCGAGCGCGATGTACTCCGACAGGCCGAGGCCGACGCGCTGCGGGTCGTTGAGCGTCTGCGTGAAGCCACGCTGCCAGATGTTCTTCGCGCGTTCGATCTCCGCGTCGGTGAAAGGCTGCTGGCCGACCCCTTCGATCGTGCCGAGCAGCGCGTCGCGCGCGGCGTCGACCGACTGGTCGTTCTTCAGTGCCGCCCCGAAGAACGTGTAGCCCGGCTCGGCGAACGAGCGCGCGGCACCGAAGGTCTCGGCCGCGAGGCCCTTCTCGACCAGCGCCTTGTTGAGACGGAACTCGGGGCCGCCGAGGATGGTGCTGGCGAGCGTGGCCGCCGCGAAGTCCGGCGACGAGCCGGCCGGCAGGTGATACATCGCGAGCAGCAGCGGCGTGTCGCCGACGCGGCGCAGCGTGACCGAGCGTTCGCCGTCCTGCGCGGGGTCGAGTGTGTAGGTGGGCTCGAGCACGCGCTTGGGCTTGGTCAGCTTGCCGAAGGTGGACGCGATGATCGCGAGCGTCTTCGCCTCGTCGAACTTGCCCGCGACGATCAGCACCGCGTTGTCGGGCTGGTAGTACTTGCGATAGAAGCCCTGCAGCCGCGAGATGTCGACGTTCTCGACGTCGCTGCGCGCACCGATGATGCTTTTGGAATAGTTGTGCCAATGGAAGGCTGATGCCTGCATG
>Ga0209511_1003474_pt1 | contig 12062 bp, 11 predicted proteins | sample SSSSmetaG_FD_184141 | JGI IMG/M metagenome (GOLD analysis project Ga0209511, IMG submission 184141) | Glacier valley bacterial and archeal communities from Borup Fiord, Nunavut, Canada, to study Microbial Dark Matter (Phase II) - ​SSSS... | ecosystem: Environmental > Aquatic > Freshwater > Ice >... | reverse complement strand
GCCATTTCTTCCTGTCCTGGTCGCCGGGGAAAGCCGCGTCCCTGCCGATATTGCTCCAACAGGTCGGCGGCTGGCTCGCTGTCAGGGTATATTGCGGGGCTTTTGGAGTTTTTAACAACAGGGGCGCAGCCAGCTGCAAAATATTCCCTTAAATTAGGCTGGACATCGGGATAGGTCTCGCCAAATAGCTCTGGCAACAACTGTCGCAAGACTGGCTGGGCGGTGTTGGCTGGGCTTTCCAAATTTTCCAAAAGCCGGGAATATAAGGCTGCCAGCAAAGCGGTGTCAGTAATAGCATTGTGTAGAGAATCTGCCGAGATTTCAAACGGCGAGGGTGAGCCAGTGGCTTCTTGCCAGATTTGGGTGGCTTGCTGATAATTAACCCCGGCGGCGGTGGCGACGGTATCCAGACGATGATTGGGCAAGGCCGGATAAAACAGGGTCGCCAGTTCCATTGTATCAATAAAGCTGTTTGGCAGGTCGCCAAGATTGTTTTGTAAGAATTGCTGCTCAAAACGGGCATTGTGGGCTACCAGGGGCAGGTCGCCGATAAAAGTCAGGATTTCGGGAAGGGCCTGCTCAAATTTCTGCCCCTGATTTATCTGGCTTTCGACTTCCGGGTGTTTATCCAGCCCCAGTTTTAGCTTCAGGGTATAGGGGAGTTTGATAGGGGCGGGATTAAAGTAAAAACAAAGGGCGGCTTCTGGTTGCCCTGCCCGGTAGCGAATGGCTACAAGTTGAATTATTTTATCGCGTTTTGGCTCTAGCCCAGTGGTTTCCAGATCAATCACTATATAGTCGCGGCGGGCCTGACCAAGATCAGCCAAGAAAGGTTGTTGGGTGATATTTTTGGGTTTGGGGGTGGTCAATTTTGGCGCGGTGGCAGCAGAAACTTGGCCGTGCAAGCAATATTTATCTCCCGGCAGGGCCGTAAAGACGCGGGGATGGTTGAGCAACTCCCGCAGGTTGTGTTCTTCAATTTTTTGAGATTTAAAGCGAAGTTCCCGCCGAATCTGAGCAACGGTTAAACCTTCACGCTGCTCCAGCAGGATTTTTTGAACTTCTAATCCCAAGGACGTTTCCGGGGTAAATAAAGACATCATTGGTCCAGCACCAACTATTACTACTATCAGCTACAATCTGATTCTTTTAAAATTGGGATGGAAAATAACTCTATTTTAATTATATTTCTAACACATTACGGTTTAGCTTACAAACCAATGGGAAAAGGGCCTAATCAAATGCAGAATAGAATAGATTGTTACGATAAAAACAGAGATGGTTCCAAACATCAAATTTTAACTTTCACTTTCCAGCCGCTTAATAACGCTGGAACCATCCCTACCACACTTTTCTTTGTTTTAATAAACATAGGACTTTCGCTTGAGGCCAGTTTTAAGGTTCAGTTTCTAGCCGTAAACTCCAAATAATGAGTTCCAAAGCGAAAGTCGTAAAACAATAATTGCCAGAGCTCGATTAGTTCAAGTCTGGTAAAGTGACCAGGATGAGCGGCACTATTACGTAACTTGCTCACTAAACTAATTTGGTCTATAAGATCTTTGAAAGAGAACTGAATAGATGCATCACCTGTGACAAACGGGTTCCAATTTTTGATGATATTTTGGTTAAGTGCCTCCCAATCTTCACGGTCATGTAGAGAAGGGAATGTATTTTGAAAGTAAGCATTTTGTAAGAAAGGTAGAACTCCAAGGGTCTGGTATTTGGTTTGTGTTGTATTGAGATAGCCCATCATAATGTGTAAATACAGTTTGGCTAATGAAAGCCTCAAATACCCCACTAAAATGTAGACCGGGGCCGGAATAATCCTTACCATCAATTTTGTCTATTTGTTCCCATAAGAATTTACCAAGGGCAAGGGTCTCACAATGTTCCTCAGTAAGAAGAGGGTGGATATCCCAATGTTCCAGTAAAAAGTTATCTTGAAACTGCTGGTAGTAGACCTTCTTATTCATTCCAGCAATTTCGGCCCTTCATCGCCTAATTCTGGCGCGAATTCAGAAATCGGTTTTGCTTCGGGGTTATTCAGTATTCTGGTGACAATTGGAATTGTAGGCAATTCATAAATTTCAGGGTTCTCTTTATCCAGTAATAATAATCCCAACACCATAAGCCGCAAAAGGGCTACATCATTAGCCCCATAATTGGCATAAGAGTGCGGCTGATATTCCCCTTCTATATTGCGCCTAATAACCCTGAATTGACGCAAATTATCTACCACCTCAGTCGCCTTAACTGCGTCGTTAATAGGATGGAATTCTTCTGCAACCATTTCATAAATATCCGTAGCTGATAATGTTTTACTGTTACCAGAATACAGCCATTGGGCTACATCGCGGTAGGTGGCAAGTATAGGCCAGTTTCGGGGTAGCCGACTTTTTGGTGTAGGAGGTGCCTCAGTTAACATCCATAAATCGGCATCGGGGTTGCTAAAGCGGCGGTCTTGAAGCATAGCCGAAGATAGGGCTAATGGGGTAATATCGCCATCCAACAACCCTTGCTTTTTGGTCTGTAGATATATTTCACCCAGGCGCAAGGCATTATCTTTGGCTTCGGCTAAAATCTGGTAAGCAGTATCGGTTAGCATTGTTGTTTTCCCCTAAATTTGTTCTATATCTTTCATTATCCAGATAAACGACTGAACATCTATCAAATCCTTCGCCCCTAACGGTTTGAGAGCCGCCAAAAGCTGCCAGGCCAGGGTTTGAAGCTGAAAATAGAACGCAGTGCTGGTTTTTGGTTGCCAGACCAAACTGCTATTGATTGACTCCAGGAAAATCTTGAATGGCGTGGGTTTAACAAAAATGTGTTCCTTCGGCTTTAGAAACATTAGGTGATAGGTGGCGGCGGGCGGCGATTATATGTGGAGTACCAAGGGCAATCAAAAGGGAATACTAGAGGATATTGAAATATTGTTTGAAAAAAGTGAGCCAGTAGCGGCGGGTTGTTCGGCCACCGCCACTGATTTTGAGAGCTTTCCGGGGAGAGTGGGCCATTGAGAATAGGTTACATTATCGGTGCGACAACACCTTTAAGAGAAGATTGGTCGCGCCAAGCTGGGGCAAGCTCCCCAGGTTTTAGCTACGCTTAACAATACTATTTTGAGCATTTTAGATAAACGGGGAGTTACGAATGTGGCTAAGACTAAGCGTGAATTTGCTTTTAATACCTCGCTTTCAAATCCCTTATTTCCTGATTTCTTGAAATCGCCCTGGGCATAACCCAAATTGCTTGACAGAAGCAAAATCTCATGTTATCTTAATTGAAACGTTTCATTTAATCGCTTCATTAATGAATCAGAATTTTCTTCAATATATAAGGCCAAAGGTTTTTAATGCGAAACAAGGTTATAACCATCCGGGAAGTAGCTAAACAGGCAGGAGTATCAGTTGGCACAGTCTCAAACGTGCTAAATGGCAAATATGACGGCGTGAATTCGGATAAACGTGACCGAGTGCTGGAAGTAGTTCGTGAGCTTGGCTACCGTCCCAACGCTATCGCCCGTAGCATGGTAACCAGAAGCACTGCCACAATTGGCCTGATTATTAGTGAACTAAAAAATCCCCTATTTGTACCAGTAGTAGAGGGTGTTCAGGAAGTTTTGAGTAGCGAAGGCTATCACATAGTTTTGGCTGAAGCCAGCGATATGGAAAGTGAAGCTAAGGCCATCGAAACCCTACGACGGCAACAGGTAGACGGTTTTATTTTTATGTCCTTATCTTATCGCTATCCTTCTGAACATTTGAACAGCTTAAAAGAAGAAGAGTTTCCATTTGTAGTAATCAATCGTGACCTGAGCGACCCCGGAATTAATTTGGTACAGCTTGATGATTTGGGCGCGGGTTATACCGCTACTAAACATTTATTAGAGTTGGGCCATACTCGTATCGCCGCCATCAATGGCCCAATTTATAACAACCTTCCTCGGAGAAGTGCTATCGAGCGACACAACGGCTGGCACAAAGCTTTGCAAGAAAAGGGCCTGGAAACACCACCAGAATGGAACATTGTAGGTGAATATAGTTTAAAAGATGGTTACAACGCGGCCCAACAACTCATAACTCTATTAAAAAACTCAAGCCAACCCCCTACCGCTTTATTTGTGGCCGACGATACAATGGCGGTTGGCGCACTGCGAGCCTTTATCAAAGCGGGCGTGCGCGTGCCAGAGGATTTAGCCCTCGTTACGATTGGCGACCCTCCAATCGCGGCCTACACAGTTCCAGCCCTGACCACCCTTTCCCTACCAGTGGTGGCGGCTGGAAAAGTAGCTGCTCGTATTTTGCTAACCTGGATTAAAGCCGAAACCCCCCCTCGGCCTCAAAAAGTTTGGCTTAGTTTTAGCTTGCATATTCGTGAAAGTTGTGGCACGCCACTAAATTACCAGCTCTAACAACTTATTTTGACTACCTTTTACATCGCGCAAAATCGTTTGGTTTTGTTGCTTTCTTAGTGTTATAAATTGAACATATTCAAATTTAATGGTCAAGGAGGAGAAAATGAGAAGGACAAAGAGGTTTTGGCACTTTCTATCTCTCGGTCTAACCGCCGTGCTGCTGGCAACCTTGCTGGGAGCTTGCGGCGATAGCCCTACTGCCACCCCAGCGGTAACGACCCTCGCCGCTACCACTGCCACAGGCACGACTGTAGCTACAACAACTGTGGCAGCTACTTCCGCTGTCAGTGCGGGCAAAGCAATTCCAGCCTTTCCGGCCAAGCCCGTCACTATCCAGGTTTTTGACGTTTGTGGCTGTGACAAGATTTCTAAAGCCATTCTGACTAACTATCAGAAAGCCAACCCGGATAAAGTGGTCAACATTGAGTACCCACCACGCGGTCAGGCCCCCGAATTGGCTGGCAAAATCAAAGCCCAACAGGATGCTGGCAAGCTCGATATTGCGCTGGTTTTTAGTGGCTACGATGGGATGGCGGCTGGAGTAGAGCAGGGTTTATGGCTCAGTCTAAACGACTATAACAGCAAATTTAGTAGCCTGACCGACAACTATTTAGATCAGGCTAAACAGGCCGCTAAAATTGCTCAAGGTTTTGCCTATCCCTTTGCCTACACCCCAGGTGGCCCGCTCTTTGAGTACGATCCCGGCAAGATTAAGAGTCTGCCCAAGAATCCTGACGAACTGAAAGCCTGGGTCAAGGCTAATCCTAACAAATTTCTCTATGCCCAGCCGACTAACTCTGGCCCTGGTCGCACCTTCCTGATGGGGTTGCCTTACCTTTTAGGAGATAAAGATCCTAAAGACCCAATAAATGGTTGGGATAAAACCTGGGCCTATTTAAAGGAACTTGACCAATCAATCGAATACTATCCAACTGGAACTGGCGCAATGATGAAGGAACTGGGCGAAGGCACTCGTTGGTTAGTGCCGACCACTATGGGTTGGGACATCAATTCGCTATTCCTTAACACTTTCCCAAGCACTACCAAAACTTTTATGCTGGAAAACACTACTTTTGTCAGCGACGCGCTATTTATGATGATACCCAAAAATTTGGATAATGACCGTTTAGCCGTAGTGCTTGATATTATTGCCTTCACCCTGAAACCAGAGCAACAGGCTAATGCCTACGATGAGGGCTATTTTTATCCTGGCCCGGCGATAAAAGGAGTGGATATTTCCCTGGCCCCACCCCATAGCCAGGATGTTATCAAACAGTTTGGACGGCCTGAATATCCTGAGATGATTAAAAAAGTACCTACCGAAATGCCCCTAGATACTAAACTTCTAGTGGCGGCCTATGCCAAGTGGGACAAAGAAATCGGTGGTAATAAGCTCAAGAAATAGCTAACATCGCCAGGCAATTACTTTTTAAACCGTTCGGGCTAAAGCTGATAAAGCTTTTAGGCTGGGTGATTAGCTTTAGTCCGAACAGTAGAAAACTAATATCCACAGGAGTAGAAGTTGGATCAAATTCAAACTCTGGAAATGCGTGGTGTCACTCGCCGCTACGCCACCACTAATGCCCTTGCTAATTTTAATCTGCTGATTAAGGGTGGTTCATTTGTAACTTTATTAGGGCCAAGCGGTTGTGGGAAATCTACCGCCCTTAATTGTCTGGCTGGTCTTTTAGAGCTAACTGAAGGTGAGATTCTAGTAAATGGGCGGCCTGTGCAACATATTCCGGCGGAGAAACGCGGTTTTGGCATGGTCTTTCAAAATTACGCCTTGTTTCCGCACCTGACAGTCGCTCGAAATGTGGGTTACGGCCTCGAAATTCGTGGAGTTCCCAAAGCTGAGCGCGCTAGGCGGGTGAAACGGGCCCTTCAGCGCGTCCATCTGGAAGACTTTGAGAAACGTTACCCCGCCCAACTCAGCGGCGGTCAGCAACAACGGCTGGCGATTACTCGGACTATCGTGCTAGAGCCGAATTTGTTGCTACTTGACGAACCACTATCCAATCTGGATGCCAAACTTCGCGGCGAGTTGCGAATTGAAATTAAGCGGCTACATGAACAACTGGGCCTGACCACCGTTTATGTTACGCATGACCAGTCCGAAGCGATGAGCCTTTCCGATAAAGTAGTAGTAATGCGGCAGGGTCAGATTGAGCAGCTAGGAACACCCCAGGAAATCTTTATGCAACCCACCAGCCTCTACGTAGCGGATTTTATGGGCTATGCTAATCGCTTACCACTAACGCTGGTCGGGCGTGAAGGCCACTTGCTGGTGGTAGAAACCGATAACGGTCTGAGCCTGCGGGCGGTCTCCACGCTGGCGGAAAGTCAGGAGTGGTCGCCCGGCCAACGTTTCCTGGGCTGCTTTCGCCCCGAAGATGCTAACCTGATAACAGAACCATTAATAAACGGAATGCGGGGGCAGGTGCAATTAATTGAGTATCTGGGAACATCTTTTGAAATTCTAGTTCAACTAGAGGGCGAAAATCAAAGCCAGTTTTTGCTCCGCAGTCAGTACCCGCCAGCGGTAAATGAAACGGTTATTTTTACTGTACCACCCGAACGCTTGTTATTGTTTCCTTTGAGCGAAGCAAGCTCGACTAAGGTAGTCAAACAATCCACGATTAGTTCGGGCGAGCCGGCTTTGAAGGGAGATAATTAGATTATGGCGAATTTATTCGTAAGACAAAGCCAGACCACAACGCGCTGGATGTTAATACGCCGCCTGAATATTTGGACGCTTTTGCTCTCCCTGCCAGCTTTGCTGACTGTCCTGATATTATTCATTTACCCCCTATTATTTGGTCTTGACCAGAGTTTTCGTAGCGGGGCGCGGGGGGAGGGTGACTGGACTCTTCAGAACTATGAGAAGTTTTTCGGGGATAGTCGTCAGGTGGATACTATCTGGACAACTTTCCAGATTGCTTTACCCGTCACGTTTTTCAGTGTAGCCCTGAGCGTGCCGTTGGCTTACTTCATGCGACGGGGCATCAAGTTCGAGCGTCTAATTACTACCATCTTAATTTTGCCGATAACCCTCGGCACAGTAATGGTCGCCCAGGCTATGCTCAATTATTTTGGCCCACGCGGTTGGTTCAACCAGTTTTTGCAAAGTATTGGGTTAATTGATGCTCCCCTCAGATTGACCCATAATTTTCTGGGGGTAGAAATTGCTCTTTTTATTCAGGGCTTTCCGTTCGCCTTTCTTCTGATACTAGGTTATATGTCGGGTATTAGCTCGGATTTGGAGCGCGCCAGTCAGATGCTAGGGGCTAGTCAGTGGCAAACCTTCTGGCGCATAATATTGCCACTGACCATCCCTGGAATTGCTACAGCATTTTGTCTTAGTTTTGTGGCAAATTTCAGCGTCTTTCCTTCCGCCAATCTGTTAGGGCAACCCACGGGCGAGACCCGCGTGATTTCAATTGCCGCTTATCAGGCCGCTTACATCGAAAACAATCGGCCTTTTGGGACGGCAATTGCCCTGATAATGGGCTTGATTGAATTCGCGGTGATAATGCTAGTCTTGTGGTTTAGTCGGAAAATGGCGCGCGGGGCCACACTGGGCGGTGGAAAGGGGGTCTAGCAAAGCAATGTCAAATCCACAGGTTTCTAAAGACGCAACTATTCTCAAAAAAACAGTTCTTCTCCGCCGGAAACCCTCGACCAGTTCTCGACCACCTTTGAAAAAAGGGACGCTAGTAGGCAAAATTCTGTTCTATGGTTTAATCGGGTTCTTCTTGCTTAATTTAGTTGGGTTGGTTGGGTCGGTGCTGGTAGACTCGTTTGGCGAACGCTGGTTTGGCACCTGGCTGCCTGCTAATTGGACAGGTCGTTGGTATGAATACATTGGCAGTGACCATAATATGGGTCAATTATTGACCAATACCCTGTTCGTGGCGGTTACAACCACCCTGATTGCTCTGCTGGTCGGTTTCCCGGCAGCTTACATCTTGGCCCGCAAACAATTCCGCTTTAAGGGGTTACTTACGGGCTTCTATTTACTTCCAATGTTGATTCCACCCCTGGCCTATGGTATTCCCCTCGCCACTTTTTTAATTCGCCAGGATTTACATCGCTCACTGGCGGGAATTATTTTACTCAATCTGGTGCCAGTGTTACCCTTTGTAATTCTGATACTAGCCCCCTTTATCGAGCAGGTAGATGTTTCACTCGAATCGGCTAGCCGAATACTGGGTGCTAACCGCTTCCAGACCTTCCGGCGGGTAGTGCTGCCCCTGGTAATACCGGGGCTGTTGACGGCTGGGTTGCTCTCGCTGGTTAGAACTATCGCTATGTTTGAGCTAACCTTTCTGATTGCCGATGCTAATACCCAAACTCTGGTGGTAGCACTTTATGGCGATGCTTTTGGGGCAGGTATTCGGCCTAACCAGGCTATCAGTGCGATGGCAGTCATTTATATGGCAACCACCATGGCCTTACTGGTATTTGCTCTGATTTTCATCAAGCCTACCCAGTTTGTGGTGCAGTTAAAGAGCAATAAATCAAAATAATAAAAATTAACCAAAAGAAAGGTAGCGCGATGCAAATAAATTTAGTGGGAAAAGTGGCTCTGGTAACAGGTGCGGGGTCAGGAATTGGGCGGGCTATTGCGGTGGAACTAGGGCGCAATGGGGCTGTGGTAGTAGTTAATTATCGCTCTAACGAGGCGGGTGCCCGCGAAACCCTTAACCTGGTCGAACAAGCTGGTGGAAGGGGTTGGTTATGTGCCGCAGATGTTAGCAAGGCTGACCAGGTGCAAGCGATGGTGCAGGCGGTAGGAGAGAAAGCTGAGAGGCTGGATATTCTGGTTAATAACGCGGGTGGCCTGGTCAAACGTTGCAAAGTAGCCGAGATGAGCGAGGAATTATGGGATGCTGTGATGGACATTAATTTACGTAGCACCTTTTTATGCTGTCAGGCGGCGCTGCCCTTAATGAGTGGTCGGGGTTGGGGGCGCATTATCAATATGTCTACGCTGGCAGCCCACGATGGTGGCGGAGCAGGGGCCGCCGCTTATGCCGCTTCCAAAGCGGCTGTACTGGCTTTTAGCAAAGGGCTGGCGAAGGAAGTGGCTGGTCAGGGAATAACAGTTAATTGCTTGGCCCCTGGTCTGATTAATACAGCTTTTCACGATGTCCATACCGCCCCGCCCGCCCGCGAGAATATGATTAAAAACACTCCGCTGGCCCGTGAAGGACAACCTTTTGATGTAGCTGGCTCGGTGCTATTCCTGGTTTCCGAATTGGCGGACTTCATCACTGGTGAAACTATTAATATCAATGGTGGTCAACGTATGTGCTAAATACTAGCCAAACACTACCTTTGATATGGTAATGAGTATGTATGGCGTAATGTTTGCGGCGCATCCCAATCTGGCGGCGGCAGAACTGTTGCGTGTTTGTGTCCCCGGCGGCAAGATTGCTCTGGCAAACTGGATACCCGGCGGCTTTATTGGGCAGATGCTTAAAACTGTTGGCGCACATGTATCGCCCCCACCTGGCAGCATCTCGCCGATTTTGTGGGGAGTGGAAGAGACCGTGCGGGAACGGCTGGGACAGGGTACGACTGATATCAAGTGTACACCTCGTAAAGTGGTTTTTGAATATCCTTTCAGCCCGGCGGAAACGGTTAATTTTTTCATCCAATACTATGGGCCAACTTTGCGGGCTTACGCTGCTTGCAGCCCTGAAAAGCAGATTGCGTTGCGGCAGGACCTTGAAAACCTCTGGTCGGCTCATAATCAGGCCACCAACGGTACAACCTACGTTGAGAGCGAATACCTGGAAGTTATAGCTACCCGCGCCTAGAAAGGAATTTTAGTTCAAAAAAAATAGCCAGGTTGGGCGAGGCATCCCCCTGAGTACAGGCGCAGTGCCCCTACTCAGAGGGTATGCGCCGCGCCTTTTAATAATCTATGTCTACAAAGCCTTAAATTTGAGAAATGCCCCTGCTTCAAGCCGTTTGTAATAGCGGGGAACACTGCCTTACTCTACTAAATAAATCTGTGGCAAGCGGGCCAGACTGACCCGCTTGAACAGCCCTTACTTTATAAGCTCCTGCCACCTGTGCCAACTGAAAGTATTCGCTGTGACTTAACAGTTGGCGATCTGCTTCGCTCAATCCTGCAAAGTTAGCCGCCTGGCTCTGGTGACAGTCTAAAGCCGCCCACTTTAAATGACTGGTAGCCGAAATGTTGATGGCGGTGTCTAAATCTATTTGCGGGGCGGCGGTTAATATTAAGGGAAGTGCGCCAAGCGACCCTTCCAGGCGGTTAGTAAGTTGCTTTACACTCTTTTCATTCAAACCAACGTAAAAGAGGGCGGTACCGGGTTGTGCCGATGTTTCAAAAGCCAGGGTAGCCGCCTGATGGAGCGCAAGGTGGTCTGGATGTCCGCTCAGACCGTCAGCCCCAAAGGTTAAAACTATTTCCGGCTTGAGCCGCCAGATAGCGTGGGCAATCGGTTGCGCCAGTTTCAATAAACCAACTTCAGCCAGCCTCCCATCCGGGAAGTTCCGCACCCGTAGAAGTTTAACCCCTAACACTTCACAACAATGCTCTAGCTCGCGCAGCCGGACTTTTGGTAATTGCTGTCGCTCGAAGACAGATGCCTGAGCCTGATGCCCAGTTCTCCGTGCGTCAAACAAAGCAACTTAACCTCTAACCCCTGAGCAGCATAATAGGCTAAAGTCCCACCCGCAAGAAAACTTTCATCGTCGGGGTGAGCAAATACCGCCAGGATAAGGGGGTTTGAATTAGACTGATTTACTTGCATCTGACCTCCCATAAGTTTCCTTGAGTTTGCCTGGATGTAACAGCTTTCATAGTTTTAACCTGGAAGTGAACCCCTGGTGCTTGGATTGAGGTCAAGAACACTGTCGGAGGCAAGGGTGACAATAAGATTTTTGTTGTCAGCGTTTTGCGCCAGTTGTTGAGAGCCAGGGGTGCAATAAATAAACAAAGCTTTCGAGCTTTTTCTATAGCTATCAACTAACACATTGACCCCCGCTGAGATACCCTGCTTTTCAATATTCCAACCACTCTTAGCCGCTTCGTTGTGATAATAATCCAACACCGTTTTACAGCTATCAGGGGTTAGCCTTACTTTGTAATAATCGCTGATTGGTTTGTCTGAGGTGTACTTATTTTCAATAAAAGTAGTGCCTTTGGCGGTTAAACTGGCTTTTTCAGAGCCGGGATAATTGGCGACGTCTACTTTGTTATCTATATCAAACCAGTTTATTAGCACCGAGAAGACTATCCCAATTAGTATCAGTCCTGCCATTACTAAAAGAAGTAGCAACCCGTCTTTCCTGGATAAGGTGGAATTTCTCGCGGGCACTGGTGTTTTAGAAATAGGTTTTTCTGTCATTGAATTTACTCCTGTTGAAATTACTTAATTTTAGACTTAGGACTTTCGCTTTAGGCAGCAACCAGGGCGGGAATACGAGGGTTTCGTAATTCAGCCCGCAAATAGTCGCTGAATAAATCTTTAACAACCGCACAAAGCGTTTTTTCCAGTTGTTTAGCTTTGACTTTAATCGCCAGCCAAGCTTGATAACAACAAGCCAAATGATTGCGTTGGGCTCTTTGACTGCGGCATTCGCATTTTTCAGTACCAGTTAGTTGTTT
>Ga0209511_1003472_pt1 | contig 12069 bp, 8 predicted proteins | sample SSSSmetaG_FD_184141 | JGI IMG/M metagenome (GOLD analysis project Ga0209511, IMG submission 184141) | Glacier valley bacterial and archeal communities from Borup Fiord, Nunavut, Canada, to study Microbial Dark Matter (Phase II) - ​SSSS... | ecosystem: Environmental > Aquatic > Freshwater > Ice >... | reverse complement strand
CCTAAATATGGAAACACGTTTGAAGAAATGGCGAAGTGGTATTGAAGCCACTATTTCAAACCTCAAACGGGGCTTCGACTTGAGGGTTTGTAACTGGAAAGGTTTTAAGCATTTTAAGGCAAAGGTGTTGTGGAGTGTCCTGGCTTACAACATCAGGGTAATTACGAACATGACCTTGTCCCGAATAGCGGGACTTGCCTAAAAAGGTTGATTGAATAGCAATTATTATTACAACGCTTTATTTTGAACGCCCTATTGATTGATGTTATGTTTAATTGATTGATTATTTGAAAATGCTGGAGCATTTTTTCAAATAAAAAACCAGAAAGCAATAGTTTAAACGCAAATTATCATCAATTCGTCTGGGAAATAAAATACTTAAAAACAAAAAATTCAAAATAAGGTGACTTTACAGACAGACTCTAACTAACAAATGTCCTCACAAATATACTCACGAATATACCAATAAAAATACTAGTAAAATAAAAATCAAAACCACAAAAAAAGCCCATTATAGAGGCTTTTTCTGATTAACAAGTTGCTGAATCCTTATTATCAAGAATCAGGTTCCAGGAGGCATATTCCTCGTTTTCTTCCTCATGGGTGTATCTTAGAGAAAAGCAGGCGGACACAAAGATTCCAATGAGCAAGGAACGAAAAACCGAAATACATGCAGTCATTTGATCTTATCGATCATCACGTTGATTTCTTTGCACATTTTTTCTGAAAATAAGCGTGTTTAACTCGCAATAATAGGCGCTAAAAATGGCTCATCAACGACAGCAAAAAAAATAGTGGTAAAGTGAATTTGATAGAGCTTCGCCTAAAAACTGGCAGGTGCTGATCTTTATAAAATAGATGTGGTTGATTTTGCAACAGATGTAAAATCAATTATATTGCAATTTATCACTAAAAATATTTTTCAAAGAAACGAACCAGGCTATCAATAATTTTCTCTATATTTAAAAAATAAAAATATATTTATGGACCAACCTAACAATCTATTCCTAATCGGTGGAGCTGACCTTGAAATGTTTACGATTAAGCAGTTATTAACTGCCAACGAATTTACCGAAGGCAAAAATCTGGCAGACCACCACCTTACCTGGGATGCAAAATTAAGCGATTACCAAAACCTGTTTAATGACTCGCAAACCTTTACAGGCATTGAATTAGTTCAGGATATCATCCCTCCACTTCACTATATCAGCAAGCATGCTTATTGTTTTATTTCTTCGCTGAAGTGGCCGCTTCCGATTTCGATCACTTGGCTTCGCAAGTCTCAACCATTAAAACAAAGAAAACAATATCCGTTTTGAATTATAATTCTATATATTGACTTAATGTGCGCCAAATTTTTATTGCTTCCAATTGCTTTACCCAACCTCGTGTAAAATCCTAATTTTACAAAGCATTGTTAGTTTGATTTTTAGTGTTTAGTAGGATGGAACCTTTACGTTTCATCCTGTTTTTTTATTAACCCATCACAAATGAAGAAAAAAGGATGTAACTTTGGATGAATTATTGGATATCGTTGTTACTCATACATAGATGATATATTCAACAAAAAAAGAATCATTATCACCAATAAAAGCAGGTTGAAAAAAACTTAACAGAATATTACATAGCCAGTAACAACCCAATCGGTTTACCTTAAAAAGGGCAAGCAAGTATTCTCATAAATTCGTAAGAGCAAAGATATTAACTAATTATATTTGCGAAAATGATAAAGTTAAATTTCCATGGATTTAAAAATAAGAACAAGCTAAGGGATTCATTGCTGAAAGAATCGGAACGCCGTTTCAGAGAAACACTTGAAAACCTTCCCCTTATCGCTGTCAGCCTGGATCTGCAAGGCAATATCATTTTCTGTAATGATTTCACAATTACTTTAACAGGGTGGACATGCAATGATTTATTGGGCCATAATTGGTTTGATATGCTGACCCATTCGGAACCAAAGGTTAAACAAATCTTCCTGGAAGGCATAATAAAGGGTGACGTCACTGCACACTTTGAAAACCATATCCTGACCCGGACAGGAGAGCCGCGGCTCATTGCATGGAGTAACACTGTCATTCGGGATATGCGGGGAAATGTTGCAGGTATAACCAGTATTGGTGAGGACATCACCGAACGAAGGAAGCAGGAAGAAGAACTGAATCTGATTAAGTTAAAACTTGAATTAGCGCTTCAGTCCTCCAAGATGGGTATATGGCAATACCTGATTGTTAAGAACATCCGCAGCTTTGATACTCAGGCTTGTTCGCTTTTAGGAATTGAACCATCCAGGTTTAACGGAACAGTTGCTGAATTCTTTGCTGTGATTCATCCCGACGACCGTGAAATTGTGAGGAGCGCCTTGCAAAAAACAATTCAATTTCATGCACCCTATGAATCAGCATACCGGGTGATCTGGCCAGACGGGAGTGTGCATTACATTATTGCACGTGGCAAGTTGTCAACTGATAATGAAGGTAATCCTCTTGAAATCAATGGCATTGTATGGGATAATACGCAACAGAAACAGGCAGACGAAGCGATAAGCAATGAACGTTCACTATTTCGGACCATCATTGATTTGATACCTGATGCGGTGTACGTAAAAGATCTTCAGGGACGTAAAATCCTGGCCAATCCCAAAGAGGTGCAACTCTGCGGGAAAGAATTTGAAGAGGGAGTTATCGGCAAAACTGATTTCAATTTACTTCCTGATATAGAGGCAAAAAAAGCGCTTGCCGAAGATGAGTATGTGCTCCAGACCGGAAAGCCGATCCTGAATATAGATGGATTATTAAAAGACAACAAAGGAATTCTTCATTATCTTTTAGGTGCAAAAATTGCAATGCGTGATACACATGGAACCATCACAGGATTGGTAGGATTGTCACGTGACATTACGGAACGCAGGCAGGCAGAAATCGCATTACACGAAAGTGAGGAGATATACCGTAATCTCGTGTTTAAGATGCCGGATGGTGTTTATAAAAGTACGCATGACGGGAAGTTTATTGATGTCAATCCTGCTATGGTTAAGATGCTTGGGTATGACAGCAAGGAGGAGCTCATGGCCATTGATATTAAGACGCAATTATATTTTGAGCCTGGTGACCGCGACAGTGCAGTTCTTGATGAAAAGACAGTGGAAATTGAGGTATACAACCTTAAAAAGAAAGATGGGTCCAACATATGGGTTGAAGATCATGGATGGTATAATTTAGATGAAAACGGAAATATTCTTTCTCACGAGGGGATCTTACGGGATATCACTGAAAGAAAGAATGCGGAAGAAGAATTGGCACGGGAACGCGACCTCATGCGCAAGCTGATGGATAACCTTCCTGATCATATCTATTTCAAAGATTTGGAAAGCAGGTTTATCAGAATTAATAAATCACATGCTCAATTATTCGGGATGGTCGATCCCGATCTTGCAATCGGCAAGACAGACGCTGACTTTTTCAGCGGGGATCATTCCCTCCAGGCATTTAAAGATGAAATGGAAATCATCCGGACCGGACAGACGCTGAGCATAGAGGAAAAAGAAACCTATAATGATCGTCCCGACACCTGGGTTTCAACAATCAAAATGCCATTATATGATAAAGAGGGAAGGACCATTGGCACCTTTGGTATATCCAGAGACATCACCCAACAACAATTACAACAGGCAGAAATTAAACTTAAGAACGAAGAACTTCAAAAGCTTAATATTGAAAAAGATAAATTTTTCTCTATTATTGCCCACGACCTCCGGAACCCTTTAGGCTCCTTCATGGGCTACACGGATTTAATGGTGGAAGATATCGACATTATGGATGTAGAAGAGATACGGAGTATGGCAATGGAAATGAAAAACTCTGCATATAACCTGTATAACCTGCTTGAAAACCTGCTGGAGTGGTCACGAATTGAAAGAGGCATTACAGGATTTGAGCCCAAAACTTATAACCTGATGACAATAATAACTGAAAGTATGCAAGCAGTTGTGGAATCTGCCAATAAAAAAGAGATTGAAATAGGTTTTAACGTAGCTGACGATTTGGAGGTTTATGCCGATCAAAACATGCTTAAATCAACAATCCGCAACTTTGCCACGAATGCGGTTAAGTTTACACCCAAAGGGGGACGGATCACGTTGACTGCAAAGCCAGCACAAGGCAATTTTTTGGAAATCTCATTCAAGGATACGGGGATAGGGATGAACAAGGATATTCTTGAAAAACTTTTTCGGCTTGATGCACATGTCAGCCGTTCAGGCACGGAAGGCGAACCAAGTTCCGGTCTTGGGTTAATACTCTGCAAGGACTTCATTGACAAACAAGGCGGTAAGATATGGGTCGAAAGTGAGCCCGGAAAAGGCTCCATATTCTATTTCACTATTCCTAAGAATATAAAATAACCTGTTAATATCCTTTGATACATTTTATTGATGCTTTTTGTCAACAAAATTATAAATAATACATTTATTTACTTCTCTTGTATTTCCCACCCGAAAACATATCTTTGCTTCAGTTTGAGCCTGTAATCCACGGGGCATGTTTATATTTGATATGAGTAAGAAAGTGTTTTTTTGTAATTGCGGTGCGAAACTGATCAGTTCCGATCGGTTGTTGGCTATTTCGGCATATTTAAAGCAAGCGGGGTATCCGTTTACTGAGATTTCCGATTTATGCGGCTGTTCGGTCGACCGAAAAAGTGAAACACGTGATCTGTTCCTGGAAGTTAATGAGGTTTTGATTGTCGCATGTTTTCCGCGTGCAGTCAGACTTTTACTCGAAAACTGCGGAATCGACCATCCATTTTTGAAAATTGAATATCTGAATTTCAGGGAATTGAGCAATGTTCAACTCTTTTCCGGAATTAATTTATTTTTTGAAGGGAATACCGAAAAGGGGGAGTTTACTGAACTTCAGGGTAATGCCGAATGGCCCTCCTGGTTTCCGGTGATTGATTATTCGCGTTGCAATGCCTGTGGGCAATGCGCTGATTTTTGTCTTTTTGGCGTTTATGAGAAGCTTGATAATAAAGTAGTTGTTGTTAATCCCAAGGGATGTAAAAATAACTGTCCGGCATGTGGCCGTATCTGTGCGCAAACAGCAATCGTTTTTCCAAAATACGAACATGCGGGAGCGATTGCAGGTGCCGATACGATTGATGAAATGGCAGAACAACAACGGCAACAACTCGATATTGATACGATACTCGGTAGCAATATTTACAAGGCGCTCGAAATGCGAAAAGCGAAACGTCAGTCAATTATTCGTTCAACAGCCATGCAGCAGGCGATTGCTGAAAGAGAAAAGGCACTTGCCGAAAAACGTTCTAAAAAATAGAAAACTGACGATGTCAATACTGCGAAATTTTTTAAAATCAGATCGAAAATGTTTATGGAAATTTGCATACAATCTTGGATGGAAAGGAATTAAGGGATTCAATAAGTTTCAGGCAAGAAAGAAGCGCGGAGAGAATTTTCCCGCTTTTCAGTTTATTTCGGTCACCAACGACTGCAACCTGGCTTGCCAGGGATGTTGGGTTACCAGGGGTGAAAAGAGTTCAAGTCTCGATTTGGAGGCCATCAACAAAATTATAACGGACAGCAAAAAGCAAGGAAGTTACTTTTTTGGAATATTGGGTGGAGAACCCTTGATGTATAAAGAGTTATTTAATCTGTTTCGGACACATTCCGATTGTTATTTTCAATTATTTACAAACGGCACCTTGCTTACGGATAAGGTTGCTGCTGAATTAAGAGAGCTTGGAAATGTAACGCCGCTGATCAGTCTCGAAGGGAATGAACAGGTTGCGGATATCCGCAGGGGGAGTAATCACGTTTACAACCGGACGATGAAAGCCATTGAAACAGCGACCACAAACCGACTTATCACTGGTGTGGCTATAAGTGTTTGTAAATCAAATATTGAAATGGCTTTATCCGAAGAGTTTATTGCAATGCTTCATAACTATGGCGTGATCTATCTTTGGTATTACATTTACCGCCCGACGGGTGAAAATCCGCATTATGAGCTTGCCCTTTCGGCTGAAGATATTTTAAGATTGCGTAAATTTTTAGTTGAAGGAAGAACCAAATATCCGCTTGTCTTGGTTGATTCGTACTGGGGAGCCGATGGTGAACCATTTTGCCCGGCTGCTGAAGGTTTGAGTCATCACATCAATCCGGATGGAAATATCGAACCTTGCCCTGTTATCCAGTTTTCGTGCGATAATGTTCGAAACGGTGATCTTAAAGATGTTTACGAAAATTCTAACTTTATAAAAGATTTCAAAACCGAGGTTAATAAGCAGACCAGAGGTTGCATACTGATGGAAAATCCGGCATGGCTTGGTACATTTGTGGCTGATCATCAGGCAATAAATACGTCCAACCGGCCTGGGTTACCCGAACAATTAGCCAATGGATGTGTTGTTTGCAGTCATGGAAGCTGTCCGAAAATCCCCGAGAAAAACTGGATTTACCGGATGGCAAAACGACGGGCTTTCTTTGGATTGGGAGCTTATGGATAAAATTAAAACAATGGAGTCAAAAATATTTCAATCACTATTTGTTCTCGATGTTCCGACTGAGAAATCGAAACGGGCACGGATAAGAGCCACGATTGATTCTTATTTTCATGATAATCAGGTAATGCCCCCGGTTAGTTACGATGCTTTAAACGGATTTGCAAGTTCACTGATTGAATCTGAAAAGTGGGAGGAACGATATCGCGCATTCATTATGGTTTGCTGCGGCAATGCGATCTGGCGGCCGATTGTCGGAGCCACTCCTTATAATCGCCGTATTTTTTTATTACCGCAATGTTTGCGTAATGTAAAGCTTTGCCAGGCACAACAGGATGAATTGGGCCTTTTGTGCAGTGAATGTGGTAATTGCAGCATTTCCGGTTTTTTACGCGAAGCGGAGAACCTCGGTTATGTTGCTTTGGTAACAGAAGGGACAACGATCACCACACGTCTGATTGAAAGTGGAAAGGTAGATGCGGTAATCGGAGTAGGATGCATGGAGGTGTTACAAAAGATGTTTGCTGCTGTAAGTAAGTATTCAATACCGAGTATAGGAATTCCTTTGATAACATGTGGTTGTGTCGATACAATGGCAGATGCTGATTGGATCAAGCAGGAGATCTACAATTATCGCGAAGATACGTCTATCAAATTACTGAACCTTAACTATCTAAGGAATAAAACATCTTCAATTTTTGGAGAGGAGCAATTGATTCGAATTTTAGGTACTGCAAAAAGTAAAACGGAGTCCATTGCTTTTGAATCACTGCTTTCAGGCGGTCAGCGTTTAAGACCATTCCTTGCCGTTTTGGCCTACGAAGCATTTGCAAATGAGCCTGATCCCGCAGTTTTAAATATGCTGGCCCTATCCGTGGAGTGTTTTCATAAAGCTTCATTGATCCATGATGACATTGAGGATAACGACAATATGCGTTACGGGAAAGAGACCGTTCATGCCCGGTACGGAATTCCGGTTGCGATTAATACGGGCGACTACCTGATTGGCGAAGGTTACCGTCTGATTGCAGAAAGCAACCTTTCGCCGGAGTTGATTCGCGAAGGGATCAAAATCGTTTCCCGGGGACACCGAAGTCTGACAATCGGGCAAGGTTCGGAACTGATTTCCATCCACGCAAAAGAAATCCTTTCATTGAATGAGATGCTGGATCTGTTTGATAATAAAACAGCTGCCGCTTTTAAAGTTTCACTTTTACTGGGTGCCGCTGTTGGGGGCGCTACAAACGGAACCATCGAAAGTTTGGAGCGCTTTAGTCATTTTATTGGCATTGCTTATCAGATTAAAGATGATTTGTTCGATTATCAGGGCGAAAAAGGAGATATTGCAATCAGAAAGTTTTCAATATTACTTTCGGTGTTGAAAGAGCAACTTCCGAAATCCGAAAGTGATCATTTGTTGGTTGCATATAAGTTGGATGATTATGAGGCAATCTATCAATTAATTGACCGTTATCATATTCAGGATGCAACCAAAGAATTGTTAATCAGTTCGATTAATGAAGCCAAAAAATGTCTTGAAAGTATTTCTAACATAGGTCTTAAACTGGCTTTACATGAAATTTTGGGAAAAATTTTCAAGGAATATATTTAAGCTGGCAGCACAACCGAAGTTAAGAAAATTACGTCCTAAATTAATCGAACCGGTTCTTGCCATATCAACTTTGATGCTTGATTCAGAGATGATCGCCGAAATCAGAACCTTTATTTTGAGCAAACAGACGACCCTGGGCGGATTTTCGGATAGGGGAGGTAATTGCGATTTGTATTACACGCTATTTGGATACTATATAGCTGAATCATTTTCTGTTAGTGAGGTCATAGGACCGTTGAAAAAATATGTTGAAGCAACGGTTACTTCTACTGATTTATCCGGGGTTTATCGCTATTGTGGCGCTATTTTGTATGCAAAACTGATTGGTCTCGATGCAACAACAGAAAAATTGCGACAGCAAATTGTGGCCGATCTGACGCTGACAAATTCGAAACAACCCGAGTATTCCGGTTTTCTGGGTGTTTTGGCACTTTATTACCTGGAAGATTATTTGAGTATACAACGAATTGTAAATCAATATAAAAAATCATTCTCAATGACAGGTCTTCCATGTCCCGTGGTTGCGGCAACTGCCGTAATGCTTGGTATGACCGGTAACCGGAAGCCCGAAACTGTAGATATGCTGAAAGCATTTTATCGGGAGAACGGCGGATTTGCAGCGTTGCATCAGGCTCCTGCTGAGGATTTACTTTCAACTGGAGTTGCCTTGTATGCACTTCATTTTCTGGATGCTGACCTTCGGTTGATGAAGCCTGATTGTCTTAGCTTTGTAGATGATTTGTATGATAACGGCGGATTTCGCGCTACACAATATGATGCTGTAACCGATGTTGAATATACTTTTTATGGATTATTGGCATTAGGATCATTGAGTTGATTATTGGAATTTGCTGGCAACAATTTGATTATGGAACAGAAAAATCTTGAAAATCAGTATGATAATTTGGTCCGATTACTCAAATCGGAGCGAAATGATGCAGGCTTCTGGAGTGGCAGACTATCTTCCAGTGCACTCGGAACCGCTGTGGCAATTGTTGCTTTGAAAATAAATAGCTATAAATCAGACCGTCAATTAATTATAAACGGATTAAACTGGCTTTTATCACATATTAACAGTGAAGGGGGGTATGGCGATTCGCCCGGGAGCAAGAGTAATGTCAGCACTTCGCTGCTATGTTATGCGGCCATCAGCTATTGCGGCGAGGGTAGCGAACAATCAAAACGAATCCTTTTAAATATTGATGGTTTTCTTGCAACACAGAAGATTGATTTAACAAAGGGCGATATTACTTCTTCGGTACTGAAATTTTATGGCAAAGACTTCACCTTTTCGGTTCCAATCCTTTCGATGCTTGTAATTTGTGGCGTGCTTGACAAGAAAACATGCTCGAAAATTCCCCAGTTGCCTTTTGAATTCACGTTATTTCCGGCCTCGTGGTACAGCCTGTTTAATTTAAGGGTTGTGAGTTATGCAATTCCGGCCCTGATTGCAGTTGGCATCTTCGTTTTTAAGACAAGGAATCGCCACAATCCAATCATGAGTTGGATCAGAAAGAAAGCCATTCAGCCAGCCCTGCGAAAATTGGAGAAAATTGTACCCGAAAGTGGTGGCTTTCTCGAAGCAATTCCGCTGACTGCTTTCGTTGCCATGTGCCTGATATCTTCCGGACTTGAAAATAGTCCTGTTGTTACAAAAGGACTTACTTTTTTGCGGAATCAGCAACGACCGGATGGCAGCTGGCCGATTGATACTGACTTGTCAACATGGGTTACCACCTCAAGTGTAAAAGCGCTCGGATCGCAAATGCCGGTCGTATTTTCAGCTGCTGAAACAGATATGCTTGTAAATCATTTAAAAGCAATTCAATATAAAGAAGTTCATCCTTTTAACCTTGCAGAGCCAGGCGGCTGGGGATGGACCAACTTTTCGGGTTCGGTACCTGATGTAGATGACACTTCCGGGGCAATTCTGGCGCTTATTGAATTATACCGTACTGATAATCATGATAAAAAAGCAATTATAAATGGTTGTAAATGGCTGACTAACCTGCAAAATAAGGACGGAGGTTTTCCGACATTTTGCAGAGGGTGGGGGCGGCTTCCGTTCGATAGCAGCTGTGCCGATTTAACAGGACATGCGCTGTTGGCCCTGACCAAATCACTTGAAATTTTGGGAGATAAGATGTCGATTGAATTAAAAGCTGCTGTAAAACAGTGCATCGCACGATCTTTTGGATTTCTTTGGAAGGCTCAGAATGACAATGGCTGTTGGTATCCGTTGTGGTTTGGTAATCAGTTCACTGCCGATCTGAAGAATCCGGTTTATGGGACCGCAAAAGTAACAATCTATTTAAAAGATAGTTTGTTGTGTGAAAGCCTCGATGATCAGATGAAAAATAATATCGGACGGATGGTGACCAATGCGCAGAATTTTTTGTTGAAACAGCAAAATGAGAATGGCAGCTGGGGTGGGGAGTTTAACGTTTGTGGAACAATTGAAGAGAGTTCGCTTGCCATTTCAGCATTGATTGGAAAAGATCAGGACGTACTCCTAAAAGGATTTGAGTGGCTTGGAAATGAATTTAATAACAACGGTTTGCGTTCAAATCCAATAGGGCTGTATTTCGCAATGTTGTGGTACGACGAGAAATTATATCCCTTAATCTACTACGTCGAAGCACTTCGAAGATATCTAAAATGAGAATTTTAATGCGCAATAAATCAATTATATATATCCCTATACTTCTTTTATGGATCTTCCTATACATCTACAAGGAAGCATCCACAAACTTTGTTGTCTATAATTGGTTATCAATGCCTTATGAATCGAATCTGTCGAATACTATTTGGTTCTTCATCAGCACATTGCAGAAAATATTTCTACTCCTGGTTCTCGTTGTTTTTTTGGCAGGCATTGTTCGTTCCTGGTTTTCACCCGAAAAGACCCGAAAATTTCTGGAGGGTAAATCGCTGTTTGCTGGTAATGTAATGGCATCCTTGCTTGGAATTGTGACCCCTTTTTGTTCATGCTCGGCAATTCCGCTTTTCCTGGGTTTTATTGAGACCGGAATCCCGATTGGAATCACCTTCTCATTTTTGATAGCAGCACCGATGATTAATGAAGTAGCTGTCATTATGCTATTTAGTCTTTTCGGATGGGAAGTTGGCGTGATCTATATTTTGATGGGCTTGCTGATCGCAATAACTGCAGGTTGGATCATTGGAAGGCTTAAACTCGAAAAATGGCTACAGGATTGGGTGCAAAATTTAAAGTTCGGGGAGATTTCCGATGATAATAAACCACTTACAATTGATGACCGTATTCAGGCTGGTGAGATCGCTGTAAAAGAGATCATTTTTAAAATCTGTCCATATGTGATTCTGGGAATTGCAGTCGGCGCTTTGGTCCATGGTTATGTACCCAATGATTCTTTGGCTGCAATGATTAATAAATCAACATGGTATTCGGTTCCTTTGGCTGTTTTAGTGGGCGTTCCACTCTATGCCTGTTCGCCTGGAGCTGTGCCAATAGCCTATGCATTAATCGAAAAAGGGGTACCGCTCGGAACTGCACTCGCTTTTATGATGTCGGTTATCGCAATATCACTTCCCGAATTAATTATTTTAAAAAAGGTTTTGAAATTGCCTTTCATCCTCACTTTTGTCGGAATCATTGCAGCGGGTATTATCATTGTTGGATATTTACTGAACATCTTGTTATAATATTAATAATTGGAGGAGCAATACCTGCCAACCATAGGCCTTTGTTAGCCAATAGCCAGCAAACAGCTGCCAAAACTTTTTATTTAGACTTATACTAAATACCATTCACTTCTTGCATGTTCAGCTTAATGGTTCTATTTTTAGGCAAAAGTTTAAACAATTTCAAATATGAATAAGAAAGTTTTTTCTTTATTAATTGCAGGTTTTCTGGCCATTACAACTGCAAAAGCGCAGGAACCTACAACATGGCGTGG